>OJJO01000080.1_pt1 | contig 34032 bp, 35 predicted proteins | sample 1596351 | NCBI WGS metagenome assembly OJJO01 (sample SAMEA4350117, study PRJEB24818) | metagenome | biome: human; feature: gut; material: faeces | place: Denmark | collected 2013-09
CTACTTATTTCTTTATATGATTATCATAAAATTAATAATTCTTTTAACGAAAAATTATTACCAAGACTATCAAAAAATTATAAAGACAAATTATTATTTGTTAATTTGTCTAACACAAAAAATAATGACTTTTTGAAAAACACTGAAAAAACAGAATTTGCTAAAAGATTAAAAAGATTAATTGAAATGAATAAAGATTTATTATAAGAAACAACAAAATAAAAAAGGATTCAATTCATTTTAGAATCAAACCCTTTAATATTTAAAGTTAAATTATTTTCTAGGACCAGCAGAAACTAATGCTTTACCAGCAGGATTTCCTTCATATTTAGCAAAGTTTTTAATAAATCTACCTGCTAAATCTTCTGCTCTTCTATTCCATTCTTCTTTATCAGCATATGTATCTCTTGGATCAAGAATCTTTGGATCAACTCCTGGTAATGAAGTAGGAACTTCAAAATCAAAATAAGGAATTTTCTTTGTTTCTGATTTTAAGATTGAGCCATCTAAAATAGCATCGATAATACCACGTGTATCTTTAATAGAAATACGTTTACCAGTTCCATTCCAACCAGTATTAACTAAGTAAGCTTTAGCGCCACTCATTTGCATTTTTCTTACTAATTCGTGAGCATATTTAGTTGGATGTAATTCAAGGAATGCTTGACCAAAGCAAGCTGAGAATGTTGGAGTAGGTTCAGTAATACCTCTTTCTGTACCAGCAAGTTTTGCTGTAAATCCAGATAAGAAATAATATTGTGTTTGTTCAGGAGTTAAAATTGATACTGGAGGTAAAACACCGAATGCATCAGCAGATAAGAAAATAACATTTTTAGCTGCTGGAGCAGATGAAATAGGACGAACAATATTTTTAATATGATCGATTGGATAAGAAACACGTGTATTTTCTGTAACACTCTTATCAGCAAAATCAATCTTACCATCTTTATCTAATGTAACATTTTCAAGTAATGCATTACGTTTAATAGCATTATAAATATCTGGTTCAGAATCTTTATCAAGGTTAATAACCTTTGCATAACATCCACCTTCAAAGTTAAAGACACCATTATCATCCCAACCATGTTCATCATCACCAATTAATAAACGTTTTGGATCAGTTGAAAGAGTTGTTTTACCAGTTCCTGATAATCCGAAGAAAATAGCAGTATTTTCACCATTCATATCAGTATTAGCAGAACAGTGCATTGAAGCAATACCTTTTAAAGGTAAATAGTAGTTCATCATTGAGAACATACCTTTTTTCATTTCTCCACCATACCAAGTATTAACAATAACTTGTTCACGGCTTGTAATATTAAACATAACAGCAGTTTCAGAATTTAAACCTAATTCTTTATAATTTTCAACTTTTGCTTTTGATGCATTATAAACAACAAAATCAGGTTCAAAACTTTCTAATTCTTCTGCAGTTGGTTTAATAAACATATTTCTAATAAAGTGAGCTTGCCATGCGACTTCAACAATGAATCTAACAGCCATACGTGTATCTTTATTAGCGCCACAGAAAGCATCAACTACAAACAATCTTTTATTTGATAATTCTTTTTTAGCAATTTCTTTAACAGCATTCCAAGCTTCAATTGTTGCAGGGTGATTATCATTTTTATATTCATCAGATGTCCACCAAATTGTACCTTTTGAATTTTCATCAACAACAATAAATTTATCTTTTGGAGAACGACCTGTATAAATACCAGTCATAACATTAACTGCGCCAAGTTCACTTACTTGACCTTTTTCATAACCAACAAGACTTGGTTTAGTTTCTTCTTCAAATAATAATTCGTAAGAAGGATTGTAAACGATTTCTGTTGTGCCAGTAATTCCATACTTACTTAAATCAATTTTTTTCATTTTAATTTAACCTCTCTTTATATTAAGAATTAATAGGTAATTCTTTACCCGAATTAATTCTAGCACGATAAATATCATTAAATAAATAAAAAAATATCTTTTTTTGTAAAATCAACAAAATATTATATTTTGTAGTTATTTTTTACAAACTTATTAATATATTTATCCAAAAATAAAATCATAAAAGCACTAAATTTTATTTAAAATATCAATTCAAGATGATAATATGATTAAAAAAAGAGGATTTGCAAAATGAAAGAGTTAGAAGAAAGAATTTTACAAGATGGAATTATCATTAATAACGAAATATTAAAAATTGATTCATTTATTAACCATCAAATCGATGTTAATTTATTAAATGATATTTCTAAATATATTGCTCAAAATTTTTCTGATATTAATAAGATTTTAACAATTGAAACAAGTGGAATTGCTTTTGCAATTGGTGTTTCTCAACAATTTGGAAATGTCCCTGTCGTATTTGCCAAAAAATCAGCATCAAAAATTGTTGATTTAAATAATGTTTATACCTCGAAAGTTCATTCCTTTACTAAAAACACCAATAATATTATTTGTGTTGATAAAAGATTTTTATCTAAAAATGATAAAATTTTAATCGTAGATGATTTTTTAGCGGAAGGAAATGCTTCTCTTGGTTTAATTGATTTATGTAAGCAAGCAGGTGCAGAAATTAAAGGCGTAGCAATTGTTGTTGAAAAAAGATTTCAAGGTGGAAGAACAAAAATTGAACAAAAAGGTATAAAAGTTTTATCTTGCGCTTCAATTGATCATTTTGAAAATGGTACAATCGTTTTTTCAAAAGACTAGTATTTATATATATATAAATAAAAATTTTAAAAAAATAGTGTAAACGATTACATTATTTTTTTTTACATTTTTTGTAGAAAAATAAATCTTTTTTCTTTTATAATAAACTTGTCGAAATTAAGTAGACAATTCGTATAATTACCCTAATCGGTGGGAAAGTCTCTACGCTGGACCGTAATTCAGCACTACGAATAAAGATCTATATTTTTATATTTGTCTTTATATAATAGACTTTCTTTTTACTTTTAGGAAAAAGGAGAAAGAAAATATATGAAAAAAACAATCAAAACGATCTTACTAACATCAGTCTTAGTAACAGGTGGAGCAATCGCTTTAACTTCTTGTGGTGAAGAAACTGCAAAAACTAAAGTTGGTTTAATTTGCTTACACGACAGTAACTCAACTTACGACAAAAACTTTATCGATGCATTCAATGCAGCATGTGAAGCAAAAGGTGTTGAAGCTGTTATAAAAACTGGTATTCCAGAAAGTTCAAAAGTTACAGAAACTGCTGATGATTTAGTTGATCAAGGTTGTAAATTTATTTTTGCTGATTCATTTGGTCATGAATCTCACTTACTTGCATCTGCTAAAAAAGCTCCAGATGTTCAATTTTCTCATGCTACAGGTACAATGGCACATACAGAAAATCAAGATAACTTCCATAATGCATTTGCTTCAATTTATGAAGGAAGATATTTAGCTGGTGTTGCTGCTGGTTTAAAATTAAAAGAAATGACAGAAAAAAATCCAGAAACATCACATAAAATTGGTTATGTTGGTGCTTACCCATACGCTGAAGTTAAATCTGGTTATACTTCTTATTTCTTAGGTGTACAATCAATTGTTAGTGATGTTACAATGGAAGTTACATTCACTTCTTCTTGGTATGATGAAACAGCAGAAAAAAATGCTGCATATAGTTTAATTGAAAGAGGATGTTCAATTATTTCTCAACACGCTGACTCTCTTGGAGCTCCAACAGCATGTCAAGATAAGACAGTTCCAAATGTTTCATACAATGGTTCAACAAAAAATGCTGGTCCAGATTCATATCTTGTCTCTTCAAGAATTAACTGGCAACCATATTTCGAATATTGTTTTGATGCAGTTTTAAATGGCAAAGAAATTGCTAAAGACTGGACAGGTGATTTAGGAGACACTCTTTATAATGGTTCAGTTTGTTTAGCTGAATTAGGTAATATTGTTGCTGAAGGTACAGAAACAAAATTAAATGAAGTTCATTCTCAATTAAAATCAGGCGCTTTAAAAGTCTTTGATTGTTCAAAATTCACAGTTAATGGTGAACATTTAACTACATATATGGCTGATGTTAATTCTGATCCAAAATATGAAAAAGATACACAAGTTATTAAAACTGAAAATGGTGTAACATATTTTGCTGAATCTGAATTCCGTTCTGCACCATATTTCGATATTGATATTGACGGAATTACTTTATTAACTTCAAAATAATAATCTAAAAATTATTTACTACCCAAGAGTTAATATGGACTCTTGGGTTTTCATGTTTATAGGAGCGAACAAATGACAACTTCTCAAAATAAAAATATTGCTGTTTCATTTAAAAATATCACTAAAAAATTTGGTTCAAATATTGCTAATAACAATATTTCTTTTGATATTTATGAAGGCGAAATTCTTTCTTTACTTGGAGAAAACGGATCAGGAAAAACGACATTAATGAATATGTTATCTGGTATTTATTACCAAGATGAAGGACAAATTATTATTAATGGTCAAGTTGCTAATATTCTTTCTCCTCATGATGCTTTTAAATATAAAATTGGCATGATTCATCAACATTTTAAACTTGTAGATACTTTTACTTGTTTAGAAAATATTGTTCTTGGTATTGAAGATAAAGAAAAATCAAAAATAAAAAATGCTAAAAATTTAGCTAATGAAATTATTTCTAAATATGGTTTTATTTTAGATTTAAATAAAAAAGTTTATGAAATGTCAGTTTCAGAAAAACAAACATTAGAAATTATTAAAGTTTTATATCGTGGAGCAAATATTTTAATTCTAGATGAACCAACTGCTGTATTAACTCCTAGTGAAATAAAAAAACTATTTGCTGTTTTAAAAAACATGAAAAATGATGGTAAATCTATTATTATCATTACTCATAAATTAAATGAAGTAATGGAAATTTCTGATCGAGTCGCTGTTTTAAGAAAAGGTGAATATATAGGCACAGTTCTTACAAGCGAAACTAATGAAATGAAATTAACTGAAATGATGGTTGGAAAAAAAGTCGAATTAAATATCAATAGAAATGATGTTGTAAATCCAACTGATCGTTTAGTGGTAAAAAATTTAACTTGTAAAAATAGTGATAATATTAAAGTCCTTGATAATATTTCTTTTACTGCAAGAAGTGGAGAAATATTTGGAATTGCCGGTATTTCTGGCTCTGGGCAAAAAGAAATTCTTGAAGCTATTGCTGGTTTAACTAAAATTGAAAATGGTGAAATCATCTATCATAATCCTAAAACTAACGAAGAAGTTAATTTAAGAAATAAAACTCCTCTAGAAATTAGAGAGTTGGGAGTTAGATTATCATTTGTTCCTGAAGATCGTTTAGGAATGGGCCTAGTAGGAAATATGGATATTATTGATAATATGATGTTAAGAAGTTATCAAAAAGGTAATAAATTGTTTTTAAATCGTAGTAAACCTACGACTCTAGCCAATAAAACAGTTTCTGAATTAGATGTAAAAACTCCTTCTTTACATACGGCAATTAGAAAATTATCTGGTGGAAATGTTCAAAAAGTTCTAGTTGGTAGAGAAATTGCTTCTTCTCCAAAAGTATTGATGGCCGCCTATCCAGTTCGTGGATTAGATATTAATTCTTCATATATTATATATAATTTATTAGATGAACAAAAGCAAAAGGGCGCTGCAGTTATCTATGTTGGTGAAGATTTAGATGTATTAATAAGCTTATGTGATCGAATCTTAGTTCTCTGTGAAGGAAAAGAAAATGGTATTATTGATGCAAGAAATACCACAAAAGAAGAAATTGGTTATTTAATGACTAATTATAAAAAGGAGCCTATACATGAATAAAAAAGAACCTTTATTTCATATTGTTAAAAGAACTAATATTTCTTGGAAAAAAAGTTTATTAATTAAGGGAATGGCTATTTTACTTGCTTTATTAGTTTGTTGTATTTTAATGCTGTTCATTGCAAACGCTAATCCATTAACTGTAATAAGTCAACTTTTTTTAGGTAATTTTGGCACTCAAAGAAGATTTTGGATTCTATTAAGAGATATGTCATTATTATTAATTGTTGGCTTAGCTTTAGTTCCTGCTTTTAAAATGAAATTCTGGAATTTAGGAGGAAATGGCCAAATATTAATGGGTTCTTTAGCCGCGATTATTTGTATGTATTATATGGGAAAAGCTGGCGTTAATGATGGAGTTATTATCTTAGTAAGTATTATTGCTAGTGTATTAACTGGTATTATTTGGGCTGTTATTCCTTCAATTTTTAAAGCATTTTTTAATACAAATGAAACATTATTTACTTTAATGTTAAATTATGTTGCAGTTAGTTTGGTTTCTATTTTCTTAGCTATTGCTGTTAAAAGTGGTTCAGGCACTCTTGAAACCATTAAATATGGTAATTTACCTCAAATAGGAAATGATTATTTATTAACAATAATTGTAGCAATCGTTGTTTTAATATTTATGTATTGCTATTTAAAATATTCTAAACATGGTTATGAATTAACTGTCGTTGGTGAATCTGAAAAAACCGCAAAATATATTGGTATTAATGTTAAAAAAGTTATTATTAGAACCTTAGTTTTATCAGGAGCCATCTGTGGACTTGTTGGTTTACTTCTTGCTAATGGCATTAATCATTCTATCAATACAGAAAGTGCTAACAATATGGGCTTTACTGCTATTATGGTGGCATGGTTAGCCAAATTTAATCCTTTATACATGGTTGCAACCTCTTTTTTAATTACTTTCTTAACTAGAGGTATGCATCAAGTTCAAACAACCTTCAGTATTACAAATAATTCTATTGGTGATATTATTTTAGGTTTAATGTATTTCTTTATTATTGGATGTGAATTTTTCACAAATTATCAAATAATCTTTAGAAAAAAGGAGGATAAGAAAAATGTTCTTTAATGCAATTTTACCAAGCGCTATTGCGATTGCTATAGTTTTCTTATATGGTTGTATAGGCGAAATATTAATGGAAAAAGTTGGTCATTTAAATCTTGGTATCCCAGGAATTATGTGTATGGGAACTGTCGGTGGCTGTTTAGGTGTTAGCTTATATATGAGTAACTTTACTAATAATCCATTAGATGCTAATTGGTTTTTATTAGTATTAATATCCTCTATTTTATCATTTTTATTTGCTGCTATTGGTGGGCTAATTTATGCTTTTATTACTGTTTCATTAAAATGTAATCAAAATGTTACTGGTCTTGCTTTAACTATATTTGGAGCAGGATTTGCTGATTATTTTATGAACACTTTTGATAAAACATATTTCTCTTATGCTAGTAAAATAATTCGTTATCATCTACCTTTTGGTGATAACTTAGGTACTTTTGGAAATATTTTTATTAATCATGGCATTTTTGTTTATCTTGCAATTGTTTTAGCAATTGTTGCTTCAATTGTTTTAAAGAAAACAAAAGTTGGTTTATCTTTAAGAGCTATTGGTGAAAATCCTGCTACTGCAGATGCTGCTGGAATCAATATTACAAAATATAAATACTTAACAATTTTAATTGGCTCAGGAATCTCTGGATTAGGTGGCTTGTTCTATGTTATGGATTATGTCGGTGGAAGCTGGGAAAATTCATTTACTATTCAATCATTTGGTTGGCTAGCAATTGCTTTAGTTATCTTTAGTATTTGGAAACCAATTGTGGCTATCTTTGGTTCTATTGTATTTGGATTTTTATATGTTGCTCCAAGTTTTATAACTGGCATTTCTTCTGTGGAAAAATATGTTTTAGGAATGCTACCTTATATTGTTACAATTATTGTTTTAGTTATTACAAGTATTGTTGGTAAGCAAAGTGTTCAACCACCTGCTGCCTTAGGAAATTCTTATTTCCGTGAAGATCGTTAGGAGAATATCTATGAGCTATGATTTTAAAAATTTTGGTGAATTATTATTTGATAATAATAAAATGAAAGAACGTCTTCCTACACCAATCTATCAACGTTTTATTGATGCTTATAATCACGAATCACCTCTTGATGCAGAAGTAGCTGATGTTATTGCACACAATATGAAATTATGGGCACTTGAACATGGTTGTACTCATTATACCCACTGGTTTCATCCTTTAAGTGGAACTACTGCTGAAAAACATAATTCTTTTATTGAAAGCATTAATGGACAACCAATTGCTAGATTTAATGGTAAATCTTTAATAAAAGATGAGCCTGATGCTTCTAGTTTTCCCAATGGTGGACTAAGAGCAACCTTTGAAGCAAGAGGATATACTTATTGGGATGTTGAATCACCAGCATTTATACGTGGGCATGTATTATATATTCCAACTGTCTTTATTTCATATAAAGGAGAATCACTTGATACTAAAGGTCCATTATTAAAATCAATTGATGTTATCAATAAATCATCAACAAGATTATTAAATTTATTAGGTTATAATGTTAAAAGTGTCAAACCTTTTGCCGGTCTTGAACAAGAATATTTTTTAATTGATCGTGATGATTTTATGAAAAGAAGAGATTTATATTTAACAGGAAAAACTCTTCTTGGATTAATTCCTCCAAAAGCTCAACAATTAGAAACTCATTATTTTGGACCTATCCCACAAAGAGTAAATAAATTCATGGAAGAATTAAATAAACAATTATGGGATTTAGGAATTTATGCGAAAGCAGAACATAATGAAGTCGCTCCAGGCCAATTTGAATTAGCACCAATTTTTTCTAATGTAAATATTGCTGTTGATCAAAACATGCTTATTATGGAAATCTTACAAGATGTTGCTTTAAAAAATAATATGGTTTGTTTATTACACGAAAAACCATATCAAGGTGTTAATGGTTCAGGAAAACATAATAACTATTCATTAATAACTGATACTGGATTAAATCTATTTGATCCAAATAAAGACAATTTAGTATTTTTAATCTTTTTATCTTCTTTAATGAAAGGTGTTGATGAATATTCTGATTTAATTAGATTATTCTCTTCTAATCCTGGTAATGATTTCCGTTTAGGCGCTTCAGAAGCTCCACCAGCTATTGTTTCGATGTATTTAAGTGATGATGTAGAAAAATATTTTGAACCAACAAAGAAAACTTCTAAAAAATCTTCATTTAAAATGCAAACAATTTCTTCTTTACCAATGGATGATTCTGACCGTAATAGAACTTCACCAGTTGCTTTTACTGGAAATAAATTTGAATTTCGAATGTTAGGTTCATCAATGAATGCTTCTGAATTAAATATTATTGTTAATCTAAGTCTAGCAAAAGCTCTTGATGATTTATATTTAGAATTATCTAAATACAAAAATAACCTTATTGAACATGCTAAACAAATTGCTTTAGACACATATAAAAAACATCAAAGAATTATTTTCTCAGGTAATGGATATTCTTCCTCTTGGGTTGAAGAAGCAAAAAATAGAGGATTACATAATATACCGACCTTTGTTGAAGCTATTTCTTCTTTAGATAATGAAAATGTAATTTCTTTATTTAATGAATATAATGTTTTAAATCAAAAAGAACTAGAAGCTAGAAAAGAAATTAAATATGAGAATTATTATAATATTCGCTTAATTGAAATTAAAACCTTAACGGAAATTATCTATCAACAAGTTATCCCTTCTGCAATTAAAGAATTAAATTTTATTTGTAAATGTGGTGATAAATTTATGTCAAAATCAATGTTTACTAAAGCAAATAAACTTCAAACATTTATTGATGAAGCAAGTTTACAAGCAGGAATTATTGAAGACAAAGTTAAAGAAGTTAACTTATTAAATAATTATAAAGATAAATCTTTATTTATATTAAAGCAAATTTTACCTTTATGTGATAAACTAAGATTAACCGCGGATAATCTTGAAAAATATATTTCTAAAGATTTTCAACCTTTTCCGCAATATGAACAATTATTTTTCGACATTGATTTTTAAAAGGAGTAAGTCATGCAAAATAACCCAGATACAATTATTGTATTAGACTTTGGTAGTCAATATAACCAATTAATATGCCGAAGAATTAGAGAAATGAAAGTCTATTCTCTTTTACTTCCATATTCAACAACTGCTGAAGAATTAAAAAAATACCCTTCTTTAAAAGGAATTATTCTTTCTGGAGGGCCAAATTCAGTTTATGAAGAAGGTTCATTTAGAATTGATGAAAAAATATTTTCGCTTGGAGTTCCTGTTTTAGGAATTTGCTATGGAATGCAACTTATTTCACATTTAAATAAAGGTGAAATTATTCCTGGCATTAGAAAAGAATATGGTGGACAAGAAATTGAAGTATTAAATGATAGTTTACTCTTTAATCAAACACCAAAAAAACAGATTGTTTGGATGTCACATTCTGATAAAGTAAATACTTTACCTGAAGGATTTTCTTTAGTTGCTTCTTCAAGTAATACTCAATACGTTGCAATTGAAAATATTGATAAACAAATTTATGGAGTTCAATTCCATCCTGAAGTTAGAAATTCAGTTTATGGAAATAATATTTTAAGTAACTTTGTTTTTAAAATTTGTCATGCAAACGCTAATTGGTCAATGAAAAATTTTATTGAAACAAAAGTTGAAGAAATCAAAAACACTGTTCAAGATAAAAAAGTTCTTTTAGGAATTTCTGGTGGAGTTGATTCTACTGTTGCCGCAGTTTTAATTCATAGAGCCATTAAAGATAATTTAACATGTATGTTTATTGACCATGGTCTATTAAGAGAAAACGAAGCAAACGAGGTTATGGATCGTTTTGAAAAGAAATTCAACATCAAAGTAACTAAAATTGATGCTTCAAAACGCTTCTTAGAAAAATTAGATGGAATCGAAGATCCAGAAAGAAAAAGAAAAATTATTGGAAATGAATTTGTAGAAGTTTTCAATGAAGAAGCAAGCAAAATTGGCCATTATGATTTCTTAGGACAAGGTACTTTATATACTGATATCATTGAATCTGGAACCAAAACTGCAAACACTATTAAATCACATCATAATGTTGGTGGTCTTCCTGAACATATGACTTTTAAATTACTTGAACCATTAAACACATTATTTAAAGACGAAGTTAGATTACTTGGTAAAGAATTAGGCTTAGATGATGAATTTGTTTCTCGTCAACCTTTTCCAGGTCCTGGACTTGGTATTAGAGTCATTGGCGCTATTACAGAAGAAAAATTAGAAGTTGTTAGAAAATCAGACTATATTCTCCGTGATGAAATAAGAAAAGCTCATCTTGATAAAGAAATATGGCAATATTTCACTGTTTTACCAGGTTTTAAAACTGTTGGTGTTATGGGCGATAATAGAACATATATGTATACAATTGCTATTAGAGCGGTTACTTCTATTGATGGAATGACTGCTGATTATGCAAAAATCCCATATGATATTCTTGATATAATCTCTCGTAGAATAGTTAATGAAGTTCCAAAGATTAATCGTGTAGTTTTAGATATTACTTCTAAACCACCAGCCACTATTGAGTGGGAATAATTAATAAAAGTGCTTACAATTAGGCACTTTTTTTCTTTTTAATTTTTTATTATAATAACCATAGGAGGTCATTATGAAAGAACTTAAATGGGCAATTTTAGGAGCAGGAACCATTGCTAATGAAATGGCTACTCAATTAAATAATAATGGAAAAAAGATATATGCAATCGGAAATAGAACTCACCAAAAGGCAGTTGAGTTTGCTAAAAAATATCATATTGAAAAAGTATATGATAATTTTATGGAAATGTTTACTGATAAAGAAGTTGATGTAATATATATATCTACTCCTCATAACACGCATTATCAATATGTTAAAAAAGCTATTGAAAACAATAAACATGTACTAATTGAAAAATCTATTACTTTAAATAGCAAGGAATTAGATGAATTAATTTTGCTAGCTAAAAAACACAATGTTATTATTTTAGAAGCCATGACTATATATCACATGCCTTTATATAAAAAATTGCATGAGATATTATTATCAAATTCATTAGGAAAAGTTAATTTAATTACAATGAATTTTGGTAGTTATAAAGATTATGATATGACTAATCGATTCTTCAATAGATCTTTAGCTGGTGGAGCCATGCTCGATATAGGCGTGTACGCTTTATCATTTATGAGATATTTTATGTCTTCAAAACCAAATCAACTTTTATCACAAGTTAAATTTGCTCCTACTATGGTTGATGAGCAATCAGGATTATTATTAACTAATAAAGAAGGACAAATGGCTACAATAATGCTTTCACTTCATTCTAAGCAACCAAAAAGAGGTATGATATCTTGTGAAAAAGGATTTATAGAAGTTATGGAATATCCTCGTGCTAGTGAAGCTAAAATTACATATCTAGAAAATAATAAAGTTGAAACAATTAAAGTTGGTGAAACTAAAAATGCTTTATATTATGAATATTTAGATACCGAAAAAGCAATTAATGGTGATTTAGAAAATACATATTTATCTTTTAGTAAAGATGTCATGGATTTAATGACAGAATTTAGAAAGCAATGGAATTTTACTTATCCTGAAGAAGAATAAAAGAAACACTTCTCAGCGTTTCTTTTCTTAAAGGAGGGATTATATGCAGGTAAGTTTATCACTTACATTTTACTATACGTTAAATATTTTATTAAATAGGCTATAAACGCCTATTTTTTATATTTTTTTATTATTTTGTTTTAAAGCCCAATCAAGATGTCTATAATAACTAATGCACGATACTCAATTTTGAGATTGTAGCAGGAGGATATATGATTTTATTATTAGATCTTGGTAATACTAATCTATGTATTGGTATATATCAAAATCAAACATTAATCTGTGACTTTCGAACAGATAGTGATTTGAATCGGTCTTCAGACATGTATGCTGAATTAATAAAAGGTTTCATTCTTAACTCTAACCTTTCATTAAAAGATTTTGAAGGAGCAATCTTGGCCAGTGTAATTCCTTCCCTTACTGATGTTATTTGTCATGCAGTAAAAAAAATAATCAATAAGAATTGTCTTATTTTAAACAAAGGTATTAAAACAAGTCTACCAATCCGTATTGATAATCCTAACGAATTAGGAGCAGATTTAGTAGCCGATTGTGTGGGTGCAATCTCTAAATACGGCTATCCTTGTATTATTTGCGATTTAGGAACTGCTAATAAGTTACTTGTCGTTGATAATAATGGTAATTATATTGGAGGAATTATTTCTCCAGGAATAAGAACCGCTAGTAAAGCATTAACTAAAAACACTGCTTTATTACAAGATATTTCTTATAAAGCCCCTAAAAGTGTCATTGGTAAAAACACCCCTGATTCTTTAAATTCTGGTTCTATATATGGAACAATCGCTTCCATTGAAGGCTTAACAAACATGATTGAAAAAGAATTAGGCTATAAAACTAGACACATTTTAACAGGTGGAAATTCTGCTTTAATTTATCAACATATTCATAATTATGAACATGATATGTTTTTAATTTTCGAAGGATTATATCAAATTTATTTAAAAAATAGGAGTGTAGACAATGAAAAAATTAAATAAAATTACTGGTACAGCTATTTTTGGTGCCATTATTATAGTATTACAATTAATCGCTAATTACTTACCTGCAATAGGTGGAGTAAGTATTACATTAGCTTTATTCCCAATCGCTTTAGGTGCAATTATTTATGGTCCAATTTCTGGATTAATTCTAGGCTTTGTTAATGGAATAATAGTTTTAACAGCCCCAAGCACTTTAACAATCTTTTTTACTAATTATCCATGGCAAACAATATTAATTTGCTTATTAAAAACTTCTATAGCAGGATTTGTTGCAGGATTAATTTTTAAAGCATTTAAAGGAAAACATACTTATTTAGCAGTTACTCTAGCGGCAATTTCTGTACCACTTGTTAATACTGGTTTATTTTCTATTAGTATGTTAACTTTACATCGAGAATTACTTGATCAATTAACTAGTGCTTATGGTAATGGTTATAACGCTGTTGGTTATTTATTTTTAATCTTTATTGGAATGAACTTCTTAATTGAATTTGTAATTAATGTTGCTTTAGTTCCAACTACTTATAAATTAACTAATCTTTTATTAAATAAATAATTTTATATTTAAAAAAGTGAGCCAAAACTCACTTTTTTTATAACCTTTTTTATTAAAGAATTTCTTTTATTCTTCTTACTAATTCATCACTATTAAAGTTAAATTTCTTTATCACATCATTTGCTGGAGCGCTTGCACCAAATTCATCAACACTCATAACATGTGGAGCAAATTTATGCCATCCAAAACTTGATAACATTTCAACAGCAATTCTATGAGCATAATCTGTTTTTAATGTTTCTTTAATATATACAGGATCTTGTTTTAAGAATCTTTCTTGACACATCATAGAAACAACTCTAACATCAATACCTTCTTTAATTAATTTTTCTTGTGCTTCAATTGCAAGCGATACTTCTGATCCACTGGCAATAATAGTAAGTCTTGGTTCATCACCAATTTCTTTAGAAACAACATAACCACCTTTTTCTACATCTTTAGAATTTGTACCAACTAAGACAGGTAAAGCTTGTCTAGTTAAACAAATACAGCATGGATGATCATTTTGATTTAACATCATTCTATAAGCAGTAGCTACTTCATTAGCATCACATGGTCTATATACTTCACAATTAGGGATTGATCTTAACATTGCAAGTTGTTCAATTGGTTGATGAGTTGGACCATCTTCACCCACTGCAATAGAATCATGTGAAAATAAATAAATTGCTGGAATATGGCTTAACGCTGCCATTCTAATCGCAGGTTTAAGATAATCAGAGAATACTAAGAAGCATCCTACATAACTTCTTAATCCACCATGTAAAAGAATACCATTTTGAATAGAAGCCATTGCAAATTCACGAATACCAAAATTAATACTTCTACCACTTCTATCACTTGGAGTAAAATATTTACCTCCATCAATCTTTGTATAAACTGAACCAGCAACATCAGCAGAGCCACCAATTAAATTTGGAATATTTTGATGTAATAAATTTAAAATAGTTTTTGAAGTTTGTCTACTTGCTTCTTTATAACCAACTTCATAAACCGGATTTTCTTGATAAATTGTTGTTGGTACATTATTTGTTAATGTACTAGCAATAATTTTTGCTTCTTGTGGATGAGATTTACAATATTGATTATATTTTTCTTCCCAATCTTTATAAGTTCTTTTACCACGGCTAATAAATGTATTTTCAAAATCTTTCTTAACTTCTTCTGGAACTGTAAATTCTGGATATTTATATCCATATTTTTCTTTTGCTTTTGCTCCATCTTCTGCACCTAATGGGTTACCATGAACTTTACTTGTACCTTGATTAGCTGAACCATAACCAATAATAGTATGAACCATAATTAAAGTAGGTTTAGAAGAAACTTTAGCTTTAATGATAGCTTGATCAATTGATTCAACATCATTACCATCTTTAACTTCAATAACATTCCATTCACTAGCTTCGAATCTCTTTTTAACATCTTCAGAGAATGATAAATCAAGACCACCATCTAAAGTAACATTATTTGCATCATATAATAAAATTAATTTATTTAATTTTTGATGTCCTGCAAAAGAAATTGCTTCTTGAGAAATACCTTCTTGTAAACAACCATCACCACATAAAACATAAGTATAATGATCGAAAACATTATCTGATCCTTCATAAATTCCTTTTAATGATTGTTCGGCTAAAGCAAAACCAACACCTTGAGCAATACCTTGACCAAGAGGACCTGCAGAAGCATCAACACCTGGAGTAACCCCAACTTCTGGATGACCTGGAGTAATAGAATTTAATTGTCTAAATTGTTTTAAATCATCCATTGAAACTTCATATCCACATAAATGTAACATAACATAAAGTAAACTAGAAGCGTGTCCAGCGGATAAAACAAAACGATCACGATTAATCCAATTTGGATGAGTTGGATCAGCCTTTAAATGTCTTGTAAACAATGTGTATAAAATAGGTGCGCTACCTAAGGCCATACCTGGATGACCAGATTTTGCTTTATTAATTGTGTCAATACATAAAGCACGAATACAATTGATTGATAAGAGAGATGTTTTCATATATTTTTCCTTTAAAAAATGTCTAGAAGACTGAGCAGAATCCCAAAAGGACTCAAAGGCGGACATCTTTTCTCTACTTTAGGATTCTGTACTTAAATCTCTTTTGAGGCACAGCCTTCAACACCATAGAGATGAAAAAGATTTCCTTAAAAAATATGTCGGAATCGCAATAGTCATCTAGACAATAATATGTTAGCATATTATTTAACTTTAGTAAATTGCAAAAAAAATTTATTTGATACTTACTGATAAATAACTATTTACACAATTTTTTGCTTTTGATAAAGAATCGCTTGCTTTTGTATTTAAACCTTTTAATGCATTAATAGCTCTAGAAATCGAATTACTAGTTTGACTTAATTTTGCTGAAGAATTATTAATATCTCCAAGCAATCTATCTAAAATAGATTTTTCTTCAATTAATTCATAAGCAACATCATCGCATTTATTTATTTTATTATCTATTGTTGAATCAATTTTAAATAAATCATCAACATTTGATTTATTATTAGAAATTTTACATCCACAATTAGGACAAAATTTTTCTATAGGAAAATTGTACCCACAACCCACATTCTGGGCAAAATTTACTTTTTTCATCTACTTGATGATTACAATTTGGACATGTTTTCATAAAAATCCCTTTTAATTTTTAATAGAACAAAATAATTATACTATATAATAAAAGTAAATTAAAAAGGCATCTTTAGATGCCATTAATTAATAAGTAAAAGCTAATGCAAATTGAGCAATAATCAATAAGTAACCAGTAAACTTATATGAATTAATAACTAGTTCACTTGGTTCATAATTATCAGTTGATGCATATTTAGTGTTAAAAGTAGCATGTAAATAATTACTAAAATACCCTATCTCATAAGCATATCTTAAAACTAAAATACCAATTATACTTAATATTTGTAATATTACTAATAGTAACACTGGCATTGGTTTAAATAACACATAAAAAACAGTGGTTATAATTGATAAAACTAAAAACAATATAGTTTGAAAATTTTGAAATTTACTTTTTTCTTCTCTCATAAATTTTTCCTTATCCGTGATATTTATAATTACCACTTATACTAATTAATTCAAATTTTAAATTAGGAAATGATAGATCATTCTGAAAAGTAAAACTAATATTATCTAATTTAGTATTTAAGTTATATTCAATTTTATCTATTGTTTTAGTAAAAGTTGATGAAGAAGTATTATCGACATTAATTTGATAAGAAAAACTTAAATCAGTTATTTCATAATAATTTGTTTTTCCAAAAACACTTATATCAGCAGTTTGATTAACATTATTACCCATTACAAAATTTGTTTTTATTGATAGTTCTATATAATTAGTGTAATTAGAAATATTTATTTCTCCTTCACCTTTATCAATTCTGTTTATAAAAGAAAGAGTTAAAACTATTATTGCAAAAATAGAAATTAATAGAGTTATTATAAACTCAAATTTATGTTCTTTTATCATATTAATTTACCATTTTTTATGAAGTTTATTTTTCATTTGAATTATTGATAAAACTATTCCAAAGACTCCAAAGAAAACACTCATAATCATGTCTTTAATAAAAGCCGCTTGAAAATCTTTATCATTTTTTAATAATTCAATTAAAACATCAAAAGCATTATAATCAGTGCCTTTTAAGTTAATTAATACGATAAGATAGTACGTTAAAAACATTGAAACAACGATAAGAATAATAGTAACAATTGAAGTAATGACTGGTTTAACTTTACTTGGTTTACCTTTCATCTTATCATATCCAAATGATGATAAATAAGCGATTAAAAAGGCAATCCAACCAGATACTAAGCCAATCACTCCACCTACTAAAATCCAAACAACTGCTCCAATTAATCCTCCACAAATTGCTCCAATAGTTCCTTGCAAATAATTATTTGGCAAAGCTTGATACTCTTTTTCAATTCGATCATTTTCTTCTTTAATTTTGAGAGCACAATTAGAATCGACTAGTATATAACTATTATCAAAATAAACTAATTCTTGTGAGGTTAAACTTTCTCCACAAATCGGACAATATTCTTTATTTTTAAAATTATAATCATTTAAATAAGTAGTAATATCATTTAAAGCTAAATCTAATTTTTTTATTGTTCCTGGAAAAGTCATTGCACTAACAAAAAATGATAATTTATTTTTAGTAATTATAGATTTAGTAAGTTTAAACTTTTCTTTTATAGCTTTTAAATAGTTATTTATACTTTCCATCTCTTCATCATTCATAAATGAAAAAATATCACATTGAATAATAATTGTTGATGTATTAGTGTAAGATATAGAAATTTGATAATTATTATAAATTCCATACACTACATCATTTCTTATTGCTAAATTTGTCTTTTTAGCGTAATTATTTAAAAAAGTATTCATTAAGTTCTCCCCAAGTTACAATCTAAGTATATAAAAAATTGTTAAAAAATAAAAGATACAAAATGATAATTAATTTTATCAAAACGCTTAATTTAACTTAAATCGCCTAATTTTAGGCGATTATTATTAACTAGCAAAATAAAATAAATTTAAAAAATATATAAAAAACAATTGACATATTATTCAAGATTTAATAATATATTTGAGGTAAATAAAACCGTGGAAAGAGGAAGCGCCCGCTTCTCACCAGATTCAATTAATTGGATTGGTAAAAAGCTACAAATAAAATATGAACTTTTGTGGGCGCAGGATTCTGTGCCCATTTTTATTTTACTAGGAGGATTTTATCATAGAAAACAACAATAAATCACCAAAATTCAATAAATATGGTGATGACTTAGTCAACAATCTTATCCGTTTTCCAACTGTCTTAGTTATTGATCCTGATGGAAAACAACTTGGTGAAATGCCACGTGGAAGAGCATTACAACTCGCTGAAACATATTCATTAGACTTATTATGTGTCGCACCAAATGCTAAAGTTCCAGTCTGTAAAATTTTAGATTATGGAAAATATCGTTTCCAACAACAAAAGAAAGCTAAAGAAGCAAAAAAGAATCAAACCATTATTGAAGTAAAAGAAGTTCAATTATCTCCAGTAATCGGTGAACATGATTTACAGACAAAATTAAAACATGCTCTACGCTTCTTAGATGAAGGAAACAAAGTAAAATTAACAATGAGATTTAGAGGTAGACAATTATCTCATATGGAAATTGGACAAGAAGTAATGGATCGCTTTGTTTCTCTATGTGGAGAAAAAGCAGTTGTCGAAAAGCCTGCTATTCTTGATAAAAGAACCTTAATCGTCATTTTAGCGTCAAAAGTAAAAAAATAGGAGGACAAAATCATGCCAAAAATGAAATCCAAAAAAGCTTTAACAAAAAGAGTTAAAGTAACTGGCTCAGGAAAATTAAAAAGACATTCATCTTATATTTCACACTTAAGCCATAACAAAACACACAAACAAATTCGCCATTTAAGAAAGGCAAGTATGGTATCAAAGTCAGACTACAAGAGAGTCAAAGACTTGATCCAATTATAAGGAGGTACTCGTCATGAGAGTTAAAGGTGGTACAATTACACACGCAAGAAGAAAAAAAGTTTTAAAAAGAGCTAAAGGTTATTTTGGTTCAAAGCATCTTTTATACAAAACTGCTCACGAACAAGTAATGCATTCATTACACTATGCATATGTATCTCGTAGAACAATTAAAAGAGATTATAGAAAGCTTTGGATTGTTCGTATCAATGCAGCTTGCAGAAACTATGATATGAACTATTCAACATTAATGCACGGTTTAAAATTAGCTAACGTTAATGTTAATAGAAAAATGCTTTCTGAACTCGCTATTACTGATGAAGCAGCTTTTGCTGAATTAGTAAATGTTGCAAAAAAAGCATTAGCTAAATAAGACAAGGATTTAATCCTTGTTTTTTTTTACCATAAATTTTAAAAATAACTCTAATAACTTATTAAATAAAGTATCATCATTTTCCACTCTAATTATTTTAGAGTTATCTTTTTCAATCATTAAAAAAGCAATTGGAATAATATTAACACCTCCAATTGTGCCACCACCAAAAGGATAATTAGAATCATTTTCAATTAAATTATTGGAAATGATTTTTTCATTTTTTGAAGAAAATTCAGATCCACCCACTCCAAAACCAAAAGTAATTTTACTTAATGGAATAATGATTCTTTCTTCATCAATTTTTAAAGGTGAGCCAATCACTTTTGATGAATCAATAATTAAATTCAAATTTTGTAAAGAATTACTTAACATCTCATTAATATCTCTTTGTGACATACTTTTTTCCTTTCATTAATGCAAAGATTATTTTAAAAACATTGATTATTAGACTAACTTCTAATTGAAATGAATTTCTTTCACTTTTTTTTAACTTATAATTTAAAGAAGGAATTCTTTTTTTTATTAATGGATAAATATTATTAATAACAAATAAAAATAAGACATTACTATATAAAAATAATTGATAATTATTTACTTTTGTTTCAATATTAATATTAACTTTCAAAAAAGAAATATGTTTAATAACATTAACATTATTTTTTCCTTTACTAGAGATTAATTTATTTATTAAACGATAATATTTTTCATTTTTTAAAGAAAATATTTTTATTTTATATAATTTTATAATAAATTGATTTTCACTAACATAAAGATCAACTAATAAAAAATTTAAAAAAACAATAAAAAAGATAAGTATAATAATAACAATTTTCATATAGTTATTGTTATCTTTATAACTCATCTTTATTCAATTATTTCTTCTTTTTTTGCTTTTCTAAATCAATTACTTCTTTAGAATATTCTTCACTTTGAGGAAATAAATAAGTTGGAACATTAATTTCTTTTTTTTGTTTTTTCTTTTTGTTCATTCTTGCCTCCAAGAATAGTTTTTACAAAAGAAAAATTTTTATTAAAATAAATTATCTAAATCTTCTTCATCAGTAATTTTAACTACTTCAATATTATTAATACATTCATATATTAATTCTTCATAATTAAATTTACTTTCAAACTCTAAAACTTTTTCTTCATTAGGTTGAGTGGTTGGATCTTTTACTTCAAAAATTGTACAACAATCTTCATAAGGTCTAATTGAAATATCATAAGTATTTATTTTTCTAGCTAAATTAATAATATCAATTTTATCCTCTACCGCTAAAGGTCTAATAATTGGTAAAGAAGCAACTTTTTCAATCACTTGCATTGATTTTAAAGTCTGTGAAGCAACTTGACCAATTGATTCACCATTACAAATAACTAAATCATTATATTTTTTAGCAACAATAGAACTAATTCTATACATCATTCTTCTCATAATTGTTATCGCATATGAAACATTAACATTACGATATATTTCTTCTTGCAAATGAGTAAATGGAACAATATATAATTTAATTGAAGCTTGATAGTTAGTTAATACTTTTAGTAAATCTTTGATTTTAGTAATTACCGCGGCATTAGTATATGGTGGGGACGCAAAATGGATACATTCCATTTTCACCCCTCGTTTCATCATTAAATATGTTGCTACTGGTGAATCAATTCCTCCTGAAAGCATCATAAGACCTTTACCACCAATACCTAAAGGATACCCACCAGCTCCATATTCAACATGAGCAAATACATAAGTACAGTTTTCTCTAATAGTAATATTAATCAATAATTCTGGATTATGTACATCAACTTTATATTCAGTATTTTTTAAAACAAAAGAAGCTACTTGACGATTAATTTGATCAGAAATTAAAGGAAATGTTTTATCAACTCTTCTAGAATCAACTTTAAAAGTTTTTTTATTTTCTTCTTTAGCAAGATTTAAAGCACATTCTTCAATTTGACTCATCTCTTTATCTACTTGATAAACAGGTGAAAAAGAAAAAATACCAGAAACATCTTTCAAACGATGAGAAACATTTTCATAATCTTCTCCATTTAAATAAATATAGGTGTGATCATGTTTAACATCAATTTTTAATAAAGTGAATTTTCTTAAAGCATGTTTAATATTTTCACCTAAAAGACGAATAAAATCACCTTTATTTTTTCCTTTGGTCGACAATTCTCCATATCGAACCATAATAATATTTGCTTGCATATAAACTCCTTGTTATTTATTTAAGTGTACTTAAAATATTTTTTAATTCTTGATAAAATATATCAACTTCTTGAAATGTATTATCTTTACAAAATGATACTCTTATTGAATTACTAGCAACATAACTATCTTTATGCATAGCAAGAAGAACATATGATGAAGATTCTTTTTTTGATGAGCATGCCGATTTTGTAGAAACATATATCTCTTTATTTGATAAAGCTTCAGCCACCACAGAAGCCTTCTTATTAGTGTAAAAAGAAATTATAAATGGTGAACAATTATCATTAGAATTAAATTTAACTCCTGCAATAGAAGACATTTTTTCTACAAAATAATCTCTTAGTTTTTTTACGTAATCATAATTTTCTTTTTGATGAATAAACGCTAATCTAATCGCTTTAGCTAAACTAACTTCCATTGGAACATTAGTTGTACCAGAACGATAATTAAATTGATGACCTCCCCCAGTAATAAGAGGCATTAAATCAGTATCTTTTCTTTTAATTAAAATACCAGAAAATTTAAATGAATTTATTTTATGACCAGATAAAGTAATTAAACTAACATCATGATAATCTATATTAATTTTACCAATAGCTTGCGTAGCATCAGTATGAAAATGAATTTGAGGATAATTCTTTAATAAAGAAGCAATTTCTTCAATTGGTTGAATAGAACCTACTTCATTATTAACCGCCATAATAGACACTAAAATAGTTTCATTAGTAATTGCTTTTTTTAATTCATCAACACTAACTACTCCGTTTTCATCAACATCTAAATATGTTACTTTAAAATTAAATTCTTTTTCTAATTGTCTAAAAGTATTTAAAACAGATAAATGTTCAATTTTTGTTGTGATTATATGGTTTCCACGATTTTTATAACGGAAAGCCACTCCTTTAATAGCTAAATTATTTGATTCAGTAGCCCCTGAAGTAAAAAGAACATCTTCATTATTACATTTAAAAAAGGAAGCAATTTGTTCTCTTGCTTTTTTTTCTAATTCACTTGCTTTTAATCCTTCTTTATGCAAAGAAGAAGAATTACCAATATAATTCTTTACTACATAGTTAAAACTATCTAAAACCTCTTCATTAACTTTTGTTGTCGCGGCATTATCAAAATAAATCATTTATCTCACCATATTATTTTATGACTATTTATAATTAACAAATAGATTATTTACCTGTATCAGGTTTAATTTTTTTAATTAATGCACTTGTTTCATCAAATGTACGAATAAAATCACCTTCAAAAAATGATTTTTCCGCTCTAAGAAGAGTAGTTTTTACATCATCAAAATTTTGTCTATATGCATTAGCACGTACAACTGAATCTTCAGCATTTTTAACATTTTCTTCAATAGAAGAAATATTAGATTTTATTTCTTCAAAACAAATAGAAATTTCTTTAACTTTTTCATTTAATAAAGCTACATCAATTGGTAAATAAGAAGTTAAATCTCCACATTCATTTAATAATTGATAACACTTTTTAAAATTTTCATTAAAAGTTAAAGTTAAAGATTGTACATTTATTTTACGTAAAATAGCTTCATATTTTTTTAATTGAATAAAAGTAGATGTCATATAATCATAATCATTATTAGCGTCATCTTTCAAAGAAGTTAAATAAACATGAGTTCTTTCAATATCATCTTCAATTTTCTTCATAGAACTATCTAAATCTTTTAATTTACTTGATAAAACAGAAAATGGTTGTTGACTAGAAGCATGTACAAAGGTATCTAAATTTCTTTTAATTACACCTAATTCATTTATTTCATTTTGAATAGAATTAAGATCTTCTACACAAGTATCTTTTAATAAATAAGTTTTCTTATAATCTGGAATAACTCTTTTTAATTTAATAAATTTATTTTCAAGTTTATATGAACCATTATAAATTTCTTCATAAGAAGAAGAAAAGAATTTTTTAGAAGCAACTTCATTATCAAAATCACTATTTAAAACAATTAAAGAATCACGAATTTGATTAAGTTCACTCTCTACATTTTTAGTATGAAATTTACCTAAACGCTCATAAATTGAAGTTAAAGTTTTATCAAAAGAATCCATCAATGTTTGAAACTTTAAATGATGTAAAGGATATTTTTCTTCGATTAATTGATTATAACGATCTGAAGTTTCTTTAATACTATTTGGAATAGCTACATAAGATAAAGTACATAATTTAGGCAAAATAACAATTGCTTTACTTAAAGCAGTTAATACTCTTTCAATTTCTGGTAATTTTTCTTTTGCTTCAATATAATGCGCTCCACCAAGTAATTTTTCAGTTTCTAAAAAAGATGCTTCAAGTTTATCAAAAACATTAACAAATGAACTTTCAATATATTTTAATTCATTCTTTTTTTGTTCATACTCACTTTTAATTTCTCTAAATTCTCTTTTATACATTAACATATCTTGACGATTATCATCATCAACATTAATTATTTCACTAAGAGAAGCATTTAATTGATTATATTTTTCCTCTAATTCTATTACTTTACTTTTAACCATATCATATTCATCTTTAATTTGATTATATTTTTTTTCTGCTAAAAGTTTTTGTAATTCAGTAACTGCTCTTCTTGCAAAAACATCTTCTTGTTGGCAAACTTCATTATACATATTTTTGTTAATATTATAGATGCTTTCATATTCAACATTACTTTGTGAAATAGAATAAACACGTTTAATATCATTACTTAATTGATCCACTAATAAAGCATGCAATTTATCATATCTTTTTGTTAAATCTTGAACTTGTCTTTTTGCATGGCGATGACCATTAATAAGTAAAAAGAACGCTACTAATAAACTAACTATTACAATAGCAATTACAACACTAAGAATTATTTTAGAAACATCATCAATTAAATAAATAAACATAAGTTAATCACCTTCATAAATTAATATAGCATTTTATTGTAAACAATAAAAGAATAAAAGTAATAAACAATTTTTTTAAATTTTACATAAATTTTTTCATCAAATTTTTACTTTTTTCATTGACATAAATTATATTACTATAGTAATATTAATAGGCATGCGATGTTAGCATATAGATACATCCTGTCCGACGAACGCTAAAAAAGTAACCTAGCTATATGGTGAAGGCGTATCATCCGAGGAAATGGGATCTATACCTATTGCTTTATCCGTATGATAAAGAAAGGAGAAAAAAAACATGTCAAGATATACAGGACCATCTTGGAAGATTTCACGTAGATTAGGATATTCAGTCCTTGAAACAGGAGTCGAACTCAAGAAAAGATCTTATGGACCAGGCCCACATGCTAAAGACAAAAGAAAGAAACCATCTGAATATGGTAAACAATTAATTGAAAAGCAAAAATTAAGAGAAACTTATGGAGTATCTGAAAGACAATTCCAACGTTTATTCTTAATAGCAAAATCAACTAAAGGTGCTGTTACAGGTGTTGTCTTCATGCAAATTCTCGAATCAAGATTAGATAACTTAGTTTATCGTATGGGGTTTGCTAGAACAAGACGTCAAGCTAGACAACTTGTTACACATGGTCATATCTTAGTAAACGATAAGAAACTTGATATCCCAAGTTACATTGTTAAAGTTGGCGAAACAATTTCTGTTAAAGAAACAAGTAAGAATTTAGCTATTATTAAATCATCACTTGAATCTATGCCAGCTACAGTTGCTTACGTTGAAGTTGATAAAGAAAAAGAATCTGGTAAATACATTAGACTTCCTGAAAGAAGCGAAATGTCAAAAGAAATTAACGAATCACAAATCGTTGAATTCTACAACAGAAAGTTATAATCTAGTAACTAAAAAAATTAAAGGAGATCAAATTTGGTCTCCTTTTTTATATGCATTTTATTTCATTAAATCTCAAAAAAATCTCATATTTATCTCATAATGATATAATGCTCAAGGGGCTTATTATGGAAAATAATTACATTAAAGAGTTTTTAACTCAACTTAAGGTTACAAAAAACCTAACAAACAAAACACTTTTAGCATATCAAAGTGACATAAATAATTTTATTATTTATTTAAATGAAATAGATATTTTAAAAGTAAAACAAGTTGATATATTAAATTATATAAACTACTTATCAGAAACAAAAAAACTAAAAGATCGTTCAATAAAAAGAAAAATAGTTTCATTAAAAATTTATTATAATTTTTTAGATGATAATAATTTAATATCAATTAATCCATTTAAAAAACTTAAATTCAAATTTAAACAAGAAAAAAGATTACCAAAAACCTTACAACTACAAGAAGTAAAAAAATTAATTGATTGCATATATAAAGATTTAGAATCATCAAAAAGTGAATACAAAATATTTGAAGCAACAAGAAATGTTGCTCTACTTGAATTATTAATTTCTACTGGAATAAGAATTTCTGAAGCAGCATTATTAAAAATACAAGATATCTCTAAAAGCGAAAAAACAATTTTAATTAATGGTAAAGGACGAAAAGAAAGACAACTTTACATCATGAACCAAAAAGTTTTTGATAGTCTTTTTAATTGGATTAAACTTCGAAAAAAATATAATCCTAATTGTAATAATGTTTTTATTAATAAATATGGAAATCAAATATCAATTTATTCAATTGAAAACATTTTTAGAAAATATAAAAAAATGGCTAATATTAATTTAAAATCTACACCTCATTTTTTAAGACATACCTTTGCTACTAATCTTCTTTCTAATGGCGCGGATTTACGTTCAGTTCAAGAAATTCTTGGTCATTCATCAATATCCACGACAGAAATATACACTGAAGTATCTTCATTAAGAAAAAAAACTGTTTTAAGAAAATATAATTATAGAAATAAGTTTGATTAAATCATTTTCCCTTCAAATAATTTCAAATTTTTATAAGTTAAATTTATGTTATAAAAACATTAAAAACTTAAAGGGGAAAATAATGAAAAAAAATAAAATTTTATTAGTTTGTGCATTAGCTCTTGGATTACCTTCAGCTGTATCCAGTTTAATGCATAATGTAGAGCCTATTGTGGCTAGAGCGGATAATACAAGTGGAATAGCCACATATAAAATTGCTTCATCAACATCAATTACTGGAACAAACACACCATTAAATAGTACTTGTGCTTTTAAAAATACATATACAGCAAATAAAGAACAACTAACTAAAGGTAATACTGCAACATTAACAATCAATAATGCTAATCAATATACAATCACATCATTGAAGTTAAAAATGAAATCTAATTCAAAAAAAGGCGCAGGAAAATTAATGTTCAAAAATGATCAGTTCCAAGACTATGAATATTTGATTGGAAATGCTACAACAGGTGTAAATTTTGATGGTTGGTATACAAGTTTTTCAACTGCATACGTTGATATAAATATTGATATCTCAAATATGAGTTCTAAATCATTTACTAGTATATTTGAATTAAAAATAGAATCCACAGAGAATTCATTATATATACAATCTTACGAAATAGGTTGGAAACTAGATGAAACAATAAAATATCATAACGTAATTTTTAATACCAATGGAGGAAACACACTAGAATCTATTCAAGTACAAGAAGGAAAAGAAATAGATGTAAGTTCTTATGTACCAACAAAAGAAGGTTCTGTCTTTTGTGGATGGTATACAGATATTGATTGCACAGATTCAAATGTATTTGTTAATGGCGTAATGGGATCAAGCGATATTAATTTATATGCAAAATGGAGAGATGAAAAAGTTTTCGATAAATTTGTTGATATAAAAACTAATACTAATTTAAAATTTAATTACACAAAAAGCAATTCAAATCTTGTAACTGAATCAATTGATTTTACAAAACAAAACTATAGTAATGGACAAACAATTTCATCATATAATGGAGACAATTATGATGTTAAATTTAATAATAACTCAAATCCAAATTCACCAAAATATTATTCCACAGGAACTGCAATAAGAGTTTATAATGATAATAGTTTAACTATCTCATCAACAAATCAAAATATTAAAAATATTAAGTTAGTTTTAAGTGAGAAATATAGTGATGGAGTTTCTAAATTAATTTTAAGTTCAGGAGTAGCTAATACTAGCGAAAAAAATACTATTTTAATTCAAAATACAAATGACTTATCAATTACTATTAAAAATTCTGGATCAAGTCAATTAAGAATTCAACAAATTATTATTAACGAACAAGAAATTACTTATTCCAATTTCAATAATTTACAAATTCAATATCAGTATTCATTTGATGTTTCTTCATATACTGAAGTCCAAGAAGTAGGTATATTTGTTACAGATGATGAAAAATTTAATTTTTATACTGATGGAACATATGATGAAGAAACACCATTTGAAATTGGACTAACAACTGGAACAAAAGGTCATAGATTTGTTAATTCAAACAAAAAAGAAACTTACACTGTTGGTGTAAATCTTGGCAATGATATTGAAGGTGCAATATTAACAACTCTTAGAGCAAGTGCATATATTAAAGTCAATAATAAATATTATTTTTCAAAAAATATTTCAGAATATAATTTACAAACAATGCTTGAAGAATATTCAAAATTAACATTAGAAGGAGAAGGAAATGCTATTGTAGATTCTTTCTTATCTTATGCAAATAGTTTATAAAGGAGAATAATGAAAATGAAAAAAAATTATAATTCACCTATTATTGAAATAGAACAAAATGATTTTTCAGATGTTATTCTTACATCAGGAGAAACTTTTGGTGGAAATAGCACTTGGGAAAATGATGATGTCTTTGATTGGACATTCTAATTATTAATGAAAAAATTATTTTTCTTATTAGGAATAGGATTATTGTTAATTAGTTGTGACTCGAATAATTCATCTCAGTTATCTAATTCTATTTCAAAGAATACTAGTTTTAGTTCAAGTGATAGCAGTTTATCTATTACATCATCTAGTTTAAGTTCTGATAGTTCTAATGAATCAGTTTCATCAAATACTAAAGGTGAAATTGAATTACCTTGGCTATAATGTTTAAAGTTTTAATTAAAGGGTTTCGGTTATTAATCTGAAGCCCTTTTTGCATGCAAAAAATTTCAAATTATTGTAAGTTGATTTACTAACTAAAACATAAAAATTTAAAGGGGAAAATAATGAAAAATAATAAAATTTTATTAGTTTGTGCATTAGCTCTTGGATTACCATCTGTTGTATCTAATGTAATGCATAATGTAGAGCCTATTGTGGCTAGAGCGGAAGTGACAAGTAATCCATATAGATATACATTTGAAGAAAAAGTTATTAGTTCTTTTAAGGATTTTGCATTAGGAGAAGCAACATGGACTATAACTGGTAATGGTGGATATTTTGGTTATGATGGAACAAAAGGACAACAATTTGGAAGTAGTGGTAGTCCATGTACTTCATTAGTTCTATCAACTAATTCATTTATAGATAAAAAAATTACTTCTATAAAAATTAATACATCTGGTGGTTCTAAAATTTCAGCAAACTTCAATGTAAAAATTGATGATGTTATTTTTGGCTCAACAAAACCATTAATTGCAACAGCAACTAATTATGAATTTAAAAGTGATGTAGATTCTTATATTACATGTACAAATTCATTATCACTAAATTATACACAAACATCAAAAAAAGCAATTTATATTAAGTCAATTGAAATTAATTATTTAGAAAATTCAGAAAATACATTTATAATTAAATATGATTACAATTATGAAGGATCACAATCTTCAACGGATAAATTTACGAAAGGTGGAGATGGTGTAGAACTTCCTACTCCAGAGAGATTTGGTTATAATTTCATTGGATGGTTTACTAATAAAGAAGGAAGTGGTGAAGCAGTTAAATCACCATATACTCCAACTGATAATGTTACATTGTACGCAAAATGGGAAGAAAAAACAAAATATACAATTACTTTTATGATGAATGATGGCACTGATACATCCTATGAAGAAATAAAAGTCGTTGAAAACGAAAAAATATCTTTTCCAAAGATTTCTCCAACCAGAAAAGGTTATAAATTTACTGGATGGTATACATCAAACGAAATTACATCATTAGTTGATAAAAATTTAATTATTACTGAGAACTTAACTTTATATGCAGGTTGGGAAGAGTCAAATTATATTAGCGACGTATTAACAATCGAAGATTTACCATATGATAAAACAAGTGAAAAAATCACATATTTTAATTTCACTGACATTAGCAAAGATTCAACTGCAAAATATTCTGGTTCAACTGCAAAAAATTACGAGTACGATTGTATTCAAACAAATGATTCATATGGAATTTATTCATCTAAAAGCGGTGGATATATAAGAAAAATTACAATTAATTGGAATGAAAACACTAAATCTGGACGTATAATTGATTTATATGGAAGTCACACACCATTTGAATCATATTCAAATATTTCAAAAGGAACAAAAATTAATAGCGATGGAATTGTATATGGAAAAACTAATGAAGTTACAATTTTAGATAATTACGAATATATTGGTATTAAATCAAGAAGTGGAGCGCAATATATTAATAGCATCACATTTGAATGGGAACCAATTAAACCAACAGTTGATGAAACTATTTTAAAATCATCATATACATTTACAAAAATGACTGATGGTGAAAATATATCAAATGGTATAAGATTTGTTGGAAGTGTTAAAGAAGATAAATTTGCAAATTTATCAAATGTTGGATTTAATTTCACATTAACATCTACTGATAAAAATGTTACTAAAGACTATGCAGTTGAAACAACTAAGTTATATAACAAAATTGATGATTCTAATAAATTTGTATTTGAAAATAAAGAAGATGAAACATTTACTCTTGATGGATATTTAAGTTATAGTTTAATTTTAAATAATATCAGTGAAACATTTAATGCAACAATCACATTCTATTCTTATGCAATTATTGATGGAGTTACTTACAATTCAGAAACTACAACAATTAATATTGTTAATGGTGTAGAAGCTTAATTAAGGAGATATTTATATATGAAAAAAGAATATACAATGCCAAGTATTGAAATTGAAAAATTAAATTTTGAAGATATAATTTTAACTTCAGGGACTACTGGTGAATCAACTGTTGAAGATATAAATAATTTCTTTGGCTTATAATGAAATTAAAAAAATTATTATATTTAAGTATTTTTTTTCTTATTAGCTGTGGTAACAACACATCTAGCGAAAGTACATCTTCTTCACAAACAAGTTTCACTACAAGTGAAGAAATAAGTAATACTACTTTATTAGAAGAAAATTCATCAATTATAACTTTTTCTCAAAAAGCTAATATTGAAGAGAGCATTAATTATTCAAATGATATTGAATTTCAATATGATCAAGATAATTCAAATAATATAAAGATAAGTAATAATAATTTAGAATTAACTAATAGTTCGTTTGCATTTTTAATATCAAAAGTAATAACAAAAATAGAAATATATTTAATTAATGAACCAACAAAACTATATGTTGGAGTAATTAATAAATATAATGTAAAAGCACAATATGATTTACAAAAAGAAGAAAAGTTATATTATTATTCATTTGCAGAATATTTAAGTGCTAAGCACATTTATATAGAAAGCAAAGAATTAGCAATAATTGAAAAAATAATTATTTATTATTAATAAAAAAAGAATATATGTTTGCCTAGAAAATAATAGGGATTACATATATTCTTTTAATTTTTATAAAATATTATAGCCAAGGTAATTCAATTTCACCTTTAGTATTTGATGAAACTGATTCATTAGAACTATCAGAACTTGAACTAGATGATGTAATAGATAAACTGCTATCACTTGAACTAGAACTAGTATTCTTTGAAATAGAATTAGATAATTTGGATGAATTATTTGAATCACAACTAATTAACAACAATCCTATTCCTAATAAGAAAAATAATTTTTTCATTAATAATTAGAATGTCCAATCAAAGACATCATCATTTTCCCAAGTGCTATCTCCACCAAAAGTTTGTCCTGATGTAAGAATAACATCTGAAAAATCATTCTTTTCTATTTCCATAATAGGTGAATTATAATCTTTTTTCATTTAAGGTTTCCTCCTAAAGTAAAAATCCTTCTAAGTATGTATTAAATGCAGAGACAATTTTTTTACTTGTTTCATCTAAATCATCTTTTTTAGAATAGGCATCTAATAAACCAAACATATCATATTGAGATGATTTTCCAGCAAAATAATATTTACCATCAATTTTTACATATGCACATGCCATGAATTTTGTAAATATAGAATTTTCATTTAATTCTCCAAGATTAATACCAACTGTGTATGTTTCTTTTTTATTTGAATTAATGAATTTATGACTATTTGCTGCTTCAGCTTTCATTTTATCAAAAGTAAATTCATTATCATCGTATATACCAGTTGTATCAAAATCAAATTTTTCATCATCTGTTACATAAATACCTATTTCTTGTGCATTAGTATATTTAGTTGTATCAAATGTGTATTGATATTGAATTTGAACATTGCTAAAATCTGAGTAAGTAGTTAAATTGTTTTCTGTAGTTTCATTATAATTAAATTTTAAATTAGTTTTTGTTTCAACAGCATTGAATGCTGAAATTGAATCCATTACAAATGTTGAGCCGGTGGTAAATTCAGGTGTATTACTTTGGTAATTAATTAAACTACCAGTGACTGTTATAAAATCACCAATAATTAGATTTTCGCCACCTTGCATTCTATGAACATATAATTCGTTTGTTCCGTCTGAAATATTAACACTTATATTATTGTAATTGGTAGTATACTCTTCTTTAATTTCAGTGATTTTACCTGAAACAGTAAAATCTATTTTTGTTGCTGCTTCACCAGTTTTTTCAATAATTAATAACGCTTCTGCAATTGTTAAATTAGTTTTATAAACTGCTTTAAATGTTTTTGATTCTGAAACTTTTAATTTTTCTCCAGGATTATATGTTGCTTCGCCATCAGTCCAACCAATTAATTCAAGTAAACCATTATAAGGTGTAGTGATTTCATCTTTTGTTGGCAAAGTAATTTCGGTTTCTAATCCAATTTCACTTGTTATTGTTTTCCATTTGTCAGGTGAATTAAATGTTCCTTCGTTTGAATCAAATGCAACAGTGTATGAAGATGATGGTGTAGATGAACCAATGAATGAAACATTTGAAATTGTAATAGGACCATTACTATTACTTTTCTTACAATCAAACGTAAATTTATAATAGTTTAAATTAGAAGGATTGCTTATTTGAAAAGTTTTTACTCCTTTACTAATTTCATCAATGTTAACAGTTTCCTTAATTGTACTAAAGTCTAAATTTTCAGATACTTCTAATTTAATTGAATTTATGTATTTATTAGTAATAGCATCTATTGTTAATTTTATTTTATCAATTGCATTATCAAATAATGCTTTTGATTTTATTGTTCCAATTGAAGCTGAATTTTTACTACCAAATTTAATATATTTCCAACTCCATTTATTGTTATTTGCATTAGAAATTTCAAATTCATAATTTCCTTTTTTTGCTGTCCAAGTGTTTGTATATGAACTCACTCCATTATTTTTAAAATTGTCATCTGGAAATGTTAATTCACATATAGCTTCTTCTTCCGCTCTAGCCACAATAGGCTCTACATTATGCATTAAACTGGACACAGCTGAAGGTAATCCAAGAGCTAATGCACAAACTAATAAAATTTTATTTTTTTTCATTATTTTCCCCTTTAAGTTTTTATGTTTTAGTTAGTAAATCAACTTACAATAATTTGAAATTATTTGAAGTTAAATTTAATTAAGTAAGATTAATATGTTTAAATCTTTCTATATTAAAAC
>OJJO01000083.1_pt1 | contig 33406 bp, 28 predicted proteins | sample 1596351 | NCBI WGS metagenome assembly OJJO01 (sample SAMEA4350117, study PRJEB24818) | metagenome | biome: human; feature: gut; material: faeces | place: Denmark | collected 2013-09
TTGTTAGATTATTAACATAAATAATACAAAATATGTGTACTTTTTCTTTATTGTCAAACTATATTAAATATTGTAAAATAAATTTACTAGGAGAAAACATTTTATGGAAGAAAAACAACCAAGATACATAAAAATTGCCCATGATATCTGCTCAAAAATATTATCTGGAGAATTTCAAGAAGGTGATACTTTGAAAGGAAGATCAATGCTTGCTTCAATGTATAATGTTTCTCCTGAAACAATAAGAAAAGCAATTATTATTCTTGCTGATGAAGGAATTTTAGAAGTTAAACAAGGCGTAGGAATTTTTATTGATTCAGTTGTTAAAGCTAAAGCATATGCTGATAAATGGGAAGCAAAATCTTCTGTCGATGAGCAATATGAAAAAGTAAATAAATTAATTGAACAAGCAAACAATATTAATACTGAACTCCAAAAAGCTCTTAGTGATATGAAAGATAATTTTAAATATCAAACCAATGAAGCTATCACTTTCCAAAAAGCAGTCATACCAGAAAATTGTTGGTTAAATAATAAAACAATTGGAGAAGTTTACTTTTGGAATTATACAGAAGCGACAATTGTCGCAGTAGTTGATCAAAATAATAATATCATGCCTTCTCCAGGACCAGATTATCCTTTAAGAAGTGGCGATACATTAATTCTTGTTAGTAAAGATGATTTATCATTTGAAAGAGTTGTGGCTTTTTTAACACATGGTATCAAATAAAAAGAGCATTAGCTCTTTTTTGTTTGTTTTGCAAATTCATATAAAGCAATACCAACTGCCGTTGGCAAATTTAATGAATCTATATCATGACTATGATTTATAATTAAAGAATCATCATTTAAATACTCTATTGGTAATCCTGATGATTCATTTCCAAAGACTAAAGAAACTAATTCATTAGATGAAAATTTTACTTCTTGTAAAGATTTTTTAGCTTGTAGCATAAAAGATACTAGTTTATGAGTAGGAAATCTATTTTTATATTCTTCAATAGAATTAAAATAAACAATATTACAAGAAAAAAATGAACCCATTGTCGCTCTTAAAACTTTTGGATCAAAAATATCAATAGCAGGTTTAATGATTACGATGTTTTTTATTCCAAATCCTAAAGAGCTTCTAACTATTGTACCAAAATTTCCCATATTCATCGGATTAACTAAGACTAGATGATTTTGGTTTGGTTCAATTTCCATATAATATTTTTTTAAAATACCCGCGACATAGCAATTTTCTTTATTTGATAATTTATCTAAAAGTTTATCATTTATAACCATTTCTTTATTTCCACGTAAAGAATTAATTAAATTAATAACTTCTTGATTTTTAAAAGAAGAACTAACAACAATTTTTAAAATTTCTTCTGGGTGATTTTTTAATAATTCAATAGTAGGAAAAGCTCCTAAAATATATGTATAAAATGAATCTTTTTTATAAGTTTTAATTTCCATAAATTTATTATAAAACTTTAAATGAATAAATTGCATATAAATTTTAATTTGTTTAAAATTATTTATATGAATTGTTATCAAAAAGAATTAGTTTTACAAGAAAAAGATTTTATAAACGATGAACTATCACCATATTCTATATTAAATTATTTTCAAAACATTGCAGGAATTCACGCCGATAAAATTGGCTTATCACATGAAGAATTAATAAAAAATGATTTAGTATGGGTTGTTTTAAGAAACAAATATGAAATTATCAAAATGCCATCTATCAATCAAAAAGTGATTTTAAAAACTTGGCCACATCAAAAAGGTAAAATTGATTTTGATCGAGAATATGCTATATATGATGAAAATAAAAACTTATTAATTAAAGGTTTATCAAAATGGATTTTAATGAATTATAAAACAAGAAGAATTTCAATGTTTAACAACATTAAATATCCATTTGAATGTTTAGAAGAAACTAATTTTGAAAATAAGTTTAATAAAATTGAAGATTTTGATATTAATAATTTTTCTTTTATTGAAACCACCACTAGTGAAAATGATTTAGATATTAATGGCCATGTAAATAATGCAAGTTATGCTCGTATTGTTTTAAATAATATTGATTTTGATATTATCATTAAACATTTTGAAATTAATTATATAAAAGAAATTAAAGCAAATCAAAAATTAAAAATATATTATTTAAATAAAGATAATACTTATTATATTAAAGCATTTAATAATGAAGAAGTTATTTTTGTATTAATAGTTTATTGATAAAACAAATTTATAATAGTAAAATAATTTCGCATGGGACAATAGCTCATCTGGGAGAGCAATTCGTTCGCAACGAATAGGTAGCGGGTTCAAGTCCCGTTTGTTCCACCAGATAGAATGAATAGGTTTAATACGAAAACAAGTATTAAGCCTTTTATTTTTGTATTAATATAGATTTAAAATCTATGCAATGATATAGTTATGTTAGATTTAAAATCTAATGATGGAGGAAATGTTATGTCAAAACTTGGTGAAACAGTTAAAAGAATTAGAAAAAGTAAAAATATGAGTCAGGAAACTTTTGCTAAGTCTCTTGGATATAAATCCGCTACAACCATTAATAAAATTGAATTAGGAATTAATGATATGGGTTATGATGCAATTGTCAGGTTAATTTCTCAATATGATGTAGATGTTAATGATTTATTTGAGTCTAATACTAAATTGGATAGTAAAATAAAGCCTAATGATAAGAATGAAATAGTTCTATTTGAAAATCAAGGAGTACAACTTGAAGTCAATGTTAAAGATGATACTGTTTGGTTAAACCAAGATCAAATATCAAGATTATATGGAAGAGATAGAACGGTTATTTTAAAACATATAAAAAACGCTTTGGCTGAAGAACTTTCCGGAGAAAAATCAGTATGTGCAAATTTTGCACAAACTGCTTCGGATGGAAAAACTTATGATGTTTCTTTTTATAATTTAGATGTAATTATTTCTGTTGGATATCGTGTAAAATCTTCACAAGGTATAGCCTTTAGACGTTGGGCAAATAATGTTTTAAAATCTTTCATGTTAAAAGGATATGCAATAAATAAGCAGCGTTTAGAATATTTAGAAAAAACAGTTAAATTAATAGATATTGCTTCAAGAAATGTAGAAGAACTTACAAATAATAATACTAAGGATGTTTTGCTTGTTATAAATTATTTTTCAAAAGGACTTGACCTATTAGATGATTATGACCACCAATGTGTACCTAAAATAAGTGGTAAAAAGGATGATAGAATAGTTACTTATGAAGATTGTATGCAAGTTATTAATAAGTTAAAATTTAATGAAAGAGGAGATTTATTTGCTCAAGAACGAAATAGTGATTTTAAAGCTATTATCGGTAATATTTATCAATCATTTGGTGGAGAAGATGTTTATCCAAGTGTTGAATTAAAGGCAGCAAATTTACTGTATTTTATAGTCAAGGATCATGCTTTTATTGATGGAAATAAAAGAATAGCAGCTTCAATATTTTTATATTTCATGAATTTTTATGGCTTACTATATAGAGATGGAAAAACATGTATATCAAATAATACACTAGCAGCATTAACTCTATTAATTGCTGAATCAAAGGCAGATGAAAAGGATCTTATAATTGATGTTGTGATGAATATCATTTTTGGATAGTTAATAAAGCGTAGCATATTTAAGTAATCCAAGAAAATGTGATGTTAGTAAATTAAAAACAGTCATAAGACATCCAATAAAAAATATTAAATAATAATTCAAATTACAATTTAATAATTTAAAAAAACTCATTAAAAAGTATTGACTCTCCCCTTAGAGTAGGCTGTATAAATAATTTGAGGAGGCAAGATATGTATAAAATAGGAGATTTTTCTAAAATGTCTAAAACCACCATAAAGGCATTAAGATACTATGAAAAAGAAGGATTATTAAAACCTGCTTTTATAGACCAAGATACGAGTTATAGGTATTATTAAGGTAGTCAGTTAGTTGATATTTCAAAGATAATATCCTTAAGGCAAATAGGATTATCAATTAAAGACATTAAAAAGGTTTTAGATGGACAAGATATGTCGTTAATTCTTAATAAAAGAAAAAATGAAATTGAGAAAAATATTGCTAGTTTTAATATTGAGCTTTCTAAAATAAATTATTTATTGGAAGAAAAAAATATGAAAAATGAGATTTTTATAAAAGACATTCCAGGTTACATTATTTATTATCGTGATGGAATGATAGAGGATTTTAGTAAAATTACAGAATTTGTTTTACAATCAGGAACAGAATGTGCAAAAGCAAATCCAAATTTAAAGTGCATAACTCCAGATTATTGCTATATTAGTTATTTAGATGGGGAATACAAAGAAAAAGATATTAAGATTAGATATGCACAAGCAGTAGAAAAATTTGGAAATGAAACTGATAGTGTTAAATTTATGAAATCAAATCCTATTATAGCAGTATGTATTTATCATAAAGGAACTTATAATAATTTAAGAGATTCTTATAATATTATTTTAAAGTACATTGAAGATAATGGATATGAGATAATAGATAATGCGAGAGAATGTTATATTGATGGATGTTGGAATAAAGAAAATGAAGAAGATTATTTAACAGAGATTCAATTTCCTGTTAAGAAAAGATAAATACAAATTACAATTTAGCGAGGTGTTAAAAGTGAGTAAGTATCAACCATTATGGAATTATATAAAAGAAAAACAAAAAGTAAATTAATATAATTTGTTTCAGTAAAAAATCTTTTTAAAAGGAATGTTAAATAATATGAAAAAGTGAATTTATTATCAATAAAACCAATATTTCCATTAATTAATTTAACACCATATTTAACAATATTATTTTTAAGTGCAGAATCTAATGATTTTGTTCTACCATTTTCATTTTTAACATTTGTATCACCACATTTTTGTAATAAATTTTAGTATATTTCTACACATTTTTGTAAAAAAAGCACCTTATCTTGAAGATAAAGTGCCTTAAATTTATTTCTTAATGTAATATATATTCGAAATTGAAACGTTAGAGAATTGACTTCTTAAACCAAAGTTGCCTCCTGAATAATTTTTATCGAGTTTTGTTTTAATAATTGGAGCAATACTACCATTTGCTAAAACATATAAATATCCATCTTTAACAATAACTCTTAATGATACAGATCCATCGCTATTTACTTTTACATTACCTTGACAAGAATTATATAATCCTTCATATGCTTGATTAAATTTATGTATTTTAACTGTGGCACTTGATGAATTAGCGTTTCTTTCAATTTGAACATTTAAAGCATTGATTTTATCTTGACCAGAAGAAGCATTTTTAGCAAATAAATAGATTCCTGAGTTCATCATTTCGTTGCTTGTTTTTGCTTTAAAAGTTGCACCAATTTCAAATTCGTTTCCGAGTGATAAATTGCTTATTAATTTGACTTCGGAACTATTATCAATATCAATAGAACTATCATTTATACTAACATTTGTTGAATTATTAGTTTTATAAATATCGAATTTGTTATCATATTTAACTTTTTCACCTTCGATAAGATACTCATTACTTGGATTATCGCCATCGAAATAATAATATAGGTACATTCCATAACGTTGATGATAGCAATCCATAAAGCGAATAAATTCTAATTCTTGGTTTGTTGCTTTCATTGTAAAACGTAAAGTGCCATTGTTATTTTCTTTAGTTAAATGGTTAGCAACATCATGATCATCGAATACAACATAATTAACCTTGTCTCCATCATAAGGTAAGCCGAAATCAGATTGATTATCTTTAATATCATCAACATCTTTATTTCCTAAATCGCATACTAACATGAATGGACCATAGAATAAAGCATATGAATTTTCACTGCCTTTTTGTTTATCAAGACGATATGACATATTAAATTCATAATCAATATAATCACCATTACTAAATTCTCTATCAATTGTGATATAGCCATTATTAATTTGATAAGTTTGTTTTTCACCATTGATTTTTAAAGTAGGATTTTTATCCCAAGAAGGAACTCTTAAATTAAGTGTTAGTTTACCATCACCAACAATTGTTATTCTTGATTTTCCATCAAGAAGAATATCACCTGTTTGTTTGATTGTAAGTTGATCATTTAATTTTATTGACATTGGGTTAAATAAATTAACCATCAATGTAAGGTTTTTATCATTAGTTACATAGTATTCACCATATGTTAATTTTGAAAAACTTTCTTGACCAGTACAACAGCAGCACCAGAAAGCGGTTTCGGCAGTTGAATATATTTTATAATAACCAAATGCAGTAGAAATAGGATATGTTTTACCACCTGTAGCAGGATCCATTGAACACATAATTTGGTTATAGAATATATTTTCAAAATAATCTATTAATGAAGAATCAGGATTCCATCTAAACATATAGTCAGTTAATTTTAACATATTGTATGAACAGCATGTTTCTTCAGAATAATTTCCTAAAGTGGTTATTCCTTCGTCTTCGAAGAATTCATTAATACCTAATCCACCATTAGCGTAATCCATTTTTCTAACCATATTATAGAAATTAATAACAATAGTTTTGTAGTATTCATCACCAGTAGCTTCATAGGCACTTGCACAACCTAATATTTTTGGGATAGCGGTATTTGCATGAATATGAGGTAAAACATTAATGTTATTGTATAGAGGATTTAATAATGATTCTTGTTCAAAGAAATGAGCTGCTTTAATATAATTTGTATTTTTTGTTAAAGCATATACTTTATATAAGACTTCTGTCATTCCCCCAAATTCAAAGTTTAAAACATTATTTCTTTCTTGTTCGCTCATTGATGAAACTTCTTGATATACCCAATCACATGCATCGATTAAGATATCTTTTGCAGTTTTTTTAATAGCTTCATCATTTACATAAGTATAAACATCTAAAGCCATGGCTAAATTTTTATGAAGCATATAATAAGGAACCCAAGAATATGTTCCATCTCCTAAAGCAGTTCCACCATTTCTAATAACTTTAAAGCATTTAATATCAATTGCTCCAAAATATCCTTTTTCTTGTGGATTATTAATAGCGTATGATTCTTGACAAGCTCTCATTTCATTAATCATATATCTAAGTCTTGATAGAGGTGTAGAACCATCTTTTCCAATGTAATTTGGCATTGATAAAGTATATCTAGCTAAAGCTCCAACATACATAGTTTCAAATTGACCCGCTCCATTAGAAGTTGGACTAATCCATCCTGGATAAGAAGTACTATTTAAAGTTGGACGATTAGCAATTCTTCGATAGTTATATAAAAGTCTATCTACATCTAAAGTAAACATATAATCGATATTTACTTTCATCATGTCTTCATATAAAGAAGATTCCTCATAATTTAATTTTGTAAAATCTGTTTCACTAATTTTTGTATTAATATTTTTTTGAGGATTAACAGTAATTTTTATATCTTTTTCCATTGTATAATCTCCTCTTGATAAAGTAGCTTTCAATATAACTTCATGTTTATTTGCATCAGGATAAACATATCCAGACACTCCAAGAATATTTTCATCGCTAGAAGTATATTTAACTTTAACGCCTTCGATAGTATATTTTGGTAAGTCGATTTTTAATCCACCATCATATTTAATAGAAAATTGTTGATATGCTTTTTTGACGGCTTCTTCATCATTATCAATAGTAATAATTCCTTGCTTTTTCATTATTTCTTTTTCGGTTAAAGTACAAGCGTAAATTTTAAAATTATCATAATAACCAGCAAATGGAACATCATTATAAAAATCAGTTTTACCTAAAGCACAATGCATATCTGGATAATACCAAAATGTATCGTCATTATAATAGAATTTATCACTAGAGAAAATTACATTTCCATCAACATATAATGAACCATTTTTTCCATCACTAGTGAAAGTGATATTAATCCATTCTTCAGTTGGAACAATATAATTACTATCAAGTAAAATATCACGATAATTATTAGCATAATTGGTAAATTCTAATTTTAAATCGTTAACATTTGAAAAACCAACATATAAAGAAAGATATCTTTGTCCTCCCATTGAAAATTCAAATATTCTTTGATATCTATTTCCTGTGTTTTTAATAAATACATCAGTAGAAATACTAATTTTGTCGTGCCCATGTAAAGTATAATTAGCTAATTCTAATGAAGAACGACTTGGATCTTGACTTCCATCAAGTTCTAATACTGTTTTTTCATCGATAGTAGAAAGTTTTGCATTTCCTTTTAATGTTGATGATAAATTTCTTATTTTTTCTTTATTATCATCAAATTCAAAATAAGTTGTTAAAAAATCATCACTTTTTAAATCATATTCTTCTTTAACTTCTTGTTCATTTAAGGCTTTTGAATAAACTCTAAAATCAGCAATTCGACCATTAAAATCATTTTCATTATTAATCGAAGAAGTACCTAAATAAAATTTATCTATTTTCTTATTTTTTAAATTATAATCACCACTTTTTTCTAGAATTTTTGTACCATTTTTAATTACTGAAAAACTATCTTTAGTAAAAACATAGCTCATATGTGCCCAAGTGTTAAAAATTGGTTCGATTACTCCACTTGTTGCAGTTCTTCCCCAACTTGTTGAATCAACTGGAGGATTTGTTAAACATTCATCTTTTCCATTGAAATTTGTGGACATGTTATATGCCCACCAGCAATCTTTATCAAAACTTTGACTATAAAAATAATTGTTTTCTCCTGAAAAAGAAAATTCACATGATTTGTTTTCAATATTGTATGGAACATATGTCCAATAAGAAATAGTAACATTTTCAAAATTTAAGATTTCTGTTGGTAAAGATAAATAATTTTCTTTTTTTCCGCCTGAGAATTTTAAACTTGTTCTTGTTTCACTTGAAGTTGTTAATGAACCAATAACTTCAGCATTTTTATAATTTGTACCACTGGAATTTAAACCTAAAGTGCCAGTTTTAAATTCCAATTGGTATTCTTTTTTTCCTTGAAAATCTTCTTCACTAGTAGTATTTGATGAACTATTAGAAGAAGATGAATTGCTTGTATCATTACAAGATACTAGCATGGATGTGGCTAGTAAAGTTAATAATAGTATTTTCCTTTGCATAATTCTCCCTTTATATAATTGTTTTAATTTCTTCTTGAGTTAATGAAGCGTTGTAAACTTCCATTTTATCAATATAAGCATTTAATGGAGCATCTCCATAATATTTAGTTCTACCAATTTCGAAGCCCAAATCATACCAGCACCAAAATGGAGCAACATTATAATTAAAAGTTCCACTTCCGATTAATTCACCATCAACATAGATAGAACCTTGTTTACCATCTGTTGTAACTGTAATATTAATCCAAGCATTAGTTGGAACTTTATAGTTTTCTGGTTGAATGAAATCACGATCATTTTTCCCAGCATGACGAGCATATTCAAATCTTATGTTATTTGCTTCACCAAAACCAATATATAAAGAAACACTTCTTCTTCCTCCAACTGAATATTCAAAGATACGTTTATACATTTGGTCACCTTCAGGTAAATATAAAGTTGTTGAAATTGTTAATTGTTCGTGTCCAGCAAGTAAACCTGTTTCACAAGTAATTGATGATCTTGCATCAGCATCTTCATTACCATTACCATCTAAATAAAGGGCACTTCTATTGTCTTTTTCTACAATTTCAGCATTACCATGTTTAGTAGATGTAAAATTTCTAATTGAATCATTTATATTGTCATTAAAATCAAAATTAGCGGTTTTTAAATCAGAGAATGTTAAATCATATTCTTTAATTATTTCTTCTGTAGATAAAGCTTTATCATAAACTCTAATATCTGCAAAAGATCCTATATAATCTTCATCTTGATCAGAAACATTAGCTCCAAATCTGAATTTATCAGCACTTACTTTAGTTAAAGAGAAATCACCATCGTAATTATAAATTTCATGTCCATTTTTATAAACTTTAAAACTTGTAGATGTAAATTCATAACTCATTAAATACCAAGCGTTAAAAACAGGTTGTACAAGTCCAGAAAAAGCAGTTGGCCATCCTTCTTCAAGTTCTTCATTTCTTTGAGCAGTATTCATTGTTAATACCTCTTCACCATTACCTAACATATTAGTAACAAATGAATAAGTTTGGAAATTATTTGGTGCAACAGGAATACTTCTAAAATATGTGTTAGTTTTACTATTTGAAAAAACAAATTCATTTCTCCAAGTTGGATTATTATCTTTTGGTAAATACATCCAACTTGTAATAGTTGTTGCTTCATTATGCAATATTTCACTAGGAAATTCAATGTAGCCTTTTTGATGCATACCAGCCCCATTAAATTTCAAAGCAGTTTTTCCTTTAATCGCATTTTCAACTATTTCCATGTTGTTTTCGCTATTTATAGTAGAATTTGTTTCATTTGAACCAGTACTTTTTCCTAAATTATCTTTATCTGAGAAATCTAATTGATAAACTAAATTAGGATTTTTAATAATAGGTGGAATTTCAGTAGTTGGTTCTTGACTAGTTGTATTTTCACTAGTAGTAATGTTTTCACTAGTAGTAATGTTTTCACTAGTGGATGAAGAGGTTGTAGAACTTGAACTTACTGATGAAGTAGAAGGTGTATTATTACAACCAATAAGTAAGATGGAATTAAGCATTAAAACGTAAAATATTTTTTTGGTTTTCATTTTAAATCTCCCTATAATTTCATTATATTTTTCATAAAATTAAATAACAAGTAACATAAAAGGGTATATTTACTATATAAAAAGTTACATTTTTGTTATAATAAAATTATGAAATATATATTAATAGATTTAACTAAGCACTTTGCTATTCCAGACATTGGCAAAGGGGATATTAAAAACCATGTTCATATCACTCGAAATAATGATACTTATGAAATGTTTTTTATTTTAAATGGGGAGTTATATCTTGAACAAGATAATATTAGTTATGAACTAAAAGAAAATGATGTTTTTTTTGCTGAAGCTAATTCTCCTTATGGAGGAAATAATAAATTATCCACAAGTCAATTTTATTGGGTTCACTTTAATTCACTTGATGGAATAAAAATGATTTCTTTAGAAGAAATACCTTTATATATTAAAAATTATAATTATGTAATTATTCCTCAATATTTTTCTTTAATAAACTCAAATCATATTAGAATTTTATTAAGTGAAATAAGAACTTTTTTTGAAGAAAAAGAGCCATATAAAATTAAAAATTCTTTATTTAAAGCTATTTTAAATGAATTAGAATTTTTGCATAATCAAAATATTAAAATGCCAAATAGCTCTAAAAGATTTTTTGATATTGTAGAGTATTTAGTGACAAATCCTAATTTAAATGAATTTTCTAGTATTAAAGCTCTCGCGGAACATTTTGGGTATAATGAAAAATATTTAACACGTTTATTTAAGAAAAATCTTGGTGTTTCACCAAAAGATTTGTTAATTAATATTAAACTTGGAATAGCTAAAAGCTATCTTTCATTTTCAAATATTGAAATTAAACAAATTGCATATTATTTAAATTATAATGAAGTGTATTTTTTAAAAATGTTTAAATCTAAGGTTGGTTTAACACCCACTCAATATCGAAAAACAGTTACTCCTGATGCAAATGGATATAATGATAATTTTAAAAAAATCTTGTGTGGGGACATAAAAGTATTTTCTGATGAAATTCATGCAATTGAAAATCAATATAAGAAAAAAACATAAAACTTCTATTTTTTTAAAGCGAGTTTATTTACTACTCAAAGTTTAAAATGTACTTTTATTGATAAAATTTTTGCAATATGCGATTGCAAAATTGAAAATATGATAGATCAAGATTCAAGACATCTATATGATATTTGCTAAGATTATTTACTTATATTTAGTTTGATGAAAACATAAAAAATTGATAATATTAATTAGAAATGTTAGAAAAAAATTTAAAAATAATCTTTCATCAAATAAATATGCTAAAAGAAATTATTAGTTTTAGGTTTTATGAAAATGATTATAATAATATTACAAAAAATCACTATATGAAAAATATGATGAAGCAATAAACAATGGAATAGTTATTATTGAAAATAAAGGCCTTTTTTAAAATTATAATTAAAAAACTACGTTTTTCACGTAGTTTTAAGCACTTTTATTTTTGTAATTTGGAATAATATTTTTCTTTTTGTTTTCTTTACAAATAGATTTGATTTCATCAACTTCTTCTTGGGATAGTTGACGATATTCACCTCTACTTAAACCAATACAAGTAATAGGACCAACTGATTCGCGATAAAGTGATTTAACTTTATATCCTACTGCTTCACACATTCTTCTTACTTGTCTATTTCTTCCTTCATGAATAATGATTTTGAAGATAGAAACTTCTTTGTTTCTTTTGCCAATTAAAATTTTAGCAGGTGCAGTCATTCCGTCTTGAAGTTCCACTCCATCGTGGAGTTTTTTTAATGCTTCATCAGGAATATAACCTTTAACAGTAACAATGTATGATTTATTCATATGACTTGATGGGTGAGTAACAAGTTGAGCAAGTTCACCATCATTTGTAACTAGTAAACATCCAGCTGTATTAATATCAAGTCTTCCAACTGGATACACTCTAATGCCTTCGTTAGTAAAATAATCAGTTACAATAGGTCTATTTCGGTCATCATGAGCACTGGAAACAACACCTAAAGGTTTATTTAAGACAAATGTTTTTTTTGATTCTTTTACTTCTTTTTCGTCAATTCCTTCAATCTCAATTTTTGCGTTTGCAGGTATTTTTGTTCCTAATGTTGTAGTGACTTCACCATTAACTTTTACTTTTCCATCAACAATTAATTGCTCTGCTTTTCTTCTCGAACAGAGTCCACGTTCAGCGATAACTTTTTGTAATCTAACCATTTCTTCCATCTTAATTACTTCCTTTATGCATTGAAACGGAAACTTTGATAGTCTTTTTTTCTTTTCTTCCGTTAAATCTTTCTTTTAATAATGTTACTGCATATTGACATAGACTATCATAATCATAATCAATAGAGTCAATATCTATTAAACCATTTGTCTTAGTTGATAAGCAATCAAAACCAACAATTTTGACATCGTTATATTTTTCTTTATAGTTTGGTATTGATTTTTCTAATGTTTTCATTAGTTCATAAACTATATCATCATTGAAACAAAATATACCTTTATATCCTTGTTTTACTAGCTTAGGTAATTTTGAAGAAAGATGAGCGACTTCGACAACTTCAATTTTGTAATCGGGATTAATTTCATTTAATCTTTGAATAAATGATTTTTGTCTTCTTCTTGAACATTCAATATTACTCATTTTAATGTAAACGTATTTATTGAAATTAAATAAAGATAAATATTCGGCAACTAATTTTCCGCCTTGTTGATCGTTTTCATATACTTGATCGACATAATCTTTTTCAACATTTCTTCCTAAAGCAACCATTGGCATATTGTTTAATTTTGCAGAAGCGACAGCATCATCTTCCACTTCAATTAAAGTAATAATTCCATCTGCTCTTTGGGAAATACATTGTTTAATAATTTCTAAATCTAATTTCTTTTTTATTGTGTAAACGATGGTAAATTCAAATTTATCTTTTTCAAATGCTTCTGATAATTTTTGGCAAATGATTTGAAAAAAGAAATTGTTAAAATTATTTAACACAACTGCGACTAAAGGACGATTGTTTTTTTTGATAAATTGCGATACATTGTTTGGAATATATCCTAATTCATAAGCTTTTTGACGAACTTTCTCTTTTGTTGCATCAGAAATATCATCACAATCTCTTAAAGCTCTAGAAACTGTGTTGATAGAAATTTTTAATTCGTAAGCGATACTCTTTAAACCCGTTGTCTTATTATTCATAATTTTATTATAACACTTTGCATTAATTTTAAAATAATTTTTTCCATTAATAATGTTTTTACTTTATTATATACCTAGATTTAGATAAATAATGTTTTTGTTTAAAAACACTTAAAAAAAGATTGTTAATATCATTTTACTATATACTAATGATTGAAGGAGTAATATGAAAAATAAGAAAAAAATTATTTTATATATATTTTATATTTCAATCACTATTGCATTTTTGATTTTTATTTTATCGATGAATGATATTGGTGATATTTTTCAAATTTTACAACATGCGGATATTAAATATATTTTAATTTCTTTGTTATTAGTATTAATTTATTTAGGAATGTATCCATTAACTTTATGTATTTTGTCAAAAGCAAAAAAAGTAAATGTTTCAAATAAATATATTTATTCAATTGGAATGAGTGAACATTTTTTTAATGGAATTACACCTTTTGCAACAGGTGGACAACCATTTCAAATTTATGCTTTATCAAAAAAGAAAGTTGATTTATCCACTTCAACAGGATTATTAATGATGAATTTTATTATTCATATGTGTGCCTCTAATCTTTTTGCTTTGATTTCTCTATTCTTTTTTAATAGATTTGCAACTTCTACATCCATGAAAATATTAGCTATTGTAGGATTTAGTATGAATTTTTTAGTTTTAGTATTAATGGTTAGTTTAGCTACAAGTAAAACATTAAAACATTTTATTTTATGGGTTCTAAGTAAATTGGCTAAAATTAAATTTTTGCATAAATTAATTACTGAAAAAATGATTGATATTGAAAATTATATTGAGAATACTCAAAATTCTTTTAAAGAACTATGGCATAATAAAAAATCATTTATTACTTGTTTTATCATAAGATTTTTAACTTTATCAATATATTATGCAGTACCTTTTTATATATTAAAATCATTACATATGGAAATTTCTTATGCTAATTTATTTATTAGTATGTGTGCTTCTAGTTTTGCTATTACGATGTGTGTATTTTTACCTACCCCAGGTAGCAGTGGAGGCATAGAATATGCTTTTAGTAATATTTTTGCTTCTTTAGTGGTTTCTATGACTAGCTCAACTAGTTATTGTGGAATGTTAATTTGGAGATTACTTACCTATTATTTACCTGTTTTAATTAGTTTTTTATTTTATTTATATTTTGAAATTTCAAAGAAAGAAGAAAAAATATGATACCAGTTGTTTATTGTGGAAATTATTATATATTTCATGGAATTTTACTTTCTTCAATTAGTATTGCTAGAAGAACTACTTCATCATTAAACATTATTATTTTAACAATGACTTATACTAAATATAATGATAAATATATTTCTATTACGAAAGAACAAGTGAAAATTTTACAAGATTATTTAACTTCTATTAATAAAGATAGTAAGGTTACTTTAATTGATTTAACTGATAATTTTATAGAAGAATTTGATTATGGCAAAAATTTACAAAACGATTATTCACCATATACTTTATTAAGGTTATTTATTGATCAAGATTTTATTCAAGAAAAAAAAGTAATTTATTTAGATGCTGATACAATGCTAAATGATGATATTAATAAATTGTATTCTATTGATATTAGTGAGTATGAATATGCATCAAGTTTAGATTATATGGGAAGTTTTTTTATTCATGAAAATTATTGTAATGCAGGAGTTTTATTAATTAATGTAGAAAAAATAAAAAAAACGCAACTTTTTTGTAAATGTAGAAAATATATTTATACTCATAAAATGATTATGCCTGATCAAAGTGCTTTAGATAGATTAACTAGCAGTAAATTGCTATTGCCAAGAAAATTTAATGAGCAACGATCATTAAGAAAAGATACAGTAATTAAACATTTTAATAAAGGAATTAAGTTTTTTCCTTTTATTTATATGTATAATATAAAGCAATGGGAGATAGATAAAGTTCATAAAATGTTAAAAATATATACTTTTGATGAAGATTATCAAATATATAAATCCTTAATGGAGGAATTATGAGTTCAATCACAACTAAAAAAGCAATTGCTTATGCTTTCAAAGAATTACTTTTAGAAAAACCTATTTCAAAAATTACTATTAATGATATTTCTGAAAGATGTGAAATTAATCGACAAACTTTTTATTATCATTTTCAGGATATTATTGATTTAGTGGAATGGATATGTATTGAAGATGCTGAAAAAAATTTAAAAGAATTAAATTATTCTTCTTGGCAAGAAAACTTTATAGCTATTTTTGAAACAATGAAAAAAGATAGACCATTTATTTTAAATATATACCGAAGTGTTTCTTTAGATAATTTGATCAATTATTTATATAAGCTTGTTTATCCTTTAATTTATAGGGTCGTCGATGAAAAAGCTTCTAAATATGTCGTAACGGAACAAGATAAAAAATTTATTGCAGATTTTTATAAATATGCTTTAGTTAATGTTGTTCTTGAATGGATAAAAAATGATATGAAAGATGATTATAAAATAATCGTAGAAAAAGTTAGTGTTTTATTAAAAGGAACGATTGATCAAGCTTTAATCAATTTAAAAAGAAATTAGACATTTTTAATGATTTGTATAAAAATTAGACAAAATAAAGTTGGAGTAAAAACACTGCTCCAAATTTTTTAATTTGTCTAATTTTTGAACAATGGAAAAAATCTGTCTATACACAAAGTGTTTTTATTTCATTAAGATGTATTTGTAAGTTAAATACAAGGAGGATTTAAAAATGTATTATTCAGCAGGAACTTATGAAGCATTCGCTCATCCAAAAAAACCAGAAGGTGTTGATAAAAAATCAGCATATATTATTGGTACAGGTTTAGCAGGATTATCTGCCGCCTTCTATTTAGTTAGAGATGGACAAATGAAAGGTGAACATATTCACCTACTTGAAAAATTAGAATTAGCCGGTGGAAGCTGTGATGGTAGAAAAGATATTACTAAAGGCTTCTATATGAGAGGTGGAAGAGAAATGGATAACCACTTCGAATGTATGTGGGATATGTTTAGAGATGTCCCTTCTATTGAAACACCTAATGTTTCAGTCTTAGACGAATATTATTGGTTAAATAAAGAAGATCCAAATTATTCATTATGTAGAGCGTCTATTAATCGTGGCGAAGATGCTCACACAGATAAAAAATTTAATCTTGATAAAGAATCAGCTTTAGCATTATCAAAATTATTCATGACACCAGAAAAAGATCTTGAAGATAAAAAGATTTCTGAAGTTCTTCCTGAAAGTTTCTGGAGTACAAACTTTTGGCTTTATTGGCAAACAATGTTTGCTTTCCAAAGATGGAGTTCTGCTCTTGAAATGAAGAGATATCTTTGTAGATATGTTCACCATATTGATGGTTTACCTGATTTCAGTGCTTTGAGATTTACTAAATATAATCAATATGAAAGTATGATTTTACCTTTAGTTAAATATCTTGAAAGCCATGGTGTAAAAATTGAATATGGTATGGATGTTAAAAATGTTATTTTTGAAAATGTTGGTGATAAAAAAGTTGCTAAACAAATCATTTATGTTAAAGATAATAAAGAACAACATATCGATTTAGTGGAAGATGATTTAGTCTTTATTACTAATGGTTGCTGTACAGATACTTCTTGCTATGGTGATCAAACTCACGCTCCAGATTTATCTAAAATTAAAAATGGTTATGGTGAATCTTGGGATATGTGGAGAAAGATTGCATCTCAAGCAAGTAATGGTGAATTCGGTAATCCAGAAAAATTCTGTGGTGATGTAAATGCCACAAACTGGATGAGTGCAACTGTTCAAACTTCTAATGAAGAAATAATTCAACACATTATGAAGATTTGTAAACGTGATCCTCGCTTAGGTAAAGTTACTACTGGTGGTATTGTTACAGTTAAAGATTCTACTGAAAACTGGTATTTATCTTGGACTATTAATAGACAACCTCAATTTAGAGCACAAGATAAAAATTCTATTTTAGTTTGGGTATATTCTTTAAATACTAATAAAGAAGGTAATTATGTCAAAAAAGCTATGAAAGATTGTACTGGTGAAGAAATATGTAGAGAATGGCTTTATCATATTGGTTTACCTCTAAATGAGATTGATAATTTAGCAAAGACTCAATGTAATACAACAACTTGTTATATGCCTTATATCAATGCTTTCTTCCAACCAAGAAAACAATCTGATAGACCACTTGTTGTTCCTCATTGTGCTGTTAATTTTGCTTTCATTGGTCAATTTGCTGAAACACCAAGAGATACAATCTTCACTACTGAATATTCAATTCGTACTGGTATGGAAGCTGTTTATACTTTGTTAAACGTTGATAGAGCGGTTCCTGAAGTTTGGGGCAGTGCTTATGATGTTAGAGAGTTATTAAAAGCTTGCTATTATGCTTTAGATAAGAAACCTATTAATGATGCTAATCTTTCTTTGATTGAAAAAGGTGCATTAAAAGTTGTCTTAAAGAAAGTTAAAGATACTGATATAGAATTATTATTAAAAGATAGTGGCTTAATTAAATAAGACTTATTAAAAAGACTATTGCTAACCTATAATTAGTTCTAACAATAGTCTTTTTTTCTTGAAAATTTATTTTAATTTATAATTCTTTTTAATTTCTTCATCGAAAGTTCCATCTTGATAAATTATTACAAAACTAGAAGAAGTTGACCATCTATAATTTCTTTTATTATAACTAGACCAAGTTGTATCATTTAAATAATCATGAGAGTTTCTTATACCTAGTAGTATAGATGGTGGTAAAAATTCATCAATTGATAAGACTTTACAACTTTTTTTCACAAATAGATAATGAATGTAAAGCTATATTGAAGTTGATGTTTATTTTAAGCAAGGAACAACAATCAAAAAAGATTAATTTTGATATTTGATTTGCTCAGTATCAATTAATTCATATGTAATAAGATTATTATTGTTGAGGTTTTCTTTGAATAAATTTATCGCGGAAATCTGTTTGTTATTATAAGTATTATAATAATAAATTCCTTCATTTAAATTTAAACATGAAGTGTAGATAGTTATTTCATATTTATCATTTAGTTTACAACATCCTCTTTGTTGATTAACTGAATTCATTATATGGAAGAATTGGCCTACACTTTTTGTTTCTTCTTCTGAACTAAGAGAATATTTTTTTGTAAAATAGACTCTTACAAATCTTGACATTGATGATAAATCTCCAGGTAAACCCACTGCACCTAATCCACGTGAAAAATAAGCTTCATTATAAGAAGCATTTTTATTTTCGTTTGATAAATATTGATATTTATTTAAATTTTCTAATTGATTTATAAAAGGTGGATTATTTGTTAAAACACCTATTTCATTATCATAAATATTAAGACCATCTTTAGTGGATTCGATAACAATACTATTATTTAAATCACTGACCATCCAATGTAAAGATGAGCATGGTAAATTTCCACTAAATGGTGTGTTAGTAATATTGATCTTTTTCAATATCTTTTTTACTTCATCAATATTTGTACAATTGATTAATATATAAGGAATTAATTCAAATTGACAAACATTATTTTTTTTATTTATTACTTCATTATATTTAGCGTTGTTAACAAAATTTAATCCAGCGATAGCTAATCCTTTTTCATTCATTGCTTCATAGTATAAGGGGTAATTATTTTCTATATGAGCCATTCCGATTATAGCGTAATGGTTATTATTTTCTTTTAAATAACGGAATTTAAAAGGATAATTTCTTGGTGTTATAGTAATCTTTTCACCATAAGAAAATTCATAATCTAATGTTCTTCCAAAATAAGAGTTTTTTGTTTTATAAAAAATTGATGTGCACATATATTTTCCTCAATAATATTATTAACATTTTATGTTAACTAATTATCAAGAAAATAATACCAATTCCTTGCAAGATTGTTCCAATTAAACAAAAGAAATGGAAAATACAATGAAAAATTCTTTTTTTATGACCTATTCCATATAAAATGGAACCAATTGTATAGCCTATTCCTCCTAAAAGAATGAATAAAAATGATAAATAAGGCAAACTTTTCCAAATAGAAGGAAAAATCATTACAGACCAACCTAAAATGATATATAAAAAGATTGAGATTATGCGGATGCTTTTTTTATTAAAATCATAAGCATTTAAAATAATTCCTAAACTAGCCATTGCCCATTGAATAATTAGTAAAATAATACTAGATGTTGTTAAATTATTTATAATACAAATTGGTGTATAAGTACCTGCAATTAAAAAATAAATAGTACAGTGATCAAGAACTCTTTTTATTTTTTTATCTTGGCTATTTGCTTTCGCGCCATGATATAAACTTGATACTGAATATAAAGTCATCATGGATATTCCATAAATGATAATTGAAATAACATTATTAAATGAGCATTTATATATAATTGTATAGGTTAAACATATTATAAAAATAATTAATCCAATAAATATTCCTGCCACATGTGAATAACAGTTTATTTTATCTTCTTTAGATGAATATTGTGGTAAATCAATGTTTTTTAATTCTTCGTTTGTCATATTAAACACCTCTAAAGAAATCATATTTTAGTTAAATAGAATAATCACCCTATTAAGAAAAAATCATTTCTACAAGCAACAAAAAAGCACTCTACAAGAGTGAAATATAATTTCTACTAGTTGTAGAGTGCCTAAATTTAGGCGTTTTTAATATGTTTTTATTATATTAACAATTTCTTTTATTTTGCTATAGTTATTAGTTATAAATTTTTGTAAGGCTTCACAATAAAGATACTTATTGTTTTTAGAATATCTTTTACAGCCATTGTTACAATATTTTTTGGCTATGCAAGAAGAACATTCATTATTAAGAACTCTTGGTTTAATAAACTCTTTAGCAATAGTAGAATTTTCTAAATCATTAAACGATTGAGTATTTATATTTCCTAAACAAAGCTCATCTAAACAATAAAAATCGCATGGATAAACACTACCATCACCTTCGATAACAAATTGAATTGAACATTTTCCTGACATTCCACATTGCTCTGCAAATATGTTTTGTTCAACAAAAATTAAATTATCAAAATATCTAACACTAGTGTAATCTTTATTTTTAATATCTTGATAATAACATAAAAATGTATCATTAATAAAATTGTAGTAATCATCATTATTTAAACTATATTCAGATGTTTGACTATCTAAAGGATCTAGACAAGGAATGAATTGTATATAACCTTGGCTTTTGTTTTTTAATAAGTTATATATTTCTTTTCCATTTTCAGCTATATCTTTACTAATAACACATAACAGGTTATATTGAACATTATATTTATTAAGTAAACTTAGTGTTTTTTCAATTAATGTATTAGTTTTTTCTCCATTTTTAAATAAACGATATTTATCTTGTATTGTGCTTTTTCCATCATATGATAATCCTACGAGAAAATTGTTTTTATGGAGGAATTTGCACCATTCGTCATCAATTAAAATTCCATTTGTTTGAATTGAATAATCAATTTTTAGATGATGTTTTTGATTTTCATAATTGACTTTCTTAACAAAATTTTGAAAAAAAGATAGACCAATTAAAGTTGGCTCACCTCCTTGAAAAGCAAAATTAATAGATTCATTTGCGTAAGAAAATGCTTTTTCAATGAGATTATTCATTGTTTTTTCATTCATATAACCTTTGAATTGAGTCTGTCGATGTTTAGAAACATCATTATAAAAACAATATTTACATAATAGATTGCATTTATTAGATGATGGCTTTATTAAGACTGTTAAATTTTTTTCCATTAATCTTTATATCCTTCTTTTGCTTCCCAAGTAGATAAATATTCTTTATATTTTTGAATTATGTCTGAATACTTATTATCAAATATTAAGTTGTTCATTTCATATGGGTCATCATTTAAATTATAGAATTCATCAATCATGTTTTCATCATTAAAAACGTATTTATAATTATTTTTTATTACTGCACGAGCATGGTGCTTCATAAAATGGCCAAATGTGGAACAAACAATATAGTCTCTTTTTTTGTTTGAAAGCAAAGAAAGTGCATCAACTGAAGAAGAATAATCGGTATCTGCTAATGATAGAATTGTCTTGGAAACGTCAAAGTTTAACACTTCTTTTGTTTCTATGTAAGGTTTAATGTGTGGAACATAACATAATAAAGGAACTCTTAATACTTCTTCTGATAGATAACTGTCTTTATCTATATGACCTCCATGAGAAGCTAAAGCGTCTCCGTGATCGGCTAAAAATATAATTGCTGTATTTTCATCAAGTTTTAATTCTTCAACTTTTTTTACAATTGACAATAAAGCATCATCAAACAATGTGTTTTCTGCATAACTGATTCTTAGCATATCTTTCCATCTTGTTTCACTAATATTGTTTGGGGTAATTATTTTTCCATTTAACGAATTATTTAATCCTTGGTCAGAAAAATAACATGCAGGTTTGTTTTTTAGATTATCATAAAAAGAAGGATATAATTTAATGTTTTTATACATATCAATATATTCTTTTGTTGGATAATATGGTTGATGTGGACCAAAAAAATCAACTCTTAGACAAAATGGTTCTTGAGTTTTTTTAAAGTGTTCTAATCGTTTATTAATAGTTTTTGCAAGAAAAAATGCTTCATGACATTCTTTTGGTGATATAAATTCTCCAAAGCATAATGCATATAGATTATCTATTGTTGTTAAATCGATAATTTTATTTTCAGGATATTTTGCAATTTCACTTTCACTATATTTATTTTTAACTAATGGAGGTGGTAAATTATTTTCTTTTAAATACTTTTGATATTCTTTTAATTTATATGGGTTTCCATATCCTTCCATTGAAAAACCATCAATTTTTAAATCTTGGATTGTGCCATTGCCAATATGTAATTTTCCATAATATTCACATTTGTATCCCTTTTTTAAAAGAGCATCATAATATGTTTCTTTGTTAAGTGGAGCCTTTGAGCCATTATCTAATTGGCGATGATTATGTGGATAAAGACCTGTTAAAATACTTCTTCTTGCTGGACAACATAATGGTGAAACAGAATAGGCGTTTGCAAAGCAAATACTTTTTTTCTTAAGATATTCATATCCAGGTCTATAGACGTCATGCTTATAAAATAAAACATGGTCCATAACAATTATTAAAATGTTCTTCATAAATTTACAAGAGGGATGATGTCTTTAGTTTTTATTTGCCATTCTCTTAAATATTGCTTCATTAAATTTGCAATACCTTGATAATGATAATCATAAACAAGATTATTTAATTCAAATGGGTCTTTATCTAAATCGTAGAATTCATCAATATCATTATTATAATAGATGTAAACATAGTTTTCCCAATACACCGCTCTAGCAGTTGTTACAGAAAAGTGTCCATGTGTTTCGGTAACGCCATATTTCCTTGGCTCAATACTTTTAGTTAACAGATCATACAAATCAACTCCAAAAATTTGTTCATCTGGAAATTTTAAATTAAAAGCTCCAAGCATAGTTACTGGAACATCATAACTTCCTACAAATGCTTTTGAAACAGTGCCAGCTAAATGTTTTAATAATGGATTACGATAAATTAAACCAATATGGTTAATTTCTTCAGTTAAGTAGCATTCTTTATCTGCATGTCCACCATGTGAACCAAGTGCATCACCATGATCATTTGTCCAAATAACAATTGTATTATCTCCTAAGCCAAGTTCATCTAGTTTATCAATAACACTTCCACAAGCTTGATCAACTAAACTTGCTTGAGCATAGGCTAGTGCTATATATGATTTCATTGATTCCCAAGAAGATCTTGAAAAATAATTAGGAGAAATGTTGGTTTGGTTATCCCAGGCATTTACAATGGCTTTATCAATAAATTGATCTTTGAATGATGGATATTCTTTAATATCACCACCTAGCTTGCCATTTTTATCACGATATAAACTAGCAAATTCTTCAGTTGGATAGTATGGATGATGAGGACCCCAAATATTTACAGTCATCATAAATGGTTTATCTTGCTTGTTATTGGCAATATTTTCTAAAGCTTTCTTTGCCATATCCGCTACAAAAAAGGCTTCATGATATTCTTTTGGCGTAACTGAAATTCCGGCAATATTTCCAGTAATGATATTCATATTTGCTAAATTAAATAAGGAACCTCTAGTAGGCCCACCATTTGGAACCATTGCATCAACAACTTTCATCATTGGAGAAAGATATTGTTCACTACATCCAAAGTAGTTGTTATTTTTTATATATTCTTTATATTGAGTTGATTTGTATGGATTTCCATATCCTCCTGTGCAAGTCCAACCTTGAATTCCATATTTCTTTTGTGGAGTATCGCTTCCATTTAAATCACCACTAAAATGAGTTTTACCAAAAAAATAGATATCATCTTTACTAATATTATTTTCAAGAGCAACATCATATAATGTTTCTACTTCTTGATAACATTCTAAATCTTCTTGATTAGATATAATTCCATGTTGATGTGGATAGACACCTGTAATGACACTTCTTCTTGCGGGAGCACATACTGGTGAAGCAGCTTTTGCATTAACAAAACGTACTCCTTCAGAAGAGAATTTGTCCATATGTGGACGCTTTATTTTATAAACATCATTTTTTTCACTATAATTATAGAGTAATTCATGGTCTGTTTGTATCATTAAGACGTTTTGAATTTTGTTTTCTTTACATTCTGTTTTTGTAATATTATTTGAATATAAACTTATTGTGGATAATATTAATGCACTTATTATTCTTTTTTTCATCTTAGCTCCTATTTACAACAAAATATGTTGATGGGTTTATTCGTGTGTTGGAAAATACCATATTAGAAAAAGATAAACTATTTATTGTATCATTATTACAAACACCTATACATAGTCCAACTTTTGATATACTGGATAATTCGTATAATGGAACATATAATTCTAAGGCATAACTATTTTTTAATAAATTCATTTTTGCTAAATGATCATATCCACCGAAATATGTTAACGAATCTTTAGCTAAATATGAAAGGTTTTTTTGCTTTGATGTATTCATTACGAATGTTCGACTATTACTTGTATAAGAATTTGAAATTTCATTTTGATTTAATATTGATTCACTAGCAATATTAATTTGGATTGCATCGTAAGCATAAATGTCATCATCAATTGATGAGCAATGAATTGCATCATCAACTTCGACATAAACATATATTCCTTTTTTGTCCATATAAGAATATGTATCAACTTTTGTTTTATTATTAATTTTGAATGTGTTAATTAATTTATAATCTTTATCTTTATTTCCATCGATATTTAATTCTGGAAGGTACATTGGTTGATCAACTCCAATATTATTTTTTAAATGTAGTGTATGATATAAATATGTTAAACTTTCATCATCCATTGTGCGGTATTCATAATCGACCCCATTTCTAGATAAAACTTGATATAAACTTTTAGGAACAATAATATCGTTATGATAATTGTTTGCTCGTGAATTAAGGGCAATATCAGCCATTTTTATTGATGTTATATCACGCTGAGCGATTGCAATAGAGATATCGTCTGTAGGTTTATTAATTTCAAGTATTGAATAAGGAATGTATGTTTCAAAGGTATAACCAATATCTTCATCTAGATATGAATCTGTAGTAGATTTTTGTCCTGTTAAAGTTCTCGTTCCATGAAAATTGACTTCATAATGTGGATTAATTTTTTCACAAATTTCATATTTAACATAATTTGTAGCGGATTTATATACTCTTAGTGAATCGTAAATAGAATATTGTAATTTAAAACATGAATCATTTAAACGATCACTTTTTTTATTTGACATATTAAAATAAACTTCAAATCCATCGCTCATGGTAAATCTTTGAGATAGGAAATTGCTATATAAAAGATTATTATCTAATACATCAACGCCAATATAAATTCCTTGCTCTGATAATGCTAATTTTAAAGTTAAATTTCCATTTAGTCCTGAAACATAACTTGGAATTAAATTATATTTTTCATCATTTAAATTTCCATCAACAACAATTCCTAAATTATCTTTTTCTTCTTGAACATAAATTGTTAATATTTTTTGAATGTTATTATTATCAATATCTAAAGTATATTTAACATAATACGTATCAACTATTGATGATTGGAAAAATGGCATATCACAATATAAATATTTAGGAGTATAAATATAATTTGTTGAAGCAAGTACTTCAATATATAAAATATCTTTTAATTTTTCTTCACTTAGAGAACTAACTTTTGGTAAAGGTAAATTATATTTTTCACCTTGTTTAATAGAGACATTTTGAATGTCTAAATGCATATTTACTCCATCAATAATTGTTGGATTATTTTCTGAAGATGATGTGTTTCCACATGAAAATAAACTACATAAGAATAATGGAATGAGAATTTTTTTATTTTTCATAAAAAGTAACTCCTTCTTTAATTGAAATATCACTGATTAAGCCAGAAGCATAATCACTAGCAAATCCAAATCTCATTGTTTTTGAATATGAATGAGCGGTTCTTACACCTACTAATGCATTGTTTACATAAACTCTATAAACTTGATTTGTTTGAAAGTTTGAAATGTATATTTTAAAGTTTAATTTTTTTGTTGAATTAATTGTTTCACTTAACTTATTATCACCAGTAATATCTATGTGGTTATGCCATTGGGTATATGCATTAATAAAATATGTTTCAATTCTATCTTGATAAGGTCCTGAACCAAAACATATATAATCTAAATATCCTAAATCATGATAACTGACTAAACCAATTTTTGGCCAAATATTTTTGTTTATTAAATTTACATCATAACTGATATTAGAAATATTAAATTCTACTAAAATATCTTGATTCGAATATTCTCCTTTTAGTCCGACAAGTGAGTAAGAAAATCCTTTTGAGTTGCATAGTTTATTAATTAGCAAAGAATTATTTCCTTCTTTATAAGCATTATAGTTTGCATAATTATTTTGATAAGTAAGAAGATTATATTGAGATTTTAGATTATTTGTTTTTTCAATAATATCATTAATATTTGTATTGTATTTAATGTTTTTAAAATTAGCAGAAGCATTATTGACATAAAGTGTAGGACATAAAGGATAAGATTCAAATTTTCTTGTTTGTTTTAATATTCCATTAATTGCTACATAAAATAGATTTTCATTATAAATGATAGTAATGTTATTGCCATCATTATCATTGATTAAAAATCTATCGCCTAAATCTTTGGCTAGATTTGAACCATTACGATAAGTTTTAGAAACATATTCATTTGTTTTATTGTCGAATTCGAAACGATATTCAAAAATAGAGTTCTCATCTGTAAATAAAACACCACATTTAGAATTTAAATCATTAGTTGAATATGAAAATGAGTATTCGAAAATAAAATTTTGAGAGTAATTTAAGTTAAGATTTTTTCTTGCTTCAATATTATTATTTGAATTTATAGAAATGTCATCTATAAGATTTTTGTTTGTTTTTATAATTTCTAAAGATGAATTTGAACAAGATATTAAAAATGGAATTAATATTAATAGTTTATTTTTTTTCATGCTGCTACCTTAGATAATATCGTTGATTAAATAATAACTTGAAGGGTTACTTGGAGAGGAAATACTAATTTTCTCATTATCAGCATATGAATATGTCCAATTTACATTATTTGGTGCATCACTACCACGATCATATATTGCAAATAGAACTTTAAAAGATACTTCATTTCCTGTTTCTTGCTTTTGCATTCCGACACTTTCCCATGGTACAAATATTTCTACTCCCCAACCTAAATCAGTATCATTAATATTGGTATCGGCAATCATATACATATCTTGTGAGTAATTATCATTGTTTTTTGAATAACCGACAGTTCCATCAATTGACATACCGTATTTAAATGGTAATTGAGCAATGTTTCTATTATTTCCTGTTGGATTTAACATTTCCATCATCATATTTCCACCGGCATCAGTTGCAAAAATTTTACTATTTGTATTCAATTTTGTTGCTTGTGGTAGGGTGTTCATTGACATTTCATCGTTTGTCACAACACGAATATCAAAAGAATCATTAGTAAAAATTGATTGTTTATTAAACGCCATGGCATTACGTGCAATAATGTTTGAATCGTAGCAATATAAACCTAAATATATACCATTTTTAGTTGCTTTTACTTTTGCTTTAGAATCTGCTTGTGAGTAAGTTTTAGGTAAATAAACTTCTTTTGCATTTTTCCAAAAACCATTTTCCATCATTCCATCTAAAATAACATTATCATCAGAATTGTTACAATTAATAAAACCTTTATTTTCACCTTTTAAGTATAATTTTGTATATTGACTTGGGTTTAATCCTTCAGATGCTACTTTATTTCTTGCGTTAGTAGCTGTTCCATTATTAAAAATATTATTTGCTGTACCTAATATATTATAAGAATTGTATATTGAAGAGTTTAAAATATCTCGTTGTCCAACGTTGAATTTAATGTATTTTTTTTTATAATTTTCATCTGTCCAAGGTGAGGAAGAATAGCCTAAATCTTCCCATGTTAAGAACATTTCCATGCTATAACCTTGATCTTCATCTAACGCTGATGCTGTTGTTTTATAGTCATCACCATATGATGTTATAGTACCATTTGTGATTATTTTGACTTTTTCTTTTAAATTACTTTCTTGATATGTCCATTGATCATTTTTAGCGTTTGAAACATAATAACGAATATCTCCATCAAGTGAAATTCTAATTCTTCTAGCACTAGTATTGGTAATAACTAATTTGTTTGAGTCGAATGGATCTATATTAAATTCTAGACCATCAGAAGTATTGAATTTTTTTTCAGTATTAGTTTCTTTGTTATTAAGAATTAAATTATTATCTTTTACTTCTGCACCAATATATAACCCATTATCGTTTGCAAAATATCTTATAGATGTATTATTTGAAACCCCACATTTATAAATTCCACCTTCAATATATTCTTTTTCATTAACTATTCCATCTAATACTAATCCGTTTTCAGAGGTTTCTTTAACAATAATTTTAAATGATTTTGATTCAGCGTCTAATCCATTTTTGTCTGTAACAAAATAATTTATTACATATTCATCAGCTTCATTAAAAGTTATTTTTGTATTTTCAGTAATGGATGTTTTGTTTTGATAAATTTCACCATTTTTTTTGGTAATATTAAATTTTACTGAATTTGATAAATCGCCATCTTCTTCGTCATAAGCATTTACCATAGGAATGATAAATTCTTCTCCTTTGAAAATATTATAGTTTTGACTTGGAGCGGTAATTGTTGGAGCAATATTAAAGTCATTTACAACAGTTAAAATATAAAATTTACTATCTGCGGATAATTCTTTTTCATCTTTAACATCATAAATAACTTTATAAGTTCCTGCTTGTAACGATGACAAAAGATTTCTTTGACTTCCGTTTCCAGAAAAAATTATTTTTGCATTATCATCAAGTACTTTTACAATTATTTTATCTGAGATATCACCATCTTCTTCATCATAACTTGATGCGATTTTTGTATAAATTGTATCATTCAAATAATAGTTTTCTTCATTCGTATCAAGAGTAATAATTGGTTTAGAGTTGGAAATGACTGGATCAGGATCTTGAACGTATAAATTAATTAAAACATCATCAGCTTTTATATTATTATTAACTAAAGAATAGATTAATAAATGATCTTTTTGACTTGTTGGTGTAAAATAGTTATCATTATTTGCAAGACCTGTAAAAACTATTTCATTTTCAATTTTTATTGTTAAAGTAATTTTATTTGAAATATCATTTCCATTATTATCACTAGCAGTAGCCTTAGGTAATAAAATTGATTCATTAAGTTTTACATATAATGGTTTTAAATCAACATTAATTTCTAATTTGTTTTCTTCTGTTGATTTTGTAGATGAATCAGAACTTGTGTTAGAAGTAGGTTCAAAACTTGTCGTTGGTTTTGATATTGGTTGATTATTACATGCAAATAATGAATTAACCAATAAAATTTGGGAGAAAATTTTTAAAAAAGTCTTTTTTTTCATATCTAATACCTCAACTCTATAATAAAAGAGTTTGAAATCGCTTTCAATGTGCTTTAACATTAAAAAACTTTAAATTTAAAATAAAAAAATAACGTAAAATTGCCTATTTTTTTATAATATTACATTAAAAAACTTTAAATTATTGTTTTTAATGAAAAATTAATATAATAATTTAATTGTCAAGGAATTATAAAAAATGAATAAGAAAAAAGTAACTTTAGATGATATTGCTCAAGAATTAAATTTATCAATTAACACAGTTTCAAGAGCTTTAAGAGATTGTTATGATATATCAGAAGGAACAAAAGAAATTGTTAGAATGAAGGCTCTAGAATTGAATTATAGCTTTCGTAAACCTGTTTCAGATTATAATTATGATCAAAGAAAATTAGTAATTATAGTATTTAATAGTTTCTTAAATCCATATTATTCTATTATGGCTGAAAAACTTATTAAGCGTTTAAAAGATAAGTATTTACTATCTGTTTTTCCTTCTTCTTCATATGAATTAGAGTATAGTTTAATCAAACATGCTTATGAATATAAAACTGCGGCAATTATTAGTTTTCTTGAACCTAATGAAAAAACTGAAAACTTTATTCATAATAATGGGATTCCTTTAATTATTTTAGGTAGAGAATGTCAAGAAAAAAGCCTTGATGATATTTTTACTGATGATTTTAATGGTGGTGAAATTGTTGCAAAACATTTTTTTGATTTAGGAATTGATAAAATTGCTTATATTGGTCCTGATAATGTTGAGTGTTCGCTTAGAAGATATGAAGGATTGAAATCAAAATGGAAAGAATTAACTAATAAAAACGTTCCTTTTATTAATTGTTTTAGCGAATTAAAATCTGTTTTAAATGAATTAGTTTCTTCAGCATATATTTCTGGAATTAGAGGCTTATTTTGCTTTAATGATGTTACTGCTTATAAAGTATATAAGGCAAAACAAACTGATAATAAATATCATGATTTAAGCATTGTTGGCTTTGATAATTTGCATTCTCAAAGAGAATATTTGCCAGATATTAGTTCTGTTGGGTATGATTATAATGAACTTGCTGATTTAGTTAGTGTTACTTTAGATGCAAGATTAAGAAAACAAGGCAACATAAAAACGATGAAAGTCAAATTACCAGTTTTTTTATATAAAAAAGATTAGTTAAATAATATTCTTCCTAAACGGATGTGAGTGGCTCCAACACTAATTGCTTCAAGATAATCATCACTCATTCCCATTGATAAATATGGTAAAGACAAATGATATTTTTCTTCTAAATAAATTTTTAAATCTTTAAGTTTTTGAAATTGATTTATTAATTCTTCTTTGGAAGAAGATTTTGTCCCCATCATCATCAATCCCACAAGATGAATATTTTTTAATGGTAATATATTTTCGATAAATTTATCGATATTATGAAAATCAACTCCATTTTTATTTTCTTCTAAATTAATAGATACTTCAATAAAAGTATTTAATGGAGTGGTTCTTTCTTTATCAATAATTTTTGCTAATTCTAATGAATCTAAAGAATGTAAATAATTTATTTTATTAATTATTTTTTTTGCTTTATTTCTTTGTAAATGACCAATAAAATGCCAAGTAATTGGATATGATTTTAATGCTTCATATTTTAATAAAAATTGATCAACTTTATTTTCACCAAAATTTGTAATTCCATTATTAAATAAGTAAACTATATCTTCGCTTGTTCCATATTTACTAGCACAGACAATAGTTACATCTTTTGGAATAGTATTAATAAACTCTTTTATATTTGCTTTCATAAATTTATTTTAAAAAAAAGCATAATAAAAATCTAGAGTTACCCCTAGATTTTTAATTAGTAGATTAATTATTTTGTAAATCTATATTTTTTGAATGCTCTTAAACCTTCAAATTCAGCACATTCACCGAGTTCATCTTCAATTCTTAATAATTGATTGTATTTTGCCATACGATCTGTTCTTGAAGCAGAACCAGTTTTGATTTGACCAGCATTAACAGCAACACTTAAGTCAGCAATTGTTGTATCTTCTGTTTCACCACTTCTATGAGAAACCATAGTTGTGTAACCATTTGTTTGAGCCATTCTAATTGTATCGAGAGTTTCAGTTAAAGTACCGATTTGGTTAACTTTAATTAAAATGCTGTTTGCAACATGACGGACAATACCTTGTTTTAAGAAATCTTTGTTAGTAACAAATAAATCATCACCAACTAATTGAATCTTGTCACCGAGTTTAGCAGTTAATTTTTCCCAACCTTCCCAGTCGGATTCACCTAAACCATCTTCAATAGTGATAATTGGATATTCTTCAATCATTTTTTCGAACCAAGCAATCATTTCTTCGCTTGTTTTTGAACCTTCACCACTCTTGACTAAATCATATTTTTTAGTTTCTGGGTTGAAGAATTCACTTGCAGCAACGTCCATACCTAAGAAGATTTCTTCTCCTGGTTTATAACCAGCTTTTTTAATTGCTTCAACAATTAATTCAAGAGGTTCTGTGTTACCATGTTTACAACTTGGAGCAAATCCACCTTCATCACCAACACCAGTTTCATAACCTTTTGCTTTTAAAACACTCTTTAAGCAATGGAATGTTTCTACTCCAGCTCTTAAAGCTTCATGGAATGTTTTGAATCCTGCAGGAATAATGAAGAATTCTTGGAAGTCAACTGTTGAATCAGCGTGAGCACCACCATTAACAACGTTCATCATAGGTGTAGGTAAAACTTTAGCATTAGGACCACCTAAATATTGATATAAAGGTAATTCATGAGCTTCTGCTGCTGCTCTAGCACATGCAAGAGAAACACCTAACATAGCGTTAGCGCCTAAATTTGATTTGAATGGAGTTCCATCAAGTTCAAGTAATGTCTTGTCAATTAATGCTTGGTCAGCAACATCTAAACCAATCATTGCTGGAGCGATAACATCATTAACATTTTTAACAGCTTTTAAAACACCTTTTCCTTGGAATCTAGCTTTGTCACCATCACGAAGTTCAAGTGCTTCGTTTTCACCAGTAGATGCTCCACTTGGAACGATAGCTCTTCCCATAACTCCATTATCAAGAGTTACTTCTACTTCAACAGTAGGATTGCCACGAGAATCAAGTACTTCACGTGCGTATACATCAATAATTTCGTACATTTTAAAAATCTCTCCTTTTAATATACAAACTTATTATAAACATTTATAAAATTAACTTAAAGATTTTTAAGAAAAATTAATTATTTCTTATTAATTATATAAATCTTGTAAAGTAAATAAATTACAAGATTGAAATTCTTGATCATTACTAAAACCAACTTTAGAAAAGAAACCTAATTTATAATTAGTTATGTTAGCTTGTTTTAATTGATTTATTTCTTTTAAAAAATAGATTTATCTATTTTAGTA
>OJJO01000094.1_pt1 | contig 28316 bp, 23 predicted proteins | sample 1596351 | NCBI WGS metagenome assembly OJJO01 (sample SAMEA4350117, study PRJEB24818) | metagenome | biome: human; feature: gut; material: faeces | place: Denmark | collected 2013-09
GTCCTCTCAGTTGTTTATTTTGTGGTGATTTAATCATACTAGAGAACGATATGTTTTTTAATACCTAAAATGAAAATGGGGCTGAAGAATCAATTCTGATTCATCAGTCCCATAAATTATAGAGCCGTTTTTTGCGTATACTTAAAAAAGTAGAAATATCAGAACCTTAAAAGGATATAATTTGAAGAATATAGAACAAATGTTCAGTATTTTTTGATATAATAAAGGAGCACCGTATCATGTGTTGAAGGAGGAAAAGCATGTCTTTACAATTTATTCTTGGAAACGGGAAAAAAGATCACCGTCAAGTCTTGATCGACGAAGCATCCGCTTGGCTCGACCAGGATGCAAGTAACCAAGTATTTTTCCTTGTTCCCAACTACAGCAAATTCGAACAGGAACAAGAAATTTTAGCGGAGATGCGAAGAAGAAGCGGAAAAAAAACTTTCAGCACAACAAACGTTCAAGTATTTAGTTTTTATCGTCTGGCTTGGTATTTGCTGCAACAGACAACTCTTCTTACAGGAAATGAATTATCAGAATCAGGATCTGCAATGATCTTGCGACAGATTTTAGAAAAAAATGAGGAAGAATTAACAATCTTTCGCGGAGAAATCAATAAAAGAGGGTTTATTCGTCAATTACAAGAACTCTACAGTGAATTGCGTACAGGAAATATTCAACCAGAAGACCTGATGCTTTTATTTGGTGATTCACCTAATGCAGAAGACCAGCAACTTAAAATGAAAGACTTGAAGCTGATTTTTTCAGCTTATGACAGCGAATTGACTCAACGTGCACTAACAAATGAAGATGCACTATCTATACTAGCAAATTATATGCAGACACAAGATTTCAACAACGTCAAATTTATTGTCAGTGGTTTTTCTCGAATCAATGGTCAAGAGTATCAATTACTGCAGGCAATGATGGAAAAGGGGCAATTGGTTGTCGATTTATTGCTGGATCGTCCTTATACAGCGGATCTTCCAGAAGTACTTACGCTCTTTCATGAGACTGGAAAGCTTTATTTCCGTCTTTTTCAAAGTGCAAGAGAACGGAAAGTCCCTATATTAGTGGACCGATTTGCACCAGAGCAGACTCGTCCGACAGAGCTTCAACTGCTGCAAACAATGTGGGAAGAGACATCTAGCCAAAAGAAAGCGGCAGTACACAAAATAGGGGGACAAGAGCATCTCCATTTGTGGGAAGCTGAAAATCCAACTGAAGAAGTCCGACAATTAGCTGTTGAAATCAGACGACTAGTCAGTGAAGAAAACTACCGTTATCGTGATATCCAAGTGCTGACAAAAAATATGTCTTTATATGGAAATATCCTTCGGCCGATCTTTCAAGAAATGGCAATTCCTTTTTATATCGATGAAGAACAAATGATGGAAAATCATCCGCTGATCGAATGGATCAACAGTCTGTTCGCTCTTGACCGCTATTCTTATCGGCTAAGTGATATTATGCGTTTTTTCAAAACTGAATTATTTCTGTCGACGGAAGCAGAAACCGAACTTGATGAATGGAAACAAGAGCGAGATGAATTCAGGAAAAAACTGGACATCACTGAAAATGTAGCACTTGCTTACAATTATCAAGGAACTTATTGGACTCGTGAAAAAGACTGGCAGTTTGTGGCGTATGATTTTGAAGCAGAACAGATTGAAGACGTACAGTATTTGGAAGAACAGTCAAATACGATTAGACGATTATTTCAGAAAGCTGTACCAGTATTTTTGAAAAAAATAAAGAAAAGCAAAACAGGACAAGAGGCCGCAAATGTTTTTTATCAATTTTTGATCCAAAGTGGCGTACAGCAACAATTATTGTTTTGGCGTAATCAGGAAGTAGACAGAGGAAACTTAGAAGCGGCAAGAAACCATGAGCAGACATGGGGAGCGCTGATTGATCTGTTGGATGAATATGTAGTAATTTATGGTGAATCGGCTTTTGACTGGTCACTGTTCCAAGAAATCATTACAAGTGGTCTAGAAAATCTAAGTTATGGTAAAATCCCTACCGCAATCGACCAAGTGCGAATCAATCGTTTGGAATTAGTTCGACCAAATCAAGCTGCCGTCACTTTTGCATTAGGGTTGAATGATCAAGTGTTTCCAGACCGAAAAGAGACAAAAGGATTGTTGTCCAGTGAAGAACGAGAAGTATTAAATCAGGCCTTGCCAGATGGACAGTTTTTATTCGACCCATCAAAGGAAAGTATCTCTTTTGAGCCTTTCCAAGCCTATCTTGTTTTTCTTTCCGGAACAGATCGATTATATCTTAGTTATGCACAAAGCTATGACACAGATGGTTCGCTGAAGATGTCTCCTTATTTGCGTAGAATCACAGAATATTTATCTGTTCCCGTCGAGAGAAAAGAGCATTTGACGATCGAAAGCGACCCTAATTGTTATGTAGGGACTTACAGAAGCGGAATCAATACAGTCAATAGGATTTATCGATTAGCTTTAGATGAAAAAAAACCTGTACCAAAGCACTGGCAAAAGCTCAAAGAATTAGTACTGAATTCGTCATGGCGAAATTTTGCTTTACAGATTTTTGAAAGTCAGGAACATTTAAATGTTCCTGTTTCGATGCCAGAAAAAATGGCGGAAGAGCTTTATGGAAAAGAGATTTATACTTCAATTTCACGTATGGAGAATTTTTATAATTGTGAATACAAATACTTCATGCAATTTGGTTTGAAATTGAAAGAACGAACTGTTTATGGTCTAACTCCAGCAGCAACTGGTGATTTTTATCATGAATCATTGGATCGTTTCTTCAAGCTACTGTTTTCAAACCAATTATCCTTAGTGAATATGTCCGATGCGCAGCGTAGAGACTTTACTGAAAAAGTGCTGCAGGAAGTATTCGGAGAACTTCGGTTTGAGATATTGGATAGTTCTGCAAGAATGAACTATATCCGCTACCAGTTAGGACAGACGATTCAAAAAGTGACATGGGCTTTGCAAAAACAGAGCAAAAATACAGGCATGCATCCTCTTCAGACAGAGATTCTATTTGGTCAGATTGCTGGAGCAAAAGGTATCACAGGTCTGGAATTACCGTTGAGTAATGGTGGAAAACTCCATGTTCGAGGGAAAATCGATCGAATCGATGTAGCTTCTGAACAAGAAGATACTTGGCTAAGCGTCGTTGATTACAAATCTAGCGGACGTTCATTCGATGTCACAGAAGCTTATTATGGCATGGCTATGCAATTATTGACGTATCTGGACGTAGCATTGATGGATGCGGTACGTTTGACTGGAAAGGCGGCTGTTAAACCAGCAGGATCATATTATTTACATGTTCATAATCCTGTATTGACGGAGACAGATGATGTAGAGAAGAATACATTGAAAAAATTTAGTTATGATGGCGTTTTTGTCGATGATCCCGCTCTTTTAGAAGTACTAGATCATTCACTGGAAGCAAAAGAACAATCACTGATCTATCCAGTGAAAAAAAATGCGAAAGATGAATACCAAAAAGGTAGTTTCAGTAAAGACAAATTTTTCACGGAAGAAGAACTGCAACTATTCATGGCGCATAATCGGGAAAATATGCGGTTAGCTGGAGATGCGATTACTTCCGGAGAAATCAAACTAAATCCAGCTTATAAAGATAAACAGCGGATTGCCTGCGAATTTTGTCCATTCAGAAGCATCTGTACGTTTGATGTGATGCTGAAAGAAAATAATTACCACCGTCTGGAGAAAATAGATAAGGAAGAAGCACTGCGTAGAATATTGAAAAGGAGTGAAGAAGAGTGAATCAAATTCCTTTAAAACCGCAAAATGAACGATTCACAGATGATCAGTGGCAAGCGATTTTTGATCAAGGAGATAATCTATTAGTCTCTGCGTCTGCCGGATCAGGTAAAACTACAGTGCTTGTTCGAAGAGTGATTGAAAAACTAAAAATGGGTTTTGATATCGATGAATTATTGATTGTGACATTTACTGAAGCTGCCGCAAGAGAAATGAAAGAAAGAATTCAAGAGGCATTACAAGAATCCGTCAATAGCGAAAGTGACCCTGTACGTAGACAGCATTTTACTAAGCAGTTAGTTTTATTGCCCACAGCGAATATCTCAACCTTACATGCTTTTTGCCTGACAGTTATTCGACGTTATTATTACTTAATTGATATTGATCCAGTCTTTCGCATGTTAACAGATGAAACAGAAACGATCTTGATGAAGGAGGATGTGTGGGACGAGCTGAGAGAAGCACTTTATGCAGAAAATGATGAACGATTTTTCCAATTAACAATGAATTTTTCTAATGATCGTTCAGATGACGGCTTGACGAATCTGGTGTTTTCTCTTTATGAGTTTGCCCGTGCCAACCCTGACCCCCAAAAATGGCTAGAACAGTTAAGCGATAATTATCGTTTGCCTGAGGGGCTAGCGAAATCTCGATTATATCAAAAACAAATCCGTCCTTTAGTTTTGGCAGATATATACCAATGTGTACAGTTATATGAACAGATGACTCAGTTAGCACAAGGTGAAGGATTAGAAAAAATGCATGAGCAAGTAGCTGGAGAACAACAGCAGATCAAGAATATCTATGAAGCGTTCTCGCAAGATCGGTTAGAAGAAGCTTATGCTGGTTTGGAACAACTAACTTTTTCAACTTTTAAGAGCAGTCGGAAAGCAGAATTGAAAGAAATTTCCAATGAAGTCAAGGGCATGAGGGATAAAGCAAAAAAACTGATTCAGCAGATAAGTAAAAGTTATTTTCCTGTTTCCCCAAGCCAAATGGAAGAATTAACGGACAAAGCACTACCGTTAGTCGAAGAAATGACAAAAGTCACGCAAAGCTTCATGGACGGTTTCAGTATGCGTAAACGGGAAAAAGGTGTGCTGGATTTCAATGATCTGGAACATTTAGCGTTGCAGATTCTCACAGAAAAAACGAAAGATGTATGGCTGCCAAGTGAAGCTTCAAAACATTATCGAAAAAAATTCAAAGAAGTAATGGTAGATGAATATCAAGACGTGAACCAATTACAAGAAGCCATTTTATACTGGCTAAGAGAACCCGATGATACAAAAGGAAATATGTTCATGGTTGGGGATGTCAAACAATCCATCTATTCTTTCCGTTTAGCAGATCCTAGTTTATTTATCGGGAAATACGAGAATTTCTCAAAGAAAGAAGGCGGACGTCGAATCGTTTTGGCTGAGAACTTCCGCTCTAGAAAAGAAGTCCTTTCTTTTACGAATCTTATTTTTGAACAACTAATGGATCCAGCAGTGGGTCAAATCAATTATGACGAAGCAGCCAAACTGATCCAAGGATTTTCAGACTTTCCAGAGAATGAACAGTTTGAGCCGGAAATCATGATCTATGAAAAAGAACAGGAAGAATCAGAGATTGAGATTCCGACGGATGATATACTGGAAGACAAAACAGAAGGCGAACTTTTTATGACAGGACTAAAAATTCGTCAATTAATTGATTCCTCCTTTATGATTTATGATAAAAAATCAAAAAAAAGTCGTCCGATAGAGTACAAAGACATTGTTCTCTTGACACCTACAAAGAAGAACAACTTAACGATTTTAGAGATTTTCAAAACATTGGATATTCCATTAGAGATGAATGATGCTCAAAACTATTTTCAAGCGACAGAAATTCGCACGATGATCTCGCTGCTACAATTAATCGATAATCCCTATCAAGATATTCCGCTTGCGGCTGTATTGCGCTCACCGATCGTGGGTCTGATTGAACCAGAATTAGCCAGCATTCGATTAGCTAACCGTGCACATACTTACTATGATGCTGTGCTTGCTTATCAAGCATCAAACGAAGATGAATTAGCAGCTAAGCTGGAACATTTTGGCAAGCAACTAGAGCATTGGCGAGAACTTGCTCGCCGTTCTTCGATCACTGACTTGTTATGGGATATCTATTATGAGACGGGATATCTAGAGTATGTGGTCGGTCTGCCAGCAGGGGCACAGAGACAAGCCAATCTTTATGCATTGGTTGATCGTGCCAAAGCTTACGAGCAAAGTTCTTTCAGAGGATTATACCAGTTCGTGCGTTTCATTGAAAAAATGCAAGAAAAAGATAAAGACTTAGCAGAACCAGTCATTTCAATAGAAGATAATGCTGTTCGCGTTATGACGATCCATGCAAGTAAAGGCTTGGAATTCCCAGTTGTATTTTTGTTAGATATGACAAAGGAGTTCAACTTACAAGACTTGCGCAATCGGTATGCTTTTGAAGAAAAACTTGGAGCAGGAATTCGCTATATGGATCCTGAAACACGAGTGTTATATGATACGTTACCGTTTCAAGCCATCAAATTGGCAAAGCAAAACAAATTGTTGTCGGAAGAAATGCGTAAATTGTATGTAGGATTGACTCGGGCAGAACAAAAGCTTTTCATTGTCGGTTCCTATAAAAATAAAGAGCAAATGATCCAAACGTGGTCTGAAGCAGCTGATCATGAGGAGTTAGTTTTTGATCCTGCGCTACGTTTGAAGGGCAGAAGCAGCTTGATGAATTGGATTGGTTACGGATTGATCCGTCATCCTGAAATGCAGAAATACTTAGAGGAAGAAATTTCGACTTCTCTTCTTCAACATTCAAATGCACAGTTTTCTATTTCATGGATGAATCAGCAATCGATCATTGAACAAAGACAGTTGCTTGCTGAAAAAGAACTGGTTAACTTAGATCAGCAGATGAAAGAAGATGAAACTTTATTAGCAGATTCGTTACAAAAACGTCTGGCATATGAATATCCTTATCAAGCTTCTTCACAAACCACAAGTTATCAATCTGTATCTGAAATCAAACGATTATTCGAAGATCCAGATGATACACAAGAATCACGTTTGACTCTGGAAAGCAGTCAGAACAAAGCAGCATCCCGTCAATTTCGTTATACGCAAGAACAACTAGCAGAACCAAAATTTTTGCAAAAAGATCGGCAAGTGTCAGCAGCTGCTGTTGGAACTGCTACGCATGCTTTGTTACAATTACTGCCATTAGAGATGCCAACTACAGAGAGTATCCATCAAAAATTACAGGAATTGGTAAGGAAACGGTTAGTAGACGAAAAAGTCGCGAAAAAAGTAGATGTTTCTTCTATTATATGGTTCTTTCAAACAGAACTTGGTCAACAGCTGATTGCCAACAAAGAAAACGTAAAACGAGAACAACCTTTTTCCATGCTGCTTCCTGCTGACGAAGTATTTCAAGACTATCCAAATCAAGAAGATGAACTATTAATCCACGGAATCGTCGATGGATACCTAGAAGAAAAAGATCATCTCAATATCTATGATTTTAAAACAGATTTTATTTTACATCCGGATGATCCAGCAGAAATAGATGCAATCGTCCAAAAATATCAAGGACAGCTAAGACTTTACCAACAAGCAATGTCAGAAGCTTTGAATAAGCCAGTAGAAAATGTTTTCCTAATTTTGCTTCGAGTGAAACAAATTATAAACATTAACAAATAATTATAATTGAGCAAACTTGACTTATGTTTTGTAAGGATTATGCTATACTCTGGGAAGAGGTGAGTATGATGGAGCTAACACAGACAGAATTCGTTTTATGCCCTAAATTTGAAAAAACATTCTCTATTTTAGGAAAAAAATGGAACGGATTGATTATCGATGTACTACTCGAAAACGGTCCGCAACGCTTTGTTGAGCTTGCGGCAAAAATCCCGATGGTCAGTGATCGAGTATTAGTCGAACGCTTGAAGGAATTAGAAAAAGAAGGAATAGTCACTCGAAACTTTGCCTGTAGCGAAAAGAGCCGTTCAGAATATCTCTTGACTGAAAAAGGAGCAGACTTGCAAAAAGCGATGCGTCAAATACAAGTTTGGAGCGAAAAATGGATCACAGAGGAAGAATGCGGTTGATTTTGTAAAAAAAATCTTGTAAACTATAGTCCATACGAATAAGTAAAGAACGATGACGAAAAAGAGTAGTTTGGCTAAACCAGTTCAGGGAGATCTGTCGCAGACTGAAAGCAGATCCTGTGTTTGAAAAATGAAGTTCACTTTCCGAGTTCGTCTGATAAAATCAGACCGGCAATTGTCGTTAACGAAGTAAGAGTGCGGTGTAAGTCATTTATCCGCAAATTAGGATGGTAACGCGAAGACCTCGTTCCTTAACAGGAATGAGGTCTTTTTGTTTTGTATTTGGAATTTAAAGGAGGAACAAGCACATGTCTCTACAAGCACAATTAGAGAGCTTGAAAGAAGCAACGCTCGTCAAAATCACAGCGGCACAAGATTTAAATGAATTAAATCAAATACGTGTTGAAACGTTAGGAAAAAAAGGACCGATCACAGAAGTATTACGTGGGATGAAAGATCTAAGTCCAGAAGAGCGACCAAAAGTCGGAAGTTTCGCAAATGAGATCCGAGATCTTTTGACAGAAGAGATCGAGCGAAAAAAACAAGTATTAGAAGAAGAAGCGTTAAATGCAGCTTTGGCAAAAGAAACAATAGACGTGACACTACCTGGTAGAAAAGTAAAACATGGTACACGTCATATCGTGACACAAATCATGGAAGAAATTGAAGATATTTTTGTGGGTATGGGCTATCAGATCGTAGAAGGATATGAAGTAGAATCTGATCATTACAATTTCGAACGGATGAATCTGCCAAAAGATCATCCAGCAAGGGACATGCAAGATACTTTCTATATTTCAGACGAGATATTGATTCGGACACATACTTCACCAGTCCAAGCACGGACAATGGAAAAACATGATTTCTCTAAGGGTGCTCTACGAATGATCTCGCCAGGGAAAGTCTTCCGCAGAGATACAGATGATGCGACCCACAGTCATCAGTTCCATCAAATTGAAGGGCTAGTTGTTGATAAAAACATCACAATGGGCGACCTTAAAGGAACATTAGAAGTCGTAATGAAAAAAATGTTTGGGGAAGATCGTGAAATTCGTTTGCGTCCAAGTTATTTCCCATTTACGGAACCATCAGTAGAAGTAGATGTCAGCTGTTTCAAATGTGGTGGTGCCGGTTGTAACGTATGTAAATACACTGGATGGATCGAAATTTTAGGAGCTGGCATGGTACACCCGAATGTGTTGAAGATGTCAGGAATCGATCCAGAAGAATATTCAGGCTTTGCTTTCGGCCTTGGACCAGACCGCGTAGCTATGTTGCGGTATGGAGTGAATGATATCCGTAATTTCTATCAAAATGACTTACGTTTCTTAAGTCAGTTCAAGGGGGAGTAAGAAAATGTTAGTTTCATATAAATGGCTCAATCGTTATGTAGATTTATCGAATGTAACACCAAAAGAATTAGCGGATAAGATGTCTGTGACAGGAATCGAAGTAGAGGGAGTAACGGTTCCAGAAGAAGGCTTGAAAAAAATCGTTGTCGGTGAAGTCAAGGAATGCGTACCACATCCAGATTCTGATCACCTTTCTATTTGTCAAGTCGATATTGGCGAAGACGAACTGTCTCAAATCGTTTGTGGAGCGCCTAATGTGAAGGTTGGAATCAAAGTGATTGTTGCACTTCCTAACTCACGTATCGCTGGTAATGTAAAAATCAAAAAAGGAAAAATGCGTGGCCAAGTATCAAATGGCATGATTTGCTCATTACAAGAAATTGGCTATTCAGATAGTGTTATACCGAAAGAATACGCTGAAGGTATCTATTATATGCCACAAGAAGCTGTAAATGGCGATCCAGTTTTTCCTTATTTGGATATGGATGATTCGATTATTGAATTATCTATCACACCGAATCGTGCGGATGCATTGTCAATGCGTGGCGTAGCTTATGAAGTTGGGGCAATTTATCGTCAGACTCCTACATTCGATGACGAAAAGCTGGTAGAATCCTCACGTCCTGCTAGCGATAAAATTCAAGTGGAAGTTGAAGATAAAGAAGCAGTTCCTGCTTATCAAATCAGAATCATTGAAGGAGTAAGAATCCAGCCAAGTCCTCAATGGCTGCAAAATCTTTTGATGAACGAAGGCATTCGTCCAATCAACAATGTAGTAGATGTGACGAACTATATTTTGCTTTTATTCGGACAACCACTACATGCATTTGACTACGACAAATTGAAATCAAAAGAGATCTTTGTCCGCCGTGCAAAAGAAAATGAAACATTAGTAACACTAGATGGAGAATCTCGGGAATTGACAACTGACAATCTCGTCATTACTAACGGCAAAGAACCAGTTGCTTTAGCTGGTGTCATGGGAGGGTTAGACTCAGAGATCACGAATGAAACAACAACAGTTGCACTAGAATCTGCTTTATTTGATCCAATTTCGATTCGTCGTACAGCAAAACAATTTAATTTGCGTAGTGAATCCTCTGCACGTTTTGAAAAAGGAATCAACCATGCGACTGTTGGAGAAGCCAGTGAGGTTGCTGCAGCAATGATCGTTTCTCTTGCGGGTGGGGAAGTTCTACAAGGCGCGGTCAAAGGCTCAGAGATCAAAGCAGAAGACGTATCAGTGAAGATTTCACTTGAACGCATCAATCAATATTTAGGAACATCTCTTGTCGTTAAAGAAGTAAATGAGATTTTTGAAGCACTTGGATTTAGCTATGAAGAAAAGGAGTATGTTTATTCCGTAGTAGTACCACCAAGACGCTGGGATATCCAAATCGAAGCAGATATTATCGAAGAAGTTGCTCGTATTTATGGATACGACCAGTTGCCATCTACACTTCCAAGTGGAGAAACGGTTGCTGGAAGCTTGTCAAAAGAACAAGAAACTACTCGTAAAATTCGTACAATCTTTGAAGGAAGCGGATTGAGCGAAGCAATCAGTTATGCATTGACAACAGAAGAAAAATCAAGACAGTTTGTTATAAATGAAAGTAATATTACACGTTTGGACTGGCCAATGAGCGAAGAACGTTCTGTATTACGAATGAATTTGATCAGCGGACTATTAGATGATATCAGTTATAACACTGCCCGAAAAAATACAGAGATTGCTTTATATGAAATTGGTCGGGTGTTCTTCCAAGAAAATGATCCACGTACACATCTGCCGCAAGAAGTAAAACATGCAGCAATCGCTATTTCTGGTATTTGGGAAGAAAAAGATTGGCAGACGAAAGCTCAAAATGTAGACTTTTTCACCATCAAGGGTCTTTTAGAAAACTTATTTGAACAACTAGGCATCACTGAAGATGTCCATTATCAAACAGTGACAGAAATGAAGGAAATGCATCCTGGAAGAACTGCTGCGATTTACCTTGGCGAAAAATTTATTGGTTTTGTCGGTCAAGTGCATCCAACGATTACAAAAAGTTATGATATTCCAGAAACATATGTTGCTGAGTTTGATTTATCTGCTATAGTGGAAGCTGCTCAAAAAGGGATCGTTTTCGAAGCAGTGACAAAATTCCCAGCAGTCAGCCGGGACATCGCTTTGCTTGTAAAAGAAACTGTGACAAATCAGGAATTAACAGAAGTTATCCGTTCTGCTGCCGGAAGATTTTTAACAGATATCCAATTATTTGATGTCTATCAAGGAGAAAACATTGAAAAAGGACATAAATCCATGGCGTATAGCCTGACATTCGTCAACCCAGAAGCAACATTGACAGATGAAGAAATCAATAAAGCAATGGAAAAAGTCGAAAAAGCGTTGGTAGAAAACCTAGAGGCAAGTATTCGCTAAGAAGGAAAATATAGTAAGTAACGATCAAGTAGCTTTTGAAGACCATACATTTGAAAAAAAGATGTGACACAACTTCGTCACATCTCTTTTTTTGATTTTAAAAAAGGAATAGCACAGAGACGAGATAAAAAAACAGGCCTTTACAGCCTGCTTTTTTAGAGTAAATGAATTAATGGAAGTAATTGATTCCCATTGCTGATTTTACTTCAGAAAGTGTTTGTGCAGCTACTTTAGCAGCTTCTTCACTACCTTTACGTAAGATTTCCATAACAGCTGAAGGATCTTTTTCCAATTCTTCTCGGCGCGCACGGATCGGTGCAAATTCAGCTTCCAATACATCAATGAGGTATCGTTTGATCTTTACATCACCAAGTCCGCCGCGGCGGTAATGAGCTTTCATTTCTTCAATTGCTTCTTTATCTGTTCCGAATACATCCAAGTAGGTGAAGACCATATTCCCTTCTACTTGTCCAGGATCTTGTACATGGATGTGGTTTGGATCAGTATACATACTCATGACTTTTTTCTGTAAGACATCGGCAGGATCGGAGATATAAATACCGTTTCCTAACGATTTACTCATTTTGCCATTTCCATCGATTCCAGGTAATCTACCCATTCCTTTTGGTGGGAATACGCCTTTTGGTTCCACCAAGACTTCACCATATGTATGATTGAAGCTTTGTACGATTTCCTGTGTCTGCTCTAGCATTGGTTTTTGATCCTCACCAACAGGTACAAGATTCGCTTTGAATGCAGTGATATCTGCTGCTTGAGAAACAGGATAGATAAAGAATCCTGTAGGCACGCTTTCACCGAATTTTTTTTGTTCGATTTCTGTTTTGACAGTCGGATTGCGCCGAACGCGTCCTACGCTGACTAAGTTCAAATAATACATGGTTAATTCAGCTAATTCCGGAATTTGTGATTGGATAAATAAAGTAGATTTTGCAGGATCTAATCCCACGGCTAAATAGTCTAAAGCAACTTGCAAGACATTTGATGAAACCTTCTCAGGATTTTTAGCATTATCTGTCAGTGCTTGCATGTCAGCAATCATGACAAACAGTTGGTTGTCTTCATCTGCCTGCATAGCCACTCGGGTTTTTAGAGAACCGACGTAATGCCCTAAATGCAGCTTCCCAGTTGGTCGATCTCCCGTTAAAATAATATTTTTCAAAAAAGACACCTCTTTACGATTTGTAAGTCTGAGCACTTAATATCTTACCGTTTTTCCTGAAAAGAAACAACAGTTCCTAAGGAAAAAACAAGGAAAGAGGATAAAATAACTAATAGATTAGAAATGGAAGAAATATTTATGGGAGAATAAACGTTCTAAGAAACTTTACAAATTACTAAACTATCAGATATAATGTATTTTATTATACATCTTTAAAAGAAATCTTACTAAATAATAATGGGAGTGTAATTCTATGGCAATGATTAAATTTGATCACGTGGATAAATATTATGGCAAGTTCCACGCATTAAAAAATATCAATCTCGAATTCGAGAAAGGAGAAGTTGTCGTTGTCATTGGTCCTTCTGGTTCAGGAAAGAGCACGATGCTTCGCTGTATCAATGGATTAGAGACGATCTCTTCAGGTAAGCTGCTGATTAATGATACTGACTTGCATGATAAAAAGACAAAACTGACAGAAGTCCGAAAAAACATCGGCATGGTTTTCCAACATTTCAATTTGTACCCAAATAAAACTGTTCTGGAAAACATCAAATTAGCACCAATCAAAGTGTTGAAGCAAGACCAGGCAACTGCAGTCAAAAACGCGGAGAAATTTTTGAAAACTGTCAATATGTTAGATAAGAAAGATTCTTATCCTTCCATGTTATCCGGGGGACAACAGCAACGGGTGGCAATCGCCAGAGGTTTAGCGATGAATCCTGAGATGCTGCTGTTTGATGAACCTACTTCTGCTTTGGATCCGGAAATGATTGGTGATGTATTAGACGTTATGAAAAAATTGGCTCATGACGGTATGTCAATGATTGTCGTGACACATGAAATGGGCTTTGCCAAAGAAGTGGCGGATCGTGTTATCTTCATGGCTGATGGAGAAGTATTGGAAGACAGCAGAAATGTGAGAGACTTTTTCGAAAATCCAAATGAAGTCCGAGCACAGCAATTTATCAGTAAAGTTATCAATCATTGATAGGAGGAAAAAGATGCGCAGGTTAAAAAAAATACGCCTGATTTTCCTTTTAGGCATTGCTTTTCTTGCACTAGCCGGATGTAAAGGAAATGGGTTGGCAAATGAAGATATTTTAGAGCGAAGCAAATCTACCAATGAAATCATCTGGGGTGTCAAGTATGATACTCGATTATTTGGAATGATGGATATTGAGAGCAGAACTGTACAAGGATTTGATGTAGATATTGCAAAAGCAATCACTAAAAAGATCCTTGGTGACAATGGAAAAACAGAATTTGTTGAAGTCACTTCTAAAACTCGGATTCCATTATTGAAAAACGGAAATATCGATGCAATTATTGCAACGATGACGATCACAGATGAACGAAAAAAACAGGTTGACTTTTCAGATGTCTATTTCGATGCTGGCCAAGCTTTGTTGGTAAAGAAAGGAAGCCAAATCAAAAGTGTAGATGATTTGAATGCTTCTACAACGGTTCTAGCAGTCAAAGGTTCTACATCGGCTGCGAATATCCGACAGCATGCACCAGATGCAAAAATTTTAGAATTAGAAAACTATGCAGAAGCATTTACTGCTTTACAATCTGGTCAGGGAGACGCGATGACTACGGATAATGCGATTTTGTTAGGGATTGCAGATGAAAATCCAGAGTATGAGTTAGTTGGTGGAACGTTTACTAATGAGCCTTACGGGATTGCGATCAACAAAGGGCAAGAAAACTTCTTGAAAGCTGTTAACCAAGCGCTAGAGGAAATGCATGCAGATGGCACATACGATAAAATCTATCAAAAATGGTTTCCAAATGAAACTGAAGGAAAAGTAGAGTAAGGGGGAGAGGCAATGAGCGAATTGATACAAACTTATGGACCAATCTTTGTCGACGGGTTCAAGATCACATTGTTTTCGAGTGTCTTAGCACTTGTGTTTAGTTTGATTATCGGAACGTTAATGGCAATCTTCCAATTATCAAAGAATAAAGTAGTGAGCGCCTTAGCAAAGGCATATGTAGAATTTTTTAGAAACATTCCATTATTAATCATCGTGATGTTTTTTTATGTTGTCGTACCGATTTATTGGTTTAATCTAGATGGATTCCAAGCAGGTACGATTGGATTAACGATCTATACATCTGCTTTTATTGCTGAAACAGTACGTTCAGGGATTCAAACCGTACCAAAAGGTCAAACAGAAGCAGGACTATCTTCTGGTTTTACCTATTCAGAAATCATGCGTTATATTGTTTTACCGCAAGCATTCAAAATCGTTATCCCGCCATTAGGCAACCAATTTATCAACCTCGTAAAAAACTCATCTATTTTAGCAATCGTAGCTGGTTTAGATTTGATGTATCAAGGAGACTTGATCGCTAGTGAAACATTCAATACCTTCGATACGTATATCATCGTTGGGTTATTTTACTTAGTTATCACGCTACCGTTATCTTACTTAATGGTTTATCTTGAGAAAAAATGGGCGGTTCGTTCATAGAAGGAGGGGAAATACATGGATTTTAGCGGCGCTTTTTCATGGATGAATATCCGTTTTTTATTGGAAGGATTAAAGGTTACTGTTGAAGTTTCATTGTTTTCGATCATTTTTAGTTTCTTGATCGGTGGTCTGACAGGTGTGATTCGTTTTGCGAATATCCCTTTCTTTTCCAAAATCCTTGGTGTAGTGATTGATATTATACGGAATCTTCCATTATTATTGATCATTTTCTTCACTTACTTTGCCTTACCTCAAATCGGCATTCAGATGAACATCTTCTGGTCCGCTGTCGCAGCATTAACGATTTTTGAGTCAGCTATGTTGTCGGAAATTTTCCGAGCTGGACTCAATGCTGTTCCAAAAGGACAGATGGAAGCAGGATTATCAACGGGACTGACTTATGTAGAATCGATGCGAACGATCGTGTTACCGCAAGCATTTAAATCAATGATCCCGGCAATTGTGAGCCAATTGATTTCACTGATCAAAGATACTTCATTAGCAGTAATCATTTCTTTACCTGAACTTTCTCATCAGGCACGTATTATTTATGGACAGAACACCAATTATGTGCTTCCGATGTTCATCATCATGACACTTATGTACTTCGTGGTATGTTACGCGCTTTCTCTGCTTTCCGGTTACTTGGAAAAGAGACGGTACAGTTATTAATAGATGATTCTTTTAGCGGTTGTGGCAAACTAAAGTCACAACCGCTTTTCCTCTTTCCATTCGAAAAAAAGAGATTTCGATTGTTTTAAGCAAGTAAGAGCACTTGAAAATTCACGCTAAAAAGTACACAATAGGGAGGATAGAATTTATTGAAAAAAAGGATGATACGATTGACAGATAATCGCCCTATCGGATTTATTGATTCAGGTGTCGGCGGCTTGACTGTAGTAAAAGAAGCCCTGAAACAATTACCGAATGAAAATATTTTATTTGTAGGAGACACAGCACGCTGCCCATATGGCCCTAGACCCGCGGAACAGGTAATCCAGTATACTTGGGAAATGACGGATTATCTGGTGGAGCAAGGAATCAAGATGCTGGTGATCGCCTGCAATACCGCAACTGCGGTGGCTTTAGAAGAAATCAAAGCTGCTCTTTCTATTCCAGTCATCGGTGTGATCCTTCCCGGTACTAGAGCGGCAGTAAAAAAAACACAAAATAAACAAGTTGGCATTATCGGTACGATTGGTACGGTAAAAAGTCAAGCTTATGAAAAAGCACTGAAAGAGAAAGTACCAGAATTGACTGTGACAAGTCTTGCTTGTCCCAAATTTGTTTCAGTTGTCGAAAGTAATGAATACCATTCATCGGTGGCGAAAAAAATTGTGGCAGAAACATTAGCTCCTTTAACCACTAAAAAAATCGATACATTGATTTTGGGATGCACCCATTATCCATTATTACGCCCCATCATTCAAAATGTAATGGGAGAAAATGTTCAACTGATCGATTCTGGAGCAGAAACAGTAGGTGAAGTATCTATGCTGTTAGATTATTTCAATTTGAGCAATTCACCGCAAAATGGTCGGACATTATGCCAGTTTTATACAACTGGCTCTGCCAAACTTTTCGAGGAAATAGCTGAAGACTGGCTTGGAATCGGACACTTAAATGTAGAACATATCGAATTGGGAGGAAAATAAGGATGCGTCATGACGGGAGAAAAGCCCAAGAGCTTCGCAAACTGGAGCTTCAAACAAATGTTTTCAAATATCCAGAAGGATCGGTAGTGATCCGTTTTGGTGATACAACAGTTATTTGTTCTGCAACAATAGAAAATTCTGTTCCCCCTTTTTTGAGAGAAACAGGAACAGGATGGGTGACAGCAGAATATAGTATGCTGCCTCGAGCAACGAGTACGAGAAATCGTAGAGAAAGCAGCAAAGGGAAACTTTCTGGTAGAACAATGGAAATCCAGCGTCTTATTGGTCGTTCCTTGCGTGCAGTAGTAGACTTGGAAAAATTAGGAGAACGTAGTATCATCGTAGACTGCGATGTGATCCAAGCGGATGGCGGTACTAGAACAGCAAGTATCACTGGGGCATTTGTGGCATTGAAATTAGCCATTGAAAAACTTTTAAGAGAAAAAGAATTGTCAGAAGATCCAATAAAAGAACATCTTGCTGCAGTTAGCGTAGGAATCTTACCAGATGGGACTTGCGTCACAGATTTGGATTACCAAGAAGATTCCGCAGCACTTGTAGACATGAATCTTGTAATGACAGAATCTGGAAAATTCGTGGAGATTCAAGGAACTGGAGAAGAAGCAACGTTTGATGGTGAACAGTTGAATGAAATGCTCTTTTTTGGAAAAAACGCGATTGAAGATTTGATCAAAGAGCAAAAACATGCTTTGCTAACAGAGTTTGCTCAAAATGATGAGCGGATAGAAGAAACAAAAACAATCATCATTGCGACAAGAAATCCAGGAAAAGCAGAAGAGTTTCGAAATATGTTCAAAGAAGCGGGATATCATGTAAAAACATTACTTGACTATCCTGAATTGCCAGATGTGGAAGAAACTGGCAGCACATTTGAAGAAAATGCCCGATTAAAAGCAGAAACGATTGCACAATTGCTTGATCAGCCAGTCTTAGCAGATGATTCAGGTTTGAAAGTGGATGCTTTAGGCGGTATGCCAGGAATCTATTCTGCACGTTTTGCAGGGGAACAAAAAAGTGATGCGGGGAATAACGCCAAATTATTATATGAATTGACAGATGTGCCGGATGAAAAAAGAACAGCACAATTCCATTGTACGTTAGTATTCGCGGCACCCAAAAAAGACAGCCTTGTAGTAGAAGCGGAATGGCCCGGTCGAGTAGCCCGTATACCATCTGGCGAAAATGGCTTTGGGTATGATCCTTTATTTATCCCAGAAGGTAAGAAACAAACAGCAGCAGAATTATCGAGCGAAGAAAAAAACAAGATCAGTCATCGGGCTCAAGCAATGAAAAAATTGAGTGCCGAGTGGAAACAATGGCTGGAAGGAGAGAGATAGATGCGGTATTTAGTAGTAAGTGATAATCATGGAGACAGAGATATCCTCGTTGACTTAGTAGATCGTTATCGTTCTGAAGTGGATATCTTTTTCCATTGTGGTGATTCGGAATTAGAAGCTTCTGACCCATTATGGGATACATTCCAAGTGGTTCAAGGTAATTGTGATTATGGACCAGGATTCGAACAGAAAAAAGTGATCCAAACTGGTCAGGATACAGTATTCATGACTCACGGTCATTTATCGAATGTCCGATTTGGTTTGACACAGTTAGCAATCGAAGCTCGAGCTGCAACTGCCGATATGGTGTTTTTTGGTCATACCCATCAAATAGGCTGTGAGATGGATCAGAAAATCCTGTTTTTGAATCCTGGTAGCATTTCTCAGCCTAGAGGCCCGATCCAAATCCCATCATATGCTCTTATCGAAAGTTTAGATGACCAAATTTCTGTTCAATACTATAACCGTGCCCATCAGGCAGTTGAAGAGTTGGCCTTTTCTTTTTCGAGAGAGCGCTGAATAAAAAAACTCTAATTTTTAATAAAAATAAGCTTTATTTTATGAATTTTGCATCCGGTTTCGGTAAAATAGTAGTGTTGAATGAAATAGAAATGGAGGCCATCAGATGATTGGACCTATAGTAAGAGAAATGCTGCTGGAAAATCAGGAAACGTTTTTGATTCCTGCAGAAAATGTGGCAAATGTTATGTATCATCATCCATTGTCCCATGGTTTACTTGTGTTATCGAAGGTCGGTTATTCCAAAATTCCTGTATTAGGAAAAGATGATCACTTTGTAGGACTAGTAAGTTTATCAGATGTGGTCAATAAAATGATTGACTTGCAAACAATCAGCATGGACCCGTTAGAAGGACTAACGGTTGCTGATGTGACAGAAACAGATGTTCCGACAATTGATGAAAATTGGGAACTAGAAGAAGTACTCCATTTGTTAGTCGATTCGCCTTTTTTACCGGTTGTCACAGAAGATCGGATTTTCAAAGGAATCATTACAAGAAAAGAGCTGCTTAAAGCCGTAAACTTCATGGTGCATGAATTAGAACGTCGTAATATATTGTCTCCGAAAATCGAAGAATTAAAAGAACAAATCGATATCGTGAGCTAAAGAACGAGAAACTAAAAGATAATCAAAAAATAAGTAGAAAAAACAGCGTACCAGTTTTGACTTTATCTTGAAAAAGAGGCTGGGACAAAAGCGTTTAACTCCAAGAAATAAGAAGGAATTCACGAAAATTGCTTTTCAAATTTTTGTGAATTTCAGCTTATTTCCGAAGGAGTTGCTTCTGCTTCCGCCGTTTATACGTGTTTAGAGCGTGGGACAAAAGTGTTCTTTACTTTTGTCCCACGCTCTTTTTAGTGAGATTCGTTGCATCGTTTGTCCAAATTATTTTCCGACAGCAATTGGACTGTTCGGAATCGTGAAACCAGAAGCTGTCAATTCTTTGACATAGGAGCTCAAGAACTCTTCTTTTAAGGCATATTGTTTTCCGTTCAATGCGTAGCAGACCGTACGAATCGCAAAATTGCTGTTTCCAAGATCCACTAATCCAAAGATAGAAGGTTCAGTTTGGAGCTCTTCTTGGTATTTTTCAGCTAATGTACGATTTACTCGATCAATGATCTCATAGATTTTGTCATATCCTTCTTCAGGAACAATCCGAATATCTAAAAGTACTTGCATATTTGCACGAGAGAGATTGCTGATCGTGGTGATGTTTCGATTCGGGATGAAATGGACAGTACCATCCGTTGCTTTCAGCTGAAGGGTACGGATACCAACAGATACGACGGTTCCTTCAATCGTTAAGTTTGCTAGCTTGATGTAGTCCCCAACATCCATCTGTTGTTCCATGATAATAAAAAATCCGGTAATAACATCACTCATGAACCCTTGGGCACCAAGACCGATTGCCACACCTGCAATTCCGGCACCAGCCAAAAGTGATCCGATCGGCACACCGATAGCAGATAAAATTGCATAGATAAAAAAGAAACCAAGGGTATAATGAAAAATAGTATTTAAAAGACTATGTAAAGTCTTTAAGCGGCTCTCGTTTAGAATGGCTTTTTTAGAATACTGATTAAAAGACTTATCAATCAGATATTTTCCCACACGGTGAAGAATCCAAAAAAGGACGATCAAAAAAATCAGATATAAACTTTTTTGGATAAAGGCAGCCAAAATGGCGTCCCAATCAATCCCGTCCCAAAACCGCTGAAACGCATTTACTTTGCTGACAGCTTGATCTGTCAATGTCTCGCCAGAAGAGTCTGTCGTACCGGCAGTTGCTAATAATGAAAACATAAAATCCTCTTTTCTAAAATTTGATTCTTTCTGTATTGTACCAAGAAGTTTTCAAAAAAGGAAATAGCAAAAATAACTATAATGAAGGAAAAAAGCTGAAAATAAAATGACAAATAATATGGATAATGATAAAATGTGGAGAAAATAACGAAGGTGGTAAGTATATGCAAATCGATTGGAACAATCTAGGTTTTTCTTATATCAAAACTCCTTGGCGTTTTATTGCCAAATGGAAAGACGGACAATGGGAAGAAGGAGAATTGACAGAAGATAATTACCTGACGATTCATGAAGGCTCTCCAGCGCTTCATTATGGTCAGCAATGTTTTGAAGGTCTAAAAGCTTATCGTCGAAAAGACGGCAAGGTCAATCTCTTTCGACCTGAACAAAATAGTCGACGGATGAATCAAAGTGCTAGACGATTGCTGATGCCAATGGTCCCTGAAAAGATGTTCGTTGATGCTGTCAAGCAAGTGGTAAAAGCAAATGAAGATTTTGTGCCGCCCTATGGAACAGGCGCTACATTATACTTGCGCCCTTTACTGATTGGGGTCGGTGAAAACATTGGTGTCCATCCAGCTCCAGAATATTTATTTGTCGTCTTCTGTACGCCAGTAGGAGCGTATTTCAAAGGTGGACTAAAACCAACGAATTTTATTGTATCTGATTACGATCGTGCTGCTCCTAAGGGGACTGGTGCAGCAAAAGTCGGCGGAAATTACGCAGCGAGTTTACTTCCAGGAACAGAAGCAAAAGAACTGGATTACTCAGATTGTGTTTATCTTGATCCAGCCACACATACGAAAATCGAAGAAGTAGGTGCAGCAAATTTCTTTGGAATTACAAAAGACGGAAAATTCATCACTCCGCAATCGCCCTCTATCTTACCAAGTATCACGAAATATTCCTTGTTGCAGTTAGCTGAAGAACGACTAGGACTGCAAGCAATTGAAGGAGATATTTTCATTGATGATCTAGATCAATTTGCAGAAGCTGGTGCATGTGGTACAGCGGCTGTTATTTCTCCAATCGGTGGGATTTATCACAATAACAATCTTCATGTATTTTATAGTGAAACGGAAGTAGGACCAGTAACAAAACGGTTGTATGATGAATTGACAGGTATTCAATTTGGAGACATAGAAGCACCAGAAGGCTGGATTGAAGTCGTGGAATAATTTCAAAGTAATGAGTTGAAAAAAACGTAAAAAGAAAAAATCAGGAAGAGACTTTAAAAAGTTTTTTCCTGATTTTTATATGTTTTACTTTAAAGAATGCAACAAAAGTTTATGAAAGATGGACACCTTTGTCAACGTAGATAATATCACCGATGATTCCGCTGGAAAGTGGGCTGATTAAGAAAGCACAAGCATTACCGACTTCTTCGATCGTCACACCTTGCTGATCAGGCGTACGAGATTCAGATAACTGGATCAGTTTTTGATAGTCTTTAACACCTGTGACAGCTAATGTTTTGATTGCCCCAGCTGAGATTCCATTGACCCGAATTCCTTTAGGCGAGAACTCAGCTGCCAAATAACGGATAGCAGCTTCAAGAGAAGCTTTCGCAATACCCATCATGTTATAATTCGGGATTGCGCGTTCTGAACCTAGATAAGTCATGCTAACGATCCCGCTGTTTGGTGCAAGAAACGGTTGTGCGTATTTTGATACAGCAATTAAAGAGTAGCTGCTGATATCTTGAGCTAATTGATAGCCGTCTCTGGAAATATCAGACACATTTCCGGACAATTCTTCTTTGTTGGCGTAAGCAACTGCATGGACAAGGCCGTGGATCTCCCCAGCATATTCACCGATGGCATTCATTGCTTTTTCGATGCTTTCGTCGCTAGAAACATCACATTCTACAGTGAATGCTTCTTCGCCGACCAATTTGACTAATGATTTTTTCATTCGTTCATTTTGGTAAGTATAGATAATTTCTGCCCCTTGTTTCAACATTGCTTCAGCACAACCCCAAGCAATGCTTTTTTTGTTAGCGACGCCCATAATGACGATTTTTTTTCCTTCTAGAAATGACATAATGACTCTCCTTTGTTTCTGATAAAAATTTGATAGTCGTAAAAAAATAGAGAATAATAGCTAAAATAACTTCTTGATTTCTTAATTATTAGTCAAAATGTTTTGATTGTCAAACTATTTTTTCTTAAATTAAAAAAAGATTGCTAAATATTTAGGAATATGATACTTTGATAGTCAAAGTAATGAAAATGGCAATTGCCTGAAAGAAGGAGTTTAATTATGTCTTACGTATTATCTGCTACTGAAGTAATGGAATTGATTCCTAATCGTTATCCTATTTGTTATATTGATTATGTAGATACTTTAGAACCAGGAAAAAAGATCGTTGCGACAAAAAATGTAACAATCAATGAAGATTTTTTCCAAGGTCACTTTCCTGACAATCCAGTGATGCCGGGTGCGTTGATTCTAGAAACACTGGCACAAGCAGGTTCGATACTTATCCTAAAATCAGAAGAGTTTCTAGGAAAAAGAGCTTATATCGGTGGGATCAATAAGGCCAAATTCCGTCAAAAAGTTGTTCCAGGAGATGTGCTGAAATGTCATTTTGAAATCACCAAAATGAAGGGATCAGTCGGTACAGCGTTATCTGCAGCATATGTAGATGATAAAAAAGTCTGTGAGTGCGAGTTCACGTTCATCGTCAACCAAAATGCTTGACTATAAAACCTGATATAGCAAAACAAAAGGAAGCTTACTTGCTTTTTATGTAAAAAGAAGACGCCTGAATCCTAGCATACGTTGTCATCTATGCAGGATTCAGACGTTATTTTTTTATTTTTGTTTTGCTTCTTGCAGTATATTGATTTTATCGATTTTTACTTCTTCTTTTGGTTTGTCTGAACTATCTGTTTCGATATTTGCAATAGCATCCACGACATCCATTCCTTCAATCACTTGGCCGAAGACAGTATAATGGCCATCTAGTGAAGGATAACCGCCGTTTTTATAAGCGTCGATGATTGCTTGAGGATAGTCGTCTTTTAAAAGACCATCATGCATATCATCTGTATTTTGAACGATAAAGAACTGGCTGCCGTTACTGTTAGGATCTTGTGAGCGAGCCATAGATAACGCACCTCTTATATTATAAAGGTGGTTGTTGATCTCTGTTTCAAATCCTTCTCCCCAAATGCTTTCCCCTCCAGTGCCATCGCCTTTAGGATCGCCACCTTGGATCATGAAATCTTTGATGACGCGATGGAAAGTCAGTCCGTTGTAGTAACCGTCTTTTGCATGTGTCATAAAGTTTTCAACCGCTTTTGGTGCGTGTTCGGGAAATAATTTGATTTTGATTGTGCCTTTATTCGTCACCATTTCGACCAGATCTTCATTTTCGGCGACATCTTTCGTCAATTGTGGTAATTCCAATGCGTTCAAATCGACGCTACTGGCAGTCGTGCTTTCCGCAGTAGATGTACTTTTTGAACTTTCTGTAGACGAACTAGAAGAAGTCGTGTTGTTTGCAGAACAACCAGCAGCAAACAGCAATGCTGCTGCTAAACTAATACTTAAAATAACTTTATTTTTCTTCATAACTGTTCCTTTCCAATTTACTATTTTGTTATCTTTAATGATAACAAAATAGAGGGAAAATACCTACTTAAATTATTGGAATTTATCATTTATTTTAAAAGAAAAAGAAAAGGTGTAGACCATTTACTTTGTGTTTGCTATAATGTAAGTGGATACAAAAACGAAAAGATGCAGGAGGAAATGGTAATATGGGAAAATTAGGAATCTCGATTTATCCAGAACGGTCAACATTTGAAAAGGACAAAGCGTACTTGGATTTAGCTCATAAGTATGGGTATAAACGGGTTTTTACCAGTTTGCTGCAGATCAATGATGATAAAGAAAAAGTTCTTTCAGAATTTAAAGAAGTAGTTGATTACGCGAATAGCCTAGGCATGGAAGTAATGGTTGATATCAATCCAGCGTTATTTGAACAGTTGGAGATTTCTTACGATGACTTATCTTTTTTCCATAAGATGGGTGCCTACGGGGTCCGCTTAGATATCGGATTCACAGGAGCAGAAGAAGCAAAAATGACGCGCAATCCTTTTGGTATCAAAATCGAGATCAATATGAGTTCGGGCACGAATTACGTTGACAACATCATGAGTTATTCGCCAAACACGGATAATTTATTAGGTTCTCATAATTTTTATCCTCATCGATACTCTGGTTTAGGATACGAACACTTTGTTTTTTGTTCAGAAAAATTCAGAAAATATAATTTGAATACGATGGCATTCGTCAATTCGCAATCTGCTGAGTTTGGCCCTTGGCCTACGCAAGATGGCTTGTGCACGCTGGAAGACCACCGAGATCTTGAAATTGCGACACAAGTGAAGCATTTAATCCTTACAGGATTGATTGATGATATTTCTATTGGAAATGCGTACGCAAGTGAAGAAGAATTGAAAGAAATGGCAGAAGCATTTAACGCGGATTATCCAACATTGAAAGTAGATACGGAAGAAGGTATTACAGAAAACGAACGAATCTGCTTGTTTGATAACCTTCATAGTTATCGAGGGGATCGCTCAGAATATATCCTTCGTTCAACGATGACTCGTGTATACTACAAAGATAAAGATTTCCCGCCTCATAATACGCGAGATATGCATCATGGGGATGTACTGATTGACAATGAAGGGTACGGTCAATACAAAGGAGAAACACAAATCGCCTTGAAGGATATGAAAAACGACGGACGTGTCAATGTTGTAGGAAGAATCTCCGATGACGAATTATTCCTCCTTGACTTTTTGAAACCATGGTCAAGCTTTAAATTAATTGAAAATAAAAAATAGATAATTAGTTATTGCAGAAATAATCCGCTAGAAATAGCCAGTTATTTCTGCTTTTTTATTTTGTTTTTTTATAGGTTATGATTTGTCAAATTAAGCTAGAATAAAATGCTTCTTGTACATAGCTCAAAAATATTTCGATTGGTGTTCTGTAATTCAATGATTTTCTTGGAATATGATTACGTTGATTGCTGACACTGGAAATAAATGTCTGATTCACTTCTCTAAAATCCATTGATTTCGGCAGTCCATTACGACGCAGAATCCCGTTAGAATTCTCGTTTAATGGGCGTTGAGAAGGTGTTCCAGGGTCCGCAAAATATATATCAATATCATGTTGGTTACTAATGGCTTTCCAGTTAGAAAATTCTTTTCCACAGTCAAACGTAATAGCGTAATAGATTTAAAGAAGTTTTTAGGGAAGCGAGAAAACCATTGATTAAGGGCAGTTTCAATATCTAATGCCTTACGGCCGTTGGGTTTAATCGTGATAATGACTTTAGATAATCTTTCAACTAAAGTAATGACGGCACTTTTATGATGAATGCCAACGATCGTATCACCTTCAAGGTGACCAAACTCAGAATTGAAATGAGGATAATTATCAGGTCGATCATGGATTGAGCGCTGATACTGTTGTTTTCCCCGTTTTTCCTGATGGCCATTGGGTTTTCTTTTACCTTTCATCGGTAGTGTGTCAATATCAAATATTCCTTTAGAAAATAAACGATAAAGTGTTCTCATACCGCATGAAACAGGCCTTTCTTTTCGCCCGATAATGACGTCAGGCGTCCAACCAAGAGTGACTTTCTCTTTAATGTAATCTACTTCATGAGCAGGTAATTGAATGACTTTTCTACCACATTTTTTCTTATTTTCTTTATACTGGTGCCAATAATCAAGAGCAGTCTTGCCTTGCTTGAACTTATTGACTACATTATAAATAGTTTGTATAGCACGTCCCATTCGGTTAGCGATTTCAACCGGCTTATTATGTTGAAGATAATATGATTCTATCATTGTCAGTTCGTCTATGGTAAGATGTTTGTAGGTCATTTATGGGTTACACTCCTTTGTTTTCTTTCGTCGGAAATACAATTTGAGTGTACCATAAATGCCTTTTTATTTTTCTAACTTAATTTTACAATTCGCGATTATTTAAAACTCAGCCTTTTTTTGCTTAATTCAAATTGAATCAGATTATATTCTAGTTAATTAATTCCCTTTAATTAATGTGTTTCTCATCATGGTAATTTCAGCATTTCCACATCTTCAACATCATCAAACTGTTAATTGTAAATTACCATTTTTCGGATCATATGGGGATACATTAAAACTATACGCTTTTTTGAAGTCGCGACTGTCGGGATTTGAGGATTGAATTAGAAGCGAGTATACTTCGGTTCACATAATTATATTATCGTTGTTTGAAATAAGTGTATTTTTCCATCCCATCACAAGGACGTACTTTTCATATATTTTTTTCTCCGCTTAGCATTCTAATATATTAATTTCCAATGCCCTTTTTATATTCTTCCACTGGCAAAACAAAAAATTCTAACCTTATCCTTTTCGAATAGTTACTTTTAACTCTAGAATATGCCAATATTCTTATGCCTAGTATTAATTGTATGATAATTTTTCTGTACTACTACACTATATCGATTCCAATATCCACTCAATAAACTCTATCACAGATTCGTCACCACCACTGTGAGTTACAATAAAATCAGATAATTCAATCTCATTTCTTGTGGCATTTTTTGGACATTCTACTATTCCTCCCGCTTCTTCACAGATGTCATACATGATAAATCATTAATATCATCACCAATATAAGCAACTTCTGAAAAATTCGATGTAATGAAAAGTAACTTGTTAATCACACCTTGATGAACTCTTTTAATCCATTTTCATAACAATGATTTAAGACAATACTTGAGGTTCTTCCATTAATAATCACAGGTTCTGCCCCTGGAAACTTTTGTAGATACATAAAAATAAAAAAGTAGCCAAGAAACACTCATAGCTTATGAATGTTTTTGACTCCTATTAGTACTTTGCTCAATACCGATTTATCAGTAGTTATAATATTTTTCTTTATTTCATATGCTGTTAGGCTTCCGTCCTTTTTTCGCCTTACTTCTGCATTATTTCCTCTTCTGTTATCTCCAAAACAGTAAGCTATGAATTTTGCGCCTGTAACATCGTTTGCTTATCCTCTATTGGTTCAGCCCTACGTATATCGTACATTACCTCTTTTCACTTTATAAAATTAAACTCTTCTACTCTCATCCGGTCTTTCCAAGCAATAACCTAACGAATCATCACTCAAACATAAAGAGAAGTGAACTGTTGATAAGAATTTGATAAACCATTCCGAAGTACCAAAGCAATACTGTTTGTCACCTAGCTGTTTTCGAACTCCTACTTTACTGAATCTCACGCGAATATCTGATTTCATCACACCAATTAGCTCTGTATTTATACCATACCTACCGAGCATTTGTTCGCCAATCGTTTTTCAAATTCTCTTTTTCACAAAACAAGTTAATACTTTCTTAATTGTCAAATTAAATTAGACAGATCATCAATACTTACGTAACTCAAAAATACTTCCAAAGGTGTTCGATAATCGTTCGATAATCCAGTGATTTTCTAGGAATATTATTTCGTTTAGATGCGACAGATTGAATAAAAAATTCATCTACTGAATTGAAATCCATAGATTTCAATAAACCATCTCTACGTAACAATCCGTTAG
>OJJO01000096.1_pt1 | contig 27618 bp, 21 predicted proteins | sample 1596351 | NCBI WGS metagenome assembly OJJO01 (sample SAMEA4350117, study PRJEB24818) | metagenome | biome: human; feature: gut; material: faeces | place: Denmark | collected 2013-09
CTTTATAAGTTTTATCCTATAAAGTTCTTTATTTTATTTATAAATTACAGTATCAGCAAATCCACTTGAACCATAAGTTATCGTATTATCATTACCTATTTTTACTTCTAATTTTAGAGTTTGATATGTTGAAATATCTAAATCAACAGTTTCAAATTGTCCTGGTCTTAATATTTTAGTAAAGAGAACTTCTTCATCACCATAAATATTAAAAGTTAAATCATAAGCAATACCTTTTCTTGTTTTACCAAGTACTGTATGGAATTTACCATAGTTAATTTCACTTAAATCAATTTTAATAAATCCTGGATCTTCATTTCCTTTTGGATGAATACATATACCATTATCAAAGATATATCCACCAATAGCAAATTGAGTTTGATCATCGCAATCTTCTCCAATAGTAGGAGTAAAATATGAATTTTGTTCTACCCATTTATCTTGAATAGTATTTAAATAAATATTATCTTCTGAATTGAGTAATTCATGAGTAAATTCTTTATCATTATAAGTAACATTTATATTTTGTTTACCTAATAAAGTTTTATCATAATTTGCAATAGTAAACTCATCTTTATTTATTCTTTTAAAAGCGCCTGTATTATATTTAACAATTGCACTAACATTGTCTAAAGATAAATCTTGATTAACTTTTTGTACATATGGAAGATTTTCTAAAGTTAAATCAACAACATCTAAATTAACTTTATTAATTAATGTCGGATAAGCAAAAACTGATTCATCAAAACTAAAACTATCTCCTCCATTACTAACACATAAAGATAATTTTTTAGCGTCTTTTATATCTACTTCTATATATTCCATCTCGGCATTTTTAATTAATGGTGATTCATATTTAATCAAATCATCCACGATTACTTTGAAACGAACATTACAATCTTTTTGTTGATCAGTTTTTCCTATTGTTGAAACAAAAGTATCATATTCATAAGAAGAAATATCAAATGTAATAAAGCCATCGTTCTCGCTTGGATGCATACTAATTCCATCTTCGATTTTAAAACCATTTAAAGTAAATTCACTATTTAAGCAACTTCTATTAAATTGAGGAGTTACATAGCCACCTTTATCAGTAACTTTATCACTTAATGAGGTTAATTTAGTTAATCCTAATTTTCCTTGCACAACTTTATTACAAATTTTACATGTTTTAATTTTATATTGTTCACCATCAATTTCTTGATAAGAAACATTAAAATCGTGACTTGCTTGATCTTTTCTTGTATCACAATTTTTACATTCGTACCAATGATAATCGTCATCACTTCGATAAGTAGTTTCAAAATCATGTTCAATAAGTGGTAATTCTTCAGTTTTTTTAAATTCACAAACTTTACATGTATATGTCTTTATTCCATTTTCTTTGCAAGTTGCTTTTTTGGTAATTTTTCCTTCATCATAATCATGTTCAGCTTTATCAATAATAATTTCATGTTCACATGTTGACTCGTGCCAATGATATACACCATCTTTAGACCAAGTTTCTGAGTATGTATGTTCATGTTCACTTGTATTATTTGAAGATGTATCCATTGATGAGCATCCTGTAAACAAGAATAACATAAGTAACAAATTAATTTTATTTTTCATTTTTGTATCTCCATAACCTAAATATAAACTCACTATTATTTTTTGAGTATATTAAAATCAATTAAATTTATGTTAAAATCATAACTTGTTATAGATAAAAGTATCTCCAAGTCCAGAAGAATCATAATCTTTTCCATCATCACCATCATCAATAACTACTTTCAATGTTTTAATTCCTAAAATTGAAATATCAACCACTTCATATTCACTAGGAATTAAAAATTTACTTTTGTATAAAAGATTATCATCACCATAAATATAAAAACAAACTTCGTTTCTTAATGAATAACGTGTTTTACCAATTACTGAATGAAATCTATTATAATTAGTTACATCAAAACTAATATAAGCAGGTTTAGTATCAGAAAGAGGATATAGCCCTATTCCGTTTTGATATCTAATTCCTGCGATTGAAAATTCGCTTCCATCAGAATATTCCTTTCCAAAAGTAATTCTATCATTTAAAGATGCATATTCTTTAATATTTTTTTTATTAATTTTTTCAAAATCTTTTTCTTCTAAACAATATATTTTATATGGAAAAGAAAAATCTTCATATATAATATTTATTTCTTGTAAGCCTACTTTTTCTTTATCATAATCATTTATTGATAATTCCTTATTTACTCTTTTAAAATAACCACAATTATATTTAATAATGGCTGAAAAATTATTTATATCTAAATCTTTATTAAAACAAGTAATATAATTAATATTTTCAGGAATAATTGATGTAATTTTTAAGTCTTTTTCATTAATTAAAGTAGGATATCCCCAAGTTGAAGCATCAAAAGAATGTCCATCTCCACCATTATTAACCACTAATTTTAATTTTTTTGCCCCTGAAATATTAATTTTAATATCTTCCATCATTGCTTCTTGAAGATAATTACTTTCATATTTTAATTCTTCATCAACATAAACATAAAATTTTACTTTATATCCTTGTTGTTGATCATTTTTACCAATTGTTGCAACAAATGTATCATAATTATATTTACTAATATCATAAGTAATTGAAGAATCCTCATTAGCATTTGGATGCATGCTAATACCTTCTTGAATTGGAAAACCATTTAGCATAAAAACATCACTACCTAAGCAGTTTTTATTTATTTTAATTTCACAATATCCATCTACTTTTTCAAAAGGTGTTAATTCTGTTAAAGAAGTATATTTTTTCTCAATTGTTATTTGCTCAGAACTATTTTCTATTGATGAAATTTGACTCGAACACGAAAAACATAACAAAGTTAATAATAAAATGCATTTACTCTTCATCTTCTATGTCTCCTTTTATATATACTTTAAACATATCTCTTTCTGGATTATTTCGACATGAAGAAGCATAATCAACTAAATTTAAATTTCCAGAAGTAAATTGCACCATATAATAGCTTCCTTTATTATTTTCATCCCAATAATTCCAATCATTTTTAATATATCTAATTTCATCATTTACATTAAAATAACATTCTTTTAAAGATGTATTATTACTTCGATCATGACAAAGTAAAAGTGGTCCATAATTAAAATCATAATATTTTTCGCCTTGAATTTTATTTTCTTTATAAGAAAATTCCATTTCAAAATTTAATTCAATAATTGTCTCACCTTGTTTTAAACTACAATTAATAAATCCATCAAGAGGAGAAATATCTTTTTTCTCATTATTAACTTTTAATTGATAATTATTACACCATGCAGGAACTCTTAAGGAAATAGTTTGTTTATCATTATTTGTTTTAATATAGTATTTTATTAAGCCATCTTGAGGATAGTTTGTTAGACAATTAACTTCTAAATTGTCATTTTTAAAATTACCTTGTGAATAAATTACTGGAATTAAATTATTATTATCATATTTATATAACATTGATGGTAAACAAGCAAATAAATTTATTCCTCTCATTCTACAGCATTTATACATTCCTCCAGAGGTTACAAATTCTTTTCTACCATAATTTCCTTGATAATAAGCAAAATCACTTCCATCAGTAGAAGCAGAACCCAAAACAGCATTAAATAAAGTTTTTTCTAAAGCATCTAAATAAATAGCTTGTGGATTAGTCCAAAATAAAGAAGAAGTTAATTCACACCATCCCACAGAAACACAATTTTCATTCACAGCTTGACTAGTTTTTAATTGACTTGGAGCATTCCCATTTCTAACAAACCATTCTCCTGTTGTTGCTGAACCAGTATTTCTTATTTGAGTGGAATTGATTTCATCCCAATATCTACTGACAGCATCTAATAATTCATTAGATGAATAAATTCCTTCTATATTTTCTTCTTGCAAAACATTAGCAAGTTCACTAATACCTAAATAAACCACAAGCATTTCAATACCTTTTTGACTTTTAATATCAAAAATATCATTAAAAGTTAATAGTTTAAAGTTTTCATTTTCACATTGTAAAATAATTTCTTGTGCAAAATCTAAGTATTTTATTTTTTTAGTGGCTTTATATAATCTAACAAAAGAAATTATACATGAAATATGTTGAGATCCCCCATTTAATGAATCAGTTATTCTTTTTCCTTTATTAATTTCATCTTTTAATTTTTCTTCAATATAATCCGCGCTTTTTATAGCAATATTTAATGATTCAAGATCTTTAGTTGCATTATAATATTCAACTAAACCTAAAATAGTAAATGTTTGATTCCAAATAGAAAAATTAGTAAGTTCATTTCCTTCTGGTAGACATCCTAAATAACCATCTTCTCTTTGAGCAAGTTTACAAGCATTTACAACATCTTTAGCTTGATCAAGATATTTACCACCTAAAATAGAACATATTAACATATATTTTCCCGCAAATTCTGGTTCAGCATTCCATAAATCATCATTTTTCTTATAAGCATCAATATAATATTGATTACCTTTTTCAAATAATGAATTATTTATTCTTTCATACATTGTTCCTAGAACTCCACCAAATTCAACATTTTCAACTAAAGTCATTTGTTTTTCACAAGCTGATGTAATTATCATAATTGATGAAACAAAAAGAAATTTAAGCATTTTTTTAAATTTACTCATTGTTTTACCTCCTTCATTAATGAGTGTAACAAAATCATCTCTTGAAAAAAATGTTAAAAATAATATAATATATGTAAATAATATAACTAAATATGAGATACGAATTTTTATCAAATTATGAACTTTTTTCCTTTAAAGTGCTTTCTGTTGGTTATTCAGATGATATTGAAATAACACAAGCAAAATGCTCTAGAGATCAATTTATTATTCACTATGTCACAAATGGTGAAGGATATTATAACGAACATTTAATTAAACAAAATCAAGGATTTATAATTCCACCTAACTATTACGCCGATTACCATGCTAATAAAAATAAAAAGTGGACATTTTTTTGGGTTATTTTAACTGCATCATCATACCAAGGAATTAAAAAGTTATTTAAAATCGATGAAAATTATATTTTTTCTTATGGTTTTAAAGATGTAATTGAAAGTTTTGGTAAAAGAATTACTAAAGAAACCTTAAAAGGCTATTTTGATTATGATGTTTGGGAAATATTCACTTCTATTGTTAACGAACATATTAAAGAAAATCAAATTAACAAACCAAATGGTTCACGATACGCTAAATATGCAAAAAATTATTTTGATGTTAATTATTATAAACAAATTAAAATTTCTTCTTTATGTAAATTATTAAATGTTTCTCAGCCATATTTATATCGAGAATTTAAAAATGAATATGGCATATCTTTAAAAGAATATTTGAATGCAATAAAAATAAAACATGCAAAACAATTATTATTAACTTCTGATTTAAATATCAGTCAAATCGCGGAATCTGTGGGTTATGATGATGTCTTAGCATTTTCTGCGTTTTTCAAAAAAAACACTAAATTATCACCAACTCAATTTAAGAAATTATCTTCCAAAAAATAGTTTATCATGACTAACATTTCGTGGTATTATTTATTTAATTGAAAGGAATTATTTTATGTTAGAATGGAATTTAAAAGAAATATATATTAACGATGAAGAATGGGAAAAAGATTTAAAAATCTTAAAAGAAAAAATACAAAATGTTCTTAACTTTAAAAATCATTTAAAAACAGAAGAAGAAATAAACAATTTTTTTATTTACCAAGATGAATTAGGTAAATTATTTGAAAAATTATATTCATATGTAGCAATGAATTATGATAAAAATCAAAAAGATTTAAATTATCAAGCTTTAATGATGAAAATAAGAGAAGCTTTACAAGAATATTCAAGTAATAGTAGTTTTGTTGATAATGAAATACTTGAACTACCATTTTCTCAATATAAAGAGTTTGCTAAAACAAGCCAAGCAATTAAAGATAACTTATTTAATATTAAAAAGATATTTGATGGTAAAGAACATGTTTTATCTTCAAAAGAAGAGATGATTATGTCTAATTATCAAATGGTAACTTCTTCTTTTTCTAGATTATATAATATGTTACAAAATAGTGATTTTACTCCAATTAAGGTTAAACTATCAACTGGTGAAGAAGTTGAAGTTAGCCCTAATACATATGCAAGCACTTTAATGAAAACTAAAAACCAAGATGATAGAAGAAAAATATTTGAAGTACAATTTTCCTATTATCAAAAACATCAAAATACTCTTTGTTCAATCTATAAAGGTATTGTAGATTCTAATATTGCAAAAATGAAAAATAGAGGTTACAAATCTATTTTATCAAGTGTCTTAGACTATAATAAAATTCCTGAAGAAGTATATTTATCTTTAATTAACACAGTTAAAGAAAATACCGCTCCATTAAAAAGATATATTGCTTTAAGAAAAAGATTATTTAATTTAAAAGAATATCATACATATGATAGATTCTTACATTATTCAAAAGCAGATGTTAAATATCCTTACCAAAAAGCTTATGATGATGTTTTATCTGCTTTAGAAGTTATGGGTAAAGATTTTGTTAATCATGCAAAAATAGCTTTAAAAGATGGACATGTTGATGTATTTCCTCAAAATGGAAAAAGAAGTGGAGCTTATTCAACAGGAGTATATGGATATGGACCATATATTTTATTAAATCACACTGATACTTTAGATTCTGCTTTTACTTTAGCACATGAATGTGGACATTCAATTCATACCTTATATTCTGAGGAAAACCAACCATATTCTACAAAAGATTATTTAATCTTTGTCGCTGAAATTCCTTCAACTTTAAATGAACAAGTGTTTCTTGATTATTTAATCAAAAATAGCGATGATAAAGAATTAAAAATACAAGCTATTGAGCAACAAATGGATGGAATTGTTTCAACTTTCTATCGTCAAACATTATTTGCAGATTTTGAATATCAAGCACATCAATTAGTTTTAGAAGGCAAACCTTTTACTTATGAATCATTATGTGAAATTATTAAGAATTTATATAATACATATTATGGAATTGATTTAGAAAGCGAACCTTTAAAAAAATTTGTTTGGGCTTATATTCCTCATTTATATAATTCACCTTTCTATGTTTATCAATACGCCACATGTTTTTCTGCATCAATGAAAATATATTCAGATATAAAAAACAAAAAAGAAGGTGCCTTTGATAAATATATTTCTATGTTAAAAATGGGTGGCTCTGATTATCCAATTGAAATTGTTAAAAAAGGTGGCGTTGATTTAACTAGTAAAGAACCATTCCTCGCAGTTTGTAATAAATTAAATGAATTAATTGATGAATACGAAAAATTAATCAAATAAACTTTCTTAAATAGATTAATATCTTAAAAAAAAATTAAGGTATTTAAAAAAGTGAACCTTATTTGATGAGTACCCCTTAGTCTTTCTAGATTTCTCTAGTCCAACTTTAGGGGGCCCAACATATTTAGTCCACTTTTTTTTAATCTCTATTATTTCCTTCGTAGAATACTGCAATTGAACCAGGTCCAATATGAGCGCCTGTAATAAAATCGTGATGATGAATTTCAATATTTGTTATTCCTGCATCAGTAAGGAATCTTTTTAATCTTTCTGCATCTTCAATACAATCACAATGAGAAATAAAAACTAAAGAATTTTTATCAGTAATATGTTCAACAAGAACCTTTGCTAAAGTCTTTATAGCCATCATTCTTCCATGAACTTTACCAGTCATTTCGATTTTTCCTTTAGATGATCCATTTAATAAAACTTTAATTCCAAATACACTTGCAATTTTAGCCACAATTGCACTTACTCTTCCTGTTTTAATTAAATATTTAGCATCATCGACTAAAAATTCACTACGAATTCTTAAAACTCTTTTATCTGCTCTAGAACATACTTCTTCAAAAGATAAACCTTCTTTTATATCCTTAATTGCATCTAATGCTTGTAAACCTTCACCAAATCCTGCTGTCATTGAATCAACAACATGTACCATTTTTTTATCAAATGAAGAATTAACTTCTTCACTTGCAATTGTTGCTGATTGAAAAGTGCCAGAAATATTTTTACTCAAAGTAAAACAAATAACTTGATTACCTAAATCAGTTTGTTTTTTAAATTCTTCAAGAAGCAATCCTGTACTAACTAAAGATGTTTTGACTTTACATCCTTTTCTCATTTCATTATAAAATTCTTTTGCAAATTGATTTATATCAATATTATCATCATATAATTTTAAACTCTTGTCATTTACATCAAGAGTCATTGGTAAAATTTTAATATCAGCATCTTTCTCTTTTAAAATATAATTAAACAAATTAGAACCAGCATCAGCATAAACAATAATTGACATTTATTTTGCCTCCTTCGTTATTATTTTAATGATTATAAATAAAATTATGTATCTATTTCAAATATAATTATTCTACATTATGATTTTTTTATTCTACTATGAGTAGAAATAGTACTTTTTTTCCAACTTATCGATTAAATTTTCATTAAAATCATAAATAATAGAAGTTATTTAATTGTTTTCATAATTAAACTTATTATTTCATTTTCTTTTTATTAATTATATTTAACTTCAAAATTAAAGCATTAGTTTCTTTTTGATTTTATATATGAATGCTAAGAATAAATAAATGTTTATTTTTATATTTTATTAATATTATATATTTTTAGTTAATCATGCAAGTAATTGTGTCAATATAAAAGCACTTCTAATTTTTATTAAATATTATCAATAACAATTATTTGATTGCTTCATATGCATAATTTGTGAGGTAATTAAAAAAAATTATTATTAATTCCATTAATGCTTATTCCTTTGGTAAGTTGTAATAATGTTGATAACAAAATTACCATTGCAGAAGCGACACATTCATTATTTTACGCACCAATGTATATAGCCAAAAACGCTGGTTATTTTAATGAAGTTGGTTTAGATATTGATATTATCACCACTCCAGGTGCCGATAAAGTTATGGCTAGTTTATTATCTAAAGATGCTCAAATTGGTTTAATGGGGAATAGTTTAAAACGATGGAAATCTTCTACATTTAATTTCGTAATACTATAATCTTATTTATACTTTCATACTGGAACACTTCAAATAATTAACCATTAAAATTCTATCGCATTTATTATATATTTTTTACGACAAAATTTACATGATTGAATTTTTCACCTTTCTAAAATTTTGATGTGAATTGTTATACTTTTATATCATCAAATTATCTAAAGCACATATTTATTGTAACTATTAAAAATTATGTTTAAAAGAATAATAACAAAGTATAGTTCATATTATTTTACAAGCACATAGCCATATAAGAAGGAATGCAAAGAACATCTCCTTTTTTACAAAGATTTTTTGTGTGAATGATATACGCTTGATTAATTCTTGAATGATATTTCTGAATGAAATTATCTAGCGACGATGTTGTGTATTTTGTTCCTGATTTAACTTCTATTGGAAATAATTTTGGTTTTGTCTTGCTTCCGTTAGAAATTAAGAAATCAATTTCAATGTCATTACGTTTTTTTTCATCGTTATAATGCGTATAAAAGAATAATCTATAGCCATTTGCAACAAGACATTGTGCAATAGCATTTTCAAAAATCATACCTTCGTTTATAGATAATTTATCATGTAATATTTGTTTATATAAATTTTCTTCCGCAATTTCATTTTCATCAAACGCATGGCTTACAAGTAATCCAGTATCCCCCATATAACATTTGATAGTAGTTCTTTCTTCATTTATAGACAATCCGATATTAGGATCTGCACAATTAAAGCATTCGTTCACTATCATCGAATCACCGAGCCAAAAGAATGTTTCTTCATACATAGGAAATGTAGATTTTTCTTCAATCGATGATAAACGAACTCTCTTTTCATGCTTTGACAAAAAACCAGGTATCTGATCAAATATTGATAAAACTTTTGAACGATAATTTCTGTCTATCTTACTGATATCATTACGATAAAGAGATAAAATATCTCTTTTTTCAATATCAGCGGCAGTAAAACTACGATTCTTATCGATGTATTTTTCAATTGCCTTAGGCATTCCTCCAACAAGAATATATTGTTTAAAAAGCATCATCGCTTTATGATGTAAATTATCTTCCAATGGTTTCTTTTCTTCAAAGCATTTTCTAATATATTCAGTCATTTTTGTTTCGCCAAGTGCCCAACAGAATTCTTCAAAATCCATCGGATACATACTGATTCGTCTTTCTTCTGATGGAATGGTAATATTTTTAACATTTTCGCGTATAGAAATTAAAGAACCTGTTTCGATATAATCGTATCTAGCATCTTTAACTAATTTTTTTATCGATTGCCTTGCTTTAGGATATTGCTGAATTTCATCAAAAATAATCAACGATTCTTTTGGATAAAGAGTCGTATTATATTCAGTAGATAAAATTAAAAAGAAAGTATCTAAATCGTTTAGATATTTCTCGAAAGCATCCTTAACAACACCGCTAACATCATTAAAATCAATGAGAATATAACTTTTATACTCATTTTTTCCAAATTCTTCAGCAATAGTAGATTTTCCTATTCGACGTGCTCCTTCAATAAGCAATGCTTTTTCTCCAGAAAAATCTTGTTTCCACATCAATAACTTTTTATAAACTTTTCTTTCAAACATAATTGTTCCTTTCAACGTTGTTATATTCATTTCATTAATAATATTAAATCATTATTTTTGATAAAACGCAAGATAGCTTTATATAATTTTTCGGATAATACGCAGGTTTATTATTGTTATTTTTCTAGATATTACGCATTTTCCATCCAATTTTTTGAGACTTTCAAGAAAGTTTGTGTTTTTAATAATTTAGTCAGCTAATAAGTCAAAACCTAAATTAAATTTTTCTTCTTCTATTAATTATTGCAAATATTTTTCAATTTTTTAAATTTATCAAAAAAGTTCTAAAAACGGACAAACTAATTATATAATTGGTTCTAAAAACGGACAAATCAACAAAATATCAGTTGTAAAAACGGACAAGATGTAATAACATGATTTTATAAAAGGGGCTAAATTATGTTTAGAAAAGCAAAATCAAAATTAATAGATTGGAAAGATAACAGTAAAAACGCATTACTCGTTACAGGTGCTAGACAAGTTGGAAAAACATTTATTATTAGAGAATTTTTAGAAGAAGAAATTGGAGAAGATAATTTTATTGAATTTAATTTATTTGAAAATGAACTAGCAAAAAAAACTATTGATAATTCTTTAAATAGTGAAGATTTATTATTTAGATTATCCGCACTTGCTAATAAACCAATGATAAAAGGTAAAACAGTAATCTTTTTAGATGAAGTACAAGTATGTTCAAATATTATAACCGCTATTAAATTTTTAGTAAGTGAAGGTTCTTATAGATACATTTTAAGTGGTTCTTTACTTGGTACTGAACTTAAAGATATAAAATCAATTCCTGTTGGATATATGAGCACTTTTCAGATGTTTCCATTAGATTTTGAAGAATTTTTAATTGCTAATAATCTAAATACTAATGTAATAAAAAAATTAAAAAATAATTTTGATACTTTAACTCCTGTAGATGACATCATTCATAGTAAGCTTATTGATATGTTTCATTTGTATTTAATCATTGGTGGGATGCCAGCTGTTGTAAAAAAATATTTAGAAACAAATAATTTAAAAGATGTAGTAGAAGAACAAAATAATATTAATAGTTTATATAGACAAGATATCAGTAAATATGATCAAGAAAATAAACTATACATTAAAGAAATATTTGATTTAATTCCTAGTGAACTTAATAATCAAAATAAAAGATTTATAATGAAAAATCTAAACGAAAATTTAAAATTTAATAGATATGAAAATAGTTTTTTATGGTTAAAAGATGCCGGTGTTGCATTACCAACTTATTGTGCAGATGAACCAAAAACTCCATTGATTCTTAGTAAATCAAGAAACTTATTTAAACTTTTTCATTGCGATGTCGGTCTTCTTGCTAGCATGTATATGGATAATAATTTACAAATTAAAATTCTTAATAAAGATAAAGATATAAACTTTGGTTGCATTTATGAAAATGCAATTGCAGAAGAGTTAGTTTCAAAAGGCTTTGATTTATATTATTACAAAAATAATAAATTTGGCGAAATAGATTTTCTTATTGAGAATAAAGGTGTTGTAATTCCTTTTGAAATCAAATCAGGTAAAAATTATAAAAAACATAACGCTTTAGATCATTTATTATCAAATAATTTTGATATTCCAAAAGGCTATATTTTATCAAATAACAACATTGAAATAAATTCAAATAAAATTTATTTACCTATATATATGATTATGTTCTTTGAAAAAGATAAAGTTAAAGATATGAAATATAAAGTAGATTTATCTAGTTTATAGGTTTAATAGAACATTTATAACTATTTTATTGTTAATTAATACTTTTGGTGTAATTTTATTAATATCTATGTTAGTAAATTATTTTGAGATAATCTTTTTTCTTCTTTTCGTTATTATAAATGTTATTTTAATTAAAAATGTCAAATTAATAACAACTAATTTATATTTTCATATATATAATCTGTGAGGTTATTATGAAAAAGAAAAAATTATTATTAATTCCATTAATGCTTATTCCTTTGGTAAGTTGTAATAATGTTGATAACAAAATTACCATTGCAGAAGTGACACATTCATTATTTTACGCACCAATGTATATAGCCAAAAACGCTGGTTATTTTAATGAAGTTGGTTTAGATATTGATATTATCACCACTCCAGGTGCCGATAAAGTTATGGCTAGTTTATTATCTAAAGATGCTCAAATTGGTTTAATGGGACCAGAAGCAACAGTATATGTTTATAATAATGGGCAAGAAAATTATGCAATTAATTTTGCCCAATTAACACAAAAAGATGGTTCATTCTTACTAGGACGAGAAAAAATAGATAATTTTGATTATTCAATGTTAAAAGGTAAGACTATTATTGGAGGTCGAAAAGGTGGAATGCCTGAGATGACTCTTGAACATGTCTTAAAAAAGAATGGATTAACAATAACTCAAAACGGTAAAGATAAAAATGCCGATGTTAATATAAGAGTTGATGTTTCTTTTGATGCTACTTCTGGAGTTTTTGTCGCAGGTGAATCAGATTATGTAACAGCTTTTGAACCGACCGCATCACAAATACAAGCCTCAAATAAAGGATACATTGTTTCGTCTATTGGTAAAGATTCAGGTGTAGTTCCTTATACTTGTTTTTCATCAGTAAAATCCTATTTTGAAAACAACAAAGATAAATTAAAAAAATTTACTTCCGCGATAAAAAAAGGTTTAGATTATATTAATAATAATGATACAAGTAAAGTAATTGAATATTTAAAACCAAGTTTTACAAGTTCAAATGAAAATGAAATTGCCTCAGTTATTAATAATTATAAATCCATTGAAGCATGGCCAAGTAAATTAGGTTTTACAAAAGAAAACTTTACCAAACTTATTGATATAGTTAAAGAAGCTGGTGAACTAGATAATAATATTTCTGTTCCTTATGACAAATTAGTCACAAACGAAATGATAAATTAGTACAAAAGTTGATTGTCATAATTAAAAGGCAATCAACTTTTTTACTCTATTCCTTTATATCGTTTTTAAAATATATATTTACCTAATATTTATAAATATTTTCACTATACTTAATTAATAATTATCAAAAATAGGTGATTTAATAGAAAAAATATCATCAATATATATTTTTGTTTTATCTTCTAAAATAATTAAATTATTAATTTCATCATATTTTTTTAAAATACCTTTAATAGTTTTATAACTTCCACCATTTTTTAACTTGTCTTTTGAAAAGAAAATGAATGTTACTTGATTTCTTTGATTAATTAAATTGTTCAAGATATTTAATTTAAAATTAATTTCTTCTTTATTTGAATCATCTAATTCAATTTTATTTGTAACATATCTCCCTGCTTCATTTATAGATTCTTCATATCCAGTTAAAGCCGAAAAAGGGGCAAATTGAGCCGCTCTATTATATCTAGACATTTGAGGATGATTTTTAGAAACATGATGAGGCAAATTTATAATATCATCATAATTTTTCATGCCTTATGTCCTCCAATTTGTTCATTTCTTTCTTTAGTAGTCGCGCCAGAAGATAAATTCATACCTTTTAAAATTGCATTTTTACCATACTTACTTTTTATACTTAAAATTGTTTTTTGAACTTTCTTTTCTTTATTCAATTTTTTCTTTTCTAATTCTTCTTTCTTTTTTATTTCATTATAATCAGTAAATAAATTCATTTGCTCATATTCTTTATTATTACTAACCATATTTTCATTAAAAACACTAACACTAATATTAATTCTTCTAACAAGCAATAATGGATTAACAATCTTTTCAAAAATATAAATAGCATTTTCAGTTAAAACTTTAGAAGAAAAAGTATAACTAGATAATTTAACTCCTCCATGAGTTGGCTTAGGAACTTTTCTATTATAATGATCTAAAACATATTCACCATGATAATTTTTTAATATATTTTCATCTTTTAGACTATCTGCATCATAACCAATATAAAGAGAAATATAATTAGTTAAAACATTGTTTTTTACTAAATCTAAAGCTAATAGATCAACCATTTCTTTAACAATTAATCTTGCTTTATCGTAATCATATCCACATTGTAAAACTTGCCCTGTACTAAGCGAATTATTACTAGGTTTATAAGATTTAATATCCTCCATTGTAGTCACTTCATATCCCCAAGCATGATCAATTAAAAGTTCTGCATTAACCCCAAATTCTTTATACAATAAATCTTCATTATAATAATCATTATTATTACCTAATGAACACCTTGCAATATCACCCATTGTATATAAACCTAATTTATTTAATCTTGCTTCATAGCCTCGACCAACTCTCCAAAAATCAGTTAAAGGTGTATGATTCCATAATTTTTTTCGATATAATAATTCATCAAGTTCAGCAATTCTTACTCCATCACTATCAGGAGGAATATGCTTAGCCACAATATCCATCGCAACTTTAGCTAAAAACATATTACTACCAATTCCTGCAGTTGCAGTAATCCCTGTATTAGCTAAAACATCTTTTATTAAAGTTAAAGTTAACTCATGTGGAGTCATTTTCCATAATTTTAAATATTTACTAATTTCAATAAATACTTCATCAATGGAATAAACATGAATATCTTCTGGTGCAATATATTTTAAATAAATATTATATATCTTTGTACTAATTTCAATATACTTAGCCATTTGAGGTCGAGCAATAACAAAATCTAATTCATAATCATCGTGCTCAAATAATTCATTTAAACTATAAGATTTTTTAATAAACTCTTTATTTAAAATTCTTTTTTTTCTATTATAATTAATTTCTTTAACTTTTTGATTAACCTCAAATAAACGTGGTCTACCTTTAATTCCAAATGATTTTAAAGAAGGAGAAACTGCTAGACAAATTGTTTTCTCCGTTCTTGAAATATCAGCAACCACCAAATTAGTAGTCAAAGGATTTAAATTTCTTTCAACACATTCAACAGAAGCATAAAATGATTTTAAATCAATACAAACATATTTTCTTTCTTGCATAAAAAAATTATAGCATTATCAACTAAAAAAAATAAGCATTAGACAACATTCTAACACTTATCAATATTTAACTTAATTCAGACCAATGTCCATTTTTCTTTTCAAGAACTATCTTAGGAATAGTTAAAGATTTATTATCACCATTTACTTCAATATCACTTCCAGAATAATCTTTATATCCGTCTAAAATTATTGATATAATTAAACGATAACTACCTTCTTCAACATCTTCAAAAATAAATTTACCATTTTCATCACTTGTACTTTCTAAATAAGTACTTCCGTTTTTTCTTAATTCAAAGGTTACATCTTCAAAAGGTTTTTCTACATTATTATTTGTATAATAAACACTTCCATTAAGGGTATATAAATCATTTTCATTTGAAGTCGTATTTGTAATACTATTATTTGTACTTTCACTTGAACTACTAATTACTATTGAAGATGATGTATCATTTGGTGAAACAATAGAAACACTTGATGATGAACTAGATATAACTTCGCCAATTGAACAAGATATTAATAATGGTAAAAATAATAAAAAATATTTTTTCATTTTCGTCACATCCTTAAAATTATTATAAGAAAAATATTAATTTAAAACAATACATGATTTTATAAATCAAAACTAATAAAAAAATGACACAAATAATCACAGCAAAATATCAGTTATTCATTAATTGTTCGTAATGAAAATTACCTACAACATAACTTCCACTAGTTCAATTAAGCTTTAAATTGTATATAATTGTATTATTATACCTTTTATCTTAAATTAGTTAAAATAAAAAGGACATTTGTTAATATTAACTATTAACAAATAATCCTTTTATTAATTAAATATTAAATTAAGCTTGTTTACCAGATTTAACAGAAGCAACTGTAAATTTAGCATATTCAGAGCAAATATTTAATGATCTAATTGTTGTGTATCATATCCATAACCAGTATATGTATTAACAACTGTTGTATCACCATATGTACAAATCATTTCAACATAATAGAATTTACCTCTACGTGTCATAATCAATTTCATATTCATTGTTTGGTTATATACATCAATATTATTTTGATATGAAGTAAGAACTAATTGAGATGGATTACTACTCCAATGATTGTTATTACCTAAACAAGTAACTTCATCAGCATTAATACCATTATTTGTTCCCATTGTATTGATTAAAAGACCTCTCCAAATATTTCCTGCGTGATTATTTACATCAATATTATTGATTTCAACTTCATAATAGTAGTCGCCTTCAATATTAGAAGCAATTGTATATTGTCCTTCTGTCCATCCACCAACGTCATATCTATCAACAGTTGCAGATTCAGTAATTAAGTTATCAGATAAAGTAATAGCCTTTTCACAATTTAAAGTTACAACACCATTACTAAATTCTTTAGAAACAAGTGTATATCCATAAGGTACTGCTGGAGCATAAGTTAAATATGGAGCACGATAAGAAGAAACTTGAGTATCACCAATCATAACTTTATATTCAACATCTTGATGTAATTCAGTTGCATAACCAATTTGTAAATTTTTCAAGACTACTTGAGTATTATTTTCATTTTCGTTAGCAGTAGTTATATCTGATGCTTTAAATCCAATAGTGCGCACATCTTCAATAAATGCTCTTACCATATCACTAACTTTAAAGCCATCTCTTTCAGTATTAGCTTCAAATTTTAAAACTTCAGCGCCATTACGATATAAGACTAAATCACCATTCTCTGTAAATTCAAATGTTACACGAATTACAGTATCTTGTGCAGAAATTACATCCCAAGCATTATGATTAAAGAAGCTATTTTTTACACCATGAGTTCCATCATAATAGTCAATAAATGTATATGGATCACGTAATTTTAAATATCTAAAGCAACCAGCAAATGCAATAAAGTGCTCTGATTCAAATAATTGTCTCCAGTCACCACCTGGGCCTTTGAAATCAAATGAGATAAACATACCAGTATCTTTATTAATAGTTGGAAGAGCTGGATATTGTTCACCTTTATCCATATCAACATCAACAATACCTTCTTTTAAATCATATCCATAGACATTTATTTCAAAATCATTAACTTCAGCTTTACCAGTAAGTTTTCCACCTTTTGTTTCATACATTTGAGTTGATGGAGCATCAAATTCATATGTTTCACCAGTAACAGATTTATTTTCAGAATGAATTAAGATACCAGGATTATCTTCAGTACCTGTATAACAATTAATAGTTGCAATAATTGCAGTTTTGACATATTCAACAGTTTTAACAACATTTTTACCAGCAGTCATTTTCCCTGTATATGCTGTTTCACTTGTATTTTTTAATTCATATCCAGCAACTGTAGGATATGTAATATTAATTGGAGCACCTTCTCTTAATGGTCCAATTACTGTTGATTCAGCAACTTTTGTTGTTGTACCTGTTTTAACATAATCTACTGTTGCAAATCCCCATTTTGTATCACCATAAGATATTTTTAAGTTAGATACACCTGTTCCAACTCTCATACCATAAGTTTTAAGTTGATTAATTAATGCTGGTACAAACTTACTAGCAGTATTAATTTCACCACTTGGGAAATAATTAGATACTTTATTTGGAGCAAAATATAATTTAATTTCATTATCTTTATACCAAATAATTGAACCATCAACATTTAATGATAAAGTATAATCACCTTCCGCTAAGATTGCATTCCATCCTGTACTTAATGAGAATTCACCATCTTGTCCTTGTCCATCTGCACCATCACAAAGTTGCTCTCTTCCACCTTCAATTTCATGACCTATACAACCAGCAGAAATCCACCAAGCATTTTTTGTTTCAGGTGCTTCATCAGAAAGCATAAATAATTGTGAACCCCAGTCACTACTACTTCCAGCAAAATGATACGAAATAGAAATACCTTTATCTACTGAAGCAAGAGTAATTGGTTGAATTCTAACACCTGTTGCATTAACTAAAGTATCTGCAGTTGTTCCTTCTCCAACATCTTTATCACATAAAGAACAATGATCTTGAGAAACAAATTTTCCTTCTGCATTTAGAGATACTAATTTTGATGTTTCATGAGCTAATTTTTCACCACTACTAAAAGTTTCTGAAGATTTTTCTCCGCAGAAATCACATGATTTATAATATTCAGCTGGATGTTCACATGTTGCAGGAGCTTTGAAATAAGTTTCTTCGACATGCTCACCATATTGGTGTTCAGCACGAATTATTTTATTTCCATCTGCGTCTTTTGAAACACATTTTCCTTCACTTTGATCAGCAACAAATGAACTAGTTACTTTTGTGGATGATTCAGTTTCATTAATAGTTAAATAGCATGAAACATTACTATTTAAATGTTCTTCATTTTCAATTTTAATGGTATAACAAGCAAAATAGAAACCATTATCTTGCTTTTCGGTTACTAAATTAGTTCCATCATAATAATATGTACTTCCACCTGATTCAATAGATCTATAAAAAATATCAACATTTTTTGTCGCATCACTCATTCCTGTAATAGAACGATGATAAACAATTGATTCCATTGTATCTGTTAATTTAACAGCAGTAACAAATCTTAAATAATTTGCTCCTTCAACTACTGCAGATTGCACATATGTTTCTGACATTTGAATGTCAGATGATGCCTCTTTACGAATACTTTTTAATTGTACACCCTCAGCTAGTTGAAGCATATCCACTGCATTTTCATTGAGGTCAGATTGCATTGCATGCGGAACAATCATCATTGCACCTAATAATGTTGTACTTAAAAATAATTTTTTAATAACACTAGATTGTTTCATCTATCTCACCTCCCATTGGTAATGAATCTTTAATTTGATAACCGGAAGTTAAAATTATTTCATTAAAGTCAATTACCATTTCTTCAAATTTTGGTATATTGTATTCTTTTTTCATTATCTTTCCTTTCTTGAAAACAATTTTTTTATTGATTACTTGTCTTCACTTAATCATTTAAACTAGTTTTGTCCAATTAGCATTTAACACTTCAACAACTGTTTTTTGAATTGTTGCATCTTTATTTATTAAAATTTCGTAACTAGAAAAGTCTTTAATAGTAAATGGAGCAATATAAATACTAAATGAATAGTTACCATTTTTCACATTTGTAAAAGAAAATTGTCCTTGTTCATCACTTGATGTACTTAAATATTTATTAGTTTCATTTTCTAATTTAAATACAACATCTTTTAAAGGCATTTCACTATTATCTTTTAACAAATAAACATTTCCCTTAACATTAAATTCAGTTGCTATTGAAGTGTTACTACTTGTTGTTTGATTACTACTTGTTGTAGTATTACCTGCTGACGAGGTATCGTTTGACGAAGTATTTTCACTAGAAGAACACCCTACTAACATTAATGGAAGAAATAGTAAAAAAATTTTTTTCATAATCATCCCTTCTAAGTTCATTATATTTATATAAGTAAGCGCTTACAAGTAAAAATAACATTAATTTTAATGTAAAAAATTTAAATTATAGTCAAAATAAAAAGGATATTTGTTAATAATTTTTATTAGCAAAAAATCCTTTTATTGATTATTTATAGAAAAATAGAATTAAGCTTGTTTACCAGATTTAATAGAAGCAACTGTAAATCTTGCATACTCAGAACAAATGTATAAATATTTAATTGTTGCATCATACCCATATCCTGCAAATGAATTTACAACTGTTGTATTATCATATGTACAAATCATTTCAACATAATAGAATCTTCCACGACGTGTCATAATTAGCTTCATATCAAATTTATGATCAAATACACTTCCATCATTATTTAATGAAGTTAAAACTAATTGAGGTGGTGTTGTACTCCAATATTTATTACTGCCTAAGCAAATATACTTATCACTGTTTCTATTTCCACTTGTTCCAAGTGTATCAAGTAATAATCCTCTCCATACATATTTAGAATGATTATTTGTTTCGATATTTTTAATTTCAACTTCATAATAATAATCACCTTTAATATTAGATGCAATTGGATATCGATCATTTTGATATCCCTTAGCATTGTATCTATCAATAGTTTTTGGTTCAGTAATTAAATTATCTGATAATGTAATAGTTTTTTCACAATTTAAAGTTACAACTCCATTACTAAAATCATGAGAAATTAATTTATATCCATAAGGAACTGATGGATTATAAGTTAAATATGTTCCACGATATGATGCAACTTGTTTTCCATCCACCATAACTTTATATTCAATATCATGATGTAAATCGGTAGCATATCCAACTTGTAAATTATTTAATTTAACTTCTGTATTATTTTCAAAATTATCACTTTTATCTAAATCACATACTTTAAATCCAGTAGTACGAACATCATTAATAAATGCTTTAACCATATCACTAACTTTAACTTTATCATTATTCTCTTTATTAGCTTCAAATTTCAAAACCTCAGCACCATTACGATATAATACTAAATCACCAGTTTCAGCAAATTCGAATGTAATACGTACATTTGATTGTTCTGAAGCAATTACAGTTGCAACATCTTTATTAAAATATTTGCTTATTGTACCATGAGTACCATCATAGAAATCTGTTTGTGACCATGGATTACGATTTTTAACATATCTAACACAACCAGAAAATCCTATAAAATGTTCTGATTCAAATAATTTTCTCCAATCACCATAATCTTTATTTCCTGTATTACGATTTGGTCCATAATAATCAAATGAAATAAATACACCAGTATTTTCGTTTACTGTTGGAAGAGCTGGATATTGTTCACCTTTATCCATATCAACATCAACAATACCTTCTTTTAAATCATATCCATAGGCATTTATTTCAAAATCATTAACTCCAGCTTTACCAGTAAGTTTTCCAACTTTTGTTTCATACATTTGAGTTGATGGGGCATCAAATTCATATGTTTCACCAGTAACAGATTTATTTTCAGAATGAATTAAGATACCAGGATTATCTTCAGTACCTGTATAACAATTAATAGTTGCAATAATTGCAGTTTTGACATATTCAACAGTTTTAACAACATTTTTACCAGCAGTCATTTTCCCTGTATATGCTGTTTCACTTGCATTTTTTAATTCATATCCAGCAACATTAGGATAATTAATATTAACATCAGCACCTTCTCTTAAAGGTCCAACAACTACTGAATCAGCAATCTTTTCTGTTGTTCCTTCTTTAACAAAATCAACTGTTGCAAATCCCCATTTTGTATCACCATAAGATATTTTTAAGTTAGATACACCTGTTCCAACTCTCATACCATATGTTTTAATTTGATTAATTAATGCTGGTACAAACTTACTAGCAGTATTAATTTCACCATCTTTGAAATAATGTGATATTTTATTTGGAGCAAAATATAATTTAATTTCATTATCTTTATACCAAACAATTGAACCATCAACATTTAATGATAAAGTATAATCACCTTCCGCTAAAATTGCCTTCCAACCTGTATTTAATGTAAATTCACCATCTTGTCCTTGTCCATCTGCACCATCACAAAGTTGTTCTCTTCCACCTTCAATTTCATGGCCTATACAACCAGCAGAAATCCACCAAGCATTCCTTTTAAAAGCATTTTCTTCAGATAGCGTAAATAAAACAGAATTCCAGTCATTTGTACTTCCAGCAAAATGATAAGAAATTGATAATCCTTGATCTGCTGAAGCAAGAGTAATTGGTTGAATTCTAACTCCTGTTGCATTAACTAAAGTATCTGCAGTTGTTCTATCACCAACATCTTTATCACATAAAGAACAATGATCTTGAGAAACAAATTTTCCTTCTGCATTTAGAGATACTAATTTCGATGTTTCATGAGCTAATTTTTCACCACTAATAAAAGTTTCTGAAGATTTTTCTCCGCAGAAATCACATGATTTATAATATTCTGCAGGATGTTCACATGTTGCAGGAGCTTTGAAATAAGTTTCTTTGACATGCTCACCATATTGGTGTTCAGCACGAATTATCTTATTTCCATCTGTATCTTTTGAAACACATTTTCCTTCACTTTGATCAGCAACAAATGAGCTAGTTACTTTTGTGGATGATTCAGTTTCATTAATAGTTAAATAGCAGGAAATATTACTATTTAAATGTTCTTCACTTTCAATTTTAATGGTATAACAAGCAAAATAGAAACCATTATCTTGCTTTTCAGTGACTAAATTTGTTCCATCATAATAATATGTACTTTCACCTGCATTAATAGATTTGTAAAAAACTTCAACATTTTTTGTCGCATCATTCATTCCTGCAATAGAACGATGATAAACAATTGATTCCATTGTATCTGTTAATTTAACAGCAGTAACAAATCTTAAATAATTTGCGCCTTCAACTACTGCAGATTGTACATATGTTTCTGACATTTGAATATCAGATGATGCTTCTTTACGAATGCTATTTAATTGTACACCCCTCGCTAGTTGAAGCATATCTACTGCATTTTCATTGAGGTCAGATTGCATTGCATGCGGAACAATTATCATTGCACCTAATAATGTTGTGCTTAAAAATAATTTTTTAATAACGCTAGATTGTTTCATCAATCTCACCTCCCATTGGTAATGCATCTTTAATTTGATAACCGGAAGTTAAAATTATTTCATTAAAGTCAATTACCATTTCTTCAAATTTTGGTATATTGTATTCTTTTTTCATTGTTTTTCCTTTCTTGAAAACAATTTTTTTGAAATTATTTGTTTTCATTTAATCGTATACACTAGTTTATTCAATTAGCATTAACATTTCATCAGCTTTCTTATTGTTGCATCTTTATTTACTAAAACTTCGTAACTAGAAAAGTCTTTAATAGTAAATGGAGTAATGTAAATACTAAATAAATATTACCATTAACATTAAATTATATTGTTATTAAAGTGTCACTACCTGCTGACGAGGTACAATTAACAAAATAATTATACAAAAAAAACAACCTACTAACATTAATGGAAACAATAGTAAAAAATCTTTTTTACAATCATCCCTTCCAAATTCATTATATTTATGTAAGTAAGCGCTTACAAGTTAAAGCAACATTAATTTTAATGTAAAAAATTCAATTTTTAATCTAATAAAGTAAGTTATTATCTAAGATTGCATCAGCAAAAAGATGTCCTAATTTAACCATTGATTCTGCATCATAATGATAATAATCAATACTATAAGTAGGCTCTTGATTAGTTGTTAAATTATAATCATTTGTTTCAATATAAATGCGATGTTCAGGATCTTTAGCCTGATTATTCTTTTTAGCATTATTTATTCTTTCATAATATTCCCAAACATTATTGCCAGCAGGATATTTTCCATTAGAAATACCAGCATCAATAAATGTCATTCCTTGTTCATCAATATAATCAGATAATAAATCATTTACATCATTAATAAAATATTCTTCCATTTTTTCGTAGATTAAGCTTTTACTTCCATCACTATCTGATTCGCCTTGCATCCAACAAAACGCCTTAATAGATGGAGTTAAATCTTGGTCAAGTAAAACACTAATAGCTTCCATAACAAACGCTTCAAAATCATTATAAACACTACCAGTTAAACCTGAAGATGGAGAAGCCCATTGATTAGCAAGATTAGTTCCACCACTAGCAAACTTAATTATATATGTTGGTTTTGCAAAATTCTTTTCTTGAATTTTTTCAGCCATTCCTACTTCTGGGCCAAAACGATCTAAACGATTAGCTTGTCCTAAAGTAACATCAATAAATTGATTGTTGCTATTATTGGTAGAATAACCTGTTAATTTATAATTAATAAGAACATTATCAAAACCTTGCTCATATTTAGTTTTAACATCTATTGGTAAATATTGATAAAAAGTATTCCCTTCTGCATTAGATTGCCCAGCAAGAATTATTACATCAACTTTACTTTCATCTTCTTCAGATGTAGTTACTTGATTAGAAGTATTTGTTGCTTCCCCACATGAAAATAATAAACTGACCATTAAAGGTATTAAAAAAAACTTTTTATTCATATAAAATATCTCTCCTAATTTTAAGATACTTTATCTAAATAAAAAGTCAACATGCAAATTTTCATTAATTTTAATGTTTTATTAAATCCCAATACTTTTTAGCCGCTTCTTCTACTTTATTTTTTCCATACATATAATAAACTCGATAAGAAATATCACTTGGTAAATATTCTTGTTTAACATAATGATTAGGATAAGAATGTGGATAAAGATAATTATTAGAATGATTAAGTTTACTTGCACCACTATAATGGCCATCTTTTAAATGAATTGGGACTTCTTTACCTAAGCCATTATTGATATCTTCTAAAGCTAAATCAATAGCACTTATTGCTGAATTTGATTTAGGAGCAGTAGCTAAAAATAAAGCCGCTTCCGCTAAAGGAATTCTTGCTTCTGGTAAACCAAGTTGCAAAGCAGAATCTACAAGCGATTTAACAATTGCCCCTGCTTGAGGATAAGCTAAACCAATATCTTCACTAGCAATGACAAGTAATCTTCTACAAGGTGAAATTAAATCTTTACAAGCAAGTAATTTAGCTAAATAAAAAATACTTGCATCAGGATCAGAACCTCTAATAGATTTTTGAAAAGCTGACAATAAATCATAATGATCATCGCCATCTTTATCATAATGAATAGGTGAAATAATTAATTCTTTAGCTGATTCTAAACTTAATTTATAAGTATTTGAAATAATATCAGATACTCCAAGCAAAATTTCTAAACCATTAATAGCTTTTCTAACATCACCACCTGAAGTTGACGCTAAATAATGAGTGATTCCTTTTTCAAAATCAACATGACAATTATTTCTTTCTTCAAATTTTTTTATAGCTCTATCTAATGCTTTTTCAACTTCTATAGTTTCAACAGGATTAAATTCAAAAATGATACAACGAGAAATAATTGCATTATAGACATAAAAATATGGATTTTCAGTTGTAGAAGCAATTAAAGTAATATCTCCTTGCTCAATAAATTGAAGTAAAGTTTGTTGTTGTTTTTTAGAAAAATATTGAATTTCATCTAAATATAATAAAATACCATTTTGCGAATCAATTTTGTTGATATCCATAATCACTTCATCAATATCTTTTTTTGAAGCAGTTGTAGCATTTAAAAAATAAATTTTTTTATTGATTTTATTAGCAATAATATTAGCAATTGTTGTCTTACCTGTTCCAGATGGACCATACAAAATCATATTAGGAATATCTTTATTATTTTCAATAATCCTCCTAATTAAACCATTCTTACCTATTAATTTTTTTTGACCAACTACTTCATCAAAATCTGTTGGTCTAATTAAATTGGCTAGTGGCGTTTTCATTGCTTAGAAAATTCAACCTCCTTAGCACCTTTTCTTGTAGCGGATTTAACACTTACTTTCCATTCATCCATAAAAATAAAATTATCTCCAGACATAGGAATTCTACCAAATTCTTTACATAACCAAGAATTAATTGTTTGATTCAAATCAAAATCTTCTTCATCGTCAATTTGAATTCCAATAATATCAAATGCATCATGAACAATTTCTTTTCCAGAAGCAACATAATGCTCATCATCAATTTTTTTAGTTTCTTCAAATATTTCATCAGTTTCATCAAAAATTTCACCGACTAATTCTTCAATAATATCTTCCATAGTAATAAGCCCTAAAGTGGAATCAAATTGATCTAAAACAATAGCCATATGAACTCTTTTATCTTTAAACATTTTAAAAACAATAGAAATTTTAGTTTCTTGAGAAACAAAATTAACTGGTTGCATAACTTTTTTTAATTTAAAAGTTTCTTCACCATTTTTTATCAAATAAGAATAAAAATCCTTTTCATGTAAAATACCTATAATATTATCAATTGTTCCTTCATAAACAGGAATTCTTGTAAATTTAGAATCTTCAAAAGTTTTTCTTATTTCTTCAATTGTCATTGTCAAATCTATACCTATTATGTCTTTTCTTGGTGTAACAATATCTTTAACATCAATATCATCAAATTTAATAGCCGAAGAAATTAAATCTTTTTCATAAGGTTTAATTTTTCCTTCTTCTTCAATTTCATCAATAATTGTTAACAAATCATCTTCATTTAAACCATCTTGATCTTTTGATTTAAATAAACGATTAAACAGTTTAGATATTTGTCCTAAAACAAAAGATAAAGGTAAAAATAAATAAATTAAAAATTTAACAAATGGATTAACAAATTTAGCCACTGATTCAGCATGATTTTTACCAAAATTTTTAGGTATAACTTCACCAAAAATTAATATAATAATAGTCATAACAATTGTAGAAATCCATGAGCCATTATTACTAAACCAGTTAGTAAAAAGAACTGTTGCAATAGAAGATGCAGCAATATTAACAATATTATTTCCTATGAGAATTGTAGAAATTAAACGATCATATTTTTCAAGAGTTAACAAAGTTTGTTCAGCTTTTTTATCTCCATCATCAGCTTGAGTTTTTAATTTTATTCGATTACTAGAAGTATACGCTGTTTCTGTAGCAGAAAAGAACGCAGAAAAGATAACACAAATCAATATAATAATACACGGAAGACCATCGTCCATAAAATAATGTTTTTTCTCCTTTATAATGCTTAATAATACCATATACTTTATTTCTTTTAAAGAAAATATTAAATAATTAAGAAAATGGATGTTGAAAACTTATATTTAATATATAATTACCAAGTGGTGATAAATATGATAAAACTATCAATTTTTTCTTTGATTCGTCTTAATAACCAAGAAGCAAATAACGAATTAATACAAAGATATGATACTTATAAAAATCAAACTCCTCTTGTAGGAACTAAGACAAAATTAAAAAACATTTTTAAAAATATAGTTAACTATTTAGATGAAAATAAAAATATACAAATTGATGAATGGGAAG
>OJJO01000102.1_pt1 | contig 26690 bp, 25 predicted proteins | sample 1596351 | NCBI WGS metagenome assembly OJJO01 (sample SAMEA4350117, study PRJEB24818) | metagenome | biome: human; feature: gut; material: faeces | place: Denmark | collected 2013-09
GAATATTTAGGAATCGGTTGTTTTATCTCTAGTATTTTATTAACTTTTTTAACGTTTATTATCAATATAGTCTTTACTTATTTTCAAACAAAAGAAAAATATTATGGAGTTTTAACTAGTTATATTATTCTAATCTTATTTTTATATTTAATTTCTTATATTATCGTTTTAGGAAACCAAATTAATTATTTATTTTATAAAAAACATGTATAAAATTTCACTATTTTTCTTACACTAAAATATGAGGTTAAAAACATGAATATCATTCCTGCTGTAACACTACAAAATTTTGATGGCAGTAAAAGTTATGATTTATTTTCCTTACTATTAAAAGAAAGAATTATTATGTTAACTGGAGAAATAAATGATGATTTAGCTAGCATTGTTATTTCTGAAATTTTATATTTAAATGCTTCTTCACCTAATGAGAAAATAACAATTTATATCAATTCTCCAGGTGGATCAGTTTCTTCAGGGCTTGCTATATACGATGTAATGAAAAATATTACTTCACCAATTGAAACTATTGGAATGGGCTTATGCGCTTCTATGGGTGCATTTCTTCTTTCATCAGGAAGTAAAGGATATCGAAAAGCATTTCAAAATTGTGAAATAATGATTCACCAACCTTTAGGTGGAAGTAATGGGCAAGTCAGTGATTTAGAAATTATGACCAATAGATTTATTTACTTAAAGAAAAAATTAAATAAAATTCTTGCTGAAAATACTTCTCAACCATTAGAAAAAATCAATAAAGATACTGATAGAAATTACTTTATGTCCAGTGAAGAAGCTTTAAAATATCATCTAATTGATGAAATAAAATAATTATTTATATTCACTAGATAATAAATAATCTCTAATTCCCACAAACAATTCTGATAAATCAATATCTAAAGCAATAGCAATTTTTCTAAGTACTTTTAAAGAAGGGTTTCTTTTCCCGTTTTCTAAATCAGATAAATAATTTTTATTAATATTAGCTTCTAAAGCTAAAGTTAAACTAGACATTTTTCTTTGCTTTCTTAAATAAGCAATTCTTTTTCCTAATTGATGATATATATCGATATTATTCATTAACTAACTCCTGATATTTTTCATGAAATTTATTTAAAATATGATTAACACCTGATTTAGATAAAACAATTTGATATTCATCTTTTAAACAATTCGCTATTTGATTTAAAGAATAATCCAAATTTGCTAAACGAATATCGGCAACAATTTTTTCTTTTTCTAAAAATAAATCATATACACCAACTTTTTTTAAATATTCAATTTCCTTAGCTTGTTGTTCACCTTTAGCCAAACTTTTTTGATAATTAGCATTATAGCAAACTTGTATTCTATTTTCTGAATTAAAATAGTCTTTTTCTATTCGTGCATTTTCAAATTCAAGTAAGCAATCATGAGAATAAATAATCGATAAAAAAGTTGCAATTTGATCAGCTTTTTTTAAATATAAAACATATCTATTTCTTCTTGGGAGAGCTTTAAAATCCATCGCTTTATTATTACGAAAACGATTTAATAATTTTAAAAAATAATGTGCATCATCTTCATTAAAAACAACCATTTGCAAATGATAATTTTTTGAAGAAGGAGAATTAACACTACCTGAAGCTAAAAAAGCTCCTGCAAAAAAATATCTTAATCTTTCTTCTAAGACTAAACTATGAGGATTAGAAGGTAATCCATCTGAAAATAATTCAAGTTTTTCAAGAATTTCCATGACATTATCATTAATACTTATTTGAAAAACACTACCTTTATCAAAGTTAACTTTTCTAGAATAAGTAAAACTTGGAATTACTGAAAATAAAGATTTAAACAAAGTAAAAATCAATTTGGCAACTTTAGAATTTTCTGTTCTTAAAGTTAAAGTAGGCCCAATTAAATTCAAAATACCATTGACTTTACAATACCCTGAAAGTAAAGAAAGTTGCTCTTCTTTAGTTAACTCTAATAAGCAAATTTCTTCTTTTACTAATGTGGTAAATGTTGTAATTTTATTTTCCATAATAAAAACACCTAATAAATTATATCACTTTTTTAACAAAAGATAATTAAGTATTTCTTGACTTGCTAACGCTCCATCTCCAGAAGCTACAATAATTTGACGTAAAGATTTATTAGTTACATCACCACTTGCAAAAAGTCCTTCTATACTTGTATGCATATTTTTATCTACAATAACAAAGCCTTTTTCATCTAAAATTGATTTATCTTCTATAAAAGATGTATTAGGAATTAAACCAACATATTCAAAAAGAACTTTTGTTTCAATAGTTTTTTCTTGTTTGGTTTCAACATTTTCTATAATTAAACCAGATAAATGATTTTCACCTAAAAATTCTTTAATAATGTAAGGAGTTAAAATTTCCACATTTTCCTTTTTGATTAATTCATCAAGATATTGTTTACTTCCTCTAAATTCATTACGGCGATGAATTAAATATACTTTACTAGCAATATTAGATAAATAAATGGCTTCTTCTAAAGCAGAATTACCACCACCTACAATAGTCATAATTTCATTTTTAAATAAATTACCATCGCATACTGCACAAGTTGAAATACCTTTAGAAATAAATTTTTTTTCACTAGGAAGATTTAAATATTTATTTTTTGTTCCTGAACATACTAAAACTGCTTCTACTTGATAAATATTTTTATTCGTTTGAATAACGAACTCATTTTCTTTTTTTAAAGAAAGAACTTTTTCTCTAGTGACTTTAATATCATTTACTTTTAAAACATTTTCATAATCTAAAGCTAAATCAAATCCAGAAATATGCTTAAAAGGCGGATAATTATCAATATCCGCGGTTAAATTAACTTTTCCACCAATTAATTCATTTTCAAATAAAATAAAATTAATGCCCGCTCTTTTTAAATAAATGGATGTGGTAATTCCACTTGGGCCTGCTCCAATAATAGCAACTTGATATTTCATTTTTTCACCTAAAATATGTTTTCTAAATTTTTAAAATTATTTATTAATAAATCTGGATTTAAAAGTGAATTATTTCTCCCTTTACTCCAAGAAACCAAAGAAGTATAAACATGTGCACTTTTTCCTGAATCTAAATCAGATTTATTATCACCAATAAATATTATTTGATTATTTTGTAAATTATAAACTTTTTTGATTAATTCTAATCCTTCTGGAGAAGGTTTAGGATTTTTAACTTCATCTAAAGTTACTACCATATCAAAATATTTTGCTAAATCAAAACTAGATAGCATTTCTTCACATGAAGATTTAAAACGCGAAGTAAATAAAATAACTCTATATCCTTTTTCTCTTAAATAAATTAAAATTTCTTCTGCATAAGGATATAATTTTGCTTGTTCAAGAGTATGTTTTCTTGCATAATCATGATATGTATTTAATAAATCATCCATATCATTATTAAAATATTTTAAAAACATCGATTTTAAGGTTGGTCCTAAAAAAGAAATTTCTTCTTCTTTAGAAAGTTTATAATCAGGACGATAAGTTTTAAAAACTTCTCTATAGGAATTAATTACCAAATCATCAGTATTTAATAAAGTTCCATCTAAATCAAAAACAATCGTAGTAACTGTTTCAAACATTAATTTTCTTCCTTTTTATCTTCATTTTTTTCTGAAAGAGGTACAGAATCTTTTTCTGCTTCACTACCAGAAATTACATTTGTATCAAGAACCTTTTTTTGCCATTTCTTTTCATATAAATGACAAAAAACTATACCTATAATCCCTAAAGCAATAAAAACAATTGACATAACAAATGATTTCATATTAGCTTTAGCTAAATCACTAGCGTTATTCACTCCCATAATAAATTTAGGATTTCTTAATGGTTCAAGAATCATTCTAACAATTCCATACCAAATTAAATAACAGCACATTAAATCGCCATTAGCTAAATGAATTTTATTATTTGTTTTTTCTTTAATAAAATTAAATAAAGCTGGGAGAGCAAACATAATTAAACAAAAACCAATAGCATTAACAACGCTTTCAATTAAAAATAAAGGCACTACCATTTGTGAAGAAGTTCCTTCACATAAATAATATAAGCCATCTGCTCCTTTAAATAGTTCACCATTAAAATTAGAAGTTGCCCAATTATTACCAGCAGCATTTAAGCTAATAGAAAGTCGATCCGTAATAAATGAAGGTAAAAAATTCCATTTATCAACACAAGAACCATATACTTCTTGATTAAAAAAATTACCCCATCTTCCAATCGCTTGTGCAATTAAAATAGAAGGAACAATACAATCAGCAGCAATCAAAACTGGAATATTAGGTCTTCTTTTAATCATAAAAATAATTCCTACTACTGCCCCAAGAAGAACTCCACCTTGAATAGCAAGTCCACCTTCATATATTTTATAAATATCAGTAAATGGTTTACCTTCAGCAATAATCCACCATATTCTTGCTCCAATAATACCAGCAGGAAAGGCAATATATAAAAGATTTTCAATTGCATTAGGATCATATCCTTTTTTCTTTAAAAAGTATTGTGATAATTTATATGTAGCAATCGCTCCAAGTAAAATACATATAGCATAAAAAGCAATTTTAAAATTTCCAATTTCAATAATATTTTTACCTACAAACAAATTTTTCATATTTCTCTCTTCTTTCTTAAAAGTTCATTCATTCTATTTTCAAATTCAAATGAAGAATCAAATCCATCATCTTTTAATTTTAAATTTGTAACTGCAACTTCAATAATTTCTGCCATTGATCTAGCTCCAGAAACAGGTAAATTTAATAAAGGTATATTCACACCTAAAATTTGATAATATTGAACATTATTACCTAATCTATCAAAAGGTTTATCTTGCTCAAAAGGAACTAAATTTATCACATAGGAAATTTTTTTTCTTCTCACTAATGAGTTAATTCCAAATAATCTTTTAATATCAATAATTCCAATACCTCTAACTTCCATCTCGCCTACTAATAATTCAGGAGCTTCTCCAATTAATTCATTTCTAATATAAGAAATATCAATTCGATCATCGGCTACTAATTTATGACCCTTTTTTACTAATTCAAGAGTTGTCTCAGATTTACCAATACCAGATTGTCCCATAATAATAACACCCATTGAATAAATTTCCACTAGTGAAGCATGAATACTAGTGGTTGGCGCTAATTTTTCTTGTAAATAACTAAATGTTGCATTAGTTAAATTAGAAGATGACATTCCTGTTGATAAAATTGGAAAACTTTTCTTTTTAGCAATATTTAATAAATCACTAGGACATTCTTGATTCCAAGTCAAAATAATAGCTGGGCATTCATCATTAGTTAAAAAATCATATGCTTTAATTAAATCTTCTTTTTTGGCTTGATTAATATAAATAATTTCTCTATGTCCTAAAACAACAATATAGTTTTTATTTGTTGCATCAAAAAAACCAGTTAGTTCAAAACCAGGGCGATTTATTTGCATAAATCGTATTTTCCTAGTTTTTAAAGATTGATAGCCGCTTAAAACAATTAAACCAAAATGTTGAGCGTATTCTTGAAGTGTAACAAATTTATTAGACATATCTTAACCTTGAAACAATAATAACAAAACTTTTTCTATTCTTCAATTATTTGCATTCTTTTCTTATCTCTAAATAAAATCTTCTTCAAATATTGGCCTGTATATGAAGTAGGATATTCGCTTACTTCTTCTGGAGTACCCTTAACAACAATACTTCCTCCTCCTTCTCCACCTTCAGGTCCTAAATCAATAATATAATCAGCACATTTAATAACATCTAAATTATGTTCAATAACTAAAACTGAATTTCCACCTGCTACAAGAGCTTTTAATACTTCAAGTAAACAACGAATATCATCAATATGTAATCCAGTAGTTGGTTCATCTAAAATATATAAAGTTTTACCAGTTGGCCTTTTAGAAAGTTCATAAGCAAGTTTAACTCTTTGAGCTTCTCCACCAGAAAGTGTAGTAGATGATTGACCTAATTTAATATAACCTAAACCGACATCACATAAAGTCTTAACTTTACGATAAATAGAAGGAATATTTTCAAAAAAAGTTGTCGCATCTTCACAAGTCATTTCTAAAACATCATAAATATTTTTTCCCTTATAAGTAATTGCTAAAGTTTCATCGTTATATCTTCTTCCATGGCATTCTTCACATTGAACATAAACATCTGGAAAAAATGACATTGAAATTCTTTTAACTCCATCACCTTCACATGCTTCACACCTTCCACCTTTAACATTGAAAGAAAAATGGCTCTTTGTATATCCTTTAGCTCTAGCATCTTTAGTAGAGGCAAATAAATCTCTAATATCATCAAAAACACCAATATATGTAGCAGGATTAGATCTAGGAGTTTTTCCAATTGGATCTTGAGAAATATTAATAACTTTATCAATATTCTCTAAGCCTTTAATTTGTTTAACTTTTCCTGCTTCCATTTTTGCTCGATTTAAATAATTATAAGTATTTTTATATAAAACTTCGGTTACTAAAGAGGATTTTCCTGATCCAGACACTCCAGTAACCAATACTAAACATCCTAAAGGAATTTTAACATTTACTTTCTTTAAATTATTGGCTTCTGCTCCGATTATTTCAATAAAATTACCATTACCTTTATTTCTAAAAGTTGAATATGGAATAAATTTTTTACCTGATAAATAAAGTCCTGTTAATGAAGCAGGATTATTCATGACTTCTTCAGGAGTTCCCGCGGCAACAATATTTCCTCCATGTATTCCTGCGCCTGGACCAATATCAACTAGATAATCGCTTGCAAGCATAGTATCTTCATCGTGTTCAACCACAATTAAAGTATTTCCTAAATCTCTCATTTGTTTTAAAGAAGCAATAAGTTTATCATTATCTCTTTGATGTAAACCAATAGATGGTTCATCTAAAACATATAATACTCCTGTTAAACGAGAACCAATTTGAGTGGCCAAACGAATTCTTTGAGCTTCCCCACCTGATAAAGTCATGGCCATTCTAGCTAAAGAAAGATAATCTAAACCAACATTAATTAAAAAATTAACTCTATTTTTTATTTCTTGTAAAACTAAACGAGCAATTTTTTCTTCTTCAATAGTTAATTTTAAATTTTCTAAAAACTTCTTTAATTCCGCTAAAGATAATTTACAAACTTCATAAATATTTAAATCATTAATTCTAACTGATAAAACTTGTTCATTAAGTCTAGCTCCATGACAAGTAGTGCATTCTTTATCACGCATATAAGTTTCAAACCAATCTCTTTTAAAAGAAGAATCAGTCTCACGATATAAACGATCAATCTTAGTTTTAATTCCTTCAAATCCTCTTCGATTCATAACATTCCCAGAAGAAGAAACAATTTTATAACTAACTGCATCATTGGTTCCAAAAAGTAAAATATCTTTTTGTTTTCTTGTTAAATCTTTATAAGGTATATCACGAGGGATTGCATAATAATCACATAAATATTTAAATTCTTGCCATTCAATATTATTACCATTTACTTGATTTTTAAAATAAGCAACCGCTCCTTGATTAATAGATAATTCTTCATTAGGAATCAACAAATCTTCAGCAACTTCTCTTTTAATACCAAGTCCACCACAATCTGGACATGCTCCAAGAGGATTATTAAAAGAGAAAAATCTTGGTTCAAGTTCAGGCACAGAAAAGCCACATTTTAAGCATGAAGCATGTTCAGAAAATAATTGTTCGTTATTTTCATCTTTAACAATTACATAGCCATTAGAGACATCTAAAGCAACTTCAACTGAATCAAATACACGTGAAAAGGAATCTTCTTTTAAAATAAGACGATCCACCACAATCTCTATAAAGTGTTTTTTATTTTTTTCTAATTCACCAATTTCAGAAAATCTTTTAATTTCACCATCTACTCTAAATCTTTCAAATCCTTTACCATGAAATTTTAACAAAGTATCTTTGTGTGTCCCTTTTTCATTTTTTACTAAAGGAGCCATGATATAAATTTTGCTACCTAATGTTCTTTGCATAATAATATCAACAATTTGTTTAGGAGTAAATTTAGTAATTCTTTCATGATGAATAGGACAATATGGAACACCAATTCGTGCAAAAAGCAATCTTAAATAATCATATATTTCAGTAACTGTTCCTACTGTTGAACGAGGATTATGAGATGTTGTTTTTTGATCAATTGAAATTGCTGGAGACAATCCATCAATAGAATCAACATCTGGTTTTTCATTTCCACCTAAAAATTGTCTAGCATAACTAGATAATGATTCCATATATCTTCGTTCACCTTCGTTATAAATAGTATCAAAAGCTAAAGTAGATTTTCCCGATCCTGATACTCCAGTAAATACAATTAATTTATTTTTAGGCAAAGTAATATCTATATTTTTTAAGTTATTTTCCCTTGCTCCTTTTACAATAATTTGATCAATACTCATAAATAAATTCTCCAAAATTATTTTATACTCTTTCTAAGAAAATCACTATAATTTAAATAATTTTTGTTAATTGATTTATTGATGTTTAATAATTATAATAATGTATAAGAGGTTTAATACTATGGATACAAAAGTTCAAAATATATTTAGTAATTTAATTCTTTTGATTATTGGAATTTTATTTGTCGCCATTGATGGGGCTAAAATAGTTAATATCGTTTTTATTATTTTAGGCGTTTTAATTATTATCTTTAACATTCAAAACTTTATTACATGTTGTAAAAATTTAAAATATAAAACTCCCGCGGCTATTGGTCAATTTACATTTTCTCTACTTACTATTGCTTTAGGTGTTATATTAATTATTTTACAAGGAAAAGTATCAATTATTATTGGAATCCTTTTACTTGTCTATGCTATTTATAAAATCATCATGAATAGAAATTTCATTAAAGAAGAATTATATTTCCAATTACCACTTATTTTAGTAGCTATTGTTTTAATGTTTTTAGGAAATATTTCAAATATACTTTTAACTGTTATTGGTGTTATTTTTATTATTGCTGCTCTATTTAATATTATTCTTGCAATTTTTTATAAAAGAAAATGACAAAATTATTAATTAAATTATTCATTAAAAATCCTAATAAGATTGACGATTCAAATACAAGGAAAGCTTATGGAAATTTGGCTTCCTTTTTTGGCATTATATCTAATATTTTAATTTGCATTTTAAAATTAGTCTTCGGCTTAATTTTTAATGTTATTTCTCTAGTTGCAGATGGCGTTAATAATTTAACTGATGCCGGTAATTCTATTGTCTCTTTAGTAGGATTTAAATTATCAAATAAGCCAGCTGACAAAGATCATCCTTTTGGTCATGCACGAATTGAATATATTTCGGGTTTTATTGTTTCAATTATTATTGTAATATTAGGATTACAATTAGTAATTAGTTCAATACAGGATATTATTACCAATTTTAATATTCCTTATGAACAAATGAGTCAAAAAGAATATATAATTACTCTTTCTATTTTACTTGTAGCTATTATCATAAAAATATATCAATGTATTTTTTATACAAAAATTGGCAAAAAGATTTCTTCGTTAACTTTAATTGCCGCTAGTAAAGATTCTCGTAATGATGTAATTGCCACCACTAGTGTTTTAATTGGTTTAATTATTTCTAACACTTTTAATTTCTATATTGATGGTTATTTATCAGCTTTAGTTGGTTTATTTATTATTTATTCAGGATTTAGTTTAGTTAAAGAAACTTCAAATCCTTTAATCGGTGAAAGAATAAATCAAGACTTTGTAAAAAAAATAACTAATAAAATTCTTTCTTATGATGGTGTATTAGGCGTTCATGATTTACAAGTTCATGAATATGGTCCTTCCAATATTTTTGCTTCTATTCATGTAGAAGTAAACGCTCATAATGATATTTTAAAGACCCACGATTTAATTGATAACATTGAAAAAGATATTTTAAATGATTTAAATGTTAATATGACAATTCACATGGATCCAGTTGTTATTAACGATCCATATACTGAAGAAGTAAAAAAAGAAGTTATTCCTTATCTTAATAAGATTAGTTATATACATAATATTCACGATTTTCGTGTTATTAAGGGTCCAACACACACTAATATTATTTTTGATGTCGTAATTAAAGATGACACTAAAAAAAATAATGATGAAATAAAAAAAGAATTAAAAGCTATTGTTAAAGCTATTAATCCTAATTATGAATTAGTTATCACTATTGATCACGATTATAGTAATTATCTATAATCTAGATTAATAATCACTTTGTCCTAAAATATTGAATTATATATTTCATGATAAGAGTTAATTATTGAAACAACACCTTTACAATAATTTTTTTCACAAGCAAATTATATTCAAAAAGAATTGTTAGAAAACCACATTTTCAACAATTCCATTTAGTGTATGCTAAACTTTTTATTGTAAATTCTTTATATTTTGATAGTTTCGAACATCTTCATTCTATATCAAAGGTTATTTTTTTATAAATTATTATCCATCTGTGACTGTTAATTCCATCTTCTTTGTCACGAATTTTAGTATCGACACATAAAAAAACACCTGGTGCCGACTCCAGATGTTTTGTGGGACATTTTTTAACAAGATTTGAGAGTGTATAAAGAATTATGTATTTTATTTGCTAAAAAGCTTTTTTATCCCTAGTAGAATTTCTTCTACCTTGAATAGTATAAAACAGTAAAATGGACAAACCATGGACAAAATAAGAAAAATTTTTATTTATTTAAAAATATTAAAGAATATTCAGCCCATGAGTATTGTGACATATATTCACCATGAAAACTATTAATAGCTTTTGCATCACCTTTTTCATAATCATATAAATCACACTCAAAAGTAGAAATATCCACTGCGTAATAATTATGTTTTTTTACTAACATTTGTTTAGCATTAACAGCCTTTAATGCTCTTTCAAGTTCTAATAAAATTTTTGAAGTTAAATCTTGACCTCTTTCATCATATAAATCCATATCTAAAACAACTGCTGCGATTTCTTTTTTTGTAGCACCAGAACCATGCTTATCAACTAAATATGCTAAGCATTCTTTCGCTTTCTTTCTTTTAAAAGAAACTGATACATTATTAACAAAAACATCAAAGTTACCAAATGTTTGCACTCTAATATGACTTTTTTCAATAACTGGTTTACGTAAATTATCTAATGACTTTTGAATTTTTTTAGAAGTTACTGGTTTTAAAATATAATCACTCGCATATAATTCAAAAGCATCTAAAGTATATTGAGAATATCCCGTAACAAATATAACATTAAGATTATTATTCAATGTTTTTAAGTTTTTAGCAAAACTAATTCCATTTATTGTGCGCATTTCAATATCAAGATAAGCAACATCTACCTGATTACTCTTAGCAAATTCTAAAGCTTCATTTGCTTCTTGAAAGCAATAAATTTCCACTGAAGGCAAGCATTTTTTTATAGCATTAGTTAATAATTTTAAAGCATTTTCTTCATCATCAAGAGCAAGAATTTTCATTTTTTACCTCCTTAGGAATATAAATTTTAGCCACTGTCCCTTGACCAACTTTACTAGTAACATCAACAACACCATTCACTAAAATAGAAACCCTATTTTTAACGTTTTTAATTCCTGTATGAGTTTTACCATTATCAATTATTTGGTTGAATCCAACTCCATCATCAATAACTTTAATTTCATAAAAATTATCAACTTCATTCGTTTCAATAATAATAGTTCCACCTTCTTTTTTCTTAAAAATACCATGTTTACATGCATTTTCTACTAAAGGTTGTAAAGTAATTGCAGGAATATAAAAATCTTTAACATTAATATTATATATAACATTCAGTTTTTCTTTAAATCTTAATTTTTGTAATTTTAAATAAATCTCAGTATGTTCAAGTTCTTTTTCAAAAGATATTAATTTTCTTTCTTTTAATGAGTCTAAATTTAATCTTAAGTAATCAGCAAAATCAGCAATTGTATCACTTGCCTCTTGAGGATTTTCAGTACATAAACTCATAATAGAAGTTAAAGAATTATATAAAAAATGTGGTTGAATTGAACTTAGCAAAATAGAAATTTCTCCTTCTTCTAATTCTTTTTTTTGTTTGGCAATAATCGTTTCTTGATTTTCTATATTTTTTGTTCTTTCTAAAGCCATTGAAAAATATAAAATAACTAAAGCAAATGAAGCAAAAACTGGCTCATAATTAATTTTCAAAAACCAAATATTTAAAATATCACCAATAATAGGAACAAATTGAAATAATGATAATAATGCTTTCTTTTTATAATCAACTTTATTACTTATCAAAAGCATAATAATAACTGAAATACTTGGAGCAAAAGTAAATATATAAGATAAAAAATATAAACTACCACGATGTACATACCTATTTTCATCTACCATAAAATAATAATTCCCTGTAAACGAAAATAATATGGCAACAATACTAATTATAATAAAATAAATATAAAAATATCTTGCTAGCTTGCTTTTATTTAAAAAAAGCAAAACATAATTAATAAAGCAAGCTGTAATAAAATATTCAAAAACATGGCTTACTACAGTAAATGCCTTTGTCATATTAACTAAATGTGGTTCACCATTACAACCAGTAGCAATGATTAAAGAAGCAAATTGAATGAAATAAAAAAATACTATAGCCAATACAAGATGATTTTTTTCATTCATTTTATCAAATAACATTAAAGCAAAAAATAAATAAGCTATAAACAAAATATAAAATTCTAAGACCACATTTGCAAAAGAAAAATCAGTTAATTTATCAGCAAAACAATAAATAAAAACTAAAATAGAAATAACAAGTAAAGTTGTAAATATAAAAATTATAATTCGAGGTAGTTTTTTCAAAATAATAAAGCTCCTTTAAATTAATTATACAACTCTAAATAACATAAATAATATTGTTTTTATGCTATTTCTATAAATGAATACAGAACCAAATCAAATATACTTCGATAAGAAATAAATATTTTTTTTCTAATTTTTATTTACAATTTCCTAGTTGATAAAAAAATGGAGATTAAACTCCATTTAATTAATAACCTCGTCTGAACCAAATCCTAAAATTAAAGTAAAAACAAATGGTAAACATGTTAATCCTATGCAATATCCAATATCATGTCCAAAGACTTTAGAAATCTTATAATTTAAAAATATTGTAAAAACTAAACTAGCAGTCATACAAGATGAAGTAATAACGCTTAATAATGGTACAAACCCTAAAAATAATGTCACCATCTCTAAAAGAAATGAAATCCAGAAATATTTTGTTTCCCAAAATAAATTAAATAAAATATAACTATTATAAAATGGAATTAAACTCTTCCATCCACTTTCCCCTGCTTTTTCAAATATTTTCCACGTACCAATAATATAAAGAGCAAGTAAAGCAATAGCAATAATTATAGTAAATAGAACAGCAAGAAAAGGTAAATTACCAATTAGTTCAACAATATTATTCATATAAATTAATATTCATAATATTCATCTTGATTGAATCCAAGAATCAAAGTAAAGATGAATGGCAATAATATTAAGCCAATACAATATCCAATTCCATGTCCAAAGGAAGCTGATATTCTATAATTTAAAAATACTGAAAATACGAATGTTACTAAGCTAATTATAGAAGTAACTGTCGATAAAGCAGGAACTGTAAGTGCTAATCCACTACAAAATCCATAAGCAATCGATAAAGCAAATACAATCCAAAAGTAGCTAGTTTTCCAAAACATTTTAAATAATGTATATTGATTATAAATTGGAATTAAACATTTCCAACCACTTTCTCCAGCTTTTTCAAATATTCTCCACATACCAACGATGTAAAGCACTACTAAAGCAATAACAACAGTAAATATTGATATAATTGCACTTGCTGGTATTTTGCTTAATAATTCTTCTAATTGTTCAATTGTCATTTTTGTATCCCCTTTATTTAATTAAATAATAACATTTTTTATTTTTTTTACAATTGTTTTTTAACCATTAACTTTTAAAATCTTTAATAATATTTTTTTGAAACTCCATAATCTCCAACTTTATTTAAAAGCATAAATTTATTTTCACACATAAAATATTTTTCAATAAAAGAATTTTAACGATTAAAATCAAAATCGCAATGTTTCAAAAATTCTTTTGCCATTAGCGTGGCACCCATCTGATTAGGATGTACTCTATCCCACGCGATAATCGAAGAATGCTTATATTTACAAAAGTCATTATACAACGACTGAAAATCTATAAGTTCGCAACCATATTTTTTAGCCAATTTTTTGCAAACCGATCCATATTCATCCATACGTTTTCTCATTGCATCTTCTACATTCGGCTCAATATAATATGGTGTACAAAGAAAAATTCCCTTAACTTTTTCTTTGATTTTTAAAATCATTTCTTCTAAATTCTTTTCATATTCTTCTATCGTAACTGCCCATTCTGGAATTGCAGGTGTATCAAATTGACGCCATACATCGTTGATACCGATACAAATTGACACCCATTGCGGATTCAAATCAACAACATCACGATCAAAACGCGCAGCTAAATCGCGACTTGTATTTCCACTAATCCCTGAATTTGTGATACGAATATTCAGTTCTGGATACCATGCAATAAGCATATTTTCAATTATGCGCACGTAACTTTTACCAAGATTATCAAATAACCCTTCTCCTACTGGATTTGCACTGCCCATATCCGTAACGGAATCACCCGCAAATACAACTCTGTCATAATTTTTAAATTTCATAATAGTTAGTCTCCTCGTAAGATATGTAGTATAGAGAGCAATATTTCTAACTCATATCAATGAACCTAATTAGATTCAAAAATTTAGATTTAGGAGTCTTATAGTATATCATCTAAATGCAAAATTTATATTAGGATAATGTTCTTTTTGTCTTTAAATTTGTAAACATACTAGAAGCATTGTATTATCATACGGAAGCTGTTTATCTTTATCTCTATACTAAAAATGCATTCTTTTACCGCGAGACATAGTTTACTTTCTAAGCCTAGACTCCTGTATCTACTTATTTAAAAAGTAGATATTATTCATGGGGCTATAATAAAATAACAAAGTTAACTTATCTGTTTCTTACAGTCTTTAATTATGAATTAAAAACATAAAAAACTTGAATCATTTATGAAACAAGCTTTTTTATAATTAATACATTAACCTCTAACCCACAATTAGACATTAACACAATTAAGCTAAAATTACCACTAGATTTAAGGATTAAAAATAATCTAAATAGTTTTGCAGTTATTTCAAATGGTATAACAACAATATTTTTAAAAAAATATTTTTTTATTTTCAATGAAAACAAAAAAGTAATATAAGTCGAGATACTAAAATAAAATGTACCCAGCGAGTAGAACACTTTTTTTAAGTATCCTTTCACTGAGTACACTTTCAAACTTAATATTTGACTTACTTTTAATTTTAAAATTTAATTCAAATAATTATTTAATATTACGAACACCTATGCATAATCCTTCATTATCATAAGCATATAGCAACACACTTACACTAGATTCTCCACAACTATTTTTGCCGATTGTTTTTCCATTTAATGAATCATCATTAAAAACTAATATAGTTGTATTATCTTTAATTTCAATTGCAATTCCATTAGTTCCAAATGATAATTTTGAAGTATCAATACCGTATTTAGAAACTGCAATTTCTTCTGAAACTGCTATATATTTATTTGAAATTGAAGTATTAGTAATTGTATTATCTAAAGTTGTATCATAAAAATATTTAGTTGTATTTGATTGTGTTTCACCATCTGCATTAACAATTATATTAATATTAAAAGCAACTTTGTAAGTAATACCAACACTAGAACTATCAATAGAAAGTTTAAAATCATTTGGATCTGTTAAATTTACAAATGTTTTCTTTCCATCAAAGCATCCACCAACAAGGAATGATCCTGAATTTTTTACTTTATCATTAAATAATTCACTATTTGGCGCAATTCCAGCTTTTCCATTGGATAATGTTGATGATATTGTACCTGTATTTTCTACATTGTTTAAAACAAAGTTATCAATCAAATATTCTGTAGATGCTTTTTTATCACTTCCTTGATAATAATATCCAACATATGCACCATTACCATACAAAACACCTGTATAATATGTTCCTGTAATATTACCAGTATTTTTACAATTTATATATTCAACTTTTTCTTTTGCTCCTTCATCAAAGCACCATCCAGATCCAAGGAAAGCACCTGTTGAAGTACCAGAATTATTGACATTTGCTTTGTTAGTACAATTAACAAATTTAACACCTAAAATATTAGCTATAGTATATTGAGAAAATAATCCAAAATTATTAGCATTTGCAACAATTGTTTCGCCATTACTATCTATAACAATATTTTCAAAAGTTAAATCAACAGCATCAATTTTCCAGTCATTTTGAAATACTAAAGAAATTGCTTGGTGTTTCTTTAAATTATAATTAAGATTTTTGATTGTTGTTTTATTAAATACAATTTTAAATAAACATGCAGATATACAATTAACATTATCACCAAATGAAATCGAATGTCCACCACCATCATATGTACCAGTAAAAGTATGAATAATTACTAGTTTACTAAATTCTATATCATTTGCTTGTTTAAAATGGTATGTTACACCAGTGTAAGCAACACCTTCATCAGTTTTTTGTGAATAAAGAGTATTAATATTTGAAAATTGATCTTCTGTTTCAATTAAATAAGGGCTTTTTTCTGTTCCTAATCCACCAGCAAATTTACTTATTTCTGTTGTATCAACAATTGTTTCTTGTTTTGATTCACTTGGGATTGTTGATGAACTTACATCTGCCTTTGCTGCATCTGTTGTTGGTGCTACTGTTCCTACTTTAGCTCCACTATTATAATCAACTTTACTATCACCAGATGTTTCTGAAGATACTAAAACTGTATTTACATCTGCAGTACTTTCTAATTCTACTCTACCTTTTGTTACTTCAACATTTCCTGTTACTGTTCCATATTCATGGTATGATTCTCCAGCAATTGCTTTAATTGATACAGTTTTTACTTCACCATAATGTCTTACTATTGCTTGTCTTGCATCTATTGTAAGAGTTCCTGATGTTGTGTACATTGTTACATCTGCTGTTGATGAATCATCTTTTACACTAATGTTATTAATGCCACTTGTTCCTGCATCAATACCAACTAATTTATCAGTTAATTTAATTGATGATTTTTCATATCCGTTTGCAAAATATAAACTATAATTGAAATCTTTCCAAGTATTAAATTCAGCTTCATTATGGATTACTACGAATGAATCAACTGTATTTTCACTGATTGTTGCATTTGTTGGTGCTACTACATCTCTATTTTCATTTAATAAAAACATTAAATCTTGTTTAGAATCCCATACATAAGAATATCCATCTGTTGTAGGTGTTACTTTTTCTAGATCAATACCTGCTTCAAGTAAATCTTCTCTTGCTTCTGTTAATGTTTTATTTTTCTTTACTACTCCATTTGCTTGTAATGCTGTATTCATTTGAGTTGTTAATGATGCATCATTACTTTCTTTAGCTTTCTTTGTAAAGCCCATATAACCTACTACACTGACGGTAGCAAGTACTGCTAATATTGCTATTACTACTAATAACTCTACTAACGTAAATCCTTTTTTCTTTTTCATATGTTTCCTTTCTTGAGTTTCTCTTCTAACTCTTTTATTCTTTCTTCTTTTTCATGTAGAACTTTATTTTGTGTTTTTTCTTTCTTTGCAAATAACATTGATATTACTACCATTAGAACAATTAATATCACTACTAGTATTAAATCTACAATTAACCATCCTATCATACTAATTCCTCATTTCTCATTTCGATTTTTAATTGTCCACTTTGTTTGATATATCCTATATCTATTTGCTTTTTTACTTGTTCTACTTCTTTTTCGCTTTTTACTTCTATTTTGATTGTCTTTAAGAGTAATGGTTCTACTTCTTTACTTACTTTTATCTTTCCAAAGTTGAACTTTACTATTAATGTTCCATTTAAGACTACTATCTTACCTATTATCTTCCCTTTTCCATATGTTAAAGTTTCATATGATTTTCGAACATTGATATTTACATCTTTTAAACTTAATGCATAACTAACGATTGCATCATAATATTTTTTATGTTCGTCATCTAATTTTTCTAACTCTTCAGTAAAGATTATATCTTCTGGAACTTTTTCTAATACTACCTTATTTTCTGTATCTATTTCTTTTTGATTTAAGAAATCTTCTAATCGTTTTATTTCTTTATCTAATTCTAAACATTTAATTTGATAATTTAACGATTCATCATTATTTCCCATTAAAAATGAAATAAGATATCTTATAGTAAGTGCTAGTAGTACTAGTAAAGTAAAAAACAGTCCTATATAAACTACTTTCAAATTACAAACTCCCCCTTTTTTCACAAAAATGATACCCCCCCCCGATGGTTTTTGTCAATATTTATTTTCATTTAAATAAATGATTGTTCATTAATTTACTCATATTTTTTAGTTTTTTTAATATTTTATTTAACTAGAAATTAGTTATTTATATATTAAAAAACCAAAAAAAGTAAATAAATTCGAGGTACGGTACCTTAAATTATATTTACTTTATTTTTTATTTATTCTTAGTTATTTATATATTTTTATTTAGTCATTTCTTCATATTTAATTAAAAAGACATTTTTCATAGTATTAGCTCTATCAATACATTTTTGATTAAAGCCAGATTTAGAAAATAAATAGTAATATACATTATCATAATTAAACAATTTACTTCTATGAATTAATAAATCTAATACCTTATCATCCATTTTTTCGTTAGTCCATTTACATTCTGCAAATAATGCTGAATGTGAATCTTCTTCACCTATAATATCGATTTCTGTTTGTTCTTTTAATATATGATCATTTCCCCACCAATGACCTAAAGATTTAAAAACAATAGGCATTCTTCCTTTTATTAATTGTTTCCATAAATATTGCATGCATATATCTTCAAATATCTTACCCATATATTCAGATAATTGATTTTTAATTCTTGAATAAGCAATATCAATAGCCCCCATATTAATTAAATTAATATTACCTAATACAAAACGATACCAAAATCTAAACATATTATCATCTATAGAATAAATTGCCTTTTTCGAAGCATTATCACCATATGGTAACTCTTTTTTTACAATACCCAAATTAATTAAATTTTTAATATAAGTTGCACAAACACTTGTAGTTTCAGAAATTTTATTTGATATTTCTATTAATTTGGATGAGCCAGATGCAATTGCAGTAATAATAGCGTTATATATATTTGGTTCTCTAACTTCCTGTTTTAATAAATTTATAGGTTCTTCAAAAACAAAAGAATCAGGAGTTAAAAATATTTTTTTAATATTATCTTCTAAAGATACTCTATCATCTATTTGCATTAAATAATGAGGTGTACCACCTAACATTCCATAAATAATTGCTCTTTCTTCAATAGAAAACTTTTTTAAATAATCATAGCATTCAAAAAAATCAAATGGCATTATTTTCATTTGCGATGTTCTTCTACCATATAAAGGCGATTTATAAGCAAGCACTTCATCTTCCATATAAGACATAGAAGATCCACATAAAATTAACATTAATTTTGAATTATCTTTATATTTATCAATTAAAAATTGTAAAGTAGAAGCTAATGACTTACTTACTCTAGCAACATAAGGATATTCATCGATAACTAAAATAATTCTTTTCTCTTTAGATAAACAAAATACATAATCTAAAGCATCTTGATAAGAAGAAAAATAACTTACCGGAACATTCTTTTTTTCATATTCAAAAATACATTTACTAAAATTATCTAAATTTTGTTTTTCATTACTTTCAATTCCAACAAAATAAATAGCATCTTTATCTAATAAAAATTGTTTTATCAAAGTTGTTTTTCCAATTCGCCTTCTACCATACAATACTGTAAATTGAAAATCATCACTATTATATAAATTTTCTAATGTTTTAAGTTCTTTTTCTCTTCCAACAAACATGGTTTTATCCTCTTATTTTTAGTTTACCAAAATGTAAAAATTTAGTCAAACATGTTTTACTAAATTATGATTAACTAAATAGTAAATTACCAATTTTATAAAAATATCTATCAATTTTATTAGATATATTATTGCATAATAAAAACCCAGCGATTAGTATTACACCAATTTCACTGGGTTAATATAATAAATCAGTTAAATTATTTGTTTAATTCAACATTTTTTTGAGCTATTGGTAAGTTATATTCGTCATAAGCAGTTATTTTAGCTGCATGAATTTTAACTGGAGATGAAGTAATTACACTATTTGGTTTTGTAATAAAATATTTTTCATTATTATCATTGAAATTAAATACATAATACATAGTTCCTTCGTGTTCAACCAACCAAAATTCAACATTTTCTTCTGAGCTGACTTTTATAGATGAAGAATTATCCAATGTTAAACTGCTATCAACAAATTCTTTATATTGTTCAACAGTAACTAATTTTCCTTCTTTAAAATTAGTTTGATAAATACCATTATTAAATAGACTCTTTTCAATTCTAATATCAAATGTATATGATGAATTTTCATTATATGGTGGTATATATCTTGTTCCACCAATAATAGATAATACATAATATTCGACTGATTTAGATTCAGCTTCTACTAATTTAAATCCATCAGCATTGTAGGTAATACCTAAAGATGCGTCATTCAATACTCTATTAATTCCTAAATTAACATTTTCAAATTCACCATATGGATCTTCTTTTGCATTTTTCTCTGCATAATTTCCACCAGCAATCATTGGGGTACCACCTGTAGCAGAAAGTGTACCTTTATTAGAAACATTTTTAGCAATAAGTATGTATTTATTGCTATGAGAAAGATTACCTAAAATCAAATTAACTTTTGATCCTAAGAAATTACCATAATATGTTGAATCTTCAACTATACCACTTCCACCATAATAAGGTGATCCTCCAAAGAAAACAGCAGAATATCCATCGCTAACTATATTAACATAAACGTCAGCATTTTTGATAGTAACATTATTATTACTTGCCCAACCATTATTATAAACGTCTTCAGCAATCCAACGTGTATATAAACCACAATTACTAGTTAATTCAATACTAGTATTTTTATCAATAGTATACATATCAACATTATTATATGTTGTATATGTATTACCACTATGTCCTGCACATATCCATACAATTTTATTATTTAAATAATAATCAATATTGGAAATTGTAGTTTTTCCAATTGAATTGACAAAAATATCATCTAAATCATCATTTACAATAAGTTTATAGTTAGAATTAAAATCTTTTTGTCCATTTAATTCACCTCTAAAATATCCTGAAATAGCAACTATTGAATTTTCACTAAATATAGAAAAATCGTTATCATATTTATTTAAATCAATATCTGAAATTAATTTAAATGAAAAAGATTTACCTGTTTTCATTTGATCACTATATTTACCTATATTAATGAATTGTTCTGCATTTTCAATTAAATATGGACTACGTTCAGTACCAAACCCACCTGCAAAATCATTCATTTCAGTTAATTTATCACTTGTAACATTTTCTGTTGGTTTAACACTTTCTGGTACATTAAATGTTGTTTTACTTGTATCTGTTGTTACAATTGTTCCAACATTATTTTCATTTGTTGCTGTTACTTTTACCATTGTGCTTTCTGTTGGTTTTGCAATAATTGTTGATACATTTGCTGTATTTTCTACTGCTACATGTCCATCTTCAACCTCAATATTTCCTGTTACTGTTCCATATTCATGATATGATTCTCCAGCAATTGCTTTAATTGATACAGTTTTTACTTCACCATAATGTCTTACTGTTGCTTGTCTTGCATCTATTGTAATGGTTCCTGATGTTGTGTACATTGTTACATCTGCTGTTGATGAATCATCTTTTACACTAATGTTATTAATGCCACTTGTTCCTGCATCAATACCAACTAATTTAGTTAATGTTAATGTTTGTGATTCATATCCATTTGCAAAATATAAACTATAATTTAAATCTTTCCAAGTATTAAATTCAGCTTCATTATGGATTACTACGAATGAATCAACTGTATTTGCACTGATTGTTGCATTTGTTGGTGCTACTACATCTCTATTTTCATTTAATAAAAACATTAAATCTTGTTTTGAATCCCATACATAAGAATATCCATCTGTTGTAGGTGTTACTTTTTCTAGATCAATACCTGCTTCTAATAAATCTTCTCTTGCTTCTGTTAATGTTTTATTTTTCTTTACTACTCCATTTGCTTGTAATGCTGTATTCATTTGAGTTGTTAATGATGCATCATTACTTTCTTTAGCTTTCTTTGTAAAGCCCATATAACCTACTACACTGACGGTAGCAAGTACTGCTAATATTGCTATTACTACTAATAACTCTACTAACGTAAATCCTTTTTTCTTTTTCATAATAAGTAAATTCTCCTTAATCTTTGATATAATTCAATATCATCTACTTCTTGTTAGAAAGTAATTTTTCTAATTCTTTTATACGATTTTCTTTTTCTTGTATTACTTTGTTTTGTACTTGTTCTTTTTTAATAAATAACACTGATATAACTACAATTAAAACAATCAATATTACTATTAGTATTAAATCTACAATTAGCCATGCCATCATACTAATTCTCCATTTCTCATTTCGACACGTAACTGACCGCTTTGTTTTATGTAGCCTATATCTATTTGTCTTATTACAAGTTCAACATCTTTTTCTTCGTTTACTTCTATTTTGATTGTCTTTAGAAGTAATGGTTCAACATCTTTACTTACTTTAATTTTTCCAAAATTGAATTTTACAATTAAATTACCATTTGAAATAACTATTTTCCCAATGATTTTACCTTTACCATAAGTTAGAGTTTCATATGATTTTCTAACATTGACATTTACATCTTTTAACTTTAATGCATAACTAACGATTGCATCATAGTAATTTCGATGTTTTTCATCTAATTTTTCTAACTCTTCAGTAAAAATAACATCCGCTACTACTTTTTCAAGTATAATCTTATGTTCAATATCTTCTTTTTTATTCTGTAAAAGATTTTCTAATCGTTTTATTTCTTTATCTAATTCTAAACATTTAATTTGATAATTTAAACTTTCAGTGTTATCTCCTAATAAGAATGAAACAAGGTATCGTATTGTAATAGCTATTAGTAAAAATAATACAAAAAATAATCCTATGTAAACTATTTTCAAATTACGCCCCCTTTTTTTCACAAAAATAATACCCCCCCCGATGGTTTTTGTCAATAATTATTTTTTGTTAAATTAATGATTATTCACTTTTTTATATCAATTTTCTTATTTTTTTAAATTTAATATACGTTAATTGAAATTTATTAAATGCAAAAAAATCCCTTTAGAAATTAATTTCTAAAAGGATTTATTAAGTATTTATAATTTAATCAAGAGTTCTAAGTTCTTTAAATGTCATTGTGGTTTGAATAGCTGGGCCTAACTTATCATCATAAGTCCAGGAGAATAAACCAATATGACCACCATTATAGTTAGTTAATGATATTTCATTTTTTTGGAAGAGAGATATTCCAAATTGGATTCCATCTGCATAATAAAGTTTTAACACACCATTAATTACTTCGATGGTAAAATCTTTACCATCACAATCAACAGCCCATGCATCTATAGCTTTTGCATAGCAATCATTAGTGCCATCTAAATAATGTAATTGAACCCAAGCTTCAGTAGATGATTTATGAACAGTTATCGCATAGCCTTTAACTCTTGAGCCAGCAGATTCAGCACCTATTAAGAATGCTCTAGAAATATAACCTGTTGTATTATCACCATTTAAAATATAATGGAATGGATTAATAAATGTTGCTCCAGACATATTTACTTTTAATCTAAAATTATTAAAGTTATCATTAGCAAGTTGCCATCCAGCATTACCTGGATTAATAACAGTATTAGTTCCTTGTTCGTGTGTCCATTGATTCATATTATTTTGTACTGCATCCCAACTAGACTTAATAGAATTATCATCACTAAAAATATGATCCATTAAATCAATTGCTGGTCTAACATATTTTGAAGGAGTAGAAGCAACTAAAGTTTTTAATTCATTAATACCACTCATAATATCTAAATAAGTAGTTTTTGTTTTTAAATTAGTAATTTTATCTTCAATAATTTTTAAATCTTCTAATGCATAATTATTTACATCAATCTTATTAACTTCTTTTTCTAAGAATGATTTAGCTCTATTTAAACCATTAACAGCATTATTAGTAATCAAATTATCAAAAGTAATATCATAGGTGCTACCTACCCAATTAAGTGCACCAATAAAAGTTTTTTCTGGCATTGGAGCTTGAGAATTAAGATTAATTGTTTCACCACCATTAATTGATGAGCCTTTATCAAAACATTTTAAGAAACCATCTTTAATTTCAATTCTAAAGACTTGTCCATTCGTGGTTGTTTCATGCACCCAACCACCTAAATATACAATTTCAAAATTAGTGTTAGATTGATTATATGCATTTTTAAGATAATAGACTCTAAAATGTTCTCCTTTAGAATTTGAATTAATATCAAGAAGATATCCATTTAATCCACCAACACTTGCTGTACTAGGATTAGCAAGTAAAATACCAGTATCAGCAATTCCACCAGTAGGACCAGAAACAGAAAATTCAAAGCTCATTCCTTCTAATTCATATTGAATATCACTTAATGCATATCCAACACTATTAGTTGTAATTTTGCCTTTAGAATAAATCCAAGTATTTCTATGTTCAGTAACAAGAGGCCATTCACTTCTTGTATCATAATCTTTTAATTCTTCAAAAAGATATTGAGCATCGGTAGTAGTATTATTAAAAATATCTTCATATTCTTGTGTAGAGAATTTTTCAACTTCTTCTTTTGTTTTTAAAGCATTAATTGAATTAATAACTTCTTCTTTTTTATTATTTAAAGTAACTTGTTCTTCCACTCTAAAACGATTATCAATTTTTGTTAAAGAATTAATCTTTTCTTTTTTAGCATTTTCTAATTCAATTTCATCATTAGTTTTATCTTGTCCACCTTCTAATAAAGTTTGTAAAGTGGTGGTTCTAGATAATGAAGTTACTTCTTCAGTACTATCTTCTTCTATTACCTTAATATATGCAGAAATATTACTATTACGATATGTATCAGTGTTGAAATGAATTGTATAACATGCCCAATAATAAAGACCTTTCATCTCTGGATTAGTTGTTAAATTACTTCCATCATAATAATAAGTTGAATCATTAGCAAGAATACCTCGGTAAACTTCACTTACTTCTTTTTCAACAACATCTTTTCCTTCAATTTCACGAACATATTTAATTGATGAAATATTACCTTTTACTGCAGTAGCAAATCTTAAGACATACTTATTATCAGTTGGATCTTGTCCATATTGGACAAATGTTTTTGAAATAGACATGGTTTCATCACCAATTAAAGCACGTTTCACATCGACTTTTAAATTCGATTCTTGATTTAATCCATCCAAACACTCTTCTTTTAATGGACTATTAATTGTAGAAGCACTTCCTACAAATGGTATTGATGCTAAAATCAAACCAAGCGCTAAATAATTTTGTTTTTTCATTTAAATTTCCTTTCTTTAAGTTAATAAAATGTAAGGGCTTACATTGATAAGCAAAAAAATATAACCTATATATTTTCGTTATATTTCCCATCAAAGCCCAAGTTATTATCGTTGGTACTTATTAACATAACATCATTAAATAATACTTCTTCCATTTCCATAGTCGGCATTTCGTATTTTTTCATGCATTTGTTTTCCTTTCTAAAATACACAATTTAACATAAACTTAAGTTAAAAATATAAGTATTGCTCTTTTATTATAAAATATATTTCTAATAAATCAACACCCAAATTATAGCGTTATAGTTAGAAAATATATTATTTATTCTATTTTTTTATTTATTAGTTAAAAAAAATCTGATATTTCTATCAGATTCATTTTTATAAAGTGGTGACCCGAGGGAGATTCGAACTCTCGGCCTACGGCTTAGAAGGCAGTTGCTCTATCCACTGAGCTATCGGGCCAACGCTTTATTATAATAGCACAAAATTAAATAAAAACAATAGTTTTTTAATTTTTTTTAAATAAAGCATTATAATTCGATTTCATTATAATAAATCGAACTTACTTGTTGATCTTCTTCTTGATAAATACCTTCAACAAGTAAAGTTTCACCTTCAATGGAGAAAGACACTTTTTCTTCTTTTTGCATTAAATCAAGAGATAACATTACAAGTTCATATAAATCTTTATTTACTGTATTTTCATCAATTAAAGCCGATGAATTAACTTTTAAATTAAACTTTTCATTTTCTTCTTGAATGGAGGAAATTTCTTTATACAAATCAAGATTTTGTAATTGATAATTTGATGGTAAGTTTTTAAATAAGCCATTAACAAACGTAATATTATCTGATTTACCTTTATCCGAATAAAAGCTAACTGGTATAAGATAATTATTATCTTTAGAATA
>OJJO01000105.1_pt1 | contig 25879 bp, 20 predicted proteins | sample 1596351 | NCBI WGS metagenome assembly OJJO01 (sample SAMEA4350117, study PRJEB24818) | metagenome | biome: human; feature: gut; material: faeces | place: Denmark | collected 2013-09
AATTAATGCTTTAAAAAAATTAAATGTGGAATTTCATCAAAAAGAAGAATTTATTTCTTATAAAAAAGAAAATCAAAAATATGTTGTAACAACTTCTTTAAATAGTTTTCTTGTTGATAAAATAGTTTTTGCTATTGGAGGAATTTCTTATTTAAATAAAGTAGATAATTATCATCATATTGTTAATTTAATGAATGTTTCTTTATCTAATTTAAAACCTTCTTTATGTCCTTTGATTGTAAAAGAAAAAATCAATAAAGAGGCTATTGGTAAAAGAAGTAAAGCAAGAGTTAGTTTATATAATAATAATCAAAAAATATATGAAGAAAGTGGTGAAGTACTATTTAAAAAAGATGGTATTTCTGGCATCGTTATTTTTAATTTAGCTAGTTACCTAGTTCGACAAAATAAGTTAAATAACCCTTATTTAAAAATTAATTTTATTGAAAATATTTCTAAAGATGATATTTTACATCAAGAAAAAACATTTTCTAAAGAAGAAATTATTAATAGTTATGTAATAAGTGAAATTGGAAAAATGATTGATAAAAATAATTTATATGATAATTTGTCTTCATTTATTTTACATATTAAAGATTTTTATCCTTTTTCTGAATCACAAGTAACCCATGGAGGTATTTTATTAAATAATATTAATTTAAATACTTTATCATTAAAAAATAATAGTAATATTTTTGTTGGAGGCGAACTTCTTGATGTTGATGCTTTATGTGGAGGATATAATATTTTCTTTGCATTTGCATGTGGTTATAAAATCGGAAAATCACTAGAATAAAAAAATAAATCTTTTTCACAAGTTAAGATAGGAAACATTAAATAAAATGATGTAAATAATTCATTTATTATTTATAGGTGCAATTCGCTTAATTTTAACTATATTTAAAATTTAATAGCGTTTTTAAAAAAATCGAATGTTTGACATCCGATTTTTTATTTGTTTACACCTGCAAACAAAAATAGATAATTTTTTATATTTTCGTTCTTGATTAGTTAAAAATTTTTATTCTACGGCTTTCAAACTTTCGTTCATTCTAGTTTTTATAATCTTTGGTCTAAGTATTAGCGTTACAAGTAGTGTAAATAAGAATACGACAACTGGTACAAGTAGCCACATAAACCAGCTTACGTTTCCAACCGTTCCGAAACCTATCGTTTTAAAAACAAGCGTCGCAAGACCTATTCCTATAGGATACCCGATGATAATTCCTAAAAACACGCTGATATATATTTCTCGATAAATATAGCCACATATTTCTCTATCATGATATCCAAGAACCATAAGAGTCGCTATTTCTCTTTCCCTTTCGCTTATATTTATGGTTGTAAGGGTGTTTATCACTACAGCCGTCAATAGTCCTGCGAAAACAACAACTACCACCGCTATTCCTATAATTGCTGGTGAACCAAAGTCTCCGAACAGGCACATATCGAGGAGAGCAAGCCCTGCAAATACTAGTCCTGTTGATACACCAACGGATACAAGCATCATAAAAAAACGCGTTTTATACCTGAATACGTTTCTCATCGATGATTTATATTTAAACGAAAGTCGCTTCCAGATAAAAGGAATTTTTTCAAGTAAAATTCTCCCTCCTTTTTTCGGTGGCTTTGGCCGCAAAAGGTCGGCGGGAGCGTTATTTGCAAGTTTCATGCCGATGGAGAATACCGCGATTAACGTAACAGCGATAATTACGCTTAGTGATATAAAGTAATAACTCGGATTAACCACCACTGATATAGGCGGCATAAGGTAACTATAACCGAAAGCAAAACATATTAGCCATGAAACACCATACCCGACAAAAAAACCTATAAACCCACCTGTAGCCAGTGCGACGAGCACAAAGAAAATGTATCTTACGACTATTCTTACTGAGCTGTATCCAAGTGTTTTCAAACAGGCGATTTGAGAACGTTCTTCATCCATAAGTCGCATCATAGATGATAATACGACTAGAAGAGTTACAGCGATGAAAATGATCATTAAAATATTGCCTATTCCGCGTACTTTGTCCGCGCTAGCGATAACCGATTTGAAACTATAATTATCGTAAAGCGTAATTATGCGCACATCTTCGCCTAAAAGGCTAGTCAATTCGATTTTTTCTTTTTCGATGTATTTTTCGTAACCAGAGGAAAATGATTTGAACAAATTACGTTTTTCCGCTTTTATATATAGATCGCCTTTCGGTAGAAAATCGCAGATTTTAGTTGGGCAATATAAAATATTTTCGAGTAAATCGAGTTTATTGATTTCTATCATGTTATCAGGAACTTCGGTATCTTCCGGATTGTTATAACTTGGCTCTCCATCTTTACCGAATGTCAGTGGACTTTTAACTATTCCTTTAATAGTAACGTTTATTTTATGTGAAAACGGCAAATTGAGTGTTGTTTTGAGATCTATTTCTATCTTTTCGCCGATTGAGTAGCCTTTTATTATGTTATCTTTTACTTCGGCGTAAACGCAATTTTCATCGTCGCTATTTATCTTTTCGCCTTCAACAAGTTCTAACTCGTTGATTTTGGTATTTTCAAGATCAAGAAAGTATAGTCTAAGCGATCTTTTTTCGCTCACCTGTATATCAAAAGACATTCCTGTTTCTACATTGTTTTCACCATAACGATATTTTACCGCGGAAATCTGTTCGTCGGTAAAACCGCCTGTTTTACTTTTCACGATAAAATCACTTACATTTTGTTTTGTATAATAATTCTCTATGCTGTCCTTTATCATATCGGTAGGTGAACCGATACCCGAAATAAAACCTATCGAGATAAGAACAATACCTATAAGAGAAAGAAGCCGTATAAGATGTTTTTTGAACATCCTGCGGACTGTTTTCAAGTATGTTTTCACCATTCTATCTCCTCAACTGATTTTGGATTATCGTTTGTTTCAATACTCTCAATTTTTCCACTTTTTATCTTTATTACTTTATCAGCCATATCTTTAAGCGCGGCATTGTGTGTTACGATAATGACAAGTTTATTTCTTTCGCGGGATAAATCCTGTAAAAGTTTCAGTATCTTTTTTCCAGTAACATAATCTAGCGCGCCAGTTGGCTCGTCGCATAATATCAACTTGGGGTTTTTAGCAATTGCCCGAGCAATGGAAACTCTTTGCTGCTCTCCGCCGGAAAGTTCTGATGGAAAGTTGTCGAGTCTATCGCCGAGTCCCACTGATTCAAGAACAGTTTTCGGATCGAGATGGTCATCGCATATTTCAATGGCGATTTCCACGTTTTCAAGTGCGGTAAGGTTAGGCATAAGATTATAGAACTGGAAAACAAAACCTACATCATGACGCCGATAATCGGTCAGTTGTTTTTTATTGAATGAAGTTATATTTTTTCCATCAAGAACAATTTCGCCGCCAGTCGCTGTGTCCATTCCTCCTAAAAGGTTTAGAAGAGTTGTTTTACCTGCGCCGGATGCACCGAGAATCACCACGAATTCGCTTTCGTTCAAATCGAACGAAACATTTTCTACGGCATGTACGGACAAAGAACCAGTATGATATTCTTTTCTTACATTTTTAAGCGATAATATTTTCATAACTCACCTCCATTAAATTAGTAGTATTAATATAGTATTTGTATTGTGCTTTATCAATTAGATTTTTTTAATATTTCTTGCTGGTAAGTAATATTTCTCAAATTGACTTATAACAAAGATTAAAAGGCAATTGTGAGCTATATTTAATGATTTTTATATTTTTAAATTAAATCAAAAGAATAAAGCAAAATAGTAAAATTATTTAATTGATTAGAAGATAAAATTAGATACTAATAGAATTATCGAAACGAACATGTGATTATTATTCATCTTGTAAAAAAATTAGAAATAGAAAGAAATCATGAAATTTTTATTTTATAAAAGAAAAATCTATTATAACACTTATAATATACCACAAAATTCAGTTTTTTTTCAATTTATTAGTTTATAAATGAAATTAATTTGTCAATTAATAAATTATATTATAAGTAATTTACCAAAAATATTTATTGATTATAATTATTGAAGTGCTAAATTTTGAAAAAAGAATGATAAATATCGAGTTATTATTGCGTATATGTACAATTTTAGCTAATAAAAAAAGGTTGATTTTACTCAACCTTAATCAGCTGTTTTTAGAACTTTTGCTTCGTATTTCTTTCTTTCAGAATAATTTAAAATTTTCTTTCTCATACGATAAGTAGAAGGAGTAATTTCAAGTAATTCATCAGAATTAATATAATCTAAGCATTCTTCCATTGACATTTTACGAGGTGATTTTAAGACAACAGTAAAGTCTTTAGAAGCTGAACGCATATTTGTCTTTTCTTTTTCTTTAGTAACAGTAACACCTAAATCAGAGTTATATTTATTTTCACCAACAATCATACCTTCATATACTTGAATTCCTGGAGAAATGAACATTGTTCCTCTTTCTTCAGTGTGTTCAATTGCATATGGAGTAGCTTGACCTGAATCAACTGCGACAAGAACACCTATTGCTCTTTCGCCAACATTCATCTTTAACATTGGTCTATATTCTTTGAAAGTATGGTTAATAATTCCATATCCTTTAGTCATTGTTAAGAAATTATTAACAAAGCCTAATAATCCTCTAGAAGGAACTACATATGTGACTCTAACTTGGTTTTCATTATAAACCATATGAATCATTTCACCACCTCTAGATGATAGTGAATCGATAACAGAACCTAAATATTCTTCTGGAACATCAATTTGGACATCTTCAAATGGTTCACATTTAACTCCATCAATTTCTTCAATAATAACTTGTGGTTTTGATACTTGAAGTTCAAAACCTTCACGACGCATATTTTCAATTAAAATAGATAGATGTAATTCGCCACGTCCAGAAACAATGAAATTTTCAGAATTAACAATTCTTTCAACTTTTAAAGAAACATCTCTTTGAACTTCTTTAAATAATCTTTCTTCGATTTTTGAGCAAGTTAATAATTTTCCTTCAAGGCCAGCAAATGGAGAAGTATTAACACCAAATGTCATTTGTAAAGTAGGTGGATCAATTCTAAGTAATGGTAATGGATCAACTGCATTTAATTCACAAACTGTTTCACCAACATTAATATCTTGAATACCAGCAATTGCGACAATATCACCAGCTTTTGCTTCTTTTACTTCAATTCTATTTAAACCAAAATAGCCAAATAATTTTTGAATTCGACAAGTTTTTACACTTCCATCTAATCTAGATAAAGAAACTGTTTCACCTTCATGGATTGTTCCTCTTTTAACTAAACCAACTCCAATTTTACCAACGAAATCTGAGTAATCAAGTAAAGCAGGTTGGAATTGAAGAGGTTTATCTAATTCAACTTGAGGTTCAGGAATTTCAGAAATGATTGTTTCAAAAATTGGATCCATACCAGGAGCTTGATCTTCAAGTTTTGGTGAATAAGATGAAGTTCCTTTTAAAGCAGAGCAATAAACGGTTTTGAATTCTAATAAATCATCATCTGCGCCTAATTCAATAAATAAATCTAAGACTTCATCAACAACTCTAGAAGGATCTGCATTAGGTCTATCAACTTTATTGACTACGACAATTGGTTTAACATGTGCTTCAAGAGCTTTCTTTAATACGAATCTTGTTTGAGGCATTGTTCCTTCGAAAGCATCGACAACAAGAACCACTCCATCAACCATGTGCATAATTCTTTCAACTTCGCCACCAAAGTCAGCGTGACCTGGAGTGTCTAAGATATTAATGTGATAGCCATTATAATCTAAAGCAGTAGTTTTAGCTAAGATTGTAATACCTCTTTCTCTTTCAATATCATTACTATCAAGAGCACGATCTTGAACTTTTTCGTTATCTCTAAAAGTATGTGAGTTAACAAGTAATTGATTAACAAGTGTTGTTTTACCATGGTCAACATGGGCAATAATTGCAACGTTTCTAATATTCATGGATTTTACCTCCGCCTAAAAGATTATAATTCAATAAAAAAAATCTTTAAACAAAAATTTGCTTAAAGATTTAAAAAATTTATAAACTTATTTATAATTTGTCGATATCAATAATATTTGCAATAATAATTGGTTGTTTTTTTGTTTCTTTTCTAATATATTTTGAAATTTTATCGGTTATTTTGTTGATAAATTCTTTTTCTTTTCCTTCATAGTAATTAGTAATGCTTGTATGTAAAGCATCTTCAAAAATCGAATTAATTTGTTTAACAACATTTTCTGAATCTTTTAAGAAAACAAATCCACGCATTTGTACATCTTGAGAAGTGATAATTTTCTTTTGTGAAGAAGAAATAACGGCACCTAAAATGATAACCCCATCAGTAGCCATTGCTATTCTTTCTTGAATAACTGAATCAACAACATTACCTACACCAATTCCATCAACCATAATATCACCATTTTCAATTATAGTTTTAAAATCAGGTTTAGCAATTCCATTTTCAATATTTAAAATCATTCCATTATCGAAAATAAAAATGTTGTTGTGGTTATATCCTTTATTTAATGATAAGGCAATTTTAGCATTATTCATTAATTGACGATATTCACCTTTAATTGGTAAATAATATTTAGGTTCAAGCATCGTAATTAACATTTTCAAATCTTCTTCATGGGCATGCATTGAGCAAATTTCTTTTCTTGTTAAATTGATTACATGTGCACCTGTTTTATAGGCATTATCAATTGCTTCAATAGAAATTTTTTCAGTACCAGCAACCCCTGGACAGGCAATAATAAATGTATCATTTTCATTAAAGGTTAAATTATTTACTAATTCACCATTAGTGAAAGAAATAATTGATTGGAAAACATCTTCTCCACATCCATCAATTAACACTAAAACATCTTGTTCTCTTAAACGATTTATTTCGCTAATATTAGCTCTATTACTTGCAGGAATTGAATACATTGATTCAAGTAATTCATGAGAAAATAATTTTTCTACTTCATCAGTTAAAAAGATAATTTTTTTATTAGCTTTAACAGCAAGTTCAATAATTTCTCTTAAGTTATATAAGTTTTGAGAATAAACAGAAATAAAAATTCTTCCTTTTGATTCTAAAAATTCTCTTTGAATATGTTGAGTGATACGATGATTTGGTGAAGCATGACCTGGCTTATCAGCATCACATGATTCAGAGAAAAGTATAAGTATTTTCTTCTTTAATGATAAAGTTGTTAATAATTTAAAATCCATTTGATTTGTAGAAGGGGCACCAAAATCAATAATGAAATCAGAAGCGTAGAAAATATAACCTTCATCAGTATCAATAGCAACTGATAATGTGCCAGGAACAGAGTGAGTCATATTAATAAAAACAAATTCACGGTTATTAATTATAGTTGGGCCATTTTCTACAATATGGAAATCATAATCAATTGGTTTTAAACCATAGATTAAAGTCTTACTTTTAATTAATTCCGCGGTTAATTTTGAACAATATATTGGAGCGGGTACTTTTCTATAAATATAAGGTAATGCACCCATTTGATCATCATGAGCATGCGAAATAATATAGCATTTAACCCTGTCAGCATTTTCTTTTAAATAATTATAATTTGGGATAATACAATCGACACCAGGGACTCTTTTATCTGGAAATTTGATACCAGCATCTAATACATAAATATCGTCATTAATCTCGATTATTGACATATTTTTACCATTTTCGTCAAGACCGCCTAACGAAAAGAATTTGATTTTATCAGACATTATAAAACTCCTTCTTGAATTTCAAATATAGTATAACCAAAGAAATATATTTAATCAATTGTAAAAAATATTTTTTAAAAATAATTTATTTGCTTTACAAATAGATATTTTTTGTTTACAATAGTCTAGCAGTTGGCGATTATGGTGAAGTGGTTAACACATCTGGCTGTGAACCAGACATGCGTCAGTTCGATTCTGATTAATCGCCCCATTTAGTTTTATAAAGTTCGATGTTGTAAAATATGTCGAGCTTTTTTTATTTTTGTGAGGGCCCAATTCCTATCTTTGGTTCGAATTCACGAACTTTGATACATAAGAAAACAATTCATAGGGCTTTTGCAGCTCTTTTTATATAAGGATTTATAAGTTTTAAACTCAACGATTGCACTAACAAATGAACGATTACATGAACTATTGAACGTTTACCCCAACGATTGAACGATTATTGAAAAAATCCAAGAAAAGTGCTATATTTATATCATAAATTATCAAAATAAGAGGGTGTGGCATGACTTACTCAGAAGCAATAAAGAAACTGAGGTACAAGCTGATCCTTACGCAAACGGAACTCGGCGAGCTTTTAGGCGTTTCTTTTGCCACCGTGAACAGATGGGAAGCTGGAAAATTCAAGCCGACCACAAGGCTAAAAAGAAAGCTGGCTCCTTATTTTGAAAAATATGGCATAGAAGTGGAGGAGGATAACTAATGGCCAATGTTGAATTAACGGAAACTGAATTAGAAAAAAAATATCCTGGCATATTGGAAATTCTCTTAATTGACCGAACATCGAACAAAAACATAATATGGGCAACGTCCAACTACTCTAGATTTGGAAAAGGCTTTATGAGTACTGACCACATATCTTTGAAATACCTAATCAACCATAGCAGGCAAATAGTCAAACCTAGAATTTTAAAGTCAAAAACAGAACAAAAGAAAAGGTCCAAGGATATGGCTGAGGTATTTACTCCTGCTTGGGTCTGCAATCTCCAGAATAATATGATTGATAACGAATGGTTCGGGTACAAGAACGCTTTTAACGAAGAAATCGAAAGCGGATGGATTGATACAGAAAAAGTCGAATTCAAGGACAAAAACTGGAAAGACTATATAGATTTGGAAAGAATGGAAATCACGTGTGGAGAGGCTCCATATTTAACAAGCAGATACGATGTTGTTACCGGAAGCGAGATACGACCATTGGATAGAATTGGCTTGCTAGATAGGAAACTAAGAGTTGTTTGCGAAAACACGGATGACGAGAATGATTATATTGAAAATTCTCTTTTGTCATTAAAAAGAATTTATGGATATGATTTCCAAGGCGATAATGTTTTAATTGCTAGAAAAAACTTATTCTTTACGTACATAGAATTTTTTGAAGAAAAGTTTAAAAAAGAACCATCGATTGATTTGCTAAAAGAAGTGGCGAAAATCATCAGCTGGAACATTTGGCAAATGGATGGAATGAAATATGTTATTCCTTTTTCTTGCCATAAAGAAGAAACTTTGCAATTGAGCTTATTTGAAGATATGCAAGAAGAACCGGAATTCTGCAAGGGATGCCGAACCGGAGACATTCATCAGCACAATGGAACATATTCGAAGATAAAAGACTGGCGATCAAATAGAATCGTCAAATTTATAGATATCGTTAAATAGGGAGGGCAACAAATGGAATCAGCAACTTTTCAACCTAGTTTCGAATACAAATTAATTTATGTCTTCAGAATCAATGACGGCAATCATAATGGCTATTTAAAAATTGGCGATGCTACTATACACACTAGCAAATCATTCGATCAATTACCGCCAAACTCGCATGATTTGAACTATGCTGCAAAGAAGAGAATAGATGAGTATACCGCAACGGCAGGAATTGTTTATGAGCTTCTTTATACTGAAATTGCCGTTTACAAGAACAACGATAGCAGCAGTAAAAAGTTCGGCAAGATATTAGCTTTTAGAGACCATGACGTTCATTCAGTTTTGAAACGCTCTGGAATTACGAATAAGCATTTTGATACTAACAAAACACAGAACGAGTGGTTCAAATGCGATTTGGAAACTGCAAAATTGGCAATAAAAGCAGTAAAGGAAGGAAAATCAGCATTAGACAATTCAAGCATTTCATTCGATAAGAATCCAATTATTTTTAGACCAGAACAAATGGAGGCCATTGAGAAAACATTAAAGCAATTCAAAAAAGGCGACAGAATGTTGTGGAATGCAAAGATGCGATTCGGAAAAACGCTAACCGCTCTTGAAGTTGCGAAAAGGTCATCTTTTTGTCGTACGATAATTATAACTCATAGGCCTGTTGTCAGTGATGGATGGTACGAAGATTTCTCTAAAATATTTTATGACACAGATAAATATGAATTTGGATCAAAAACGCACGGCAAATCAATCGAAGAATTGATTAAGTCCGGCAAAAATTTTGTTTATTTTGCTTCCATGCAAGATCTAAGAGGGTCGGAGCAAGTCGGCGGAAATTTTGACAAAAACAATATAATTTTCAAAATAAACTGGGATTTCGTCGTTGTAGACGAAGCCCACGAAGGCACAAAAACTAAATTAGGACAATCAGTTCTACAAGCCGTCATCAAGCCTGATGATAAAGAGCATGTGACAAAAACGCTTGAATTATCCGGAACACCATTCAACCTTCTTGTTGACTATGAAGATAATGAGATTTACACATGGGACTACATTATGGAACAGGAGGCAAAGCAGGAATGGGCATTGCATCGTTTTGGCGATTCTAACCCATATGAAGAGCTCCCAAAGATGAACATTTATACTTATCATCTTGAAGAAACCTTCAAAAACTATATGGATTTGGAGGATAAGGCATTTAACTTTAGAGAGTTTTTTAGAACTTGGACAGGAGACATAAACAAAGATTATGAAAAGATGCCTGATGGCGTTTCAATCGGTGATTTTGTTCACGAAAATGATATCAGAAGCTTCTTAAAATTGATTTGTTTCAAAAGTGAAAAAACCAATTATCCTTTCTCTACAGAGGAATATAGATCTTATTTTAGACACACATTGTGGATGCTTCCTGGAGTAAAAGAAGCCAAAGCTTTTTCAAAATTACTTAAGGCAGATCCTATTTTCGGCCAATTTGAAATAATAAACGTTGCTGGCGATGGTGACGAGGAAATCGATTCTAACAATGCATTAGACGCTGTTAGAAAAGCCATGGGAAAAAATCCAGATGAAACATACACAATCACGCTTTCATGTGGAAGGTTGACTACCGGGGTTTCTGTCCCAGAATGGACAGCCGTGATGATGCTTGCTGGTTCTTATTCTACACAAGCGAGCCAATACTTACAAACGATATTTAGAGTCCAAACTCCAGCCAACATAAATGGTAAAATAAAAGAGAACTGCTATGTTTTTGATTTTGCTCCGGACAGAACTTTGAAGATGGTCGCAGAATCAGTACAGCTTTCTCAACGAGGGATGGGAAGCCAAAGCGCAGAATTTAGACTCCAAAAATTCTTGAATTTCTGCCCGGTATTATCTATTGCTGAAACCGGAATGAAGGAATACAAGGTTTCATATTTGCTTCAAGAGTTAAAGAAAGCATATGCTGAAAGGGTTGTAAGAAACGGCTTCGATGACACAAGACTTTATAATGATGAATTATTGAAACTTGATGATGTTGATCTTAAGGAGTTCGAACGCCTAAAAGGAATAATTGGCTCAACACCAAGTCAGGAAAAGACAAAGCAAATCGACATAAATAATGAGGGCTTTACTGAAGAAGAGTATGAAAGAATAAAAAAGCTTGAGAAAAAGCCTAAAAAAGAATTGAGTGAAGAAGAAAAGCAGCAATTAGAAGAGCTAAGAAGAAAAAGAAAAGAAAAAGGCAATGCTATATCAATATTAAGAGGAATATCAATTAGAATACCATTGCTGGTTTATGGAGCTGACGTTCCTATCAGTAAGGACATTACCATTGACGAATTCCCATCTTTAGTCGATGATGCCTCTTGGACTGAATTCATGCCTAAGGGTGTGACTAAAGAAGATTTTAAAAAGTTCTCTAAGTATTATGACAAAGATATCTTTGTTGCATCGACTTTTAGAATCCGTTTTATAGCAAAATCAGCTGATGAATTAGAGCCGACCGAGCGAGTTCAAAAAATCTCACAATTGTTTTCTACGTTTAAGAACCCAGATAAAGAAACCGTGTTGACTCCATGGCGCGTTGTAAACATGCATTTGTCGCAAACCATCGGTGGTTTTTGCTTTTGGAATGAAGATTTTAGAAATGAGGTTGACAATCCTAGAGAAGTAATCAATGATGGTGTTACCGAATCCATTTTTTCAGATAACGGAAAGGTGTTAGAAATAAATTCAAAGACGGGATTATATCCTCTTTATGTTGCGTATTCTTTCTACCGTGAGTTCTGCAAAGGAATTGACGAGCGTGAGTTGACTTTTGAAAAGAAGAAATCAATTTGGAACAAAGTACTAGAAAATAATATATACGTCATTTGCAAGACACCGATGGCAAAACAAATCACTCGTAGAACATTGCTTGGTTATACAAGCGGAAGATTTAACGCTCACGCCTTCGATGATTTGATTGCACAAATGAAAGACAAACAAAATCAATTAATAAAGAAAATAAAGACGCCTAATTTCTGGGGCAAAGGAGGAATAGAAATGAAATTTAATGCAATTGTAGGCAATCCACCATATCAATTAAAATTAAACAATAATGAAGACCAACAAAATGTTACTTCGATATACCATTTATTTTTACTTGCTTCGTTAAAAATAAAACCAGATTATATTTCATTGATTATGCCTTCTAGATGGATGACCGGGGGTCGTGGGCTAGACGAATTTAGAAAACAAATGCTAGAAATGAATAATTTTTTAATTATGCATGATCACGTTGATGCTAGGGATTGTTTCACAAATGTTGAAATAAAAGGTGGCATTTGCTATTTTCTTTGCTTGCCATCGTTCAATGGAGAATGTGATTACTATTTACATCTAAAAGACAAAACCGAACATTCAATAAGAAAATTAGATTCTTTGGATGTTGGTATGGTTATTCGTGATTCTAGAGCCTTTTCAATCGTTAATAAGGTAATTCAATCAAGTGACTTTAAATCATTCGAGTCTATTGCAGGATCACAAACACCTTTTGGCATTGTTACAAGTTTTAAAGATTATACACTTGAACCAACGAATGAGAATACAATGAAAATCTATGGAAATAAATTTATAGGATATACTTCTGTAAAGAATATTTTGAAAAACAAAGAAGTAGCTTATAAATTTAAGGTATTTGTTCCAAAAGCGATTGGTGATGGAATTCTCGCAACTGATAAAATAAAACCTATTGTTCCAGATAATCCATCAATATGTACACAAACATACATTATTTATGGCAGCTTTGAAACCAGAGATGAAGCTGAAAATTTGGCTGGCTATATGAGGACAAAATTCTTCCATTTTTTATTGGGCCAATTGAAAAACACACAACAAATGTCACCAAGTATGTTTAAACTTGTTCCATTGTTAGATTTTAAAGAAAAATGGAACGATGCTAAATTATATGAAAAATACCATTTAACCAACGAAGAAATAGCATTTATAAATGAATCGGTTTGGCCAAAGGAAAGATAGCTATGTCAGATTACTACAGAGGCAATGCTATTTATGATTTGATTGAATCGACTCATAATTTTCGTTATACAACTGAAAATCTTTGGATTCTCGTTTATGGAAACCGCGATTGCGATCCCAAAGTCATTTTATTGTTATCTGCATATAAAAATGAAAATTATGAATCGAAAACACTAACACCAAAAGAATCAGAAATAATGATATACACAGAACAAATTTCACATAAATCTGGGGTTCCTTTTATTTATGTTCGTTTTAATAATGACTCTAAAAAATTAAACGAAGTAAAAATAATGATAAATGGTAGATTTAAATCTATTACGTTAGATGAATATGTAAATATTTTAATAGGCTTTGGGATACAAAAAAACAGTCAATCGTGTAAAAAACCGATTAATTCACATGCATCTAATTTATATCATTTATGGCAGATTAATTGCGGATTAGACATAACAACTTCCGATATTGATTTAATGCGCGTTAATTCAGAACTAGAAATAACTGAAGTATATGAATTAAAACGGTCTTTCATTTCAATTGAAAAATGGGAACCATATCCTGCAGATTTTAATAATTTCATTTTGTTGAGTAAGTTATTTATACGTTGTGGAATCAGTTTTTACATAATGTTCAATCAATATCAAAAAAGTCCATTTAAAGATGATATTGAAAAAATAAAATTATATAAGGTTATTTATGAAAAAGAATTAAAAATAATTAGTCTTGGTATTTTAAACATATCTAGTTTTTTTCTTGAATTTAAAATGTAAAAAAGTTCTGGGGGGAATAGATAAAGATGGCTAAAAATAGAACTAAGTTATTTCTAGATACAATATGCAAATACGATATTAGAGATTTATTTGTTCTTTTGATTGTGTGTTCGCATGTATTTAATGATGACGATATCAAAATGGAAACATATGAAGGAGTTAAAAATCTTTTTTCTAAAATAATTAGTTTTTATAATTTCTCTTCTAAAGGCGATCGTATAGATTTTTATGATGGAGCAAAATGTAACGATATATGTGACACATTGATGCAATATTTACTTAAAAAATATGGCATCGATCACGATGAACTATCTCGTCTTGCTCGCCAAAATAAAATAAGTCAAAAGCAATTTTATTATGAACTATCGTCACCGAAAACGTACCCAAGAACATTTATTGAAACTTTACTTTTTAAGTTTAAGCCTTTTGAAAATTTTTTGAATGAAAACTATGGTTTGTCATTAGTCCAATTGCAAGAAGGTTGCACGGAAATTTTAAAACTTCAGTTAAGTTCTTTTAAATTTTTTGAAGTTCTTGGAAATAAACCGACAAACATAACTGGTTGTTTACCTAACCATTTTTTGGATGATTTGATTTCGGTAAATGAAAAAAGTTGCGATTTATATTCAATTAACGCTTTTAGTAAAAAAGTGTGCTGTCCAATTATAAAAATAAAAAATGAATACCACATGTTAAGTGGCGAAGTGTTTATAGACAATTTTTACAAATGTTTACACAGGCTATATTCAAAAAGATTATCTAAAGAAGAAAAAGACATTTTTTCAAACCAAAAAGGGAAAATATTCAATGATAGCTGTGAAGCATTATTTAATAATTGTGGCTTTGAAAATGTTTATTCGAATTTTTTGTATGATAAAGGCGAAATTGATCTTTTAATTGATGAAAAAGATGTGTTGATAGTGGTTGAATGCAAATCAAGAAACTATACAGATAAAATTTCTGGATTAAGCGAATCTTTTGTAAAAGCAAACGATAGCAATTTGGATTCGGCATCTGGACAAGTTCATAGATTTTTAGATTACTTAAAGAGCAAGAAGTGTGTCGGTTTAAAAAAAGATGATAAAAAGATAAAAATAGATATTAATAAATACGAATATATTATTCCGCTTGTGATTAACATTGATAATCTTGCAGAAGTAAACGCAGATTTTTCACAAAGGGATCGCGATACAATATTCATTTCTTTTGATGATTTAATGATTATCATGGACATAATAGAAAAACGTAAATGGTTGCTCGTTGACCTGTTTAATCAAATATTAATAGCTGATAAAACTAATATGCCTTCGGATGATATTATTGATATTTTTGCATTTTATTGCGTCAATAAAGATATAAGTGCTCTTTTCTCAAAAGAAACAAGTACAATAATTTATAAGCTCGGAAATGACTATTTTCAGGATTATTTTTCTTATAAGAAAGATAAGAATCCAATTAAATTATTCAAAAATAACATTGCTACTTATCAGCCTAGCGAAAACAAAACATACAAAGAAATAGTTTCTGAGTACCATGTAACATAACCTTTTAATAATAAATATTTTCTATTGAAAGTTTTTTTACTGTAATTACTAATGAAATTTTGCATGTAATGTAGAAATAATTATAAATATCTTTAGCACCATCCATCGCGAATGGTGTTTTTCTTTACGTTGCTATATTAAATATGCTTAAAAAATGGTATAAACAAAATTAGCAGAATATTGAAATAGCAGCTGGAAATCGAGGTATATGTGATGGGACGCGGCAAGAACAGGTTTTTATTGTATCTAGAAGAGAATTTTTACGACCAAATTTATAATTCAATCAAGTTTTATGTAATAAAGAATAGGAAAGAACTGATAATTGATCCAAATGATTTGGTTGCCGTTGAAGATATCGATGTCGAAAACCTTGGCTTGATGAGCGCCTGGATCGATTCCAAGGACGACTCAAGAATAGAGTTCGACCTGCACGTGAACCCCGATATCTCCTATGTAGAGGTTAGCGGAAAACACAGGGACAGGGAAGCAAACGGAACCAGGCTTTGGCTCACGCTTTCATGCAAGGCGAAAGTGGAGGATGAGATAAAGGGATTCTTCGTAAGCAACGTCGATCAGTTCAACAAGGACACCAAGCAAACGAAGCCGCTCGACGAATACATGGTGCCATGCATAAGCAGGTCGGAATACGAGAAGTACGCGAATGAAATGCTTGGCAAATACTATCCGGAGGCCGCCAAGGGTGATGGCCCAATCGACCCACACGTCATCGCGAGAAGAATGGGGTTCACCATCATCGAAAGAAGCATAAGGAAGGACAGAAACGTTTTCGGACAAATATACTTCGACGAATGTACCACAACCTTATTCAATGACGAAAACGATACAGAAGAGGAAATCACGATTCCGGCGAACACGATAATCATCGATGCAAGAGACAAAAAGGAATATCTTGAAAGAACTGAATTCCTTTACTCGTATTTGAAAGAAAAAGGGCTGGATTTCGATATCCAAAACAAAGATGAGAACCGAATGTCAAGGATCCCAGGAGCAACAAGAAATGGAAAAGAACAATCACTACTTGGTGTCAATATTGGACAACTTACTTATAGTGATTGGTTAGAGTCATTAAACGAAGAAGAATTGATAGAAGATAATATATCCGAAATGGTTAAAAAACCACCAATGTTAGCACCTGAAATTATAGAAGGCGTTCTTAGAAAAGAACACAAATTGCTTCTAAGTGACACTAGTAAATCAGGTAAAAGTTTTGCTTTAATCGAGCTTTCTATTTGCTTTGCAGAAGGCTTAAAATTTTTAGGATTTCAATGTAAAAAAGTAAAGTTGTATACATAAATTTTGAAATAGATCGAACTTCTACAATCAAGCGTTTTATTGATATTTATGCTGCTTTAGAAGTGAAAAATTCATCAGACAACATTATTGCTTTGAACCTTAGAGGAAAGGCTAAACCACTTAATGAATTGGTACCTACTTCAGTAAAAAAAATACAAAGGAAAAGGTATCGATGTTTTTATCATAGATCCAATTTATAAAGTCATTACAGGTGATGAGGACAATGTTACTGAAATGGCTCAATTTTGCAACCAGTTTGACAAGATTTGTGACCAGTTAAATGCAACGATTATCTATGCACATCATCACTCAAAAGGTAGTTTAGTTGGTAAAGCTTTTTTTGGTAGTGGTAAAATAAATAATGAATTAAATATTGAAAGAACATTTATTTTCAGTGATACAACAGTTCACGTTATTGGCAAAAGTGTTTATACTAACGAACCAAATAATTTTAATGATATTTTCACATATTATTGTGAATGGGGTCCTGGTAACTACTCTGAACATTTATCATCAAATAATATTATAAATATACATATGACTTCCACTACATCAACAACATGGAGATATCTTGCTTATTACGATGAAATAAATGGCAAATATTCAATTACTTACTTTAGTTATAAATCAGAGCCATTTTATTATGTTATTTAGTCTTTACTAAATAATTTCTTTGGTTTAAACTTAAAATATACTATATAAAATTATTTTTCAAAATCAATAATAAAAAGGTTGCATGAAGAAACAATTAATATACTAAGCAAAAAAAATATTGTATAATAAAAATAAGGAGGTTATATGCATGAAAACAAAATTATGTGATATTCTACTTCCTAATATAATTTCGATAATATGATTCTGAGGCTCATTGTTTTATACAATGAACTTACTTGAAACTTATTGATTTATTATAATAGGTGTAGTTGGAACTCTTGCAATTATTTTATATGTTATTTTTGAAATAATAAAAGATATAAAAAATAGTAAGTAAAACAAAACTCCTGGAGGTTGATAGTCCTAGACCTCCAATCCAATTAATTTTGAACCGCAATGAGTCACGATGAACCGCAATGAACCGTTGTGAACATGTCAATAGTGTGGTAGTATTATACTAGGCGAAAGCTAAAGAAATACGAGGTCAACAGAGTAACATCTGCTGCCCTTTTTTCGTACTCAGTTTCTGAAAGGAGGAAAGCCAATGCCACATAAATTTAAAAAGCCTTGTAGTTATCCTGGCTGTCCTAACTTAACAGAAGATACTTATTGTGATGAACATAAAAATTTAGTTGCTAAAAATTATAACAAGTATCAAAGAGCATCTGACCATAGTAAAAAGTATGGTCGTGATTGGAAACGAATAAGAGATAGATATGTTAAAAAGCATCCTCTTTGTGAAAAATGTTTAAAAGAAGGTAGATTTACTAGAGTTGAAGAAGTTCATCATATCCTACCAGTTAATCGTGGTGGTACAAATGATGAAAGTAACTTAATGAGCGTTTGTAAAAACTGCCATAACAAAATACATATCGAGCTTGGTGATAGACATGTTCGTGAGGGGGAGGGGGTGTCAAATCTCTACAACTTTCATTATGGAGATCGGCGTGGGATTTCGTGTGTAAAAATTGGAGTTCAAACGGTGGGGTAATAGCCTCGTTTTTATTTTGGAGTTAATTAGCTATGGCTAAAGATGGAACTATGCGTGGTGGACCTAAAGTTAATTCAAGACCAAAGAAAAAATCATTAGCTGAAAAAATAATTGAAGGAAGAGTTGAACTTGATAGTTCAGCTTCAATATTACCTGAACCAGTTGAAATAGAAGGTGTAGATGGGCCTCCAGTTAAAGACTTTTTAAAAGCAAAGCAAAAGAATGGTAAAGATTTATGTACTGAAGAAGTTTATAAAACTACTTATCTCTGGTTAAAAAAAAGAGGTTGTGAAAAGTTAGTAAGTACACAGATTTTGGATCAATATACAATGTCGGTACCTAGATGTGTGCAATGTAAAGAAGCAATTAGTGAATTTGGCTTTCTTGCAAAATATCCTACAACTGGTAATGCAATGCAAAGTCCTTATGTTGATATGAGCCAAAACTATATGAAACAAGTAAATCAAGTTTGGTTTCAAATTTATCAAATCGTCAAAGATAATTGCTCATGTGATTATTGTGGAGCAAATCCACAAGACGATTTAATGAAAAGATTATTAAAGACAAGGAGAGGTTAAAAATGTATTTTAAGTTTGATGGTGCTATTAAGGAAACTCAATGTATAATCGATATTCCTTTGTAAATGCATCGAAATAGAAGATTAATTCATAGTATTTTCCTTTGACGTAAAATGCTGTCATATCTGAAACAATAACTTCTAATGGACGAGACAAATATTTCCACGAACAATTTATTAGGTTTTTATATTTGACTCTTTCTTCACCTGGTTTTACATATTTATAATGCTTACAACTAGATATAATTCCAGCATATTTACAACACAGATGGACATGCTTATCACTCCAAATCATATTGTAATGTGAATGAGCATAAGCATTTATCCATCTATATCCGTGTGATGGATGTTTATGATGTATTTTTTTGATTAGAATAATATCCTTTTCTCTTTGAAGTATCTTTTGAGAAGGATTGTTTTTCCTTTTTAACCATTTATAATAACTTGATCTATTTACATCCATAATTTCACAAAGTATTTTAATAGAATGATTTTTACTTAATGATTTGAAATTCCTGTTGTTTATAGAAATGAATTCCTTTTTGGCACCAACTCCTTTCGTAAGATAACCTTTTTTTAATCTTTCAATTTCTACTTGTAGTTTAAGATTTTCTCTTTACAATTCTTCGATTGTTGTTTTCGGCTTGCAGGAGCCTTTAGGTCTTCCTTTATTAGGACCGCGGTGTTTTCCGATTTGTGACTTTAGACCTTCTATTCCATTTTTTCTATAGGATCTAAGCCACATAACCAAAGAAGTTTTAGCAATATTGTATTTAGTTGCACAAGCTCTAATAGATAAATTGTTTTCTTCATGGCCTTTAATGATTTCGAGTTTTTCTTCATCTGTATACAGATGATATGTTTTATTATCCATTGTAATACCTCCTATATATAAGATAACAAAAAAAGTAGAAGCATCAATTTATTAATACTGTCTACTTTTAAGGTACACTTCAATGCTATTAGGCTTTTTTATTGCATAAATAGCAGAATTTTACGTTTAAAATGTAGCATTTTGCTTTGAAGATTGAATTTTATTAGTTTTACAAGCTGTTAGTAGGTTTCATTTAGAGGTTCTATTGGCAGCTTTTTATTTTGCTTTTATACGATTTAACACGATTTGAATTTTGAGACAATTTTGAGAAAAATCCAGTCTCTATATAGATAAAAATTAAGAAAAAATGTTATAATTTCTACAAGATTATAGAAAAATGTGGATGAGGAGTATTTATAACTTATAAAGAGGCAGTCAAAAAATTAAGGCTTAAAATGTTAATGACTCAAGATGAGTTTGCAAAACTTCTGAATGTTTCTTTTGCAACTATAAATAGGTTGGAAACTGATAAATACGTTCCAACTATTAAAGCAAAAAGAAAATTACAACCATATTTTGAAAAGTATAATATTACAATTGATGAGAAGTGACATTAAAGTGAAATTGAAGTTTAAAACTGCAAATAAACAACAGCTTGAAGCGATTAATAGTCTTAATGGTCCTCTTTTAATTGTTTAAGGTCATTGAACTGGTAAAACATTTAGAAACATGAACGCTTTACAGATAAAAAAGAATATAAGTTTGACTCTGATGGTAATATGGTAAAAAAGTAGATTTCATGGTATAATTTTATCAATGAAGGTTGGTGAAAATATATATGATTTCAAAAAGAACATATAAAATTTTAAAATATATTGATAAGTTGGGAGATAAAGCTGAATATGATAAAATAGTTAATAAATTATGTATTAAAAATAGGATATTTGATTTGAATGAATATTGTGAGTATTCAAAAAATGGCTATTTTGAAAAACATTCTCTTAATTGTTCAATAATTACAATCTCATCATTAGCTCGTGCAGAAATGGAATCATATAAAGATGATAAAATGTCAAAAATATTATTACCATCAATTGCAATTGGCATTTCTATTATATCTTTAGTTTTTGCAATTTGGGCATTGTTTAAATAATATCCTCCCCCAGTTTCAATATCTAGTAGTTGCTAAAGTACTGTTCGGTCCTACCTCAGAAATGCGTGGCTTAGAATTTTTGAAATTCTGAAATTTTGAAAATATGTTATAATTATAAATATAAATTGATTTGATTTTGACTTTCTTAAAAGAGTTAGCTGACAAACCATCATTGATAGAATATATGATTCAATATTATGGAATTATATGTTTGATGAAGCGATTGTAAATGAAGATGGTACAATTCAATTCATGTTCAAAAGTGGAAAAGAAATAACATTATAATATTTAGTCCATTGGTTAATACTGATGGGCTTTTTTGTCTTTATTGACAATAATAACTTTTTAAAGTAAAATTAATATGCAATTCGATGAAACTGATAACTTTCTATGAAAGCTGACTAGTTAATCTTCTGCAACGCTATTATGAGGATTGCCCTTTGAGGCTGATAGCAATAGGTCGCCCTATGTCTGGTCACATGATTTTGTTGAATTGTCTTAATAATATAGGAGGTCAAGTGTCTTTCTGAATTTTTTAGTATGAGAAAGATAAACACAAAATCTATGGATTTAAACAAGGAAACCGCTATGCGACTTTGGAGTAAGTTCTATGGCAAGGTCACAAAGGTCAAAGATTTTACTGGACGTGAAATTGTCAAAGGTGCTTACAATAATCGTAACAGCGAATTTGGATGGAATGTTGATCATATCCTTCCACAAAGCAGGGGTGGCAAAACTGCTGATTATAATTTAATAATTTGCCATATTTCAACCAATGATGAAAAAGCGGACAAATTTCCAGTATTTAATGCTAATGGAAAGAAGTTTGAAATTTTAAAAGTTGAAAATCATTATGAAATTAGAGAAATATCTAATGGCTCAAATGAAGGAAAACAGAATATTGAAAACGATGATTCTATAAACTTTATGGATTCTGCAGCTGGTATTAGGTTCTTTAAAAAATTAAAAGGTATTCAAAATAAATCGAGATTTGTTGGATCAGTTTTGATAAGATTACAAAACGTTTGTAATACCGCTGTTATTGATTTTATTGAGAAATTCTTTGATGAAGAAAATATTTCATATTCAATGTCAAATGACTATCGTAATAGTGAAACAAGAATAATCGTTAAAAATTATAATATGCCATTAAAAGAAGATAACTCAAAACTTCTTGATAAGTGCATTTTACTAAATACTTATCTTAAACATTATTTTAAGCCAAAGAATTATATTTTAAGGTATGACATTTGTTATCAAGTTAATTGCTATGGTAAAAAAAAGAATATGTATCTAAATGCACAAACAATAAATTTTGATAATTTCAATTGTGATTTAGATGATGCGTTGTTTATAAATGGATTGGTTTATATCAACACAGAAGCAAAAGATAGAAAACCAGATTTGGATTTTGAAAACTATTCTTATTGCAAATATGATTATGAGTATACAAATTTAGCTAAAAATTTAGAGAAGGAGGCAAGTAAGTAAGATACTTGTAAACCTCCTAGATTAAAATAAAAAAGGTGACAGGCGACGGTCCTCTTTAACTCATATAAGGTGCTGACATATGGAGTAATGAACTTTGTTTGCTTCATTGATAATAGCACCTTTTTAAAGTAGACTTAATATGTGCTATATGAAATAAAAAAGGTGCTAACAAATTACACGATTTAATACAAAAGGTGCTAAAACTTTACATTGTTATAAGCAAGAGTGCTAAATTGTATTAAGACTGTTTCTTACAGGCATTTAGTTTTATAAAGTTTGATGTAGTAAAATATGTCAAACTTTTTTTAACTATTAACTAGAAAACGAAAACTAGATATTATAAAATGGCTTTGGTTAATTATTTAATTAACAGTAATCAATTTATTATATCTTAGTAGTTTGACTTTTGGGGTGCAAATTGATATAATCAATATAGAAAAATACCCCAAAAGGAGATGCTACCATGAATAATCAGCATTTGCAAATTCAAACATTGTTAGAGCAAAGAGCAGAAATTAATGCAAGATTAAATTTGATTCCATATGATGGTTCTATTGAAATTAAAGATAGAGATGGTAAAAAATATCTTTATATTAGAAAACGTGTTTTAGGTCGAAATACATCTACTTATATTGATTCATATTCTGATGAACTGTTTGCTTCAATTTCTAGGTTATTAAAAGATAGAAAAGAATATAAGAAGCAAATTAGAAAAATAAATAATGAATTAGCAAAGTTAGGCTATACTGAACAAGAATTATCTTCTAGAGTATTATTAAATATTGATTTTGCTAGAGCTAATATGAAATCAAATATATATGATCAAGCTATTCTTGAAGGTATTGCTACTACATTTCCTGATACTGAAACAATTATTGAAAATGGAAAAGTTAGTGGAATGACTCCAACAGATGTACAAAAAATATTAAATTTAAAACATGCATGGGAATTTATTATGGATAAAGATGTTGTAGCATCTAAATCAAGTTATCCAATACTTTGTTATATAGCTAGTCTTGTAAATGAAGGATTCTATACTTATGGCGGTAGAATTAGATGTGTTCCTGTAACAATTGGAGGTACATCTTATATTCCACCACTACCTATAGAAAAAGTTATTAAAGAAGAGATTGAAAAAATATTAAATAAAAATGAAGAGCCAGTTAACATAGCAATTGAACTTTGTTTATATTGTATGAAAACTCAAATTTTTAATGATGGAAACAAAAGAGCATCAGTAATATTTGCTAACCACTTTTTAATTTCAAAAGGAGCAGGATTATTAGTTATTCCAGAGAACAAAGTTCCTGAATTTAAGAAAATATTAGTTGCTTATTATGAAGATAGAGATAATGGTGAAATATTAGAATTTATGAAAAAATATTGTTGGAAAAACTTTTAATAGGGTGCAAAAATATTTAATAAAACAATAAAAACACCCAGCAAAACTGTCTTTAATGTTTTTGTTAAATTTTTATATTTGCTGAATTATATTACAAATTTGGAACATTGTAATTATATTTTTTAGAATAAAAATAGACTTGCTTGATAAATATAAGTGCTTGAAAATTCATATTTGAATTAATTGTATCATTTTATGACGATAGAATAGAAATCAACTCAATAAAGTTAGTGATATTTATTTTGTTTATTGTACTATATTAGAAAATGATTTTAATAAAATTGAGAGTAATAAAATCTTACACGATTACAAGAAATGGTGCTAATCTTGCTACTAAGCTATTTACGATTACATTTAGTTTTATAGAGTTTGATGTAGTAAAATATGACAAACTTTTTTTAACTATTAATTAGAAAACGAAAACTAGATATTATAGAATGTTTTTTATTGATATAGACATAATTGAAAATAGATGATACAATCTAAACGTCCGATAAAGAAGGATTAGTTTCCTCAAAGTACTTGAGTAACTGAATTTATTTAAGATATTTTATGCGAGTGGGATATTTTAGATAAGTTAATTTACAAAAATTATTTTGATTAAATTAAGACTTAAAGCTAAGAGATTAGTCTATTTACGCTATGGGTGGACTATATTCTTATCGGCCACAAGTCTTTTTTATTTCCTCGGACAATAATTAGGAGGAAAAACAAATGAAAATGATTAATTTAACTAATGATTCTCATTTAGAAGAAGTTCAAAGAAAAATAGATTATTCTTTCGATAATATTGATTTACTTCTTCAAGCTTTTACAAGAAGCTCATACTCAGCTCAATTTGGTGGCGAGAATAATGAGGTTCTTGAATTTATTGGTGACAAAGTACTTGATATGTATGTTACAAAGATTATTGCTGATAAATTTGGATTTATGAAGTCTCAATCAAAATATTATGATGAAAAAGAGGACAATGATGAATATTGTATTGTTGCTCATCATAATGAAGGGGATTTCACAGAATTAAGAAAGACTATTGTCAATAATAAAACACTCGCAAAAAGAATTGATAAACTTGGTTTTGCAAAATATTTATATCTAGGCGATAGCGACTTAGATAATAATGTTGTTAATCAAGAAAAAGTAAAAGCTGATTTGTTTGAGGCTATTTTAGGTGCAATTGCAATTGATTGTGAGTGGAATCCAGATGATCTTCAAAATTCTGTAGATGTTATGCTTAATATTGATGAGTTTCTTGATGAGGTCGATACTGAAGAAGAAAGCCCCACAAAATTTCAAGAAGATAATGCAATTAACACGTTAAAAGAAATGGCTGAGCATGGAAGATGCTCAATCCCTGAATACGATCCATCAGATGAAATGGTTGAATTGAATGATGGTAGAATGATGTGGAAATGCACATGCTATGTTAGGAGTTGGAGAATAGAAAAAACTGCATATGATACATCAAAAAGATTAGCTAAAAAGCATGCTGCATATCTAGTATTATGTGATTATTTTAATCTAGAAGATGAATATGATAATTAACTGAAAAAAATGATTTTTAGTGGTAAACATAATTGAGGGCAAAGTTATGCAAATAATAGGTGTTGTGCACTTTGTATCATAGTAGTTTATCATGGGACCCCGGACAAAAAGTTGGACCATCCGAATGGTTACATAAATGTATACTAATGATCAAAAAATACATGCAATTGAGATTGTTAAGAAGTGCAAAGGTATTATTAATAAAGCCTGGAGATTGTT
>OJJO01000109.1_pt1 | contig 25231 bp, 20 predicted proteins | sample 1596351 | NCBI WGS metagenome assembly OJJO01 (sample SAMEA4350117, study PRJEB24818) | metagenome | biome: human; feature: gut; material: faeces | place: Denmark | collected 2013-09
CTTGCATGTATTAGGCACGCCGCCAGCGTTCGTCCTGAGCCAGGATCAAACTCTCATAAAAAGTTCGAACAATCTTGCGATTGTTAAGCTCAATTTGTTTGCTAGCATATTGCTTGCTTGTTAAAAAATGTTTGTTGTCTTGAATTGAATCAAGACGCCCTACACATTTGGTTTGTCTTACTTTGTTCAGTTTTCAAAGGTCTACTTCATCAGGAGTGTTCCCCGATTCGTTTTTGGCTGCCGTAGCAACTTTTATATCATATCAGAGAGACAAGTAATTGTCAACTCTTTTTTAAAAGTTTTTTTGATTTCGTTTTTCGAAATCTTACAGCAACTCATTTATCATAACTTATCATTTGTTATTTGTCAAGAACTTTTTTGAAGTTTTTTTCGATAGAATCAAGCTTCACAAGTGGTTCTTTTTTAACAACTCAGTTATCTTATCATGTCATTTCTAACATGTCAACAACTATTTTATATGTTTTTTAAAATACTATTTTATTGCTTTGCTACTTAAAACAACAGAAATGAATATATCATGTAAATTTACACATGTCAATATATTTTTAACTCTATATCCCCACCTAGATTTGAATTTTGACCACATAAATTGAGCATGTCTCTATAGTAGAAAAATAAAGTCAAAAAAAGAACACATAACACGCTTGATGCTAAGTGTTCGACTGTTACAACTGTATGAAATGCTCAGTGACTTGATTAAAACAGTTAAAGTCTATTTATTTAAGATAAGCTGTTCCATCAACTGCTCATTGTATCCAATAAATAGAACTTCATCGATAATAATCAAAGGACGTCTGAGGAGATTGGTATGTTGTGTGCATAAAAAAATCAGTTGTTTTTTTCCTACACAGGAAAGGTCAATCGCAATGTTGTGAAAAGCCTCAGACCAAGTCGCAAATAGCTGTTCTGCTTGCACTTCTTCAAAACTGCATAATTCTTCTGCTTCTTCTGTACTTAAATCGCGTTCTTCTAAGTCAACAAATTGATAAGGCAATTGATGGTGTTCTAACCATTGTTTCGCCTTCAGACTTGTTACACAGTGCGCTGATCCATAGACTTTCACTTCCACGAAGGCTCCCTCCCTATGAATTTAAGATGTTATTGTTTTGTAAATAGATCAGATTTCTGGCAACACATCGAATTTCACGAGGGACAAATGACCGGATCTCATCTTCATTAAATCCGATTAGTATTCTTTTTTCATCAATCAAAATAGGTCGTCTCAATAATGAAGGATATTCTTTGAATAAGACGATCATTTGCTTTAAAGTTAATTCGTTAAAATCTATGCCCAGCTTTTCGTAAATTTTCGACCGAGTGGAAATAATATCTTGAACTCCTCCTTCAGTCGCTGCCAAGATCTTTTTGATCTCACTTTCTGTTAACGGTTCGGCAAAAATATTCTTCTCTTCAAATTCAAGTTGATTCGCTTGCAACCATGCTCTTGCTTTTCTACAGGAAGTACAGCTAGGCGAAGTATATACTTTTATCATTTTCTCACTCCTTTTTAATTATAATCCAATTCTACAGTAATTTCTTTTAAAATACCAATTATTAGCTAATAAAATATAAAAAAAATCAAAATAACTGATTATTTACGTTTGAATAATGAGAATTTTTCTATATATTCTCTATTTTGATAATAGTATTCTCATTTTCAAAATAAATAAGGGAGGTGTGACAAAATTCTTGTCACACCTCCCTTTTCCGAATAAACTGTGTTCCAGAAATAGCTTCTTCGAAAATAAGCTGAAATTTCACAAAAATTTGAGAAGCAATTTTCGTACATTCCTTCTTCTTTCTTGAAACTGACCACTTCTGTCACACCCTCTCTTCTATCACTTTCCTTTTTTCACACGACTCCCGGTTTCTTTGATAAATCTCGATACTTTCAATTTTCTTGAATTTTTCATTTGAGGTACACATAGATACAGACGATTTCTTGCTCTAGTCATCGCAACATAAAATAGTCTTCGTTCTTCTTCTATCGTCGTTACTGGTTCTGCTTTTATTTCATTAAAGTCGATTACTTTCTTTTCTGTCGCTCCGTTATAAGGCAAACTTCCTTCGTTACAACCAATCAAAAAGACATTTCGGTAACTAAGACCTTTACTTTTGTGAATGCTCTGGATACATAGTGCATCAAGTTTTCCTTGTCTGTAAGCAATCAAGCGGGTTTTTAATTCTTTAGCTGTCGCTTGGGTTTCTTGCGATAAGGCTTGGAGTCTTCTGAAAGTAGCATGCTGCTTTACTTCTTCTCGTATCCATTCTTGATCACTCTGGTCGATTTCCTTAGCTATACGTGGCAGATGAAGATAGCTTTGAACAAGCGAATAGATTTCTTGATGCTGGTCTGTTTTACGCAACGCTTCCTCAAACTCTCGGATTTCTGCAGATTTCGATTTTAAATTGGGGCTTATCGACAAAATATAATCTGCAACGGCTATATTTTGATATTTAGGAGAAAAGTATTGATCGCATTCACTTTTTTTCAGGTAGCAGTCTGCCATCAGCTGCCGGAGCAATTGCTGGTAGGCCTGATTTTTCTTTTGCAGATTCAGTGCTGTTTGCCAATGAACAATTTTTTGATAGAAATGTTGGAAAGACTTGATACCAAAGATACCTTCATATGGACTATCTGCTTCCAGTACAAAAGGAATATTCGTTTTCAGCAGAGATTGGACAAGCTGCTGCGTTTGTGAAGCTGATCGGTATAATATGATTGATTCCTTATATTTCCCATTTTTTTGAATAAATGTCTGAATTTGTTTGATTAGCCACTGACTTTCTGCTTTAGTATCAGAAAACAAATAGGCTTCCATAACACCTGCTTCTTTTTGTGCTGGAATCATCGCCTTTGGTATCCGATCATTTTTATTATAGCTGATCAATCTATTTGCTCCTTGGACAATAGCTGCCCGAGAACGATAATTAGTTAATAAGAAAAGAGTTTTGGTAGGATATTCTTTTTCAAAGTTCTTGATGTATGCTGGCTCTGATCCTCTGAATCCATAGATACTCTGATCATCATCTCCAACAACAATCAACTTGATCCTGTTTTCCTTTGTCATCCGTTTCACGATTTCCCATTGAAGTGGATTAGTATCTTGAAATTCATCAATGAATAGATAATCATATTTTTGGCCGATATAATGCTGGATCTCCTCATTCTCCAAAGCGCTTTTCAGATTTTGGAGTACATCATTGAACTCTAGCAATTGCTGGCTTCTTTTTTGTTCTTGGAGTTCCGTGAGCAATCCATACAGTCGTTCTGATATCGGCTGTCGTGCATTCTTATCAATGGAATCATATTTTTCTTTAACTAACTGAACCATTTCTTCTACTGAAAGGTTCATATTCTGCCAATAGTCTAACCGAGAAGCAATCGTTTTTTCTCCATATTGATCAAATATATAAAGATTATATTTACGTATCAGCTGTTGCAAAACAGCATTCACTTTTTGTGCAGTATCCTTTGAAAAGTCTCCTTGTATTCCTTGCATTGCTACTTCAGGAAATTTTCGACAAATTTCATTGTATATCCTAAAAAAGATACTATGGAATGTTCCGATATGGACAGCGGTTTTTCTCTGGCTGAAATTATCTACTCGTTTTTTTAGTTCATTTGCAGCGTTCCTTGTAAAAGTGATCATTAGTATGCGTTCTTCGTCTACTTGTTTTTGCGTCATCAGATAAACAGCTTTTGCACAGATTGTTTGCGTTTTGCCGCTCCCAGCTCCTGCTATGATTCGAAGATGTTTCTTCATATCATATGTGATAGCTGCTTTTTGTTCTTGATTGAAGCGATTATAGGAACGTTTCTCCATCATTTTAAAGAAAGAGCTGTTTCCTTCACTTTCTTTTACTTGTACTTCTTCCTCAATAAGTCCGGGTGCTTCGCCATAAGCCGCTTCATAGGTAGCAATGATTTCTTCTTGTAGCCGAAAGACTTGTTGAAGCTTTTTATACTTGTTCTCCCAGCGTTTCAATTCTTTTTGTAATCGGAGAATTTCTTTTTCATTCAACTGATTGATTTCCTTCCCATCTTTCTTCTTTGAATTTGTTTATTTCAAGTTGGTTATTTAAAGTTTCGTTGTCTATTTTTTCTTTATACTAACAGACCTTTCTAAAAATGAAAATGGGAAGCGATATGATTTTAGTTTTCTGAAAATTTTTCCTTTTTTTCAATCGTTTATGCTAAGATAAGGAAGACAAAAATATTCATAAAAGGTGATGAAAAAAATGCAGACTTCCTTTCACGAGGGGCGTACAATAGGACTTTTGCTGACATTTATCGGAGGAGCCATGGACAGTTATACTTATATCCAATATGGTGCTTTTGCCTCTGCTCAAACTGGCAATATCATTCTATCGATCATCCAAGCATTTGACGGAGAATGGCTAAGTGTTGGTAAAAAAGTATTGTCTACCCTTTTCTTTTTCTTAGGGATTCTTCTAACAAAGTATCTAATTGATTATTTTAGAAAAAAAGAAAAACATTTCTGGCGCTTGTTTGTTCTATATTATGAAGCAGTGATTTTTTTCTTTGTTAGTTTGACACCCGTCCATGAGCATCCCGCATTAGTAACGATTTTGATTGCTTTTACTGCATCGATCCAGTGGGTAGCTTTTGATAAAATCAACGGGCGTGCCTACACTAATTTATTTACAACTGGAAATTTAAAAGGGGTAGCAACGAACTTATATGATTATTGTATTTCTAAAGAAAAAGCAGATTTTGATCGATTTTTCCACTATCTAAGTGTCGTTCTTGCCTTTATCGCAGGAGCTATTGTCCTTGTTTTCTGTCATCATCTGTTTGGCGCCCATTCGATTTTGATCGTTTCCATTTTATTTTTGATCATGGCCCTCACTCAGACATTTCATTTATGGCAATTTTATCATACGAATCGGTTCACTATTTGATCTCAATGAATCAAAAAAACTAAGCAAGATGCTGCTCACAGAGAAATATCTGCGAGTGAGCAATTTGCTTAGTTTTTATATTATTTAGTTGTAAAGATTCCCTTTGCTTTCGGGTTATTTGTAGTGTAGCGGATCGACTGGGCATCTGCCTCTTCTGTCATTTTCTTTGCCCGCATCTTGATTTCTTGTACGATTTGTTCTCCACATGCCGGATCGGCTACGAAATCATATTTGTCCCCATCGATCACTATTTTGGGACATATATCAAACTGTTCATACCACTCTTCGTATCGTCGATTGAGTTCTTTATAGTAGGAATAGAGTTCAGGATCTTGTTCTAGCTGTTCATATTCCCGGCCTCTTTTTTTGATTCTCGCTAACATAGTTTCAAAGGATACACGAATATAAACCAGTAGATCTGGTTTCTTTTGTGGCGAAATTTCTTCTAACTCCTTCAGCATCGTTTCTAAAAGACCTTCATACTGCTTTACTTCTACTTCAGAAACACGCCCTAAATCTGCATTCAAATGAAACAGCATACTATCTTCGTAGATGGAGCGGTCTAGTACGTTGTCATCATGGCTGAAAGCATCTTTGATTGCCAAAAAGCGTTTGTTCAAAAAGAAAATCTGTAATAAAAAAGTATACTTTTCTGGATTAGAATAAAATAGCGGCAATACTTCATTATCTTCCACGTTCTCATAAAAAGGTTTTGTTTCTAAATCTTGGGCAAGCATTTCAGTTAGTGTGCTTTTCCCTGCACCGATCGTTCCTGCAACAATGATCACAATTATCGGCATCCTTCCTGTAATAAAATCTGTTCTTCATTTTACTACTTCATTTATAGAAATAAAAGCCTTGACTTTATCTGCTCCTTAAAAGCTACTTCTCTAAAAGTAGCCAAAAGTAACTCCTATTCATGAAAATAAAGGCTGTGACAAAAGTCTTGTCGCAGCCCTTTTTTCAAATAAACAGTATTCTCCTGCCAACACCTCGGTCACAAGGCAATATTCATAAAACATGAAAAGCTGTTTTTTAACATTATTCCTTGTAACTCAGAGCTAAACGGGAGACTCACAACCTCTTTATGCTCTCAACATTTTATCTGTTTTTATTCTTCTATTGTACTTGATTTGCGTACAACTAACTGCCAGTGCAGATTATGAGCGGTATCATTGTCTTCTACTGCGCATTTCATGACACGTATCATCACACTATTTTCATAGATTTTTTCTATTTTTCCTTTTATTGGTGATTCAAATAAATCAGATTTAAATGCATATGTTTCGCCGACTTCAAACAATTGTTCATTTTCCATAAGAATCCCTCCATCACCTTTTATAAGGTCAGTAATTTTTTAACATAAATCACTCGAAAAAGCACAAACTTGTCATAAAAAGTACTTTTCGTATCAAAACTGTCACTTTTTTTGGTAAGGTTCTTGGAAAACGAAGATTTTTTTAGGAGATCATGACGGTTTTGATGTCAAAACCACTTTTTATGAAACAAAAGACGTTTTTTATTTTTTTTAGCATAAAATTTGTGGTGGAGGTACGTATGAGATGAAAGATAAAGTTGTGAACAAATTATTAGAAGCCTTATTCAGCGGAGACAAATCGGAAGAAGATATGGTGTATGTCCAAGTAAAATTTGTCTTAGAAGTTTTATTGAATAATCTTGGAAAACTAGCGGTCGTTCTAGTCTTTTCTCTGGTGACAGGCTCATGGGCGGAAACAGGAATCACCTTTCTTTCTTATATCTGCATCCGCAGATATGCTTATGGATTGCATTCCGACTCTGAATTCGTTTGTCTGCTGTGGACACTACTTTATTTATGGGGCGTTCCCTTGGTGATGAAACATCTGCAATTGACTATCTCCTTCCCAATGATGGTCTTTTTGTTAATCAGCTGCTTTTTGTTACTGCTTCGCTATGGATCAAGAGGTACAGCAATCAATCCCATTGAACCCGAGAAACGTCCCCCATTATTAAAGAAGGCGATCAGCATGTTTCTAATTTTTTCTCTCATTACGTTATTTTTCTCAGCTTCTTACTTTTCTACCTATTTGCTACTTGGGATTGTTTTAGAAATAGCTACGTTGCTTCCTATTACAAACTACTTGATGAATTTTGGAGGAATCTTTCATGAAAAAAACAATCATTAAACAATTAACTAACTTATCTGACTTTTTTGTATCTGGCTGCTGCTTTGGTATGAGTTCTGAATTCAAAATCCCTGAAAAATTAAAAAAATAATACGCCAATTGTGCTATAATTTGGTAAAAATCAATGGGAGCTGTACTTTATGTTTTTATGGTCCATAGCGTTGCAATATTTGATTTACACAATTTGTATCTTATTGATTGACCATCACATCCGATACAAATATCTGTTTGCGGGAGTCATTCTGATTTCTTGTATTTTGATTGGATGGGTCTATTCGATTTTAGGGATTTTTACTGCTCTAATTGCTATAGGAATGCTGATGCTTACTTTTTTCTTCTTTTCGACTTCGCGTCAACAATTGGTTTACGCGCTTCCTTTTGGGTTATTGACGTCGCTTTTAGGAGATCACTTAACAAGCATCGGCGATTTTTTTGTTTTGAAATCTTCGGTTATTGAACCAGGAGATTCATTGCAGTATTTTCACATTGTCTTATCCGCTTTTTTATCTGCTTTATTAGCTTTTTGTTTAAAAAAATCGTTAGAGACTTGGTTTCACACTGTGGACCGCCGTATGATCGGTACGATCGGGACATTGATATTATTTACATACTATATCATTATTTTTTATACCCGTTTTTCTGGTGAAACACCTGATGTCTTAGCTTTGAATACGAGTTTTTTCATTCTATATCTGTGTGTTGGCCTGATCATCTTGGTTTATTATTGGAAAATCTCTAATAAGAAATTAGCTGATCAGTTATTAGAGCAACAAGTCAGGATGCAACAGGATTATATCAAAGATCTAGAAAAAAACTATCAAGACTTGAGAGAATTCAAACATGATTACCAAAATCTGCTTTTTTCTCTTCACAGCTATATTTCAGAAGGCGACTTAGAAGGATTACGGTCTTATTATGATCAAACGATATTACCTACACGCCAGATGATGAACCTTTTTCCGGCCAATCTAAGTATGTTGGATAATATGAAAGTTCCTGAGATCCGTAGTTTACTGTCATTAAAACTCATGATGGCACAGGAAAAAGGGTTGATCGTCCAGCTTCATTTTCCTGAGCCAATCGAACTGGATACGAAACATACGGTAAACCTTGTACGTATGCTTGGTATTATCTTGGACAATGCGATTGAAGGAGCTAGTGCTGCAAAGAAGAAAAAAATCGAATTGACCATACTCAAGAAGAATCATTCCGTGATGATTCGTGTGATCAATACAACAACAAATACATTACCGTTAAACCAGTTGAAACAAAAAGGGTTCTCAACAAAAACAAATCCAAAAAACGAAGGCCTTGGCTTGTTTATCTTGGATGAATTGACAAAGACCAATCCTTATCTTTTCCTTGAAACATCAATTGAAAACCAGCGTTTTTCTCAAACGATTTATATACAAATAAAATAAAGGAGTAATGATATGATTCCCATTTATATTTGTGAAGACGATCCAAAACAATTAGAAGTTTTATCAACGGTGATCAAAAATAGAATCATGATTGAAAACTTAGACAGTTATGTCCATATTTCTACCTCTGATCCGGAAGAACTTCTCAATGCAGCCAAGATCAGAACTTCTTCTTTTGGTATTTACTTTTTAGATATCGAACTAGAAGACAGTGAAATGGATGGTGTAGCGATCGGTAAATTGATCCGTGAATTAGATCCTTTAGGAAAAATAATCTATGTGACTTCCCATACGGAAATGTCGATGAAAATCTTAAAAAGCAACATCGAACCGACTGATTATATCGTCAAAGAAGATCTTTATGATTTAAAAGAAAATGTCGAGCATATCCTGAGCAAAATTTTCGAAGATTTTCAAATGTCCCAAATCCAAAAAGATATCTTCAAAATAGAGTTTAATGATGAGATCAAATTTTTACCGATCAAAGACATCCAATATTTTTCTACTTCGCTAGGAGCGCCACATAAACTGGAAGTCCATTTGACTCATGCCCAATTACAATTCTATGAGAAGATCAAAGAAATCGAGAAAATGCATCGGAATTTTATCCGTTGTCATAAATCCTATGTTATCAATACACAAAATGTGCGGTCGATTAATAAAAAAACCAGAGAAGTCACGTTGGCAAACGGCGAGACCATCCCAGCCTCTATCCGTGGATTAAAGAAATTGATTTCATAAAAAGAACCGAATAGTTTGGACCGACTAAATGACCAGCCGATCCAAACCCTTCGGTTCTTTTTTGCCTATCAGTGCAAAAGCATTTCCTGTGCAATTTCACGTCCATCCATTGTATCTGGATAAAATGTTGGCCAATTCTCCATTTCTTTCAGCAATACTTCTTGACTTTCATTTCCTGCATATAAATGAAAATGTTCGGAGTCAGCCGGTGCAATCGTGTGATCACTGAATTGAATATATCTAAAAGCGCCACTTTCCTTATCTTCTGCTTCGAATAGATACCTTACGCCACGGTTTCCTGCCTCGTAGGTCAAGATTTCTTTCCCTACATAACGATAATTTGAACGTTTCGTTGTTCCATTCTTAAACGTAAATGCCATCTCTTTCTCACTGATCTTGATTGAAGCAATATCTGTTTGATAGCCCTTCGTATAATATTCTTTATATTCTTGTGCTGTCTTATCCTGATTCAATTTTTCTTTATATTCAAAAACAGGATCAAAAGTCCCATCTTCTACATACGTATCTACTGTTTGCCAAGTTCCTGCCCAATCTGAAAGAGAGCGATCTTGTACATCCTCGTCTTCAAAATAACCGTTGTAGACGCTCTTTTCTTTTTTGGGGGTCAAAGTATCTTCTAGCGGGTTTTCTGTCTCTGTCGTTTTTTTCAACGCTTCGAGGTTTGCTTCCATGATAGAAAGATAGTTTTCTCCATTTTCTATTTGTTCATTCGTCAATCCTTCCAAAGGATTCAATACTTCTAAAGATACACCTGCTTCGTTTGCTAACGTTCTGGCAATACTATCTTTGGCGTTTTCTTCAAAATAAATATAGTTGATTCCATGTTCTTTAACAAAGTGTTTCAGTTCAGCAATTCTCGCCGCAGACGGTTCTTCACTAGAAGAAAGACCAGCAATCGATACTTGATTCAATCCATATTCTAACGCTAGATAGTTGAATGCAGCATGTTGCGTGACAAAAGATCTTTGTTTTGCTTGCTTAAAGGTTTCTTGATAAAGCTGATGGAGTGCTTGAAGTTTCTCGGTATAGGCTGCTGCATTTTTTGTCCATACTTCCTGTTTTTCTGGGTAAGCTTCAATCAGCTGATCACGTATGTTTGCTACCTGCTTGATTGCTAAACTTGGAGCTAGCCATACATGTGGGTCTAGCTCATGTGTATGGCCTTCTTCCCCGTGTTCATGGTCATGATCATGTCCTTCTTCACTTCCCGGAAGTAAAAGCATACCTTCTGTCGCTTTTATCGTATGGACATTGCCTTCTTGTAATGTTTTTTGGATTGCGGGGACCCATGTTTCCATGTTTTCATCATTATAAACAAAGATATCTGTATCTTGGATCTTTGCCATGTCTTTAGCAGAAGGTTCATAATCGTGGGAATCAGTCCCTGCTGGAATCAATAACTCTACTTCTCCTTCATCCCCGACGATTGCTTTTGTAAAATCATACATGGGATAAAAGGTCGTCATCACGCTCAATTTTTCTTTACTGTCCTCGGCTTTCCCACTTGCCCCGCAAGCAGTTAACATACCTGCTAAAACCAGCATGGCCAATATACCTATCAATCGTTTCATTTATGACACTCCTCTTCTCATCTTCTTTCATTTGAATGTTCCGATTCGCTTTTCGCAAACCGTAATAGTTACGTTTTAGCAACAGGATTTAATTTATCATATGGTTAAAAGAACTGTCAAGCGTTTTCTTATTTTAATTGATGAGAAAGTTTATATGAATGATTGACGATATTTTTGCAATCAACCTCTATCATTTTCCTTTTATACCCGCTTTTGTCTATAATGAAGTTATAGATAAAGGAGGAAAAAGAGTGAAAAAAGAAACAGATACAACGAATCGTTTGATCCGCTTTTTAGGAGGAAAAACCTCTTACTATGTTTTAGGAATAGTTATCTTACTTGCGCTGATCATTTATTTTTTCCATCAGATCTCGTTTATATTCAAGCCTGTCGGAATCATTATCGCTACTATCTTGCCCCCATTATTGTTTGCACTGATCTTGTATTATCTTTTGGAACCAGTCATCAAACGTTTGAGCAAGCACCTTTCGAGGAACTTGTCAGTCATTATCGTTTATGTGATTATTTTATTTTTATTGGGGCTTGGAAGCATATGGCTTATTCCTTTTCTTGAAGAACAGGCAAAGACATTGATCAGTAGTTTGCCAGATTTGTTTCAAGATTTTCAAGAGAGTCTCCGACAATTTTTGGAGAAAACACCTTTTGCCGATTCATTTAATCAATTTTTCGCTTCTATTGACGACGTGACGTCTGATATAGCTGGATTTATTGGAAATTATTGGGAAAGTGGCGCACAACGGATCAGCAACATTTTTTCAACTGTTACAGCTATTTTTATTACTTTATTTACTGGTCCAATTGTCGCTTTTTTCCTTTTGAGAGATCCTCAAAAATTTTATCAGTCAGTTTTAGCGATTGTCCCACCAGCATTTCGTACAGATTTTAAAAATTTGACAAAGATTGCTAATCAACAATTGGGTTCATTTCTAAAGGGGCAAATCATTGCTTCATTTATCCTTGGAGCAGTCTACTGGGTTTGTTTCTTACTGATCGGATTAGAATTTGCTAGTGTTTTAGCTATTTCTGCTGGGTTGTTATGTATCATTCCATATATTGGGCCGTTTATCGCCTTCTTTCCAGGTTTGATCATTGCATTCCAAGACTCTACTTTTATGGCTGTCAAATTTGTCATTGTCTGGTTTGCCGTACAACTTCTCCACGGTGACTTGGTGATTCCTCGAGTAATGGGTGATCGTTTACAGATCCATCCGATTACGATCTTAATCGTTTTACTTGTCATGGGTGATCTAATGGGAATTGTGGGCGTTATTTTTGGTATTCCTATCTATACGTTAGTCAAATTACTCGTTACTTTTATTTTCCGTAAATTCAAACAACGCTACAATAAATTTTATGGCGATAAAGGAGAGTATGAAAACTCTTCATTTTCTGAAGAAGATTATTTTAAATAAAACACAAAACGTCGATCTTACGAGAATAGCTCGTAGGAACGACGTTTTGTGTTTTTGTTTTAATTTTTCAGCAAAGCAATTGCCTGGTATGGTTTTAGCTCCAGACTTTGATGAAGAACAGTATCGGAATAATTATCGATAAGAATATTGGCTTCTGTGAATCCTTCTGGGATGGCGATCCTTGTATCTTTATCATAGAAATTTGTTAATACAAGCAGCTGCTGTCCTTCAAATTGGCGAAGAAAGCCATAAACTTCCGGATGATTTGCTTCATAAGCATGATAATCTCCTTGTGCAACGATTGGATATGTTTTTCTCAGCCGAATCAATTTCTTGTAATAGGACAAAATAGAATCTTCAGAAGATAGTTCTTTTTCTACATTAATCTCTTCTAGCTTGCCTCCAACTTTTAACCAAGGTTTCCCTGTAGTAAATCCTGCTTGTTCTGTGTCTGACCATTGCATGGGTGTTCGAGAGTTATCGCGAGATTTTGCTTTGATCCGACGAAACGCTTCTTTTTCTGTGAATCCTTGTTCAAGGAGTAACTTATAAGCATTCAAACTTTCTACGTCAATATAGTCGGAAATCGATGAATAGTCTGGGTCGATCATGCCGATTTCTTCTCCCATATAAATATAGGGCGTCCCACGGTTCAAATGGATCATGGTTGCTAGCATCTCTGCTCCTTGTTTTCGATACTGATCGATAGCTACAAATCGATTGAGCGCACGTGGCTGATCATGATTATTAAAAAATAGAGCATTCCAGCCGTTACCCTCACTCATCTTTTCTCCCCATGTATGAAATAGTCGCTTTAATTCTGCAAAATCAAATGGAGGAGTAGACCATTTATTCCCATTTTCATAATCGACTTTCAAATGATGGAAATTAAAGACCATTGATAATTCTTCTCTACTAGGTTCTGTATACAAGATACAATTTTCGATCGTCGTAGAGCTCATTTCACCGACTGTGATGATAGTGGAATCCGTCCCAAACGTTGCTTGGTTCAATTCTTTTAGATACGTATGGGTGATTGGTTTGTCCGTATATTCAGGTTTGCCATCATTTTCTTTATTATTTTTCAATTGTTCGTCTTTACCGATAACATTGATAACATCGAAACGGAATCCTTTTACCCCTTTTTCCATCCAAAAACGAACAACTTTGAATAGTTCCTCTCTTACTGCTTGGTTCCGCCAGTTCAAGTCAGCTTGTGTCCGATCATATAAGTGCAAATAATATTTCCCCGTATCTCCAAATGGCGACCAAGCACTTCCACCAAATTTTGATACCCAATCCGTTGGCTCTTCTCTTAAAATGAAGAAGTCCTGATAATGCTGGTCCCCTGCTAGTGCTTTTTTGAACCATTCATGTTCTGTCGAAACGTGATTCAGCACCATATCGAGCATGATTTCTATCCGGTATTTCTTTGCTTCGGCTATTAGCTGTTCGAATTCCTCCATCGTACCAAAGATAGGATCGATGGCTGTGTAATCAGAGATATCATAACCGTTGTCTTTTTGAGGGCTTGGATAAATAGGGTTTAGCCAAATCATGTCGATGCCTAGATCATTCAGATACGGGAGTTTTTCTTTGATTCCTTTTAAATCTCCAATTCCATCACCATTACTGTCTTTGTAAGATTTGGGATAGATTTGGTAAATGACTTTGTCTTTAAATGTCATGGATATTTACCTCCATTCAACTGATTTATTACCTACCACAACTTATATATACAAGTTATCATTTATTATTATAACTGAACCGAAAGCGTTTGTAAAATTTATCTTTATACATTCTAAGAGGTCTGTTGCCCAATAAAAAACAAGAGATCAGACATGTATTTGTCTATCCTCTTGTTTAAAATAGCAAAATATTCTTGTTTCTTCTATAAATGGTGTTCAAAAGCTTTTATCTACGGCAATCAGTCTTCTCAAATGTAAAACATGAGGAGCTAATTTTATTTGAGTATTCTTTTTGCTCGATGCAGGACGGCTTTTTTACAACCTCTGATTCATGGTGTTCAATCAGCTGTCCTTCGGTATTAGCTCAAAAAACGGCAAAATATGAAAAACTATTTTGCCGTTTGTTTCTCTAATACTCAGGTCAAACCGCTGATTTCACAACCTCTGTTTTTATTCATTCGATTTCAACGCATCAATCATATCGATATGCTTTAATTTGAAATGGGTAACAATCATCACAATAACCGTAAATACGATAGTTAATCCTGCTGATAAGACATAAGCCCACCATGTGATCACTAATGGAAAGATGACATTCTCCATAGACGCTTGTTGCAAGATGAAGTCAGTCAATATATATCCTACACCAAATCCTCCGATGATTCCTAAAAGAGTAAAGATGATATTTTCTCGAACAATGTACATCGTGACTTCTTTATCAAAAAATCCAAGGACTTTTATTGTAGATAATTCGCGTACACGCTCGGAAATATTGATATTAGTTAGATTATACAAGACGATAAAAGCCAGCAGTCCTGATAATACGACAAAGATTAAGACAACCGAGTCTAAGTTCGCCATTGATTCTTCTTGCGTTTCGATTTGTTTGGACATGAAAGACGTATTTGTCACAGCGTCTGTGGCAAGCAGTTTCTCGGAAAGCATTTCTTCTTCTTTTGTTGTCATCTTATCTGTACGCAGCAAAAATGCATTATCCATCATCGATTGATCAGTAACTGAAGCATAATATTCAGGGGACATATAAATAAAGCTACCTAGATAGTTTTTCACGATTTCTTTTACTTCGACTTTCCATTCTTTTTGATCTTCATCATAAAGCGAAATATGATCTCCTGTAGATAAGTCAAATAGTTCTGCTACTTTTTGCGTAATAGCGATTCCTGTTTTAGGCAAGGAGCGTGGGTTCTCTTCAAGATCAGTTAAATGGATAAAACGATCCAAATCAGCTGTTTTACTTGGTACGATCACTGTCAGACTTTGCGAAGCATGTCCTTTTTTTCTCAATTCTACGGTTTGAGTATGAATAGCTAGGATCTCATTTACTTTTTCTTGCTTCTGCAGCATATCCGCTGCTTTTTGACGACTATCTTCCGTGGATGAATCCAATGTAACGATTGCTTGATAGTCAATGATCGGTCCAAATTGTTTGGCTGAAACAGAACTTAGAGAATCTTTCAATCCCACGCCTGCAACCATCAGCCCGGCACATCCAGCAATTCCGATAATCGCCATAAGCATTCTTGACTTATATCGGAAGAGATTTCGGTAACTGATTTTTTGATTAAAGCTAAGGCGTGACCACAGCGGAGTGATGTATTCAAGAAAAATGCGTTTCCCTGGCTTCGGTGCTTTCGGTTGAAGCAATGCAGCAGGCCGTTCTCTTAAATCTTTGAATAAAACGATCATTGCAGCGCCAAATGCGGCAATGAAGAATGCGGCAGCTGCTTGTAAAATCGGCGGCCAGTCATAAAAAATAAGCGCACTCCCAATATCATACCGCTCGTTAGACAGCTCAAAAATGATCCTTGGCAAAAGATTCGTTCCTAATATCGTTCCTAAAACAATACCTATCCCTGAGGCTAGACTTGCATAGATTGCATATTTTTTTGCGATTTCAACTTTCGTATAACCTAACGCCTTTAATGTCCCGATTTCCCTGCGGTTTTCTTCTACCATACGTGTCATTGTCGTAAAGGTGATCAATGCGGCAATAAAGAAAAAGAAAACAGGAAAAACATTGGCAATCGCAGCGATACGATCAGACAGATCACCAAATTCTTGAAAACCGACATTTTCTGAACGTTCATTGTATAGGTATGATGGTTTAGTTAAATTTTCAATTTTTTCTGCATTTCGATTCAATTCTTCCTCTGCAGAGGCCAGTTCACGTTCTTTCTCAACTAATTGCCTTTCTTGTTCAGCAAGTTGAGCTTCTTGTTGAGATAATGTTTGAACAGCGATTGTTCGTTGCGCTTCAGGAAGCTGCTGGATAGTTGCTGACTGTTGCGCTAACTGTTTTTTAGCATCTTCTAACCGTGTTCTTGCTTGCGTTGTTTGTGCTTTGCCATCCGCTATTTTTTGCTGTGCCGGTTCTAATTCTTCGTTGGCCGATTTTTTCAGCTCTTCTAAGCGTTCTTCGGGTCGATCTTGTAAATACTTTTCTGCCTTTTCTTGATTTTGCTCCATTTTATCTTTGTAAGCTTTGCTGTACGTATTCAAATTCTTTACGTTTGTAAAATCAAGATATAAGACAGAATAAATATCTGTTTTAAAAACGGATTCAGGTAAATAGACAAAATAATCGACGCTACCATTTCCGACGTTCGCGTATCCTCTCTCCAAATTGTTGATGAACAATGGAGAACGGACAAAGCCCGTGATGGTATACTCTTTTTCTTTCAATTCATCTGAATCAATCTGATAAATATCACCGATTTTATACCCTTCATCTTCCGCTTTTTCATCCAATACAAGCTGGTTTGGTTTTTCCGGGAGTTTTCCATCAGTTAATTGTAGCTTGTTCTGCTTGTTATTTTTGTTATAAGAAAATATTTGAATCACTTCGTTTTTGCCAGTATTGGAATAATAGATCTGTTTTCCTGTTTCTACTTTTGCATCTGGGATCTTTTCTGCTTGAGCAATATCTTTTTGTGTCAAGCCACCAGTAGAAACGATTTGCAAATCAGAAAGTCCTGCTGTACCAACATAGTGATCCATCGTTTTTTGCATGACAGGTCCAGCAGTTTTGACACCTACAAATAAAAGTGTTCCTAGCATGACAATAAGGATGATTGCAATGAATCGTCCTTTAGATTGCCGAATTTCGCGAAAACCTGCTTTAAGATATGTTCTTGTTTTCATAAAATCCCCCTACCATACAATCTCATCAATGGATGAAGGATGATCATTTAATTCAACAGACCTTACTTTAGCATCATTAATGTGAATGACTCTATCAGCGATGGGCGCTAAAGCAGAATTATGTGTAATGATCAAAACGGTATTGCCGTGTTGTCTGCTAGCGTTTTGCAATAATTTCAATACTTGCTTGCCCGTTTCAAAATCCAGCGCGCCTGTCGGTTCATCACATAAAAGAAGTTTGGGATTTTTAGCTAGTGCACGAGCAATTGAAACCCTCTGCTGTTCGCCTCCTGATAATTGGGACGGAAAGTTATTCAATCGATGAGCTAGGCCCACTTGCCTCAATACCTCTACAGGATCAAGCGCATCAGGAGAAACTTCCGTTGCCAATTCCACATTTTCTTTTGCTGTTAGATTAGGAACGAGATTGTAGAATTGGAAAACGAACCCTACATCTGTTCGTCGGTAAGCAGTAAGCTGTTTATCTGAAAATTGCGCAATATCTGTGTCATCAATAATGATCTGACCTTCATCAGGTGTATCCATCCCACCTAAAATATTAAGAATCGTTGACTTTCCTGCTCCACTTGGACCAAGTATAATCACTAATTCGCCTTTTTCAATTGAAAAAGAAATATCGTCATTTGCTGTAATGGTCGTTTCTCCCATTTTGTATCGTTTGTATTCATTTTTTACTTCGACATACTTCACTCTGATTCCTCCATTTTCACGATATTTCTCGCTATATCTATGCATCGAATGCGTTTTCTCACACTTATTTATTTTACCACTGAATTTCTCTAGACTAAAGAAAGGAATCCTTTAATTTAGTTGACAAATAAACGATTTATGATTTACTTACATAAAAAACATTGTTATTTGAAAGAAGGAACATCATGAATGATTTAAAGGAAAATATGATTTTTGATTTATCAAAAACTGCTTTTGTCGCGATCGACATGCAAAAAGAGATCGTAAATAACGGTACACTCTCTCCACACACTGCAGCATCTATTCTGACAAACAATGATTTGTTAGTAAGAACATTGAAACGTACCGCTGCCTTGAAAGTTTTAGTGAACGTAGACATCTCCACTTTCCCTTATTTGAGTCAACAAACTGATATGGGTGGAATGACTGCTTCTGTACCTCCAGAATTCACTGATTTACTTTTGAAGGATTCTTTGAAAGATACAGATAATATGTTGACTATCACAAAATACAATCCAAGTGCTTTTTTTGGTACTTCTCTTGATCTTCAACTTCGCCGGCGTGGAATCGAAACTATCATTTTAAGCGGTGTAGCGACAACAAACGGTGTATATGCTACTGCATTAGATGCCTTTCAACACGGGTACCATATCGTGCTTGCTGAAGATGCTTGCAGTGATCGTGACAAAGAATCCCATCAATTGTTCATAAAAAAGATATTTCCGAAAACTGCACGAGTACGCTCAACGAAACAAATAATCGAAGCTATCCAACAAAGCAAATAAGTACTGGCACACGTGATTTTCATTTACTTCTTTTTGATTTCATGGGAAAATAACCACAGGATTTAGATAGGAGTATGAACATGGTGAAAAAAAAGATCACAATCAAAGAAGTCGCTAAACTTTCCGGCGTTTCAATCACAACTGTCTCCTTGATATTAAATGGAAATACGGAGAAATTCAGTCCGAAAACTGTTCAGAAAGTTTTAGCTGCCAAAGAAGAATTAGGCTATCAGCCTGACTATTTTGCTAGACAAATGATTACCAAGGAAACGAAAACAATTGGTGTACTCGTTCCTGATATCACGAATCCATTCTTCAGTACACTGATGCGAGGAATTGAGGATATCTTGTATAAGCAGAATTTCGTCACGATATTATGTAATGCTGATTCTGATCATCAAAAAGAAATCGAATATCTAGCCGAGCTCACACGTCGAGGTGTGGATGGATTCATTATCGCGACTTCTGCTGTCTCTACAGATGCAATCAACGAAAATTTGAAAAAACAAGGCCGGCCCTTCATTGTTTTGGATCAGAAAAAATCTGAAGGATTTAGTGATGCCGTACGAACAGACGATTTTCGCGGTGGTTACCTAGCGGGCATGCACTTGCTTAGTCTAGGACATCAAACGATCGCCCTTGTCTATCCTGAAAATCCACCGGAAAATGTCCACGCTCGGATTGAGGGGTTTAAATCTGCTCTTGATGTTTACCAAATCCCTCACGACCAACTGATCCTCTTACCTACACAGTTCTCAAAACAAGGTGGCTACCAGATCACAGCAGAACTTCTTGATTCTGCTGCAACTGGTGTGTTTGCTTTAAATGATGAATTAGCTTTTGGATTATATCGCGGATTAGAGGAAGCTGGAAAAAGCATCCCTGAAGACTACAGCATTATTGGCTATGATAATATAGATATGTGCGAGTATATCAAGCCGAAACTGACAACGATCGCACAACCAATCTTCGAATTGGGACAAACATCTGCCAAGTTATTGTTAGATCGGATCCAATTCCCAGAAAAAGAATGGGAAGAAAAAAGATTACCTGTACGATTAGAAAAAAGATTTTCAACTGCACCCTTGAAATAGCTTTCAAGGTGTGCTATATTTTTATCGAACTATTAAAACGTTTTACTAAAACGTTTTAAAAAATAATTTTCCCATCAAAATAAATGAGATAGTTGGAGGTTTGTAAAATGAACACGGTTACAGTAATTGGAAGTATTAATATGGACACTACCCTTCGTTTAACCAACATGCCCAAGCCAGGCGAAACGATGCATGCGCATGAGATTTTTCACGCTGGCGGAGGTAAAGGTGCCAACCAAGCAGTGGCAGCCAAACGTTCAGGCGCACGGACATCTTTTATTGGAGGCGTTGGGGCTGACAGCGAAGGACAACAGTTATTAGATCTACTGACAAAAGAAAACATCGATACATCTGGGATAGCTGAAATCCAAGGCGCCACAACCGGACAAGCAATGATTATGGTAGACGCAGCAGGAGAAAATAGTATCTTGATCCATGCAGGGGCAAATAATGCTTTCCATGAACAAGAAGTCCTAAAAAACAAGCAACTGATTACAAACAGTGACTTTATTATTGCTCAGTTTGAAAGTAGCTTAGATGCGACGATCCTAGCTTTTTCTATTGCAAAAGACGCAGGAAAAACAACGATCCTGAATCCTGCACCAGCTCGTGAAACGATTCCTACTGAACTACTTGAAAAGACAGATATCATTATACCAAATGAAACAGAAACAGAAATCATTACAGGAATCAGAGTGACAGATCATAACAGTTTGGTCGCAGCAGCCGAAAAACTCCATGAATTAGGTATTGGAACAGTAATCATTACACTAGGCAGTGCCGGCGCTTTCTATCATACAGAAAAAGAACACGGTATCGTCCCTGCTTTTAAAGTGGATGCCGTTGACACAACAGCCGCAGGTGATACATTTATTGGCGCATTAAGCAGCACACTTCAGCCAGACCTTAGTAACTTGAAAGAAGCGATCCTTTATGGAAATCTAGCCTCTTCTGTTGCTGTGCAGTCTTATGGTGCGCAACCTTCTATCCCTTACCGCGAAGCTTTAGAACAATCAGCAGTCTAAAATTAACAATGAGAGGAAGAAACAAACATGAAAAAAGGAAAAGTAATCAATTCAGATATTTCACGAGTAATCGCACAAATGGGGCACTTTGATAAATTAAGTATCGGGGATGCAGGCATGCCTGTCCCCTTTGGTACTGAAAAAATAGATTTGGCTGTCTCAAACGGTCTTCCAAGTTTTTTATCTGTTTTAGAAAACGTTTTAGAAGAACTTGAGGTACAATCGATTGAATTGGCGGAAGAAATAAAGACAATGAACCCGGAAATATTGGAAAAAATCAAATTATTGTTACCAGATACACCGATTAGCTTTATCCCACATGAAGAAATGAAAAAAGAGTTGAATAACTGTCATGCATTTATTCGTACAGGCGAAATGACACCTTACGCCAATATTATATTAGTGAGTGGAGTGGTCTTCTAATGGAAACGACAATGAATCCTGAACAGATGGTACTGTCCGAGCAGATTCATATGCTGATTGAACAGTTGGGAGGAAAAGACAATATTGATTCTGTCCTTCCATGTGCGACTCGGCTTCGTATCAAATTGAAAAAACAGCCAGTAGCCAATGCAGAAAAATTAAAACAGCAAATCCCTTCCATTAAGTATTTCATTTTACTCGATAGATATGCAGAAATAATCATGGATCAGGGATTGGCTCCTGCTTACAAGGAATTGACGCGTCAAATCGATCATTCAGCTCCGAAAGAAAAGCTAAATCCGATCGAAAAACTATTTGGTTTGATATCGGAAATCTTTACGCCGATCATTCCGCTGTTTGCCGGTTCTGGTATATTAAAAGGTCTGGTTGTTTTAGCGACTACGATTGGCTGGCTTAGTGAAACAAGCGGAACTTATCATATTTTGTCTGCTGCGTCGAATGCCGTCTTTTATTTTCTGCCAATCTTTCTTGCTTTTTCTGCTGCCAAAACGTTTAAAGTGAATGGATATATTGCGGCTGTCATTGCTGCAGCACTGATTGAACCGAATCTGACCTCTTTACTTTCAGACAGTGGCAAAGCAGCTACTGATTTTCTGGGGATTCCTGTAGTACTGATGCAGTATACGTCTACTGTCATGCCGGCGATTTTAGGTATTTTCTTTTATTCTTTTGTTGAAAAATTCCTCAAAAAATATATTCGCGAAAATATGCAATTAGTATTTGTACCTTTACTTTCATTAGTTATCACGGTTCCTTTGACGTTAATGGTATTCGGGCCTGCGGGTGTTTACCTTGGCGAAGGTTTAGCTGCCGCAATTACTTGGATGATGGATATTAACGGACCGATCAGTGGCGCAATCATCGCTGGTGGTTGGAATATTTTGGTAATATTTGGTATCCAATGGGCTGTAAACCCTGTCATGATCAGTAATATCTCTGCTTATGGGTTCGACCGAATCGTTCCGTTGACAGGAGCAGCCAATTTTGGAATGGCTGGTGCAGCTTTAGGTGTATTTCTGCGAAGTAAACGTTCAAAAACCCGTTCGATCTCCGGTTCTGCTTTTGCTTCGATTTTACTTGCGGGAGTGACCGAACCAACTGTTTACGGAATTGCGATCCCATTGAAAAAACCATTTGTTGCTGCTTGCATTGGTGCAGCTGCTGGTGGAGCTGTAATGGGATTTGCCCAAGTGAAAGCGATCGCTTTTGTATTTGGTAGTCTGACCACATTGCCTGCATTCATTTCCGGTACTTTTTTCTGGTACTTAGCAGGACTGGCTGTTAGTCTAGTCGTAGCAATGATCACTACTCTCGTTAGCGGGTTTGATGAAGACCTAATGTCTTATGAATAGTTAATGAAAAAGACTGAAGTATGAGATGTTTATCACATATTTCAGTCTTTTTCTTTTTAGGATCATTATTTTTATAAATTTTTGTGATACTTTCCAAACTTTGGTATAATTTACATATGCATAACCATTTTTATCCCCACTTGTTTATCCCCAAACAAAGGTGGTCTATGCAATAAAATGAACGTCAAAGAAAAACGAATGAATGCTCGTTGCTTATTTACAAATTGTTTTATTTAGAATACACAGACAGATTTATGAAAAGAAAAAGCTTTTCGACACGATTATCTGTTCCAAAAAATGTCTAATGAATGCTGAATAAGACAGAAAATCAATGAAAGGAAAAGGACTAGTTTATTATGAAAAATAAAAAAACGATACGTTTGCTAGCTGCTACTTGGCTGATTGCTCCGTCTGTTTTGTCGACCAATACCGTATTTGCCGTAGATAATCAAATAGCTGATCAAACAGTCACAACAGATACGACTACATCCAGCTCAGCTACTAGTGAAACAACGGATTCTTTTACAGAAGACCCAACTGGAACAACTAACTCAACAACAGGATCGACCGAGCCAACTGAAATTGATCCGGCTGATCCATCAGAAAATGAAAAGCCAGCCGAGACATATTCCCTTACAATTGCTCCTTCTTTGATTGGTAAGATCCAACTGACTGCTTCGACAGCGGATTCCCCTGAACAGCAACCTTTGGATATTACGGAAAGTGGAACGGTAGAAGGTTTATTAGCGGAAACGAAGGTAACTTACACTATTACGCCAGCTGAAGGTGAACAAATTGCTTCAGTCGCTGTTAATGGTGCCAAAGAAGTAAATTATGATGCAAAGACCTTTACAGTAGGTACGAACAATTTATCTATTACTGCAGAATTTAAAGCTGGACCGGATACTTCAACAGAGAAACCAACTGATCCTAGTGAAGAAGTCCCTAGTACACCAGATCCGGAAACGCCAAACAAACCAGATGTGGGTAATAACAACAATAATAATGGTTCAAATAATTCAAACAATAATAACAATAATTCGAACAGCGGGAATTCTTCGAATCAAACAAACCCATCTGGATCGAATAACAATGGAAATACTCAGAGAGAACCAAACCATCCAAACAATGGTTCATCGAATGGCGGAACGAACAATGCTTCATCTCGTCCAAATACAGCAAATCAAAGCGGTATAGAGAATCCATCTTCTGCTTCTTCTGATTTTGTTGTAAAATCACCAATTGATGCTGTATTGCCTACAAATACAACGAATGTCCAACAAGCAATCGTTCGAGAAGCATTCAAGCATCTTGGAAAACCATATGTATGGGGAGCAAAAGGTCCAAATACTTTTGACTGTTCTGGTTTGACTTATTACGTATATATGAAAGCAACCGGTCATTATATCGGTGGCTGGACAGGCGAACAGCAATATGCAGGTACGCAGATTCCAGTAAGTCAGGCCCAACCTGGCGACCTCGTCTTCTGGGGACCTTCTTCCGGTGTTACTCACCATGTAGGTATCTATATTGGGAACGGACAATTTATCCATGCGCCTCAACCAGGAGATAAAGTTCGAGTAACTTCTATTTCAGATTTCACGCCTGATTTTGCTGTCCGAGTAAACTTAGCAGGTTTACCTGCTGCTTCAGGTTCGCTGACAGGCGGCTCATCTATTTTAGATGGATTAGATGGCTCGTTCCATTTCAGTCAAAACCAAACAACTGATCAGTTCTTGAAAAAGATTGCAGATGATGCACAGGAAATCGGGCAAAAAGAAGGAATCTACGCATCAGTCATGATGGCTCAAGCTATCCTTGAAAGTGGATCTGGAAACAGCTTATTATCAAGCGAACCAAATCATAACCTTTTTGGTATCAAAGGATCATATAAAGGAAGCAGCGTGACCTTCAATACACTTGAACAAGATAGTTCCGGACAAAGCTACCAAATCCGCGCACAATTCCGTAAATATCCTTCTTACAAGGAAAGTTTGGAAGACTATGCCGACTTGATCAAAAATGGACTGACTGGCAATCCTGATTTCTACAAACCAACTTGGAAGTCGGAAACAAAAGACTACAAAGAAGCAACCAAATATTTGGAAGGACGTTATGCTACAGATCGCCAATATTCACAAAAATTGAACGCGATCATCGAAGCGTACGACCTGACAAAATATGATGAACCGAAAAAAGAAGCAGCAACAACTGAAGAAGCAAACGCTGAAATCCTCAATATGTCTAAGCGATTCGATGTGCCAATCAAATGGACAACAGATGGCGTGCCAATCACAGGATTAGAATTTTCAACGATAAAACGCGTCAACAACGCTTCTTCCATCTTCCGTGTCGCTTCAATCTGGGATTTGTGGAACAATTTTACGGCAAGACAGATACCAGAAACAACTACTCGTACAGTTAAAGCTGCAACTGTTCCTGTACTAACCTTGTTAAGTTTAGACAAATCATTCTGGCTTGATCTGCCTTTAAAGAAATAGAATAAATTAAAAAGGGGATGTGACACTGTCACACTCCCTTTTTAATGGCTCTATAATTTATGGGACTGATGAATCAGAATTGATTCTTCAGCCCCATTTTTATTTTAGGTATTAAAAAACATATCGTTCTCTAGTATGATTAAATCACGACAAAATAAACAACTGAGAGG
>OJJO01000111.1_pt1 | contig 24954 bp, 21 predicted proteins | sample 1596351 | NCBI WGS metagenome assembly OJJO01 (sample SAMEA4350117, study PRJEB24818) | metagenome | biome: human; feature: gut; material: faeces | place: Denmark | collected 2013-09
TTACAAAGAAAGCACATGAAAGTAATGATATTGGTTTAACAACCCAAATGAACACAATATTACAAGCTGAAGAAGTAACAAATAAACCAACATCACCACATGATGCAGTTCAACAACTTGCAAATGGAGGAGTAGATGTAGAAAAATTAACACCTACAACAGATGGATACAATTATGTTTATGATTTAGATGCAAATAGAATGTTCTTATTAGATGATCAAAAAGTAGTTGTAGCACCTACAAATATAACATTCACAAAAGATTTAAATGTATTTGCATTTGTTGGAAGTGAAAATGAAATTACTAATTGGAATGGTTATAGTATTTATTTAAAATCAGGATTTACTGGAACAACATTAAATATTTCAACTGGATTAGATGTTGGTGATAATAATATTTCAGAAATCTCATATACAAATACTGGAGCAAATGTTTTAATTCGCACTAATGGTGGTAAATTAACTGTTAATGATGCTACTGGTAGTGTTAATCACTATGGCTTATTAGAAAAAGCAGTCATTGAAAATATTAATAGTGCTTCATATCATGAATATGGCTATGTAACTGATTATATTGAAGCTAAAAATGGACACATTGTTATTGAAAAAGGTGCAAGCGTTAGTATTTTAGCTGTTAATGGAGATCCAACAGTTGATCAAAAAGAAGGATCTGAATTATATAAAGTAGTACCAGTTGGTACAAACACTATAAAAACAGATAAAGTAAAAGTATTAAACAATGAAACAATTTCAAATGAGAGTGTTACTACAGATGATTTATCTAATATGAAATATGGTGGTGGTAATGGTAGCGAAGAAAAACCATATGAATTATATACTGCTTCTCATTTAGTAGCATTTGCTAAAGACGTAAATAAAAATGAAGGTAAAGATTATGTTTATGTAGAACTATGTGCAAATGTTGATATTAGCAATATGGGCTGGGAACCAATTGGCAATTCGAAAAATCCTTTTATTGGTTCATTTAATGGAAATAATAAAACTATTACTGGATTAACAAATAAAGGCTATTCACCTTCAACTTTATTGTGGGGAATAACATCAAATGCAAAAAATCGTGGTTTAGCTTATGGATTTTTTGGTGTAATTGGTTTTAAAGACGATAGTACAGATAAAGTTATCAGTATTAAAGATTTGGTATTTAAAGATGTTAACATTGATATTAATGATACAAATATGTTAGGTGTTTTAGTTGGTGCAGATACAGGTGCTGCAAAAATTGGTGAAGATTATGTAAATCCAAAAGCGAATTATGACATAACAATTTCAAATATCAAAACATTTGGTAAAATGATTTGTAAAAGTGATACAACAGTTGGTGGAATAGTCGGTAAATTATATACTAATGATTGTAATAATCGTTCTAAAGATTATGGTATTGTTACTATTGAAAATTGTGAAAATAACGTTTCAATCACAATTGAAAATGAAGGAACAAACAAAATTGGTGGAATTGTTGGATATGTACATACTAGAAAAATTAATTTAATTTCATGTAAAAATAATGCTGATATTATTATTAATAAAGGTAATGCATATGTTGGTGGATTATTATCATACTTTGATAGTCAAAATATTTATATTGAAAAATGCTCTGTGAGTGGAGTTATTAATTTTGCAAATGAGAACAATATTAATAGTTATTCTTTATTAATTGGTAATTTTAAACCATATACAACACAAACAGTAAATAGTAAGGTTATTATTAATAATAAAGAAACTAATATTAATCAAAATCAATGTGGTAATAAACAATCAGTATTTAATGCAAATAAAACAACTTTGGCTTCTAAAGTAATTCATTAATAATAATTAAATGATTTATTAAAAATAAGTAAGTAAAATTGTAGAATCTATGGTTCTATAAATTACTTACTTTTTTTGTTCTCAAAAATAGTCAAATATATAAATATTTAAAATAAAATATATAAAAAATTAAAAAAGAAAAAATGAATCAGTGAACAATTGTTCGTTTAATAAAAATATATATTGACAAGAAACATCGGGGGGGGGGTATTATTTTTGTGCAAAAAAGGGGATATGTGAAAAATAATAAATTCACATATATACTTTTGATTTGCTTAAGGAATTTTATTAGCATTAATAAAATTTAAAAAAACAAAAAAAGGAGATGTTTTTCATGAAAAAGAAAAAAGGATTTACGTTAGTAGAGTTATTAGTAGTAATAGCGATATTAGCAGTACTTGCTACCGTCAGTGTAGTAGGTTATATGGGCTTTACAAAGAAAGCACATGAAAGTAATGATATTGGTTTAACAACCCAAATGAACACAATATTACAAGCTGAAGAAGTAACAAATAAACCAACATCACCACATGATGCAGTTCAACAACTTGCAAATGGTGGAGTAGATGTAGAAAAGTTAACACCTACAACAGATGGATATAATTATGTCTATGATTTAGATACAAATAGAATGTTCTTATTAGATGGTAATAAATCAGTTGTAGCACCTACAAATATTGAATATACACAAGATTTAAATGTATTTGCATTTGTTGGAAGTGAAAATGAAATTTCTAATTGGAATGGTTATAGTATTTATTTAAAAACTAATTTTGAAATAACATCAGAAAATTTATTTACTAATTTAAAAACAGGATTAGATGTTGGTAATAACACAATTGAATCAATTAAATATATAGGTAGTGAAACCAAAGAAGCATTAATAAGAACAAATGGTGGTACATTAACTATTAATGCTGGTCAAGATTCTGTTTATCATTACGGATCAGCAGATAAAATTGTTGTTATTGCTGTTGCTAATAATTCATATCATGAATTTGGTGAAGTTAAAGGCAATATTGAAATTGAAAGTGGACATGTACAAGTTGAAAGTGTTGCAAAAGTATCAACAATTGTCGCAACACCAAAAGAATCGACAACAGTAAAAGTGACAGTTACAAATGAAAATACAGTTGGTGAAATAGTAACAACAGATACAACAAAAACAACATTAAATGTACCAGAAAATATTAAACCAACAGAAAATCTTACAGATAAAAAATTAGAAGAGATGAGTAATTTTGCTGGTGGATTTGGTACCGAAAGAAGTCCATATTTAATTTCAACTATGGATCAATGGGTTTATTTGGCTTCAAATTCAAAAAAATATGATTGTTTGGCTACACAAGGAAATTATTTCTCTGTCTTAACTGATTTGGATTTTGAAAATGTAGAACAAAATATTCAAATTCAATATTTTTCAGGACATATTGACTTTAATAATCATACAATAACAAATTTACAAGAAAGTTCTAAACAAATGTATTTAGAATTTAATGCATATGGCTTTTTATTTTATGATATTGTTGGTGATTCTGAAATTAAAAATTTATCATTTACAACAAGCAGTTCTACAATTGATCATGGAATTAGATTAATCGAAATGATTAATCAAAAAAATGAACAAAATGAAGATGGATCAAATTTTAAAGTCTTGATTGAAAATGTTAAAATGTTTGGATTTGGAAACTATTCTGACAATAATGTAGGATTATTTGTTTATTGGGTTGGTAAATCAAATTTAACATTAAAAAATTGTGTTAATTATGCAACAATATACAACCAAGGTGGTTTTACTGGTGTGTTTGTTGGCAGAACATATACTACTACTCAAAAATATACAAGTTATTGTGAAAAAATAACTTTTGATAATTGTATTAACTATGGAACAATAATTAACACAAATGCTAATAATGGTTTTGCTTCGATGTTAATTTCTAATCCTAGTAATATTATTGATAAAATGGTTACTATTGAAACAAAAAATTGCGTTAATTATGGTATAATTGTTGCATCTAAAATTAATTTAGTTACTGGAAGTGATGATAAAAATATTATTGGAAATCCTATTGTTGAAAATAAAGGTGTTTTATCAAATTCTACAGGAAAAAGTATTGATATTGTAGATGGAAAGTTTAGTTTTTCAAAAATAGACAATGCTGTAAGATATGAAATGGTATTCTCATTTTCTGGTTCAGCTATTGGTGGTGGTATAACATCAGTTTTATTTAAATTAGATGATGAAAACATTAATTCTGTTAAAGCATTAAAATGGATTGATGATTCAAAGGTTGATTTAAATAATGCAATTGTTGAAAATATATATGGAACTACAGTATATACATATAACAATCAATATGTATTAGTTGATAAAGAAGCAACTCTTAATTCTCAACCATCTGTTACAGTAATGGCTTATGATGAAAATAATCAAGTAATAGGTGTCTATTATACATATTCATATACAAAATAATATTCTAAATTAATAATTTAAAAACGTACGAAAATAGACTATGAAAAATAAATTTTAATATTTAAATTATTCATAGTCTTTTCGTGTGATAAAACCAAGAGGAATAATCTTCTTGGCTTTTCTTTTTTTTATAAATTTAAATTCCAAATGTAATATATTTTTGAATCATAAAAAAATAAATCATACACAATATGCAAATAAAAAAATTAACAAATGATTTATTAATAGTATTATCTTCTTTTGAAATATTGTTAAAATATGAATGTAGATAATCTAGTCTTCTAGATGCTAGAACATCTATAATCTCTCCGGTTTGGTAATCTAAAAGCAAGCATATTTGCCTTTACCAAAAGAGAGATTTTTAAATTCATCAATACAAAGTATTTTAGGAAGATATTTCCGTTTGCAATTAATATATCTTTCAAAGATATTGATAACTGTTTGCGAAGAAACATTAGCTCTTGAAGCAATATCAGTAAAAGATGATTTGGTTTTAAGTTCTTTTAAAATATAACTAATATTAGGATCAGATTGATTTGATCTACCAATAGAAATAAAATTAGGTTCAAGAAAAGTAGAACCACATTCTTTACATAAATATCTTACTTGTCGATAAATTATATTACAGGATGCATCAGTAAAACGAGAGTGGTTAATAATTCTATTATGATATGAATGAATATTACATCTATTACATCCACATTCACACTTTGGTGTGTAAAACTTTGATTTAATAAATAAAGTAATTCCTTTCGTTTCATTATTAAAATAAAAAATAATGTCGAATTTTGTCTAACAAATATTATGAAAAAAGTATGATATTTGTTATAAAATGTACATATAAATAGATGCAAAATAAATGTCTGTTAAAGAAAGAAGGATAAAAATGATAAAAATTGAAAAAGGTAAAAAATTAAAAGAAGAATTTGCTAGACTAGCAAAAATTGAAAGAGAAAGAAAAGGTGAAAATTGTGAAATAAAAATTGGTCTTCATGGTAATGGTGTTGATAGCAAAGGGAAAGTATATGATTTATATACACTTACTGTTTCAATAATATTTCGTTCTAATGAAATAATTAGTAATCAATTAGTTGTAAAAAATGGAACACCTTATGATGATTTATATGCATGTGATAATTGTGAAGTAATTATTTACTAATATTTTTACATTTAAACATTAAATGATAATAGATTTAACAATATAACAAATTTTATTATGCATAAAATAATGAGTGAAAAATCGTTATTCAACTATAAAAGAATCAATATTGCTGTAAAATAATTAAATGTAATTACAATATATTGTAAATGTAATTATATTGTCATAAAATAATATTGAGGTGATCAATAATGCCACAAACAGTTAATGTTAATTTTAGATTAGATGAAACTACAAAGAAAACTTTAGAAGAAGTGTGTTCTGAAATGGGAATGACAATGAGTACTGCTTTTACTATATTTGCAGTAAAAGTTGCAAAAGAAAGAAGAATTCCATTTGAAATAACTGCAGATTCATTTTATTCAAACTCTAATATTGAATTTTTAAAACGTGGAATTAATGCTTTTGAAAATGGAAAAGCTCAAGAGCATGATATTATTGAGTAAATAATATGAAAAAAGCATGGTTTGATGAAGCATGGGAAGATTATTTGTATTGGCAAATACAAGATAAAAAAATAATAAAAAGAATTAATCTTCTTATAAAAGATATTGAAAGAAATTATTATGATGGTATTGGTAAGCTAGAACCACTTAAAGGAAATTTATCTGATTGGTGGAGTAGAAGAATTGATGATACCAATAGATTGGTTTATAGAATCAATAATAATATTTTAGAAATCATTTCATGTAAGACACACTATGATTTTTGATGCTTAATTTTGAAACTAAAATAAAACAAAATTAATACAATAAATCAAAAAAATATATATTATTGTAATGAAAAGTATATAAAAAAATAATATTATTGAATTATTTATTTATTTATAAATAAATATAGTAAATATATGGTTGTAAAAAAAAATAAAAAATTATAAAATACAACTAGATAAATAAATTATTTATCCAAATAAGTTAAAAGGGAGATATTTAAAATGAAAAACTTACTAATTAAATTACAAAATAAAAGAAAGGAAGAAAAAGGATTCACATTAGTTGAATTATTAGTTGTTATTGCAATCTTAGCAATCTTAGCATCAGTCTCAGTCGTCGGTTATATGGGATTCACACAAAAAGCTAAAGATAGCAATGCTGCAACAGAATTAGCACAAGCTAAAACACTTATCACTACATCTTTATTAGATGGTAAAGATACTGATTATGAATATGATGCAACTAATGGTAAATTATATGTATTAAATGCTAATGCAGTATCTAGTGATGAATTAAAAGCTCATTTTACTGATTTAGATGCATTAAAAGGTGAATTTACTGTTAAATTAAGTACTACAGCTATCAATAAAGATAATTTATCAAAAACAACTGATGGAAGTGGAAATACAAAATTAACTGCAGGAACTGCAACTGATGATTATAAAGTTGAATTAATTACATACACTGTAAATGGTGGAACTGCAACTTGGAATTTTGCTGAATAATTCACTAAACTAATTTTTACTAAAACCTTAGGCTCATCATATTTTGATGAGCCTTTAATGATAATAAAAGAATATGAAAAAGAAAAAGGGAATGACATTAATTGAAATAATCGTGGCAATTGCTTGTTCAACAATTGTTATAGGAACTATTGTTAGTTCTCTTTTATTCGTGACTAGAATTAATGATCAATTACTTAATAAAAGTTCTACACTATATAAAGTTGAAGTATTAAAAAAATATATTATTGAAAATTATGAAACGGATATGGAATTTACTTGTTCTGATGGTAATGTGTTTTATAATGATAAAAAAATAGTAGAAAATTCACTTATAAATGCTGTAAAATTTAATAGAGAGATTGAATATGGTATTGAATGTAATATAGTTTATGCTGATGTAAGTAATTATATTTTTACATTTAAAAAACAGGGGTGAATATAAATGGAAATAGCTATTATATTTATTGCAATATTATTAGTAATTATTGGAGCTTTTGTTTTAATTAGATATGTTAAAGTTAAAAGTTCTCTTGATGATGAAAAGAAGTTTTTTTCTTTACCTGATAGAAATAGATTAGAATTAATTTATTGTGATATTGGTGATCCATTTATTGATGCTAGATATTTTAAAAATGATAAAATGATTAATTCTTATCATATTGATTTGTATCCTAGTCAAGTTGAAAAAGGTAAGATTACAAATATTGATGAAATTGTTAAAACTTTAAAAGAGCATTTTCCTGATAAGTATTCTATTGTTTTATATATTTGTAGTGATTTAATTTTTAATGATATTAATTCTTTACCTAAGATTAATTTTAATAGAGCGGTTCAATTAAAAAATAAAGAAATCAAGAATGATTATGATAAGTACAAGGAAAATTATAAAATTATTGAAAATTCTTATAAATATAATTTAGGAATTGTTTTTAATGATTATTTTGTTCCTAGTGAGATTATCAATAGTTTTCGTCAGATTGCTAAAGGTTTAAATTCTAAGATTAGTAAGACTCATTTGTATGGTGAGTATTTACTTAGTTGTTTGAGGAAAGTTATTAAAAATGATTATGCTTTTATTTATACTAGAGGTTCAATGGCTACTTTCATTTTAGTTAATAATTCTAGACTTGTTTCTTGTTGGAGTTTTAAATGTGAAAGTGCTGAAGATGTTATTAAAACTTTTGTGTTAATTATTGGTAAGCATGAATTAGAGATTGAAAAGAAAGTTATTAATGAGATTTATTATGATTCTAAGTATGAACTTTCTTTTGGTAGTTATGTAAGTAAAAAGATTTCTCTTGATGAAATTTTACAGGAGTCTAAATAATGAAAAAAGGGTTTACTTTAATTGAGGTTCTTGTTTCAGTTGGAGTATTTTTACTTACTTTTGGTGTGATTCTTTCTACTTATTTATTATCAGTTAATGGTGTTCATAAATATGAAGAATATCAATTTTTTGAAAATATTTGTATTACTATTGATACTATTTATGATACTAAAAAAATTGATGGTGTTAAAGCTTACTTTAATAATAAAGAATTGGTTTATTATAATAGTAGTTATGAAATGGTTGATAATGAAGATAAGTATAGTTTGTCTTATACTTATAATGATATTTTAATTGTTTCAATCAAAAATAATGAAAAGAATTATTTTGTAATTGAAAATTTAGATTATGGAGTTAGTAAAGCATTATGAAAAGAGATGGTTATGTTTTATTAATTACTATTGTAATTACTTTATTATTAACTCTAACGACAATTACTTTACTTACTGTTGTTTATCGCTATACTGGAACTATTGCTCGTGAATTAGAAAATTTAAGGGAGTTTGTGATTAAGTGAATATTATTATTGGTGTTTTTCTTTTTATATTAGGAACGGTCTTAGCTTCATTTATTGGAGTGATTATTTATCGTGTTCCAAATAAGATGAGTATTGTTAAACCTGATTCTTTTTGTCCTAGTTGTAAAACACCAATTAAATGGTATGATAATATTCCTCTTTTAAGTTATCTTATTTTAGGTGGTAAATGTCGATATTGTAAAGCTAAGATAGGTATTAATTCATTTTTACTTGAATTAAGTGGGGGAATTTTATTTTTATTAGCTTTTTTAATGTATCATTTATCTGTTGAATTAATTTTTGTGGAATTAATTATTTGTATTTTACTTGTGATATTTGGAATTGATTTTAATCATAAGTTTATTTATGATTGGTCTTTAATTATTTTCTTTGTATTAACTTGTGGACTTCTTTTATATGTTAGTTTGGTTAATAAAGAAGTTCCGATTAAGAATTTTATTGGTTTTGGTATTGGCTTTTTTTCTTTTTTATTTATTAAATTAATTGCTTATTTAATTACTAAAAGAGATTGTTTAGGAACTGGTGATGTCATTTTAATGGGTATTGGGGGATTTCTTTTGGGATGGCAAAATTGGTTATTATCTGTTTTAGTTGGTAGTGTGCTTGGCAGTGTAATTGAATTAGTTTTAATTAAATTAAAGAAAAGATCAAGAGAAGAAGAAATTCCTTTTGGTCCTTATTTAGTTATTGGTATTTTATTTAGTTTATTATTTGGTGAAATTATACTAAATTGGTATTTGAGTTTGGTGATTTAATATGGCGAAATATAGATGTTTAGTTATTAATAATGCTGGTAAAAGAAAAAATATTGTTTATGAAGCAAATGATGAATTTACTTTAAAAGCGAAGTTAAAAAATGAAAAAACTATTTTACTTAATTATGAGTTAGTTAAAGAAAAGAAGGTTAATACTTTTCTTGCTGTTTCTAGTAAAGTTAAAAGGAATGAAGTTATTACTTTTTTAAGGCAGTTTGCGGTTATGGTGAAAGCTGGTATTCCTATTAGTAATTCATTAAATACTTTAAGAAATCAAAAATTTACTAAAGCTTTTAAAAAAGTATTAAATACTTGTTATCAAGATGTGCAATCTGGTGTTCTACTTTCTGATGCTTTTAAAAAACATAGTAAAGTATTTCCTGATTTTTTTGTAAAGATGGTAGCCATTGGTGAAGTAACTGGTTCATTAGATAGAGTTCTAGAAAATATGGCTGATTATTATGAAAATGATCGTAAAGTTAAGCAAAAAGCAAAATCAGCAATGATTTATCCAAGTATTTTACTTTTTTTAATTTTAGTTGTCGTGGTTTTTATAACAATGTTTATTCTTCCTCAATTTGAATCAACGATTAAAGAATTAGGAGGAAATGTTCCGACAATTACGCTTGTTATTATGGATATTTCACGATTTGTTAGGGATTATTTTATCTTTATTTTTGGTGGCTTAGCTGGTTTTATTGGTTTGTTATTTTTATTTTTTAAAAAGACTAAAGCTGGTAAATATGCTTTTGATTATATTAAATTATATTTTCCTTTTATTGGTAAAATTCAAAAGAATTTAATTACTTCCAGATTTGCAAAGGCTTTTATTATTCTTCTTGATAGTGGTATGAATATGACTGATTGTTTAGATAATTTACAAAAGATGCTAGATAATGAAGTCTTTTCAGAAAAGTTTAAATATACTACTGATGAAGTCAAAAGAGGTAGAAGAATCGCTCAATCAATGGAGAATATTAAAATGTTTCCTCCAATGTTAACGGAGATGATTAATGTTGGTGAAAAAAGTGGAAATATTGAAGAAGTATTAAAAGCTACTAGTAAATATTTTGATGAATGTGTTGAACAATCAGTTAGCAAAGCAACGGCTGCTCTTGAACCAATTATGATTATCTTTTTAGGAGTAATTGTTGGAATTGTTATTTTAGCGGTTTTACTTCCAATTATTGCTTTGATGAATAGTATTTAAGGAGGATAGATATGTTATTTAATGAATTGTTTGGTAATTATTTAATCCAAAAAAAAGTTTTAAAAGAAAATGTTATTAAAGAATATATTCTTAAGTCTGATACTAACCATAATGCTTTACAAATTGAATTAAGTAAAGCTCGTTTAGTAAATGATGAAATTTTATACCGTCATCTTGCTGATTTTTGTTTATTAAAATATCGTTTTATGCAAATATCAGAAGTAGATTTAGATTTAGTAAAAAAATATCCTCTTGAAAAAATGATTGAACTTAGAGTACTTCCAATTGAAGATAATGAGGAAGAAATAACATTTTTAATTGGTAACATTTTTAGAATTGAAGATATTGGTCAATTTAAATATTTAAATAATAAGAAATTAAATTATGTAATTACTCCAAGTGCTCAAATGGATAAATTGCTTGAATATGTTACTAACAAGATTCAACAAAAAGAAGTTCTTTCCGATTATTCTTCTACAGATAGTGATATTACTGAAGCAGATCCACAAGGTGAAGTATCTATTGATGCACCAGTTATTAAATTATGTGATTCGATTTTAAAAGAAGCTGTTAGTAGAGGTGCTTCAGATATTCATATTGAACCTTATGAAAATAAACTTGTTTTGAGATATCGTCTTGATGGTTCGTTAAAAAAAATGGATGATATACCTATTCATTTATATCCTGCAATTTTAGCTAGAATTAAAATTATGGCGGAAATGAATATTGCTGAAAGAAGAATTCCTCAAGATGGTAAAATTACTTTAGATATTAATAATTTATCTTATGATTTTCGTGTTTCAACTTTGCCAACTTTACATGGTGAAAAAATAGTTATTCGTATCTATAATGTTTCTTTTGTAAGTGGTGATATTTCTACTTTAGGATTTACTTCTGATCAACAAAAACTTGTTTTAGATATGATTAATCGTCCACATGGAATTATTTTATTAACTGGTCCTACAGGAAGTGGTAAATCTACAACTTTATATACATTTTTAAGACATTTAAATAAAGAAGATACTAATATTATTACAGTTGAAGATCCAGTTGAAAATGAAATTCCAGGTATTGCTCAAGTACAAGTTAATCCAAAAGCTAATTTAACATTTGCTACTGCTTTAAGAGCAATTTTAAGACAAGACCCTAATATTATTATGATTGGTGAAATTCGTGATGAAGAAACTGCTCAAATTGCTACACGTGCTGCTATTACTGGACACTTAGTTTTATCTTCTATTCATACTAATGATGTTGCTAGTGTTGTTACTAGATTAATTAATATGGGAATTCCTAGATATTTAGTCGCTGATTCTTTACTTGGAGCTATTTCACAAAGACTTGTTAAAAAATTATGTCCAAAATGTAAAAGAAGAAAAAAGACGACATTTATGGATATGGAAGTTTTAAAAATAAATGAACCGAAAAGAATTTTTGAAGCAAATGGTTGTCCATATTGCAATAATACTGGATATTTAGGTAGAATTGGTGTTTTTGAAATAATGGTTTTAAATGATGAAATTAGAAATTTTATTATGTCAAATGAATACACTTCTGAAGGATTAAATGTTTTACTTAAAAAGAACATGATGACATTACTTGACCATGTTAGACTTAGAATTTTAAATGGTGAAACATCAATGGAAGAATTTGAAAAATTAAATGATGTTGTTGATATTAAAGGATTAGAAGAAAATCAAGATTAGAGATCTTGATTTTTTTCATGAGAAAATATGACTTTATTTGTTTTTATTTAAATTTATTAATAAATTTTTACTTATATGTTATACTTTAAATAAAGAAAGCGAGGTATTTTATATGGCAAATTTTTTAAACTTAGGTAATGCAAAATTTGTTTCTGATTTAAGTAATGATATTTTTGTTGATAAGTCAATGCTTATTAAGCAAGTAAATAATAATTGTGGTAAAAGTTCAAGTAAATTCATGTGCATAACAAGACCTCGTCGCTTTGGTAAAACTATGGCTTTATCAATGTTAAGAGCGTATTATTCTAAAGGATGTTCATCAAAAGAGTTATTTAAAAATTTAAAAATATATAATGATTCATCTTTTGAAAAACATTTGAATAAGCATAATGTTATTACTATTGATATGGCAGGAATTGGTACTTCTTTAGAAAATAAAAATGATATTTTAAAAGAAATTACTAATTTATTAATTGAAGATTTAAAAGAAGCATTTCCTAATATTTTAACAAATGAAGATACAATAGCAAAAGCGTTAATGAAAATTTATTCATCAACAAAAGAAACCTTTATCTTTTTAATTGATGAATGGGATTACATTTATCGAGAATTTGATTATGATACAGTAATGTGTAATAAATATACTGATTTTTTAAGAAGCATTTTTAAAAATGAATTACTTGCAGATTGTATTGATTTAGTTTATATGACAGGGATTTTACCAATAAAAAGATATAATTCACAATCAGCTTTAAATAATTTCACTGAGTATAATATGCTAGATCCATATACATTAACTGAGTTTGTAGGATTTACTGAAGAAGAAGTAAGTGATTTATGTAAACAATATAATATGGATATTAATGATATGAAACATTGGTATGATGGATATCATTATAGTGAAGTAGGTGATTTATATAATCCAAAGTCAGTAGTAGAAGCATTATCTAGAAGAAGATATAACGATTATTGGGTTTCAACTTCTTCATTAGAAGCAGTTACTAACTATATGAATTATGATAATGGAGAATTGAAAGATATAATTGCTTCTTTAATTGCAGGAAATAAAGTAAATGTTAATACTTCATTATTTAGTAATGATTTAACAAGAGTTGATTCAAAAGATGCAGCATTAACAGTTTTAATACATTTAGGATATTTAGCTTATGATAGAGAAAATGAGCAATGTTATATTCCAAATTATGAAATAAGACAAGAATTTAATAATGGAGTATTATCTTTAAAATGGCAAGAAATCGAATCACCATTATCAAAATCAAGAGAATTATTAAATCAAACAGTATTATTAAATAAAAAATATATAGAAGAAGTATTTAATAATAACTTAGAAAGATTTACAACAATATTTAATCGATTAGATGAAAATGTGTTATCAGTATTATTAAATGTTTCATATGATTATGCTAGAAAAGAATATAACTTTTTTAAAGAAGCAAATGTAGGAATAGGAAGAGCGGATTTAATTTTAGTACCATATAGAACAAATAAACCAGGAATCATCTTTGAATTAAAAGTTGATTCAAGTTGTCTAGAAGCCATCAAACAAATTAAAGAAAAAGATTATTTAAAATCATTTGCAAATTATGAAGGAAAGATTTTATTAATAGGAATTAATTTAAATTCTAAAACTAAAAAACATTCTGTTTTAATTGAAGAAGTAAATAAGCTTTGATTTTTCTTATCAATGTTGTTAAAATAGCCGTATGAAAAAAAGATATAGTTATGTTAAAAACATTATTTTGCCATGTTTAATATTTTCATCCTTAGTAGGAATATTAACCTCTATAGTTGTTTTTTTATTTAAATTTATTTCCTCAAAAGTTATTAATTTTTCCTCTTATTTATATAGTTATTTAAATGGTAATAAAATATATTTATTAATTGCTATTCCATGTGTAATTTTATTATCCTTTATTTCTTATATTATTTATAAAAAATGTAAGACCACAAGAGGTGGAGGTATCCCAACGGCAATTGGAATTTTAAGGGGTGTTTTTTCTTTTAAATGGATTCCTACCTTTATTGGAACTTTTATCTCTTCTTTAATTACTTTTTTTGTTGGAGTACCACTTGGTAATGAAGGACCATCAGTTATGCTTGGAACATCTTTAGGGCGTGGAATTACTGATAAATGTGCAAAAAAGAATAAAGCTTGGGATAGATATATTATGACTGGAGGTGCTACAAGTGGGTTTGCTGTTGCTACTAACGCACCAATTTCCGGAATCTTTTTTGCTTTAGAAGAAGCACATCAAAGATTTTCACCAATGATTATTATGACTGCATGTTGTTCGGTAATGTTTGGTATGGTAACAAGTCAGGTGATTTCTTCTCTCACTAATATTGATTTAACATTATTTTCTTCTTTGCAAGTTAATAAATTAGAGATTAGTAAAATTTGGGTTAGTTTATTAATAGGTATAGTGATGGGATTATTTTCAGTATTATTTTCTAAGATGTATACTCTTTCTAATATTGTTGTTAAAAAAGTTAAAATGCATAAGTTTATTAAAATTATGTTAATCTTTTTATTAACATTTTTAATTGGATTTATTTCTCTTGATTTTATAGGAACTGGACACGATTTAATTAAAAATATTTTTAATATTGAAACTACGCCAATATGGTATATTTTAATTTTGATATTATTATTTAGATCAATTATGACTTTATTATCTAATAATGAAGGCATTACTGGTGGATTATTTATTCCTACTTTAACACTTGGAGCAATTGTTTCTTGCTTAGTTAGTTTATTACTTGTTAGATTAAATTTAATTGATGAAACTTATTATTCTAGTTTAATTGCTATTGGAATTAGTTGTGCAATTGGAGGAATGATTAAAACACCAATAACTGCGATTATTTTTTCTGTTGAAGCATTAAATTCAATCAATAACATTACATTTATCATTGTTGCTGTTGCAATTAGTTATATCATTACTGAAATATTCAAAGTTAAATCATTTAATGAACAAGTAATTGATAATCGTTTAGAAAAAGACCATGAAAACAAAACACCATTAGTTATTGATACATTTATTGAAGCTAAAAAAGATTCGTTTGTAATTGGAAAAAGTGTGAGAGATATTTTCTGGCCGAATAATTTATTTGTTTTATCAATCACACATAATAAAAACGCTCCAGTAGTGGATTCTGAAGGTGGTAAAGTAATTCAAGAATTAGACATTTTACATGTAAGGTTTGTTACTTACAATATTGATGAAACTACGAAAGAATTAATTAATCTTGTTGGTGAACAAGAAATAAAATTAACTTCGACAACTAATGTATAAAAAAAAGTTAACCAGTTCAACCGTTTAAATTTGACATATGTCCAATTTAGTACGTCCATAACGTTTCGCGGAGTAGAGATTAACCTAATTTCATTTTATTTGATAAATTTAAAAGTGTCAATATGGTAAATTTTAAAATTTAGTAAAAAATATATAAATATTTGGTGATAAAAATGAATTTTCTTAAATTAATAAAACATTTTACAAAATTTGAATTATTTTTATGGATATTTTCTTTAATATCTATTTTAGTCGTTTCGATTTTATCAAAATCAAATTTCTTAAATATTTTATCATCTTTAATTGGAGTAACATCACTTATTTTTATTGCGAAAGGATATCCTTTTGGACAATTCCTTGTTTGCATTTTTGCTATTTTATATGGGATTATATCATTGTCTTTTTCGTATTATGGAGAAATGATAACTTATGTTTTTATGTCTTTACCAATTGCTTTTGTAACAGGCATTTCTTGGTTTAAGCATCCTTTTAAAAAAGGTGAAAGTGAAGTTAAAGTTGAAAAAATAGCACTTAAAAAATTTATTCTTTTGTTTTTTATATCTTTAGTGGTGACATTTATTTTTTATTTTATTTTAAAATATTTTAATACTCCAAACTTAATTTTTTCAACAATATCAATTTTTACAAGTTTTTTTGCTTGCATGTTGTTACTTAATCGAAGTCAATTATTTTCAATACTATACGCATGTAATGATATTATATTAATTATATTATGGAGTTTAGCATCCAGAGAAAATATTACATATTTACCGACTGTTATTTGCTTTTGTGTCTTTTTAATAAATGATCTATATGGATTTTATAATTGGGGAAAAATTAAAAGAAAACAAAATAATGTTAAATTTTAGTTAAAACTGTATGTATAATATATATTGTATGTTAAAAAGTATTTCACGTTTTTTTAAATTATTCTTTTCGCGTTTATTTATCGTTGGAATAATAATTATATTCCAAGTTTATATTTTTGTGGCGATTAATTTTTGGCTTAATGAATCATTTTATTGGGTTCCTTATTTTTTTACTACTATAGCCGTTATAATGTTTTTCTATGTTTTAAATAAAGATAAGCCAGCTTCTTTTAAACTTCCTTGGACTGTTTTACTTTTATTGATTCCTTTAGTAGGAATTGCTGTTTATATTTTATTTGGCAATTATAATTTGACAAGAAAAGATCGTAAAAAAATGCAAAAAGAAAGTAAAGAATTAATACGTTTTTGTAAAAGAAACGATGAAACTATGCAAGTATTAAAAGATAGCAATATTCAAGCATATGGACAAGCTCAATACATTGAAAATACTTGTTTAATGCCAACTTATGAAAATTGTAATGTGAAGTTTTTATCATCTGGAGAAAATTTTTATTTAAAATTATTAGAAGAATTAAAGACCGCTGAAAAGTATATTTTTATGGAATACTTTATTATTGAAAAAGGTAAAATGTGGAATTCAATTTTAGAAGTATTAGAAGAGAAAGTAAAACAAGGTGTAGAAGTTTGTTTTATGTATGATGATGTTGGTTGTATTAGTAAAGTTAAAAAAGATTATTATCTTGAATTAAGAGATAAAGGAATTCAAGCATGTAAATTTAATCCATTTAAACCTGTTATTTCTGTAATGCATAATAATAGAGATCATCGAAAAATAACTGTAATTGATGGAGTAAAAGGTTTTGTTAGTGGAGCAAATCTAGCGGATGAATACATTAATGAAACACATCCATATGGATTATGGTATGATAATGCTGTTTTTTTAGAAGGAAAATGTATTGATAGTTTAGTATTAATGTTTATTAGAATGTATAATCCTAATTCAGTAAAGAAATTGAATGCAAAAGATTATCTTGTTGAACATAAAAAGTTTAATACTAAAGGTTTTGTGGCTCCTTATTGTGATGGCCCATGTCCAATTTATAATGATTATATTGGACAAAATGTATATTTGAATCTAATTAATCAAGCTAAAAAATATTTGTATATAACTACACCTTATTTAATTGTTGATTATGAATTTATTGAAGCCATTATTAATGCTAAAAAAAGAGGAGTTGATGTTATTTTAATTACTCCAAATATTCCTGATAAAAAAATAATCAATATTATGACTAAATCAAATTATGGAAAATTAATTGAAAATGGTGTAAAAATTTATGAATATAAAGATGGTTTTATTCATTCTAAGATGATTGTTTGTGATGATGAACTTGCTTCTATTGGTACAATTAATCTTGATTATCGTTCATTTGTTCATCATTTTGAATGTGGAGTATGGATGTATAATTGTAAAGATATTTTACAAATGAAAAAGACATTTTTGGCTATAATTAAGGATAATTCAGTGAAAATAACTAATAATAATTCAAAATTAAAATTTTATCAAAAATTAATTAGAAATATTTTAAGATTACTTGCTCCATTAATGTAAATATTAAAAATGTACATTATTTATTTTAAGAAATTGCTTAATTTTGTTAAAATTAATGTGTATTGCAATTTTGGAGAAATCACATGGATTATGTTTATGCATTTGTTCAATTATTATCTGGCTTAGGTGCTTTTTTAATTGGATTTAAAATTTTATCAGAAAATATTGAAAAACTTGCTAATTCTGGTTTAAAAAAATTATTTAATAAAACTTCTAAAAATAGATTTATTGGAGTTTTAATTGGCTTAGTTGTAACGGCGATTATTCAATCTTCGGGAACAACAACAGTAATGATTGTTGGTTTTGTTAATGCAGGACTTATGAATTTATTTCAAGCGACAGCAATGATTATGGGAGCTAATATAGGAACTACAATTACTGCTCAAATTGTTGCATTAAATTCATTTAATATTGCAAAATTTTTAATTGTTTTCTGTTTTATTGGTATTTTTGGTTCGATGATTGTTAAATCTGAAAAATCAAAAACAATCTTTTTATGTTTGGCTGGTCTTGGACTTGTTTTCTTATCACTTGATTTAATGGTTAGCTCAATGAATGGTTTTAAAGACTCAGAGACTATTAGAAATTTATTAAGTTCTATTTCTAACCCATTTGTTTTATTTTTAATAGGAATTGTTTTTACTGCCCTTTTACAATCTTCATCGGCTTTAACAACAATAATCATTTCAATGGTTACAGCAAATTTAGTAATTGGAAATGGTGGTAATTCTGTTTTATATATTATTTTAGGATCAAATATTGGCTCATGTGTAACAGCCCTTTTATCTTCATTTGGAGCGTCTACTAATGCTAAAAGAGCTTCTTTTATTCATTTCTTATTTAATTTTACTGGTTCATTAATTTTTATTATTTTATTACTTTGTATTCCATCGTTTATGGATAATACATTTGCTAAATGGTTTAGTCAACCAGGAACACAAATTGCTATGTTTCATACATTTTTTAATCTAATGTGTACATTAATATTTTTGCCTTTTATCGATGCTTTTGTAAAAATTTCTGAGTTTATAATTAAAGATAAAAAAGAAGAAAAGACTACTTCTTTATTGGATGAACGTTTCTTAAAAACACCAACTATTGCAATCAATCAAGCAATTAAAGAAACTATAAATCTTGGTAATGATGCAATGAAAGTTTTAAATGAAACAATCAATGATTTTATGTCTAAAACTTATTCTAATGCAGAAACTTATAAAAACATTATTTCTTCAATTGATAAAAAGAATGATGAAATAACTTCTTATTTATTAAAAGTAACTGCGACAAGTGATAATTTGACTGATGAGGATGAACTTAATATTGCTAAACTTCATAAAGTATTGATTGATTATACTCGTGAAGCTGAAATTGCTGATAATGTTATAAAATATACAAAAACTACTTTAGATAAAGATTTGGAATTCTCAGAAATTGCATTTGATGGAATTAAAAATATTCAAGATAAATTAAATGAACAATTTGTTTTAACTAAAAATATGTTTGATTTTACATCTAATGATTTATTAAAAGCTTCTGATTTAATTGAAAATAAAATCGATAATATTCGTAAAGAAACGATTGATTCGCATCTAAAAAGACTTGAAGAAGGTAAGTGCTCTCCATCATCAAATACTGTCTTTATTAGTTTAATTTCTAATTTAGAAAGAGCGGGAGATCATTTAAATTATATTGCACATACAATCAATAATGAATAAAATATAAATACTAGGAGGTTTACATGAAAAAAAGATTTTTTTATACATTAGGTGTTTTATTAGTTTTGACATCTTGTGATGGATTAAATATTAGCCAATTTTTCAATTCTTCATCAACAACAACTAGTCATAATACTTCATATGATTCTGCAACTAGTTATGATACAACAAATAATTTTTATCAAGCTAAAAATTTAAAATATACATTACGTGATACTAATAGTCAATTAGGTTGGCAAACTTCATTAACAACTGGAGAACAATCATTTTTAATTGTTCCAGTTGATTTTTCTGATTATTATGGAAAAAGTAAAGGTTGGACTGAAGAAAAATTATCAAACATAAATAAAATTTTCTTTGGTGATAGTGAAGATGTTGCTTATGAATCGGTTAAATCATATTTTAATAAATCAAGTTATGGAAAATTAAATATTACTGGTGAAGTAGCGAATGTTTTTAAATCATCATATACTTTAGCTTCTGCAAGTAGATTAGGTGATTATGTTGCTGATAAAGTAATTGAACAATATTATTCTGCTGCTAATTCTTCTTTGTTAAAAAAATATGATAAAGATGGTGATGGTTTTGTTGATAATTGTGTCTTTGTTTATTCAAATACTTATAGTAGAACAAGTACATCTACATTTTGGGCATGGTGTAGTGCTTCAATGACTGAAACAAATGTTAATAAGCCAACAATTAATAATTATATGTGGGTTAGCTATGAATTTTCTAATGATAAATATGATGATAATTATAACTCAAGTAAACCAGAAACACATACATTTATTCATGAAACTGGTCATATGTTAGGTTTAGATGATTATTATTGCTATGATGAAGAAAATAGTTGGAACTGTGCTGGCGAACTTGATATGCAATCATATAATGTTGGTGATCACAATGCATATTCAAAAATGGCTCTTGGTTGGATTGATCCATATGTTGTTACTAATTCATGTCAAATCAATTTAAAAACATCAAGTAAATATCCAGAAGCAATTTTAATTAATGATAATTGGAATGGCTCTTCTTTTGATGAATATATTTTAATTGAATATTATACTCCAACTGGATTAAATGAAATTGACGCTAAGCATTCATATTCAAAAACACAAATGTATAATTATAATGGTCTTAGAATTTATCATGTTGATGCAAGATTAATTAAAGCAAAAATCAGTGGTAATAATTTAGTTCAAAGTAATGATTATGTTGATGAAATTGATTTTGATGATTATTATAATTGTTATATTGTAGGTGCATCGAATTCAGTTAATAGATCATATTTAAGAAGTAATCGAAAAACATTTAGATATTTACATTTATTAGATCAAGGTGGAAATAATCGCCTAAATTATGGAAATGGTGGAAAAGTTGAACCATCTTCAGCTTTATGGACTGGTTCAAAACAATTTACACCTAGTGCAGTATTCTTTGCAGGTGGAACAAAATTTAATGACAAATCAGAAATTGGATATAGTGTTAGTGTTTCCAATTTAACTGATGAAGATTGTTTAGTTACAATTACAAAAAAATAGTGAACATAATGGTTCACTTTTTTTATGAATTAAAAAAATAGATTAGATACCTTTTCAATATCTAATCTATTTTTGTTATACATTTTATTTAGTTAAGAAAGTTTTATAAGCTAAATATGCTTCATATACATCGGCTTTAGAAACAATTTCCATTGGAGCGTGCATATTAAATACGGCAATACCAGCATCAAGAACATTCATATTATAATTACCTAAAATATAAGCAATTGTTCCTCCACCGCCTTGATCAACTTTACCAAGTTCAGCTGTTTGGAAGTGAATATTTTCTTCATCTAATATTTTTCTTACCCAAGCAACATATTCTGGGTTAGCATCATTAGAGCCTGATTTACCTCTAGCACCGGTATATTTATTAAAGACAATTCCACGATTGAAATAAGCAGCATTTTTAGGATCGTTAACAGAAGCAAACAATGGATCAAAACCGGCAGAAACATCGCTAGATAACATTTTTGTATTAGTCATAGCTTCTTTTAAATCTAAATAAGAAGTAAAGCCTAAAGCATTTAATAAAATAGCAATAGTATCTTCAAAGAATTTTGATTGAGCACCTGTAGCGCCTACTGAACCAATTTCTTCTTTATCAACAAGAATACAGCATGAAGTATATTCAACATCTTTTGCATCAAGAACAGCTTTTAAAGAAGTGAAAGCACAAACTCTATCATCATGACCATATCCAGCGATCATTGATCTATCTAGACCATAATCTCTAGCTTTGCCAGCTGGAACGATTTCAAGTTCACTTGATAAGAAATCTTCTTCTTCAAAATTATATTTATCTTTTAATAATTTTAAAACATTTGCCTTAACTGCTTCTTTTTGTTCTTTATCTAGTGGGATAGAACCAATTGTTAAATCTAAATCTTCACCTTCAATAACTTTAGAAGCAGGTTTTTGCATTTGATCACCAGATAAATGAATTAATAAATCAGAAATCCCAACTACTGGATCAGATTCATCTTCACCAATATTAATATTAATTGTATTACCATCTTTTTTACAAACAACTCCATGAATTGCTAGTGGTATAGTAACCCATTGATACTTTTTAATTCCACCATAGTAATGAGTATCAAGAAGAGCAAATTCATCTTTTTCATAAATTGGATTTTGTTTAACATCGAGTCTAGGTGAATCAATATGTGCACCAAGTACACGTAAACCTTCCACAAGAGGTTTTTTACCAATATTAAAAAGAATAATATTTTTGTTTTTGTTGATACGATAAAGTTTATCGCCAGCTTTAATTTTTTGTTTTGATTTAATTACTTCATCTAGAGAAACATATCCATTTTTTTTAGCTTGGTTAAGGGCTTGTTCAACACATAATCTTTCTGTTTTTCCTGCTGAAATAAAATCTTTGTAATCTTCACAAAAATTATTTATTGCATTAATTTTGTCTTGATTACAATTTTTATAAATATTTTTAGAATACATATATGATATCCTCCTAACAAAATAATCTTAGTCATTAAATTAATTCATTACAAGATTATTTCAAAAACTAATGAAAAATTTGCTTGATATATAAATTTTTATAAATTAGAATTTAAATAGTCTTAGACTATTTCAATGAAAAAGACGAGTAGTTTATTATTTTTTTTAGAGACTTGGTGGTTGGTGAAAACTAAGATTATTAATAAATGAAATTACACTTTGGAGAAATTTAATTTAATGAGTGCCCAAGATGGGAACTAAGGTGGTACCGTGCTAATAGCACCCTTAGATGAAAGGCATATTATGAGATTAATTGATGAATTAAAGCAAAGAGAATTATTTTTTGATGCTACAGATGAAAATATTGCTTCATTTTTAGAAGAAAATAAAGTTAATTTTTATTTAGGCGCTGATCCAACAGGTGATTCTTTACATGTTGGACACTTAGTAACCTATTTAGTTGCAAAAAGATTACAAGAACATGGCCATCATCCAATTTTACTTATTGGAGGTGCAACTGGATTAATTGGTGATCCTAAAATGCAAGGTGAAAGAAAAATGCTTGATACTAGTATTACCTTAAATAATTCTAAATGTTTAGAAAAGCAAGTTAGAGAAATTTTTGGATTTGATAAAATTGTTAATAATTATGATTGGATCAGTCAAATAAATGTAATTTCCTTTTTAAGAGATTATGGTAAAGAATTTAATGTTAATTATATGATTAACAAAGATACAGTTAAATCTAGACTTGAAAGTGGTATTTCTTATACAGAATTTTCTTATCAAATTTTACAAGCTTTGGATTGGAATTATTTATATCAACATGAAAATTGTAAAATGCAAATTGGTGGACAAGACCAATGGGGAAATATGACTTCTGGAATTGAACTTATTAGAAAGAAAAATGGCGTAGATGCTAAAGCAATGGCTTTTACAATTCCATTAATTTTAAAAAGCGATGGAACAAAATTTGGTAAATCCGAAGGTGGAAAATCTGTTTGGTTAGATAAAAAGAAAACTTCACCATATGAATTTTATCAATTCTGGTTTAATACTTCAGATAATGAAGTAATTAAACGTTTAAAACAATTTACTTTCTTATCTTTAGAAGAAATTGCTCAAATTGAAAAAGAATTTATTGCCGCGCCGCATGAGAGATTAGCTCAAAAAACATTAGCAAAAGAATTAACTACTTTTGTTCATGGAAATGAAGCTTATCAGCAAGCTATTAAAATTACTAATGCATTATTTAATGGAAATATTAAGGAATTATCTAGTGAAGAAATTGAAATGGGATTCAATGAATTACCTTCAAGTAATGGTCAAGAAGAGGAATTACTTCTTGATGCTTTAATTAGATGCAAATTAGCAACAAGTAAGCGTGAGGCTAGAGAATTTGTTTCTGGTGGAGCAATTACTGTTAATGGTGAGAAAGTTACTGATTTAGAATTTAAGTTAACAAGTAAAATTGCTATTGATAATCGTTTTATTGTTTTAAGACGAGGAAAAAAGAAATATGGACTTGTCCGTTTCTAAAAAATTATTATTAGTTTTTTTATCATTTTTAATGTATTCTTGTAATGATAATAAGCCATTAAGAGATGAAAATTTAATTGAATATAAAACCGAAGCTTTTATTTCTACATATATTGATGTTGATAATCCTCAAAATATTAAAAATATGATTATTAATGGTGAAAATGTATTTTTATACATTTATTCTTCTTCATGTTCAGCTTGCAAAGAATATGAATCATTAATTAATAATTTTATTAGTTTTAATGAAGCAGTTGTATACTCTATTGATGCAAGAATTTTTCCTTCATTAGGAAGAGATGAAATTTTTTCATATATGGTTACACCAACAATGTGCTTATATAGTAAAGGAAAAATTGTTACTAAAATTAATCCTAATCTGAATAATGAAGCCTTTTCTTCTTCTGAAGGAATGAAAAAATATTTTGAACAATTTGGCTTTTTTTCTTATAGAAGAAAAATTAAAAATGAAAATGATCTAGATAAAGTAATTAATTTAGATCTGTT
>OJJO01000113.1_pt1 | contig 24346 bp, 17 predicted proteins | sample 1596351 | NCBI WGS metagenome assembly OJJO01 (sample SAMEA4350117, study PRJEB24818) | metagenome | biome: human; feature: gut; material: faeces | place: Denmark | collected 2013-09
ATATATTGGTTCAATTGTTTTAGAATAATAAATAATTAATTGCATTAAAAAAGAGCATGCTAAAAACATGTTCTTTTTTTATGGGAAATAAAAAAATAGAAATTTGAAAAATGATAAATATTTCTAAAAAATAAAAGCCAAGAAGATTATATTATTTCTCTTGGCCTTATCATATGAAAAGCATGCCAATTATATTTTATCAGCATGCTTTTAATAATTTAATTATTTACTTGCTTTAATCATTAATGAAGTCATCTTCTTAGAGAATTCATAAGGATTTTTTAATGGCATACCTTCCATTAATAAAGCTTGATCAAGTAATAAAGAAGAATAATCTTTTAATTCATCTTTATTTGATGAATAAATGCTTTCTAGAGCTTTAAATAATTCATGGTTAGGATTTAATTCAAGAATTCTTTTTGCTTTGTATGGAACGCCTTGATTCATTTGTGAAAAGACTTTTTCCATTTCAAATGACATACCTTCGCCAGATACTAAGCAAACAGGTGAATCTGATAATCTAGAAGATAATACTACTTCATCAACTTCATTACCTAAAGAATCTTTGATAGCTTGAAGCATATCTTTTTTTTCTTCAGAAGTCTTTTTAGCTTCTTCTTTTTCTTCATCAGTTTGTAAATCTAGATTACCTTGAATTGATTTAAATTTCTTTCCTTCATATTCAGAAAGCATTTCAATAGCAAATTCATCAATGTCATCAGTTAAGACTAAAACATCGTAACCTTTTTTCTTAAGCATATCCATTTGAGGCATGCTTAAAGCTGATTCTTTATCTTTACAAGATGCATAATAAATTTCTTTTTGATCTTCTTTCATTCCTTCAACATATTGTTTTAAGGTAATGTAATCTTCTTGGTTAGTTGTATGATAAATTAATAAATCTTTTAATTGATCTTTTTTAGCACCAAAATTATCATAAACGCCATATTTTAAGTTCACACCAAATTCTTTAAAGAATTCAACATATTTAGAAAAATCATTATCTTTAATAGAAGTTAATTCGTTTAAAATTTTCTTTTCTACGGAAACAGCAATTTTTTGTAATTGACGGTTTTGTTGTAACATTTCTCGAGAAATATTCAAACTTAAATCACTAGAATCTACTAAACCTTTGACAAATCTTAAATAGTCTGGAATTAAGTCTTTACATTTATCCATAATAAAGACACCTTTTGTATAAAGTTGTAATCCTTTTTCATATTTGTCTGAATAAAGGTTATAAGGTGCATGGCGAGGAATAAATAATAATGCATTATACGATATCATTCCTTCAACATTAGCAAATATTGAGGTAAAAGGATCTTCATATTCATTAAATTTATTCTTGTAGAAAGTATTGAGTTCTTCTTCGGTTACTTCATTTTTATTTTTCTTCCAAAGAGGAATCATACTATTAAGAGTTTTTAATTTGGTTTCATCATGATAAGTTGGTTCTTTTTTATCATCAGTAGATGGATCTTGAACGCTTTCAGTTACCATCATTTGAATTGGATAACGGACATAGTCAGAATATTTTTTAACAAGATTTTCAATAGTGTATTGATCTAAATACTCACTATATTTTTCTTCTTCAGTATCATCTCTTAAATATAAAGTAATTTCTGTACCAATTGTTTCTTTATTTGAGTCATCGATTGTATAAGTATCTTCACCTGTTGAAGTAAAGATATAAGCTTTATCATCATATGGTGATTTTGTTTCTACAGTAACTTTACTTGCAACCATAAATGCAGAATAGAAGCCTACACCAAATTGACCAATAATATCAATGTCTGAAGTTTTTCCTTCTTCATTTTCTTTCATTTTTTTGATGAATTCTGATGAGCCAGATGAAGCAATAGTACCAAGGTTTTTATTTAATTCATCTTTTGTCATACCTATACCATTATCGATGATTTTAATAGTTTTATTTTCTTTATTAGTTTCGATAAGAATGTGGTAATCACTTCTTTTTTCTAATTTATCATCGGTTAAAGATAAATAATGATATTTATCAATAGCATCAGATGCGTTAGATATTAACTCTCTTAAAAATATTTCTTTGTTTGTATAAATTGAATTAATCATTAAATCCAAAAGTCTTTTAGATTCAGTTTTAAAGTGTTTTGTTTCACTCATAATAATTGCCTCCTTCAAATAGCAATTATATTATAATACTTTTTTTAGCACTGTCAATATTTGAGTGCTAATATTTTTAATAGATATGAGATAATCTACATTTTTATTATTTTTTGTTGCCTTATTCATTTGATTTCTATATAATCGAAAATAAAAAAATACAAAGGAGATTTATGTCAAAAATATTAAAAAAGGGTTATACATTTGATGATGTATTATTAGTTCCGAGTTATTCTGAAGTAACTCCAAGTGAAATTAGTTTAAAAACAAAATTAACCAAGAATATTACTTTAAATATTCCAGTTTTATCATCAGCAATGGATACAGTTACTGAAGATAAGATGGCGATTAGCTTAGCTCGTGCTGGTGGAATTGGAATTATCCATAAAAATATGCCAATTGAAAAGCAAGTTTATTTAGTGTCTAAAGTTAAAAGAGCAGAAAGTGGTATGATTAGTAATCCATTTACTGTTTTAGGTAGTGATAAAATTTCTAAAGTTAGAGAAATATCTTCATTATATAATATTTCTGGTTTGCCAGTTGTTGATATTAACAACACTCTTATTGGTATTATTACTCATCGTGATTTAAAATATAGTACTAGTGATGAAGATTTAGTTTGTAATATTATGACTTCTTCTAATTTAGTTACTTGTAAAAAAGGAATTAGTTTAGCTGAAGCTAGAAATATAATGATTTCTAATAAAATTGAAAAACTTCCTATTGTTGATGATAATAATAAATTAGAAGGATTACTTAATTTAAAAGATATTGATAATATTGCGAACTTTCCTAATGCTTGTAAAGATAGTAAAGGAAGATTAATGGTTGGTGCGGCTCTTGGAATTAGTGAAGATGTTTTAAATAGGGTTGAATTATTAGTTAAAGCTGGTGTTGATGTATTAGTTGTTGATAGTGCACATGGCCATTCGAAAAATGTTCTTAATACAGTAAAAAAAATAAAAGAAAAATTTCCTAATATTGATGTTATTGGCGGTAATATTGTTACCAAAGAAGCAGCGAAAGATTTAATTGAAGCTGGGTGTGATGCTGTTAAAGTTGGTATTGGGCCAGGATCAATTTGCACCACTAGAATTATTGCTGGTGTTGGTGTACCTCAATTAACCGCGGTAATGGAAGTTGCTGAATATTGTAAAGATAAAGGAATTGGAGTAATTGCTGATGGCGGAATAAAGCAATCAGGAGATATTGCTAAAGCGATTGCTGCTGGTGCTGATTGTGTAATGCTTGGTGGATTATTTGCTGGTTGTGACGAAGCTCCAGGTGAAGAAATGATTTATGAAGGTAGAAAATATAAAATATATGTAGGAATGGGCTCATTAGTGGCTATGAAAAGAGGAAGTGCCGATCGCTATTTCCAAAATAGTAAAGTCGAAATGAAAAAACTCGTTCCAGAAGGAATTGAAGGAAGAGTTCCATATAAAGGCCAAGTTAGTGATGTTATTTATCAATTAATGGGAGGACTTAGAAGTGGAATGGGTTATTGTGGATGTAAAACAATTTTTGAAATGAAAACAAATGCTAGGTTTGTAGAAATTACTAATGCTGGTTTAAAAGAATCACATCCACATGATGTAGAATTAATTAAAGAAGCACCAAATTATTATAATAAGTAATTTTAATAGAGTAATTAGATAATTACTCTATTTTTATACAAAAAAAGAGTGATTATTCATCAACTCTATAATTTTTCTCCGGTATACTCTCTTAAGTTAATAGATATTTTTCTAAGACTTGGATAAATCTTTGTATATACATTTTTGAATAAGAAATTATATTTTTCATGATTTTCCATGTTTGGAAGAAACTTTTCTTCATAGTGGACCATATTTTGTTTTGCTTCTACTTCATCTTTATATACATTAGCAGAAATAAATCCAGACATTGCCGCACCTAAAGATGATGTTTCAAAAGTGTGTACTTTATATACTGGTAAACCAAAGATATCAGAAGTAATTTGACAAATGGCTTTTGAAACTGAACCACCACCTGAAACTACAATTTTTTTAATCTTAGTTTTTGATTTCTTTTCAATATATTCTTTACCTTCTCTTAAGCAAAAAGCGATTCCTTCAATAATTGCTCGATAAAGATGTATTTTAGTATGCTTTTCAGAGAAACCAATAATAGCACCTCTGGAATTTGGCCTTTCTAATGATGGCCCCCAATAAGGTTGTAATATTAAGCCATCAGCACCTGGACCAATATCTAACATTTTTTTGTTGAGAACATCTAAGGTTGCCATATTTTGAATGCCAGCTTCTAATGATTCATGTTCACAAAATTCATCTTTGAACCAATTAAGCATCCAATATCCACGATAAATTTGCAATTCAGAATTATAGGCGCCTTTTTGTACAGCTGAATAAGCTGGTAAAAAAGGTGAAGGTTCAATATATTTTTTTGAAGTAATAGTGATTGTTGAAGCAGTTCCATAACTAATTGAAGCAAAACTTGCATCAATACAACCATTTCCTAAACTTTCACAAGATTTATCTGAACCAGTTCCGTATAAAGGTAAATTTTCAGGAATTCCTGTTTTTAAACTTGCTTCTTTTGTGATATAACCGATAATAGAATTTGGTGGAACTAATTTACAATATGTAGATTTTGGTATATCAAAAATTCCTTGTTTAATTTCAAATTTATCATACCAATTTCCCTTTTTATAATTGATTGGATAATGTCCTGCTAAAGAAGAAACTGTATCCGCTAAATTACCAGTTAATAAATAATTTAAATATGTTGAAATGTTTACATATTTATATACTTTATTCCAAATCTCAGGCTGATTCTTTTTTACCCAATGTGACATTGTTTTTTGTTGTTGATATTTAATAACTGGTTTCATTCCTACTAAAGAAAATAAGAAATTTTTTAAAAAAGAAAGTTTTGGTTGATAAGATGAGTTTCTTTGATCTAACCAAAGTATTGATGGTCTTAAAATATTCATTTTTTCATCTAAAAAGACCGCTGTATCTCTAAAAGTAGTTAATACTACTCCAATAATATCATTTAATAAATCTTGATGATTGTTTGTTAATGTTTTACATGCATCAACTAAGTAATTAAAGTAAACATTTGGATCTTGCTCACAATAGCCAATAACTGGTGAATTATAAACAGGATTATATTTTCTTTGTTCTTTATCAATGATGGTTCCTTTTTTATCTATTAAGATTGCACGTGCACTTTGCGTACCTAAGTCTAGTGCTAAAATTAGTTGTTCTTTCATATTTTTAGTCCTTGTTTATATTATAAAATAATTTTATTTAAAATCCATTAAATTGAAAAAAATAACCCTAAAAATATTCATTTTTTCTAAATGTGGCTTTAATTTTTATTTTTAAATTGATATACTAATATTTAGAGGAATAAATATGGAAAATTTAGTATTGTTTTCGCAATTTACCGATGAAAAATTATTTATATTAGATTTAATTATTTGTATAGTACTTATTATTAGTTTAACAGTGCTATTATTTATATATTCAAAGAAAAATTATGGTGTTTTTATCGTTTGTGGATCACTTGCATTGTCTGCGATATGTTTAATTTTCGGATTAACTTTAACAGGAATTATTACCTTATTGATTTCAATCATTTTGTGTGTCACATTTATGTTTACAAATATTGCTGAATTTAGAAGGTTTTTTATTAAAAGTAATCCAACGTCAATAAAAAAAAGTAAAACGTCTGCAAAAGTAAAAAAAGAAGAATTATATCGTATTATTGATTCAACTGTTCATAGTTTATCTAGATCAAAAACAGGTGCGATTATTACTTTTGAAAGAAACACAAATATGGATGATATTATTAAAAGTGGAACAATTATTAATGCACCAGTAACACAAGAACTTCTTGAAACAATCTTTTATAAAGGAACAAGACTTCATGATGGTGCGGTTGTTATTAGAGGAAATATGATTTTGGCGGCTTCTGTTTACTATACTCCTACTACTAGAGCGTTAACTGGTAAATATGGTTCTAGACATCGCGCGGCATTTGGAATTTCAGAAATTACTGATTCAGTTACTGTAGTTGTGTCCGAAGAAACAGGAAGAATTTCTATTGCATATAATGGCAACCTTGAATCTGTATCTGTTGATTCTTTCTTAAGAGAATTTACTGATTTGATGAGTATTGATAATTAAAAAGATTAGTAAGTATTTAACTAATCTTTTCTTTTGCAAAAAAATAAGCGATTTTACTCGCTTATTTTTAATATCTTCTATCGATAATTTGTTTTAATTTATTCTTATCAACTTTAAAGTTTCTATCTTCATCAACTAAGCCATTTACTTCTTGTTGAACATCACTTAATTGAGTTATACAATATCCAGCAAAGAAATGACCATCATGAATTGCATCAATTTCTTCTTTGAATCTTGCTAAGAATTCTTCTTCTCCATTAACTAAGTCTCCATAGCCCCATCCTAAGTTACGATCTTTTGAGAAAGCAATGCCAGCAAATTCAGTTAATAAAGCAGGTTTTAAAGAATATTCATAGTTATCACACATTACAGTTTTTGCACCAGTAAATATGTTTCTTTTTGATTTAAATAATCTTTCTTCTAAATTGTCAAAATCATTCATTAATTCATCTTTACTTGCTGAATAGTTATGAACATTAATTAAATCAGAAATAGTATGTTCCCAACCATCATTAGAAATAACAAATCTATTAGGTTCTAATGACTTAGTTAAATAATATAATCCAGTAGCAAATTCTTGTTGAGATTTGTTATTTAAAATTGCCATTGTTCCCCATGATTCATTAACAATAACTTCTGTCATAATACAAGGATGATTATGATGTTGTTTTACAATTTCAAGCCATTCGTTAGTTAAAGAATGAATAGTATTATTTCTCCATTCATAAGCAGAAGGTAATTCTTGCCATAGATAATAACCTAAAATATCACAATAATAATAGAATAAATCACATTCTATTTTTTGATGCTTACGACATCCATTTAAGCCTATTTCTTTCATTAGATTGATATCTTTAATAATATCTTCTTCAAAGAAAGTTAAGCCTTTATCTTTTAAATAACCTTGATCTAAAATTAATTTTGGAAATAAAACACTTCTATTTAGTAAAATAGTATTTCCTCTAGCTAAGAATTCACTAATACCAAAATACGATCTTACCGTATCGATTAATTTATTATTTTGATAAATATTAAATTCAACATCATATAAATCAGGAGCATGATGATTCCAACATTTTAATTTCATAGTTGCTGAATCGGTTACTAAATCAAATGTATTATTAATAATAGGACGATTAACAGTAATTCTTGATTTAGAAACAATCAAATCTTTAAACGAAATAATTGTTTCAATTTCTGTATTATCTAGATTACCTGCAAAATAAAATTCCATAAAGACATTAGAATTTGCATAACTTGGAGTAATCACAACATCTTTAAGATGAGTTGAACTAACTTTTTCTAACCAAACTGTTTTCCAAATACCTGTTGTTTGAACATAGAAACATTCATAATTATGATTCATCCATCTTTGTTTACCACGTGAATGTGTAGCGTCTAAATCGTCATAAACACGAACAACTAAATTATTAGTACCTTTTTTTACATATTCAGTTATATCAAAAGTAAATCGAGAATACGCTCCTTGGTGTGTTCCAACAAATTTACCATTAACATAAATTTTTGCTTCATAATCAACGCCTTCAAAATGTAATAATAGTAATTTATTATCTTTTGTATAATTAAATTCTTTATGATACCAAACAACATTATGAACTGTTTGATCATTGACATTTGATGCAGGATATTCATAACTAACTGGAACATTAATTTTTAAATTTTTGGGAAATTTATTAAAGTATTTCTTTTTAATACCTTCGTTTTTATCATCGAAAGTAAAATCCCAATCACCATCTAAATTTACGAAATCATGTCTTGTAAATTGTGGATTTGGATGTCCTTTTAAATAAGATTTTGTATGTTGCATATATTTAGCCCCTTCTATATATTCACAATCAATATAATAAAGTATATTTAGATAAATTAAAATTAAAAACTCTAAATTATTTTTAATGTTATCTTAAATGACTTCTATTTCTTTTATATTAACTTCTTGTCCTTTTAATAAATAAGTATTTTCACTACCACAATAAGGACATTTTTTACCATTTTCTATGGTGGAAAATGTATTTTTACAATCTTCACAAAATGTGATTGCTTTAATTGGTTCGATTTTTAATTCACAACCATTCATTATTTCTTCTTTTGAACAAGCCCATTTCCAACAATCTTGTAGATAAACATTGACAATTGCCGATACTTCGCCAACTTCTAAAACAACTTTATTAACTTTACTTACTTTGTTTTCATTAGCAACTTCTTTCACACTTTTAATAATGTGAAATACTACGCCTAATTCATGCATTATTTATTTTCCTTTTTTAAATTTTTCTTATATTCTTTATGTTTTTTTATTGATGCTTTTTCTTCATCAGTATGTTTTCCAAATTTTATCTTGAATCCACGTTTAATTGCATAAGGAAGAATTGCTTTAAATTTATCTTCACTTTTAATCATTGTTGAACATTCTGGATGATCTCTAGTTAAGGTGATTGCATCAAACATACATTTAGTTGTACATACACCACATCCAATACATTTATTTGGATCAACGACAGAAACACCACATCCCAAACATCTAGATGTTTCAATTTTGACTTGTTCTTCTGTTAATGTTAAATGAGCATCTCTAAACGAAGATTTGGCATCTATATTTTCGTTCATTCCTGTGATTTGTCTTTGTGCATGGTCATAATCTTGAGGAATAGTAATATCTTGTTTATTTAACATAATGAAATCTCTTCTATTACGACCAATTGTTAATGATGTACCTGGTTGAACATATCTATGTAAAGATTCAGCAGCACATTTACCAGCTTCAATTGCATCGATTGCAAATTTTGGACCAGTATAAACATCACCACCAACAAAGATATCTGGATCAGCAGTTTGATATGTTAATTTATCTGCAATTGGATAATTACCATGCCAATAAGTGACTTTTGTATCTTTTAATAAATCTTTCCAAACAATTGTTTGACCAATTGCAAAGATAATATGTTTTGCATCGATAATAATTGTTTGTTCTTCATCATAAATAGGATTAAATTTATGATCTTTATCAAGTGTTGATAAACATTTTTTGAAAACAATTGCCTTTACATTGTTATTTTCATCGACAAGGATTTCTTTTGGACCCCATCCATTATTAATAATAACATTTTCTTCTTCTGCTTCCATAATTTCATCTTTAGAAGCAGGCATTGTTTCACGAGATTCTAAGCAAACCATTGTAACTTTATTTGCTTTAAATCTTGTGGCGGTTCTAGCACAATCAATAGCAACATTACCACCACCGACAACAACGACATCTCCATCAAGAATTTGATCTTGATTATCAGTTGCTTTAGCTAAGAAGTTAACAGCAATATCTACACCATTTGCATCTTCATTTTTAATATTTGGTAATTTGCCACCTTGACAACCTACTGCAACATAGAAGGCTTTATAACCTTGTTTTTTAAGATCTTGAATAGTAACATCTTTACCAACTTCAACACCACATTTAATTTCAACGCCTAATTCTTTAATAACTTCAATTTCAGCATCGATAATATTTTTTTCTAATTTGTAAGAAGGAATACCATATGTTAACATTCCACCTGGACGCTTGTTTTTTTCAAATACTGTTGGTTTATATCCTTTTTGAGCTAAATAATAAGCACATGATAAACCAGCTGGACCAGCACCAATAATTGCTATTTTTTCATCCCAATGATCTTGAACATTTGAAGGAATAACAATCTCAGGAATAAATCTTGTTTTTGCATTTAAGTCTTGTTCAGCAATAAATTTTTTAACTGGATCAATCGCTACTGGTGCATCAACATCTCCACGAGTACATTCTTCTTCACAACGATGGTTACAAATTCTTCCACAGATAGCTGGGAAAGGATTATCTTTTTTAATTAAAGCAAGTGCTTCTTGATATTTTCCTTGGGCAGCAAGTTTTAAATAGCCTTGAACCGCTACATGGGCTGGACATGCAACTTTACATGGAGCAGTACCTGTATCGTAACAATTGATTCTATTTGTGTCACGATAATTTTCATCCCATTTATCTTCTCCCCATGGCATATTATCAGGTAATTCATGACGAGGATAATTGATTTCTAAGCCTTTTTTATTGCATAATTTTTGACCAAGTTTAACTGCACCAGCTGGGCAATATTCAACACATTTTCCACATGCAACACATTTTGATCTATCAATATGAGCTGTATATGCGCTTCTTGACATATTTGGAGTGTTAAATAATTGAGAAGTTCTTAAAGCGTTACAAATATTAACATTACAATTACAGATAGCAAAGATTTTATTTTCACCATCAATATTGGTTATTTGATGGACAAATCCATTTTTCTCTGCATTTTGTAAAATTCTCATTGCTTCTTCATAAGTGATATCATGACCTTTACCAGTTTCACGACAATAATCAGCCATATCACCAATACCAATACACCAATCATCAGCGGAGTCACCACAGCCTTCACCTAATTTTGCTCTACCATATCTACATGAACAAATTCCAACACCTAAATGGCCTTCGTATTTTTTTAACCAATATGAAATATGTTCAATATCAATAGAAGTATTTTCCATTTGGATAGCTTTTTCTACGGGAATAACGTGCATTCCAATTCCTGCACCTCCTGGTGGAACCATTGGAGTAACCTTTTCAAGTGGTAAGAAGGTCATTCTTTCAAAGAACATAGCAAGTTCAGGGTGCTTATCTAATTGAGATTTTATCATGTTAGTAAATTCAGCTGAACCTGGAACAAACATTGGTAAAACATATTCTCTAATATGTGGTGCATCTTTAATAGGACCATCTTTAGTATAATGATCACCATAATGATATTCTAAAATTCCAATATTAGACATTTCATCTAATAATTTTTGTAACTCATTTGGATTATTTTGATATTTTTTATTTTTCTTTAATAATTTTTCAAATGTATAAGGAGTTCTTAATTTCATTGATAAGGCAATGTCGGCCATTTCATCTGTAACTACACATGCTAAACCCCAATATTCAGGATCGTTTGTTGTTAAACCTTTGATTTTATGATCAATACAATCAGTAATTTTTCTACCTAATTTTAAAATTTTTTCTCTTGGTTTTTCATCACCCATATATTTAGGGGTAAAAGCTTTTGACATTTCTGGCATATTCTATTCTCCTTTTTTCCAGTTATTTACTTCGTTAAGAAGGTATGAACTTAATTCATCGATTCCTTCACCTGTTTTAGCACTTATTAAGATAACTTTTGCATTTTTATTCCTTGATTTAATGTATTCTTTACATTTATCTACATCAAAATCAAAATAAGGTAAAACATCGATTTTATTTATTATTACTAAATCACATATTGAAAACATTAATGGATATTTTAATGGTTTATCATCACCTTCTGGAACTGATAAAATCATTATGTTTTTGCATGCCCCTGTATCAAATTCAGCAGGACATACTAAATTTCCCACATTTTCAAGAATAACTAAATCAAATTCTTCTAAATTAATTTCATTTAAACCTTGTCTAGTCATTTCAGCATCTAAATGGCACATTCCACCTGTATGAAGTTGAATAGCTTCTACACCAGTTTTTTCAATAATCTTTTTAGCATCTACATCTGAATCAATATCAGCCTCCATAATGCCAATTTTTAATTTATTTTTTAAATTATTAATGACTCCAGTTAAAGTTGTTGTTTTTCCTGCTCCTGGAGAGGACATTAAATTCAATAAAAAACATCCTTTTTCTTTTAGTTCATTTCTTAATAAATCGGCATCTTTATCATTATCTTCAAAGATAGATTTTTTTATTTCAATAATCTTTACTTCTTCCATAAAATCCTCGTTCGGTAATACTGTGTCGAATTAATTATATTATTAAAAAAATTTAGTGTAAATGCTAATTCATAATTTTTCCATTAAAAAAGACATTTTACCTAAAAATAGCCTGTTTTTATACTTTATAATAGAAAATAACAAAATAAACTACTTCGGAAAAATGCGAAGTAAAACAAGTGAATTTTAGAAAAAAACAATTTTAAACAAACAAATTTTGATATGTTATACTTACCTTAGCGAGGAATTAATAATGAAAAAAAATTTGTTAAAAATAATATCTATTTTAAGTGTTACAACTTTATTTTCCTGTGGCCAAAATATTAATAGTACAGGTAATAATTCATCTTCAACTCAATCAATTGAAAAAATTGATTATGGGACTTTGATAATTAAAGATATTGAAATATCATTTTTAAATGAAATGATTATTAATCCTATTTTTTCTAAAGAAGAATATACAGAAGAATTAAATTATAGTTTTGAAGGAAATAATATCTCTATTGTTGATGGTGTAGTTAAAGGCCTTGTTGCTGGAACAAATACAAAAGTTATAGCAAAAAGTGAACATTTTAGTACTTCTTTTAATGTGAAAGTAAACTATTTATCTGCTTCGTTAACTAATAAAAATGGATTAGAATCAAAATATACTTTGCCAAATATTAGTTTAAATAATTATTTGTTGCATATCACTGTTGATATACCAACATATGTCAAAGAATATACTAGATTATCTAGTTTTGCTTTTAATGGAAGTGATAATTCTTGGTACAATATTGAAATGGGTGGAGATGGAGTTATTAGATTATATGCTCATTTTAATAATATTGAAAAATATGGTATTTTCTTAGGTAACAAAGAAGATTTAATGGTTGATAATTGTATACATTACCAAGTTGAGATTTTAAAGAAAGGTCAAGCAACTAATTTTTATTTTAATAATAGACTTGTGTGTGGCTTTGATGAAGAAGATATGGCTGGATATGATAATTTATCTTCTTTTGAAATTACTGCAGCAGCTGACAGAGATAATGCTGGTGAATATGTTGTTAATCTAACTAATATTTATTATGTAGATGAAAATAATGAAGAATATATAAATTTAATAAATAATAAATTAATTAAATTTGATGATTTTATTTTATCAAAAGAAGATGGAAGTGAAGATAAATATAATTTCGGTGATATATCTATGTATTATAAAAAGTTTATTTTTTCAACAGAAGTTGATGTTATGCAATGGGATAATAATAAAACTAGACCATGTGCTTTTGCTTTTAATGGAAGTGATAATTCTTGGTATAATATTGAAATGAATAATGTTGGCGGTTTGTTCCTATATGGTAAATTTAATGATGTTGAAAAATATAATATTTTCCTTGATAATAAAGAAAATCTAATGGTTAATAATAATATTCATTTTACAATCAATTTATTAAAAGATAACCAAGCAACTTATTTCTTCTTTAATGAAAAATTAGTTTGTTGGTTTACTGAAGATGAATTAAAAGGGTATAATAAATTATCAACTTTTGAAGTAACTTCTTCAACTGATGTTTGGCAAGATGGTGAAGCGTATAAAGTAAATTTCAAAAATTCTAAGTTTGAAAATGATTCATCTATTTTATATGAAACATATATGAAAAAAATTTATAAAACGTATGATGATATTACTTTAAAAGATGAAACTGGATTAGAACAACACGCCTCAGAAATATGTGTAACAGATAGAATGATTTTTTCTACTAATGTTATTATTAAAAAAGATTTAAATACTTGGTTTAGACCATCAGCATTTGCTTTTAATAATAGTGATAATTCTTGGTATAATATTGAAATGAATGAAGATGGAAATTTAATGTTATACGCAAGATTTAATGGGGTAGAAAAGTATGGTATTTATCTTGGTAAAAAGAATGAATGTTTAAATAATGGTTACATAACCTATAAAATTAATATTTTGAAAGATGGTCAAGCAACTTATTTCTTTTTTAATGATCAATTAAAAGCATCGTTTTCATTAGAAGAGATGGGAAATTATAATAAATTGTTTTGTTTAAATATCACTTCATCATGTGATAGAAGTGGAAGTTCATATGAAGTAGAGTTTAAAAATCAAAAAGTTGAAGATGCAAACTCAGATACTTATAAATTATATCAAAGTAAATGTGGAGAAAATTTAGATGAATAAGAAAATAGTTTTAGTATGTTTGAGCACATTATTATTTATCTGTGGTTGCAATAATAATACAAGTTCAATTAATATAACTAGTGAAGTAAGTGAAGAGGATGGTATTTTGAAAAATAATCTAAAAAAATTAAATGTGAACGGGTACGTTGGTACTAATTTAAAAAATAATATTAAATATTGGCAATCAACTGCATATAAAAATAATCCAAATATAATTAGTCAAATATCTTTAGCAAATCAAACTAATGCTAAAACTTCTTTATCAAGTATTTTAGGAAATGATTATTTTAATGTTGATTCTTATTACGATATCGATGTTGTGGAAAAGGAAAATACAAAATATATCGGTTGGACAATGAATTATTTACCAAACACTTTTTCAGATAGAGATTTTAGATTTTGTAATGACCCTTTAGCAATTTGTTCTTGGGATAATGCTAAGGAATTATGGATTAAAGTAGATAATAGTGAAATAGATGGTGTTACAAGTTTAAGAGTTGCATTTGAAGATGATTCAAATGGAAGAGAATCATATTGTTTGATTGATGGAAAAAGTGTTTCTTTATATAATGATTCTTCTGTTAAAAAAGTGATAGTAAAAGATAATGGTTATGTGGATATTCCAGGCAATTATATTGGTTATTTAGCTTTGCCATTAAATAATGATTATTTTTCTTGTTACTGGTGCGAAGGAGGAAATAGAATTGTTGATTTGAATAATGTTGTCCAATTTCAATTATCTGTTAAAGGAACTACTGAAAATATAAATAAAACTTTTTATATGAATGGTTTTTCTATTGTTGGTGATTTTTTAGGTAATGAATTACCGATTCAAAGCGATTCAACATATAAATTTAAAGAAATTTGGAACATAAATAACTTAGATAAAAAGAATAAGGATAATTCTTTACAAAGCTCATCATTACCATGGTATGGAGAATTTGTTGGTAAATTATTAACTGGAATTGCTTTTTCATATAAAGTTAATAATGATGAATCTTTACTAAATGCGGCAAATAGTATTATTAATGATTTAGAAATTGCTCAAGGTGAAGATGGATATTTAGGCGTATTTAAAGGTGGAGCAAGATATTCAATATCTTCTAGCAATTGGGATTTATGGAATCAATATCATTGTATTGTAGGATTACTTGAATGGTATAAAATTACTGGTAATGAAAAGGCATATTCGATTGCAAAAAAGGCAATAGATTGTATATATGATACATTCCAAGGAAAATCATATTTGGTTAATGGAGGATTTGAAACAAATCGTGGAATTGCTCATGCATATGCTTTAATGTATCAAGTTAGTAAAGATAAAAAATATTTAGATGAGGCAGAGACAATTATTAATCGAGATTGTCAAGATCCACGAGGATGGTATTTTAATGCATTAAATGGATTATCTTTTTATAATTCATCAAGCCCACGTTGGGAAGTTTTGCATATGATTATGACGCTTGGAATATTATACCAAGAAACAAAAGATGAAGAGTATTATTACATAATGAATTACATCTATGAAGATATTTTAAAAACGGATATTCATAATACTGGTGGATTTACTACTAATGAAGCTGCTACTGGAAATCCTTATAAAGAAGGAGTTATTGAAACATGTTGTACAATTGCATGGGAGGCGTTTGCAACTGAATTTTATAAAATATCTAAACGAGTAGATGTTATAGATGAACTTGAACGAACATATTTTAATGGAATGTTAGGTTCGTTACTTGATAATGATAAGTATTGTACGTATAATACACCAGTCAATGGTGTTCAAGGCAGTTGTGGTAGCTATGATGGTAGAAGAGTTCAATCTCAACAAGATATATCGTTTCAATTTAATAGTGGTTCTCCTGATATGAATTGTTGTCAAGCAAATTTAGCAAGAGGGTTAGGTCAACTATGTGAATGGGCAATTTTGAATGATGGTAATTCATTATATTTGAATTATTATGGAAATGCTAATATAAAAACTATGATTAATAATCAAAAAGTAAAAATCCAACAAATTACTGATTATCCTCTTAATGGAAAAATTAAATTAAAAATAAGTGGACTAGATAGACCAACTAATTTTTCTTTAAATCTTAGAATTCCTTCTTGGAGTAATAATAATTCGATTATGTTTGATGGAAAAAATGTTACAATGGAATCCAATAAATATTATGAAATTAATAAACTATGGGATAACAATGATGAAGTTGAATTAAATTTAGATTTGCATTTTACTTGTTGGAAAGGTGAAAGTAATCAAAAAGGATATTCTTCAATCTATTATGGTCCTATTTTATTAGCATTGGATAATTATTATTTGTCTAATTCAAATTCTACAATAAATTTTGATCGACAAATAGAAATTCCTAATGATGAATTTAAAAACGCTGAAGTTAAAAATGGTAATATTGATGGTGCTTGGATTTTTGTTGATATACCATATAACGATACATTCATTAGATTGGTAGATTTTGCTTCATGTGGTAAATATAATGGTCAATCACAACCAAGCAGTTATTATTCATGGTTAAATATTAAAAATGCTCCAAATAATGAATTTGATGATATAATTAATAGATGGAAAGTACCACTTTATTAATATGGAAAAAGATTTTGAAAAAATTTTAAGTATCTCTTTAAAAAACGAAAAAAAATGCAGCGTTATATTTAAAATTCTAGCAAATAAAACACGTAGAGATATTTTGCGTTTGCTTGCTGATGGACATCGAAGTATTCAAAATATTGCATTTGAACTTGATTTACCTTTATCCACAGTCTCTGAACATGTTAGTTTATTAATAAAAACAGGTTTAGTTTCTGTTGTAAAAAAAGTTTCTAATCGTGGACAAACTAAAATTATTTCAATTCAATTTGAATCATTTGTTTTGGATATGACAAATGATTTTAAAAGTGCTACTTTAAAAAAAGATTTTACGATAGATATACCTATTGGTTCTTACACTTCATTTTGCGTAAATAAGTTATGTGGAATGATTTCTAATGATGGATATATAGGTGAAAGAGATAATAAAAATTGCTTTTATTCAATTGATAGATTTTCTGCTCAACTAATTTGGTTTGATTATGGATATTTAGAATATAAAGTTCCATTAAAAAAAGAATATTTAACAAATGTAAATTCTATTATGCTTACTTTAGAAATATGCTCTGAAGCTCCAGCTTTTGATGAAAATTGGAAATCTGATATCTTTTTTGAATTTAATAATGTGAATATCGGTTTTTTTACCTCATTTGGTGATTATGGCGCTAGAAGAGGAAAGTTAACACCTAAATGGTGGAGTAATTGTACATCCTATGGAATGCTTAAATGCATTGAGGTAAAAAAAGATGGTAGTTATATTAATGGTGAAAAAGTTTCAAATGTGGCAATCAACGATTTAAATTTATATGAAAATGATATTTTTATTATTAAACTTGGAGTTAAAGAAAATGCCAAAAATAGAGGGGGGTTGAACTTATTTGGTGATTGTTTTGGTGATTATCCTCAAAATATTGTTCTATCTATTTTTAATGATTGATTATTCTGCTTTTAAAACTTCAACCATATTAATCTTTTTTTACTTTTAACGAAGTAAAATAGGAAACAATAAGACTTACTAAGAATGTGATAATTATAGAAATAAAATAAACATACCATGAGCAAACAACACTAAGTTCATATTCGGAAACTAAAGCTTTATATAAACCTACTAAAGTAACATAGCCTATTGGACAACCAATAATAATGCCAATTAATGTTGTAAAGATATTTTGAGAAGTAAGAATCCAACGTATTTTATTATTTTTAAATCCTAATACTTTTAAAGTGGCAAGTTCACGATATCTTTCAATATAACTCATTGTTCCTAAATTATATAAAACAACAAAGGCAAGTAAACTGGAAAATAAAACAAGAACATAAATCATTAGGTTCATAATTTCCATAAATGTGTCAAATGTTTTTATTAAATCTTCTTTAGATGATAGGGAAACTATTTCATTATCTGTTGTAATTTGACTTTTTAAAGTACTTGTATAAATAGTATCAATTTTATAAGGTAAATTAAGTTCATCCGCTAAATCATAAGTTAATGTAAAACCTTTTGTACTAGATGAAATAATTTTTTCAACTTTAACTTCATATTTAGTTGATTGTCCATATAATGAAAATTTACAATTATCACCAACTTTTAAATTTAAATCTTCTGCCATTCTTTCACAAATATAGATTCCAGAAGAAGAAAGTTCTTTGATTGCCGTTGTTTTTTCAATTAACATACTTTTCATTTTCTTTGGTTCATAAGGTCTTAAGGCTTCTGCAGCACTTCCTTTTAATTGTTGCTTTACTGATAAATAACCAATTAGAGTTAAAAGAAGAACAATTAAAATGATTCCAACATAGGTAAACCAAGGCATATGGATTGTCCAATCTGGCATTTCAAAATATGTTCCCATTGATCCACTTGGACTAAAAAAGATATTAGCAACAATGTATCCTAAACCTAAACCAATAATAGCACCTACTAAACCGATGACAAAAGCATAAGAAGTATAATGATTAATAATTTTTTTATTTTTAAAGCCAAGTGCTTTTAAAATACCAATTTGCATTTTTTCATTCGTAGTTATTCTATTCATGGTTGTAATCATTGTTAGAATAGCAATTAATAAAAAGATACTAGGAAGAATAAAAGCAATTGTTTTTCCTTCTTCTAATTCACCTTGAGCTTGACTATAAGAAGTTACATCATCTTTACTAACAATTTGCAATGTTGAATTTAGTTTTTCATCAACTTTAGTGGAAACTTCATCTAATGATAATGAAGAAATAATATTTATTTGAGGATAGTATTTTAAATTAAATAATTCGTTTGATAATTTTTCATAAAAAGCTGGTGTTGAATATGCATATCCGACTTTATTATAATCAGGCATTAAAGCTGTTCCATGAGTGTTAATTAAAAATTCACTAGATAAACAAATACCTTCAATATTTAAAGTCTTAGTAACACTACCATATTTTATGGTAATTTGATCACCGACTTTATAATTATTATTTAAAGCATATTTTTGGCTTAACCAAACACCATTACTATTTTGTTTATTGTAAGGGTTACCTTCCATTAATTTAAAATTAGAAACAGTAAAGTTTTCTGATATAGCAAGCTTAATAATATCATCTTCTTTACTTTCGGAGGTGTCGATACAAATATATCTTGTGGCTTTATCAATGCCATCAATCGATAAAACATTATTTAAATCATCTTCTGAAAAAGATTTCTTTTCATTATAGATACGATAATCCGCAAGATTTGTTTCATTATAAAAACTAGTGGTATCTTTTTCAATTGAATACCATTCAGCGTTAAATCCAGCAAAAATTCCAATTCCTAAAACAACCATGATAATCATGGAGATAAATTGTGCTTTATATTTAAAGAAAGTACGTATTAATTTTTTAAATAGCATAATTACCACTCCACACTATCAATAGGTGTTGGAGAAGAATTATTCTCTACACTCACTATTTGACCATTTTTTACTTTAATTGTGGTATCACCAATTTTTGCAATGTTTTGGTTATGAGTAACAATAATTACTGTTTTATTATACATTATAGAAAATAGTTTCTTAAAGTAAACTATTAATGAGATCTATCACGCATTAGAAAATAATTAAAAAAGCTAATACTCAATTTGTATTAGCTTATACATAACTATTGGTGATCCATAGGAGACTCGAACTCCTATTCTTCTCCTTGAGAGGGAGACGTGTTAACCAGTTCCACTAATGGACCAAAAGCTGTGTTGCTTATTTATTACAACACATTTATTTGATTAATTCAATTGCTTTTTTTATTCTTCTTGAAACTTCTTCGTTTTTAAGAATTTTTAAAATGTAATATAGATTAGGTGATTGTTTAGATGATGTTAAGGCAATTCTAATCATTTCTGCTACATCACCAATGTGCCCTTTATATAATTCTCTATTTTTCTTATATTCTTTGTTATTAGCAGCAAATCCATATTTTGCACCTAATTCTTTTAGAGAATTAAACCAACTTTGTTCATCTTGATTTAAATTTAATGTTTTAGCAAATTCAGTTAAGATATCGATAATTAAGTTTTTATCAATATTTGGATTAAATGGTAAAGGTTCTTTTTCCATCATTTCTGTATAATATGGTTCGTAGAAGAATTTTACTTTATCAAATATTTCTCCATATTTAATATAATCTTTTCTTGGGTTTTCGCGATCTTTTTCAATATTCATGATTTCTTCAAAATATTGAGGGTTATCATTGATAATTTTATTGAAGGTTAAATCATATGAAGCAGTATATTTTTTCATTTCTTCAAGCATTCTACTTGCGGAATAAGAAGCTATAACTTCTTTAGAAATATTTTGTAATTTTTCTAAATCAAATAACGCTCCATCAAGAGACATTTTATCGAATGTAAAAGTAAAGTCATCTTGTGATAAAGAAGGATTTTCTGCATGCCATTCTTCAAAATTTGAATTAGCAATTGTGTATAAATATTCTTTAATTGCTTGAACAGGATAACCATCTTTTAAGAAGAAAGAGATAGCGGCTTCATTATCTTTTCTTTTGGATAATTTACGTTTATTTCCATTATCTAGTTTCATAATAACTGGTAAATGAGCATACTTAGGAGCAGTCCAACCCATAGTTTCAAATAATTCTAAGTGAATTGTAAGTGAAGGTAACCATTCTTCTCCACGAGAAACAATAGTTGTTCTCATAAAATGATCATCAACTAAATGAGCAAAGTGATATGTTGGTAATCCATCTGATTTATAAATAACAATATCTTGATCATTTTCACTTAAAAATAATTGACCTCTTACTAAATCATGAACTTCTTTTTTAAGATTATGATCACCACTTGATCTAAATCTAATAACGAAATTATCGCCTTTTTTGATTCTTTCAATTTGTTCATCAACTGATAAAAAACGACATTGAGCGTATTGCCCATAATAGCCAGGAACTACATGAGTTGCTTCTTGAACTTTTCTTAAAGCATCTAAATCTTCATGAGAACAAAAACATGGGTATGCTTTACCTCTTTTTAATAATTCTTTAATGACAACTTTATAGATATCCGCTCTTTTCGATTGTTGATATGGTCCATAATTACCTTCTTCTTTATCACCTAAATAGCCTTCATTAGGTATAACATTAAAAACTGCTAATTGATCAAGTAATTCTTTACCTGAGCCTTCAACTTCTCTTTTTGTATCTGTATCCTCAAGTCTAGTATAAAAGACTCCGCCGCTTTGATTTGCAACTTTTTGAGCTACTAAAGCGGTAAATAAAGATCCTGTGTGTAAAAAGCCAGTTGGTGAAGGGGCAAAACGTGTTACTTCAGCACCTTCTTTTAAATTTCTTTCTGGATATCTTTTTTCTAAATCTTCAATTGTTTCAGTTATATCTGGAAAAATTAAATTTGCTAAATCTTCATTTGTATACATAATTTTTAACTCCTTTTTATTTAATTGGTTTTATAAAGAATTTACCAAAAACTTTGTATGTTTGGTTAACTGTAATAAAAGCATGAGGATCGACTTTATAAATAATTTTGGTAGCGGTTTTTAATTCAAAAGAAGAAATTACTGTGTGAATAACTTTCTTTTCTTTATCTTGGTAAGCACCTCTTGCATCGATTACTGTACATCCATGTGGAAAGTGTTGAATTAAAACTTTAGCTAATTTTGGCTCTTGAGTAACAATAACTAATTGTACTTTTTTATTTCTTGATGATATTTTATCAATTACAAGTGAACTAACAAAGAAATATATTAATGTATATAAGGCCATCGTAGCTGCACCAGAAATACTTGGTGAGCTGGCTGTTGATATAGAAGCAAGAATTGTATATGTTACAACAATTACTGCATTAATAATTAAAATATAAGAACCAACAGATATGCCCTTTTTTAAGGCAAAATACATTGAAATAATATCTGTTCCACCTGTGGATGTATTAAGTTCTACAGCTATAGCAATACCAAGCCCATGAATAAATCCAGCAATTATGGCTCTAGTTATTAAATCATTTTGTATGTTAAACATATTAACAAAATCATCAGGTAGAATACTAATAAAGATTGATGTCATAAAAACATTATATAAACTAATAATAGCAAATCTTTTTCCTATTCCGAAAAAGGCTAAGAAGAATAAAGGTATATTGACAACAAAATAGACAATGGAAGCAATATTATTTTCTTGTGTTTTTGTTAGACTTACACCAATCTTTTCAAGTAATAAAATGATTACTTGTCCAAAACCTGCTACACCACCACCAATTAGGTTATAGCCTTGATCAGTTTTGACTGGGACAAATGCACGATAACTAAAGGCAAGCAACATTGCAGCAATTGTTGCACCACCAATTATATAAATATAATTTAATACAAATTTTAATATAGGATGATCTTGAATATAATCTTCATATTTTGCATGTAAATTTTTAATAATTCCCATTGTTGAAATCTCCACATAATATTTTAACTAGACACATTATTTAAATCTACATATTTTTGATTTATTATTAATTTTAAATAAATTAATGACAAATAAAATAATTTAAATTATAATCATTCTTGAAATCAAGCCATAATAATGATATTATTATAAGGCTATGTAACTTTTACTATTATTTTAATAATAGTTAATTAGGAGGTAACAATGAAAAAAATTGGAAATTTCTTTGCAAAAATTGGCCAAGGTATAAAAAAAGGATTTTTAGGATTAATTAGCTGGATTAAAAATACTGCTTGGATTCAACCATTACTTATTGTTGGTTTAATCTTTGGTGTTATTCTTTCTATTAAACCATTTGTTAGTTGGGTTGGTGAAGTTTTAAATCCTGATGAAAATTATAGATTCTTAATTTCTAAAAAGGATAAAAATAGAGATATAGTTTCTAAGTTTGAAATTGTAAATGATGTTCAAGATAAAGCAACTAGTACTGTTAAATTAGAGGGTTATGAAAATACTGAGCATGTAATGGTTATCTTCTATAAATCAAATGAATCAATTAGTAACTATTTACAACAAATTTTAAGTGATGTTAGTGCTTCAAGTGGAAATTATACTTGGATTAGTGTGGATTTATATTTTGGTGATGATGACGATTCTGATGAAAAAGAAAAAGAATTCTATGAGAATTTTGATGAAACTATTTCAATTTTAGATGAATTCTATAATAAAAATCTTTATTATGAAAATTCACCATATAAAATGTTTAGTGAAAATTTATCATTATATGGAGACGATACGAAAACAAATATTCCTTCACCTACATTTGTTAGATTTGATAAAGGTATGTTAGCAGGTTTAGCATCTTATACATTCTCTTCTGCAAGTAATGATCAAACTAAAAAATTTGAACAATTTGCTTTAGGAACCACCGATAAAGAAAATGGTGATTGGACTAAAACAAACGAAGAATATATTAAAGAAAATAATTAAAATGAAAAGTTCAGCTAGTTGGCTGAACTTTTTTTCACTTATTAATATTTGCTGCTTGGCCTTCGCAAATAGTTTCTTCACTTGTTGTATAAGTTGAATAGTATACTGGTCTTGGACAATAATGATTTACTACTTTTCTATTAATTGGACAAATAACTGGTTGTTCTACCCAATAATATTTATTGCAAACATATTCTTTTACCGGCATAACTATAGGATCATATTTGCATGGACATCCTTGATTACAGGATGAACACATTTGGCGATTGTACATAAAAATATCCCTCGCTTTCACTTTAGAATATGATTGTTTTTTATTTAAGAATAGTTCTTTAGCCTATTTATCATATAATTAATTATGAAAGATAAGTTAAAGATTTTTATTTTTATATTTTTTTTATTAGTTTTATTTTTTTATCAAAATATTCTTGTTTATAATAAATTAATTTTTAAAACAATTTTACTTTCATTTGTTCCTTCTTTATTACCATGTTTAAGTATTAGTAATTTATTATTAGAATT
>OJJO01000116.1_pt1 | contig 23951 bp, 17 predicted proteins | sample 1596351 | NCBI WGS metagenome assembly OJJO01 (sample SAMEA4350117, study PRJEB24818) | metagenome | biome: human; feature: gut; material: faeces | place: Denmark | collected 2013-09
TTACATGAAAGTAAAGTAATAAAACAAAAATTTAAAAATAATAATTTTTTCATTTGTAAATGCCTCCTTAGCAATTTTTTAACAAACAAAAGTAGATATATCAAATGATTTATGTAATAATTTATAATGTTAAATATTTAACTAATTTGTCATTATTAATGGTAATTTATATAGATTTGGGGGGGATTTATGATTAATATTGTCGAAGTAAAAACAAAAAAAGAATTAAAAAAATTCATTTATTTTCCTTTAAAATTATATAAAAATTCAGAATATTTTACACCACCTCTTTTTAATGACGATTATAAAGATTTTACTAATAAAAATCCATCTTTAAAAAATTGTAAATATAAATGTTTTTTAGCTTATAAAGATAATAAGTTAGTGGGAAGATTATGTGCTTTAATTAATCCTCCAGCGGATGAAAAATTTTCCACAAAAAGAATGAGATTTCGTCATTTTGATGTTATTGATGACATAGATGTAACCAAGGCTTTATTTAGAAAAGCAAAAGAATATGCTTTAGAAAATAATATTGAAGAAATTGAAGGACCTAATGGTTTTACTGATTTTGATAAAGAAGGAATGTTATATGAAGGTTTTGAACATAAAAATATTTTTATAACTTATTATAATTATCCTTATTACAACAATCATATGATAAAAATAGGCATGAAAAAGCAAGTTGATTGGTTTGAATATCGTATTAAATTACCTAATAAAGTCTATCCTCAACTAGATAGAATTTCGCAAATGGTTCAAAAAAAGGATATCATGTTGTTAAATTTAAATCACGTAAAGAAATTATGCCTTATGTTCAAAAAGCATTTAAAGTATATAATGAAGCATTTGCTTCTTTATATGGGACAGTATTTTTAAGTGAAGAACTTGTTAATTATTATATGGGTTCATTTATACCAATCATTAATAGTGATTACATATGTGTTGTAGAAGATAAAAATAATGATGTTGTGGGATTTGCTGCAGTCGTACCTTCTTTAAGTAATGCTTCTAGAAGTTGTAATGGCAAACTTTTTCCATTAGGATGGATTAATTTATTATCGGCTTTAAATAAAAATGATACTATTGATATGCTATTAATTGCAGTTAAACCATCTCTACAAGGATTAGGTATTAATGCTATTTTAATGAATGAAGTTTTAAAATCATGTGTTAAGCATGGGATTAAATATGCAGAAACTGGCCCAGAATTAGAAGATAATTTAAATGTTCAAAGACAATGGAAAAATTATAATCATGAACTAATTAGAAAAAGAAGATTATATATTTCAAAAATAGGAGATTTGCTTTTAGATGAATAGTTTACCAAATAATCCAACAATACTTTTAAGTATAATTAATATGAAATTAAGAGATTTTTATTCATCACTTGACAAATTGTGTGATGATTTAGATGAAGATAAAGAAGAAATAATTAAAATATTAGATAATTATGGATATTGTTATTCTTCTTCATTAAATCAATTTATTGCAAAATAAATAATTTAAGTGATAAAATACTTATGTTTTGGAGAATCGACAAGCGGTAAGTCACCTAGCTCTGAACTAGGTTATCGGGGGTTCGAATCCCTCTTCTCCAGCCATAAATAGTTAGTTTGATGCAGTAATGTGTTGAACTTTTTTTTACTAATTATTTCCTAAACAATTGCGTAATCACCTATTTATTTAGAAATTTAAGAAATTAATTTGAGAGTTACAATAAACTTTTTTTCTTTTTTATTTAAAAAAAATTTTTAAAATTATGTTTTTTTTTCTTTTTACATAAAATAAAAACATTTATACTAATCCTAACTAAGGAGAGATGTTATGAGAAAAGTTATGTTGTTAATTCCCGCTTTACTACTTGTTGGTTTAAGTGGATGTGGAGAAAATATTTCATCAAATAATAATGGTGAATCAATTAGTACGAGTGATAGTGCTTCAACTAATAAAGAATGGTCAAATGAAATAAAAGATTTGATGAATGAATATTTAAAAGGTGTTTTACCATATCATCAATTTGATGAAACTACTTTTAAGTATGAAATTGATGCAGAAAATGGAATTATTGTTTTATATGATGAATTATTAACAAATCATATTTCTGGTTATAAGGATGTTTTAATTAGTAATGGATGGGTTCTTGATGAAGAAATGGAAGTCATGGCTTATAGTAGCTATGATGAAGACGAAGAAGGTAATTTAACAAATATTACTGGTGAATTCACTTTTCAAGAAGCCGTTTTCTCTAATGAAAATAATGGGATAACAGTTACTTATTCTTTTTCTGATAATGATGGTATTTATGATGGTGGTGATGGATACTATTATGAAATTAATAAAGGTAATCAATTGGTTGCTTATTTAGATTCATCTAGTAAAGGTGAGTTAACTGCTTGGCCAGCAGATTTGATTGCTTCTTATTTTAATGGTGCAGTAGTTCCTGCGGTAAATGGAATTGAACAGTATTATGTTGATGATTCAAATATGGAAGAATATGGTTTAACCATTTCTTTTGAAAGTAATGATGAAAATTTAGAAGCTTCTTATAAACAAACTTTATTAGATGCAAATTTTACTATTGAATATGATGAAGAATGGAATGGAGATTTAGCAGTTGATGCAGATAATAAAGTTGTTGTTGGTTATTATTTAGCAGATGATGGTTATTTCTATATTCAAATATTTGATAATTCTAGTGATAGTGGAGAAGTTTTAACATCTTGGCCAAGTGATAATATTAAAGCTATTTTTAATGTAGATGTTCCAAGTTTTTCTGCGACAACATATTCTGTATTAGATTATTCATTATTAGGTGCAGGATATTTTATTTATTGTAATGATGTTGATAGCAATGCTGAAGAAGAATATAAAGCTATATTAGAAGAAAATCAATATACTGTAACTTATTCTAAAGAAGATGGTTATAGTGCAATTGATAAAGATAAATTAGTTGATGTCTATTTTGCTTTAGATGGGACATCTTTAATTATTATCATTAATAGTCATGTTGAATTAGTTGCATGGCCAGAAGATTTAATTAGTCAATATTTTCATAATGCTGTTGTTCCAGCAGTAAATGGAGTTGAAAAATATTTTGTTGATGATTCAGAAATGGAGACTTATGGCTTAGTTATTTCTGTTGAAAGTGATGATGAAACCATAGTTGATACATATAAACAAACTTTAATAGATAATGAATTCACTGTTAATTATGATAATTCTCAAGAATGGTATGTTGCTGTTGATAAAGATAAATTAGTTGATGTTGCATTTTATTTTGGAATTAATGAATTTACTATTCAAATATTTGCTCATGAAGAAATAGCAGAAAATGTTTTAGATTTTTCTAGTGAGACTTTAATTACTGATTCTAATTCAGATAAAGCAGTTTGGGAAAATGGTAATTATAAAATGATTGTTACTAAAGCTACATCTGCTAGTAATGTTGGCAATGGAACTTATTTATCTAATCCTTTAAGATTATATGTAGGGCAACATGTTGAATTATCTTGGGGTGAAGAAAGTGTTTCAACAATTGAAATAAACTTAGCAAGCGCTAATAATAAATCAAGTTTAAGTACAATTTCTTCTCTTACAGGTGGAAGTATTTCTATTAATGAAAATGTTGCAATTATTACTGTTAGTGAAGGCGCTAGTAAAGTAGAATTTGATATTGTTAAAAATGGTGATTTTAAACAATGTCATATTTCTTCAATTGTTTTTAGTGCTTAATTAAATAAATAATTTAAAGAAATTAGGCGTATAATATGAAAAAAATAATTATTTATATACCACTAATGTTATCTTTTTTGTTAAGTGGTTGTAATCAAGAGATAAAAAAAGATACTTCAATTGTTGAGGCTATTAATGATTTAAAAGGTAATGTAACAGCTTTTGGAAATTATATTCAAAAAGCATTTTATGAAAAAAATGAAATTGCTAGTTCTGATGAATTAATAACTTTTAAATTTTTAAATGATGAAAAAAAATCACGTTATAATTCTATTTCTAGTGAAGATAAAATAGTTGAGGAAAATATTTATTTAATGGGTGAAGATGGTTATACATATGTCCCATTATTAAATTATAAAAATGAATCTTATCTTGAACAAATTTATGATGAAGATGAAAATCCAATTAATTTTTTAATTAATTATGGTAATCCTTTTGAATTGTTAACCCAAGATTTATTGACTAAAGGAAATAATGAGGGTGAATATTCTTTAAATTTAACTTTTGCTAATCAAATTTATGCATATTTTACTGGAACAAATAATTATGTAGAAAAAGCAATCATAAAAATGGAAAATAATAATTTTGTTTCTTTAGATTTTAATGTTTCCTCTTATGAAGGATATTTAAATTTTGAAGGGCAAAATGTAAGAGTTGAAATTAATGAAGACTTAAAATTAAATTTTAAAGACTATAAGACTACTTCATTTACAATTACTGAAAGTGAAAATGACAATAAAGAATTACATGATGCTTTTGTAAATTTAGGAAATAATTATACTTTAAAAATGACTAGACATACTGCTACTACTGATGATTACATTTCTTATTTTTATTTTACTGGTGCAGAAGCATACTTACAATATCGTGAAGGCGATAAAAGTATGAAATTTGATAAATGGTTTAAATTAGATAGTAATAATTTAGATGATAAAAATTATTATGAATATAAATTTAATAAAGATTCTCAAACTTGGGTTGGAAAAGAAGATGGTAGTGAAGAAAGTGGCATTACTACAAATTATGAAGACTTTTTACCTAAGTTTAAAGCAATTTCAAGTAGTTTATTTATTAAAAATGGCTCTAAATATGAAGCAATGAGTAAAGCGGTTGGATCAATTGCGCAAGCTATTTGCCCTAAAGATTATCAAGGATATACAAATTTTGAAGATAATGCTGGTGATAAAGTTGAGATTAGTTTAAATGATGGTGTCCTTAACAAAATTGTTATGCATTCAATGTATGAGCAATTTACTGCAGTATTTGAATATGAATACACATTTGAAATATTAAATATTGGTGAGACAAAATTACCAAGTTTTGTTAAATAAAAGAGGAGAGTATATGAAAAAGAAATTTTTGAGTGTTTTAATGTTATGTTCTTTAGGGTTAATTACTACTGTAACAGGTTGTAATGAAGTTATTAATTCTAGTGATCAAACAAGTTCTAAAGCTGAAGTGAAACTTTCTATAGAAAATGTTGGTAAAAATACTTTAGAAGTTGGGGAAACTATTTTATTAAATTTAAAGGTTGAAAATACTAATAAAAAAGCTATTTTTGTTAGTTCAAATGAAGAAGTTTTAACAATTAGTGATGATGGTTTATTATTAGCTAAAGGAGTAGGAAAAGCTACTGTTCATGCTGAAATTCAAGATGACAAAAATACAATAAAAAGTAATATTGTTGAATTTAGTGTTTTAGCTAAATCTGAAATTAGTGTTACTTTAAATGTTGATGAACCAATGTTAATAATTGATCAAACTTACACTTTAAATCCTACTATTACGGGGAATATTAATAATTATCCTGTCGAGTATACTTCAAGTGATTCAACTGTTGCTTCTATCGATGATAATGGAAAAATTACTGCTTTAAAAGAAGGAAAAACAAAAATTAGTGTTATTATTAAAGATGTGGAAAGAGCTTCCATTGAATTTAATATTTTTGCTTCCTATGTTCCATGTGAAAGTATTTCTTTATCTACAAAACAATTATTTTTAGCAATTAATGAAGAATATGAAGTTAAACCTACTTTTACACCAATGAATTCTCTTAAAGAATTTACATTAACTAGTGAAGATAATGAATCAGTAAAAGTTGAAGGAAATAAAATTATTGGTTTAGAAGAAACTTATAGTCCAGTTAAAGTAACAATTACTAGTGGTAATGCTAGTTTTGAATTAAAGGTGACTGTTGCTAATGGTGAAAATGCAAAAATTGTTGAAGAAATTAAAGCAAAATTAGATACAAGTTTAGCGCTTGAATCAACTTTAGCTAAAGATGGAAATTTAACTATTGCAAAACTTGATGAGAATAATAATGAAACTTCAAAAAAGATTTATGATTTTGAAGTTTATAGCGATAATAAAACAAAGACTATTTATACTAATAATAATGGAGGCGAAAGTGTAAGTAGATATATTTCATCTATTGAAGGTAATATATTTGTTAATAGCAAAGAAAATAAAAATAATGACAAATTTGAATTTGATGATTTTGCTAATAAAAAAATTGGTGATAATTCAGGTGAGGTGAAACAAGAAGATGCTATAAAACAAGTTGGTCTACCAATAGTTGATGGTTCATCTCCAAAAGGATTATCAAAGTATATTAAAAGTACTTTCTTTAGTGGTAGTAAATTTGCGGATAGTGAATATTATAGTGATGCAACTTACCATAAAAATGGTGATACATTTACTTTAAGTGTTACTCAAGAAAGCAATTGGGATAAAAGTATTTTAACTGCGACAATTGAATTTGAAGATGATTTAATTAAAACTTTTTCTTCGACAATTACTTCTTATTATAACGATGATTATGATGGAGGAACTAATTTTGTTTTTGATAAAATAGAAAAAGTAACTGCAACAATGAATAAAGGCGCCAGAAATAAATCTAGTGATTTACCTGATTATTCAAAAATGGCATGTACTTCCTTTGATGTTAAATTTAAAAATAATAATGAAGAAAAAACAGAGTTTTATGTTGGTGATACAGTTTCTCTTGTTATAAATAGTGAACCTTCTACTTATAATAGTAGTTTTGATCCAGTTAATATTAAATTAAGTAGCCCAAGCGTTGCAACATATAGTAAATTTTCAAATACATTAAAATTAAATAAAGAAAGCGATGAATTAAAAATAACTGCTTCAACATTTAATGTTACAAAAGAATATACATTAAAAATAAAAGGCTTACCTGTTAAAAGTTTATCTATTGAATCAGGTGAAATAGGTTTAGCAAATAATGTAATTTCTGGAAAAATAAATGTAAATCCTCAAAAAGCAAGTTCTAATTTGGAATACGAAGTTACAAGCGAAAATAAAGACAAAGTTAATATTGTCCCTACTCCTGGAACAATGTATAATCAACCTTCATTTAAATTTACAGCTTCTGAAGCAGGAAAATATACATTAAAAGTCACAGATAAATTAACTTATATTTCCACGACAAAAGAGATAACAATTTTCGATAATAGTGATGCTGGAGTAGTTAATTTAATAAAAGCATGTAATATTATATCTGATAATGATGATTTATCTAATTTTAAATTATCATTTGATACTGAAACTACTGGTACAATAAGTTTTACTTATAATATGGAAGATTCTAGTAGCCACAAAAATAAACTTGATTTCAGTCAAAAATTTACAATTACTAATAAAAAATTTGTTTTAGATAAATCCACGACAACACATTTTATTAATAAAATTGAATTCTCTAATGATTTTAATGGTGTTGATTATTCTACTTTAAAAATAAGATGCTATAATAGTGAAAATGATACCACTGAAAATACAATTATATTATCTTTAAATTTAAAATAATTAATATATTTTCTTAGATAATTACTACCTCATGACCTTAATTTATAATAAGTTAATGGTTATGAGGTATTTTTATTCTTAAATTGGCTCTATAAAATTTTTCATATAAATTAAGTGTTTTTTCTAAAAATATACATAATATTACTAATTAATTTTAAGTTTAAATATATTGACAACATAAAATATTAAATTTAATAATAGCGCTTTCATTTACTGAATATATATTATTAATGTGTAAGGACCACCTTGCATACTTTTTATTTTATGGAGGAAATATGAAAACAAAATTCAAAATTTTATCAACAATGGCTTTGTTTGGAACACTAGTAGGTATTACTGCTTGTGGACAAAATCCAACATCATCTGATTCACCTGCAACAAGTGATACACAAGAAGTAAAAGATGAATACACTGTAACATATGATTTAAATTATGAAGGCTCATCTCCAAGAGTAGTTACTGTTAAAAATGGTAGAAGAGCAACAAATTGGAAAGCAACTAGAGCAGGATATACTTTAGATGGCTGGTATCTAGATAAAGAAGGCAATGTAAAATTTGATTTCTTAGAATATGTCACTTCTGATTTAACTTTGTATGCTAAATGGAATAAAAATGCTGAAAAAAGAACCGTAACTTTTAATTTTAATTACGATGGTATTAATGAGACTGCTTCTATTACTATTGATGAAGGAAATAAAATTTCCACTGCATTAATTCCAACTTGTCCACGTATGGGATTTGAATTTGAAGGTTGGTATAAAGATCAAGCATGCACACAAAAATGGTCATTTGAAACTGATGTAGTAAATGGTGATTTAACTTTATACGCTAAATATAAATTTGATTCATCAATTGCAAGAAACGAGGATGGTTCTATTAAATATGAAAATACTGTGGTTAATGTTTGGGTTGGATGTGATTTCAATGGAACAAAATCTCATGTTGAAACACTTGCAAAGCAATTCAATAAAGAGCATTTAGGCGAAATTACAGTTAATGTTACTACTGAATTAAATCAAAATACACATTCTTTAAGAATTCAACAAACTCCAGGCATGAATAGTACATACTCTACATATTATACAGCAAGTGATGTGTTGGATCTAGCGAATATTGATTTTGATAAAACTGATTTTTATGCAAATGCAATTAGAGAAAATTATATTAATGGTAAGTTATATTCTCTTCCACTTGGTGGCAGTATTCCTTATCTTGTATATAATAAAGAATTAATGAATAAATATAATATTTATGATCATTTACCAGGTAATTATACTGAATTTGTCACTGTTTTACAAAAAGCATATGAAGGTGAAGTAAGTTCAAATTCTGAATTTAAATCTATTGTTTCTAATGCTTCTTGGACATTTAAAGAATGTGCTTCACAAACAGCATTCTTACAAAATGATGCTGAATATTATTCATATAAAAATAATGAATATGTTAATGAATGGGGCGAAGATAATAAAAATGCAATTACTGCTTTAACAAATTTTGCAGAATTATTTAGTGTTGGTGGTAAAGCACATGGCCAAGCTGGCGTTAATGAGAATGAATGGGTTGATAGTGCTGCTATTGATAATGTTGAACAAAAAAAATCGTTAATTGGTTTAATTAATATGGGTATTGCTTCAAATGGAACTGTAGTTAGTAAATTAAATAATATTGGAGTTATGCCATTAAGTGGTTTATTTGCTGATAATGATAAGCAAAATAAAAATCAAATTCCAATGCATCAAGTAGGTCTTGAATTTTATAAAGCAAAAGATGTTTCTATGACTCAGATTGCCGCTGGTGCTGTCTTTGCTGATTATTTAAGTAAAAATTCTTCTTCTCTTACTAAAGCGGGTTGGTATCCTTTAAGAAAAAGTGTTGCTGAATCAAACGAAGTAAAAAATTCTAATGTTCCTGCAATTAAATTATTACAAAGTGTTGGTGATCCAAATAATTTTAGAACTTTAGATGGACATAGTGCAGAAAAGAGCATTATTAATACAACAGTCGCCGAAACTTATTTACCAGAAGTTTATTATTGGGAAAATATGTCAAGTGTAGAAACAATGGCTGATAGTATTAAAAGTGCAATTAAAGGTCAATTATAATTATGAAGAAAAAATTTTTATTAACGTTTTTGGCAATATCAAGTTTACTGGTAGGATGTGGAGAACAAGCTTCCATTTCAAATTCTTCTTCTAGTAATGATATTGTTGAAGGTGATTATTGGGATGTGTCTTCACCTGATAAAAAATTAAATGCAAGAGTTATTTTACAAGATGATGGATCTTTAAAATATTCTATAAAGAAAAATAATATTACAGTTATTGAAGATTCAACATTAGGATTTTCTTTTCAAGAAACTAATTTATATGAAATGTTAACATTTGAAAATATTGAAAGAAATGAAATTAATGTTATTTATGATAATATAAGTGGAAAATCATCACAAGTGGAAGCTTCATGTAATGAAATGAAAATAAAATTTAAAGAATATACATTTTATTTAACTGTTACAATGCGTGCATATGATGATGGATATGCTTTTAAATACGATATTGAATCTATTGATAATGCGAAAGGGACATTTCATATTGAAAATGAATTAACCACTTTTACTCTTCCAGAAGATTCAATTACTTGGAATATGCCGTATAAAACAATAAATGGTAAAGGTAATTTCTTTGCTTATGAAGAAGTTTATCAAAGAAGAAAAGCTACTAATTTATATGGTAGACAATTATCAATGCCTTTTATTTATCAAGTTGGTGATAATGAAATGTATTCTTTAATTACTGAATCAAATCTAATTGGCAGTGGTTTTTATGGATCATTTCTAGAATGTAAAGAAGATGGTTCAACAGCTTTGCAAACTATTCATAGTCCAGCCACTATTGCTGAAGATGATTCTGAATTATCTTATCCATTTACTTCTCCATGGCGAGTGGGTATTACTGGATCTTTAAAAGAAGTGACTGATAGTGAATTAGTTGAAAAAGTTTATGATGATGCAAGTTATTATCGTCCAGATAATTACGATGAATTATCATCTGAAGAAAAGAAAATTTATGATTATGATTGGGTTGAACCTGGTGTAGTGGCTTGGAACTGGTTATTGTATACAGGAACAACATCTCAAAATGATTTTACTTTACAAAAACAATATGTTGATTTAGCTAGTGAGATGGGATGGAAATATACAATTCTTGATGGAGGTTGGAATGCTAATTTCAACTCTAATCAATTTAAAGAGTTCATAGATTATGCGACTAGAAAAAATGTTAAGGTTATTGTTTGGTGTAATGCTTTAAGTGATTTTGCAAATGGTAATTTAGCTTTATTACAATCTAAACTTGATACTTGGGCCTCTTATGGTATAGCAGGCATAAAGATTGATTTCTTTGATGGACAAAATGCTACTGGTCAAACTCATCAAGGTGAAGATAAAAAAACAATTGAATGGTATGAAAGTATTTATCAAGAATGTGCTAAAAGAAAAATGGTAGTTAATTGTCATGGTTCTAATAAACCAACTGGTGAAAGAAGAATTTATCCTAATGTTCTTAATCGGGAAGGTATTAAAGGAAACGAAAATAAAAATGTTGATGCGGCAACGATTGTAAATTCTATGTTTACTCGTATGGTGGTTGGGCCAACTGATTTTACTCCTACTGTTGATCCTTTAAGTAAAGGAATGACAATTGGTAGTCAAATTGCATGTTCAGTTTTATATGAATCAGGATTACCTTCAATGGCTGATTATCCTCAAACATATGCTAGAGCAGATATTAATGAATTATTCAAAGCTTTACCTGCTTGTTGGGATGAAAGTGAATTCTTAGGTGGCAAAATGGATGAATATTATTCGGTTGCTAGAAGAAAAAATAATGAATGGTTTGTAGGTGCTATAAATGGTTTTGATCAAAGAGATATTGAAATTGATTTTTCTTTCTTAGAACCAAATACAAGTTATAAAGCATATTTATATCAAGATGGTAAAAATTATAAAGATTTAAATGTGTCAACAATTGATCTTACTAGTGAAAGTAAAAATACATTTTCATTAAATCAATATGGTGGATTGACCATTAGAATTGTAAAGAATTAAAGGAGGCTTTTATGAAGAAAAAATTTTTATTAACTGTGCTTGCATTAACAATGGTTTCTTGTGGAGAGACATCAACTTCTACCACTAGTACAAGTACAAATACTTCTGGAGGTGGAAAAGAAGAAATATCTTCTCCATGGTGGGAAAGTAAAGGAAATTTAAAATTTGATGACAATAATAAAGTTATTTTTGAAGATATTGATATTGATTTAGCAACTGTTGTTAATGGTGAAGATATTGCTGCATTAAATAATATTATTAATCAATTCAATGCTGAACATAAAGGCAAAATAACTGTTTCAGTTACTAATATTGGACAAGATACTTTTGAACAAACTGTTAGTAGTCAAATTTCCACGAATACTAATGCTCCAGATTTAATTATGTCACATCAAAAAGGTCATATGATGTTTGCAGATAATAAATTAATTCAACCATTTGATGAAGCAATGGAATTATCTCATATTGATATTTCAATGAATGATTATGCAGAAGGATTAAGCAAATATACTGATTTAGGCTATAGTGGATATACGTTTGGAGTGCCTATTGATGCTCAAAGTAATGTTGTTTATTATAATAAAACTTTATTAGAAAAATATGGTGGAGAAATACCAACTACTAGAAGTGAATTACTTGCTTTATGTAAAAAAGTTAAAGAAGGAGAAAATATTACTCCAATTTCTTGGATTACTAATCTTGATTTCTTTAGAAATTATGTTTTTGGAACTGCAGTTATTCAAAATGGAGGATATTTCTATAATACTTCTGATTATTATACAACTTGGTATAATGATACTGAAAACCGTACAGCTTTTAAAAATGCAATTAATTCAATTCGTGAAATTGTCAATTTAGGTTATGCTGATTATAGTCTACCTGAATCAGCTGCGACAACAAGATTTGTTACAAATAAAGCATTATTCTTTGTCGGTATGCCATGGAATGCAAATTCAATTTTTGAAGCATATGGTAATAATAATGGAAACATTTCTATTGAAACGGTTCAAAAAGATAAAATAGGTGCTACTTCAATTGCACATTGGTTCAGTATGGATGAAACATCAGAAAATGGAAATAAAATTTTTGGTGATTCTCATTTCTTTGCTATGTCTAAAACTGTTAAAAATATTGAAAAGAAAGCAGCAATTCTTGAATTTATCAAATGGTTTACTCAAACTGGTGAAATAGGTGCTAAATGGGCAGAAGCAGGACATATTACTGCTTCAACAATTATTGCAAATGATGAAACATATTCATCAAATCAATTTGTTAATAATTATATTAATATGTTTTATCCAGATATAAATTATTTTGAATGTCCTGGTAATACACCTTATTATTCTGATACATTTAAAAATTTAGCAGCTTTATGGACAATTTCAGAATCAAGTAATGCTTCAAATGATGAATCAAATATTAAATCTAGCCAGGATCAAACAAATGAAGCTATATCATTCTTAAAGGGTGATTTCTAATGGAAAGCACTATTGATAAGAAGAAAGAATATCAAAAAAGTAAAATTAAACAATCATTTTTAGGTTTAGGTTTAACAACACCTTATTTAATTATTTTTATTATTTTTTCTTTAGTTCCAGTATTTTCTGGAATTGTGATGTCATTTATGAATTATAATCCATATGATTTATCTAATAATGAATTTATTGGACTAAAGAATTATATTGATTTGTTTAAAGGTTTAGGAGTGGTAAGCGGAATTCCTGCTAAATTTTGGCAATCATTTTTATCAACATTTCTTTTTGATTTAATTGCTATTCCATTTTTAATAATTATTCCTCTTGCTTTAGCGTATTTAATTAATCTAAATCCGCCTTGTTATAAAATTTTTAGAGCGATTATTTATCTTCCAAGTGTTATTTCTGTTACTATTATGGGTATTATATTTTCAAATATTTTCGCTAGTGATAGTTCTGGACTTATTAATTCAATATTTCATGTAGATATCAAATGGTTAAGTGGAGGGGTGTTTCAAAATGACACTTTAAGATGGATTGTAATGTTAATTGCTTCCATATGGTGGCAAACAGGTACTAATTTTGTTATTTTTTCAGGAGCACTTAGAGATGTGCCAAAATCTTTATATGAAGCATGCGAAGCTGATGGGGCTAATAGATTTAAGTTATTTAAATATGTAACTTTACCAAATATTAAATCTTCAATTGGAATATGTTTATTTAATACTTTAATTGGTTATTTAAATTTATATGGTCAACCGACAGTTTTAAAAGATGTAACTAATGAAAATGATTATTTTTCACCAATGCAATATATCCAAAGATTTTTATCTCAACAAACTTATGTTACTCGAAAAACAGGGTATATATGTGCATGTGCAGTTATATTTGGTTTAATTGTTATGGCTTTTAGTATTATAGAAAGAAAATTAATGTCAGGAAGGAAGAGAACAAATATTTATACTGATGATTTTAAAAGATATCAAAAAAATATTAATAATTCTCTTATAAATAGATAGTATGAAAAGAAAATTGACAAAGTCAGAAATTAAAAGTCGTAAAGAAAAAACAGTTTCATTTATTATTTTGTTTATTGTTTCTATTATTTGGATTTTACCATTAGTTTATATGCTTGGAACTTCATTTAAGTCGGATTCAGATTTAGTTATGCATCCAGAAACATTTTTTCCTACTTCTTTATCTAATTGGACACTTGATCATTATACGGGTTTTATTATTAGAGATGGTCAACTTGATAATATGCCTAAATGGATGTGGAATTCAATTTGGTCAACTTTAATAAGTGTTATATTAACAGTTTTATTAGATGCAATTACTGCTTATGCTGTAGTGTTTATTGATTTTAAAGGGCGAAATGTTTTTATTAAATTCTTGCTTTTATGGATGGCAGTTCCTGGAGTAATTGGCACTTCCGCTTCATATATTTATTATGCGCAAGTAAGAAATGCTATTAATACGGCCTTTATTAATTCTAATACTAGCCAAGGATTCAAAGATGCAATAAATTATTTTTACATTTACTTTTGGATTATTGTTCCAGGAACAACAGGAATCTTCAATATGCTTTTAATGAGAAATTTCTTTTGTTCAATTCCAATGGAAATTATTGAATCTGCAAGAAGCGATGGAGCAAGTAATAGAAAAATATTCTTTAAAATTGTTCTCCCTTTAGCAAAATCAACAATTATGTTAATAGTTTTATTTACTTTTACAAATGCTTGGAACAATTTACAATTTCCTCAACTTTTATTAAGTGGAGAAAAAGCAGGCTGGAATACCATTACTGTTGCTTTAATGGGATATACTGGATCGAATGCTTGGGGAGCAAAAGGTGTAGCAATGGCAACAAGTGTATTTGCTTTACTTCCAATATTAATTGTCTTTTTAATTACTCAAAATAAGATGATTGATGGTTTAGCAAGTACAGGAATAAAACAATAGGAGCAATGTATGGAAAAAAATACTTTTTTATCAATAAAACATTTAGAAAAAATTTATCCTAATGGAGCTAAAGCTGTTTTTGATTTTAATTTAGATATTGAAAAAAATGAGTTTATTGTTATAGTTGGTCCTTCTGGATGTGGTAAATCTACCACTTTAAGAATGATTGCTGGACTTGAAGATGTTTCTGATGGTGATATTTTATTAGAAAATCAATTAATTAACTACATGCCAAGTAAAGATAGAAATATTGCTATTGTTTTTCAAAGCTATGCATTATATCCTCAAATGAATGTCTATGAAAATATTGCTTTTCCTCTTACCATTAATAAATATCCTTATCCTGTTATTGATGAAATTTTATTATCAACACATGAATTAACTAATTTATTAAATAAAAATGAACTTAAAGTAATTGAAGAAATAATTAATGATTATGAAAAAAAGAAAATTAAGATTTCTTTAAAAGAATATCTTGCTGAACAATTAAATATTCATATTTGTTCTTCGGAATTGTTACTTAAATTATTAAAGACTAATCATGATAATTTATTAGATGAACTAAATAAATTATCTTCTCAAAGAGAGGAATTTAATAAAAATAATAATTTAAAATATAATTCAAATTTTGAAAAATTAGATGAAAATAATAATGTTATTCTTGAAAAAAGAAAAATGACAAGTTATGAAATTAAACAAAAAGTTTATTCAACAGCAAGTATTCTTGATTTAGGTGATTATTTAGATCGCTTGCCAAAAGAATTATCGGGCGGACAAATGCAAAGAGTCGCTTTAGGTAGAGCAATAGTTAAAAATGTTCCTTTATTTTTAATGGATGAACCTTTATCAAATTTGGATGCAAAATTAAGACTTGTCATGCGAAGTGAAATTGTTAAACTTCATAATCAAATTAATACAACTACAATTTATGTTACGCACGATCAAACTGAAGCGATGACAATGGCTAGTCGAATTGTCGTTATGTCTAAAGGATTTGTTCAACAAATTGGAACACCAGAAGAAATTTATAATGATCCATGCAATTTATTTGTCGGTAAATTTATTGGTTCACCATCAATGAATATTTTAGAAATTCCTTATGAAGATAATGTTTTTGATTTTAGTTTATTGAAAATTAAAATGGATAACAAATTTAAGAAAGTTCATGATGAATTTTATAATCAACAAATGAATTATTTGTTAAATATTAAAAATGATTTTTCTATTCCAGAAAAGGCTAAATCTGCACAAGAAAAGATGTTAAAAATTTTGTCAAGTTTATCTGATGAAAAAAATGGTTCATTTGTTAAAAAGAAAGAAAAAACTTTATATGAAAAAATTAAAAATGCTTTTTCAAAAAAAGAAATAGAAGATACTTCATTTAATAAAGAAATTGATGTTTGTAATAAGAAAATTGATTTAACAGAAAAGGCTATTAATTCTAAACACAATATTATTGTTGGTATTAGACCTGAAAAATTAAAAATTAGATTATATCAAGAAAATGAAAAACTTTTAAAAAATGAAGTTAAGGTTTTTGTAACTGTTAGTGAATTATTAGGCGCTGAATATAATGTTCATTTTAACTTTTTAGATAAAGATATGGTTTGTAAATTTGGCGTGGAAAAGAAAATTAAAGTTGGTGATTTACTTATTTTAACTTTAGATTTAACTGATGCTTTGTTTTTTGATCCAATTACAGGAGCAAGAATAAAATAAATCTTATTTTTTAAATCTTTAATGATTTATCTTTTAAATATTAATGGGGGTATTTAAAAGTGTTTTTACCCAAAGAAAGGAATATGTGAGTATAAATGAAACGCGTTTATGATTCACCTTCAATGATGATTGAAGAAATGAAATTGAATGATGTGATTTTAACATCTTCAATTGGAAAGGAATTCGATGAAAAAAATATTGATGTCTGGGATTTCTAAAATCTTTTTATTGCTTCTTTTGAGTATATGCTTATGTGCATGTGGAGGAGATAATTCTTCTAATACTTCTCAAAAAGACACTTCAGATAATGTAACAACTTCTTCAACAACTACAGAATCAACAACTGACAAAATACCATCAAATATAACTGAAGATGGTAATAGTGGATATGGTCCATATTATCGTAGATAGAAAGGAAATTCATGAAAAAGAAATTAATACTTTTAATTTGTAGTTTTGCTGTATTAGGGGTTATAGGACTACAAAATAATCAAACAAGTGATAAATTCACTTATAATACTTTATTAAAAAGTAATGAAGTAATTGGAAAAAAATTTAAAGCAACAAAAGAAGAATTTAATGGAGAGTTTGTTGAAGGTGATAGTACATTCATCTCTTCATGTGTTGCGCAAGTTAATCAAACAAATGATGCAATTAGATTTGTTTCTGCTTTAAAAGGAACTTTAAAAAATGATTTTATTAGTGTTGATGGTTATGCTGGATTCCATGTTAAATACAATAAAGTTGGTGGAGAAACAGTTGATGAATTTTTAAAAGTTGAAAATTATTATTTATCAATGAATGCAAATAATACTTGGTATTACGCTAATGATTTATCAACTTATAAAGATAGTGCTTTATCAATGAATGATTTCTTAGCAATTAAAGGTTTTGAAAATCAAGATTATAATTTGTTTGTCTCTTTAGATATTCAAAATATTGATGCAAGCAATAAAGAAACATTAATTGAAGTTCAACCATATTATGTTAATAAAGATGGAGTTCGTTCTTATAGTAAATATACTAAATTAGCTAGTGCTGTTGGATATGAAACTAAATTTATTATCGTTAATGATAATAAAACTCCATTAACAAAAACTGAAGATGGTTATAAAGTTGAAAATTTATCTTTAACGGCTGGTGATAAAGTTAGTATTGTTGATTCATATGGAATTAAAGAAAATGATTATTTATTAGAAACATTAACTGATGGATATTATGTTGCTCCAAGAACTGGTTCATATGACTTTATTTTAACTAATGATCAAATTAAGGTTAATAAACCTTTATCAGGAAGTATAGTAACTTTTGATAACTATGATGAAACAAATATTCCAGTAGTTTCTGATGAATCTATCCTTTTACTTCCAAAAGTTAAAGTAACTGATCCAGAAAATATTGATCAAACTGAAAATGTAAAAGTAGAAATTCAAGATTTAACAGATACTAATGCAATCATTAATAATGGTAACTTTATGTCTAATAAAGTTGGTAACCATGAATTAAAATACACTTTTATTGATAAAAGAACTAATGAAGTAATTGCAGAAAAAACAATTAATGTTAAAGTTTATATGAAGATTGTTAAAGATGCTTCTGATATTAATACTATGGAGCTAACTGATGAAGCTAATAATCCAGTGATAAAAGTTAATAATAAAGGTGTCTTTGGTCTATCATTTAATTTTGAAGCAAGTCAAAATTATTATGCTGAGTTTGAATTAGCTAAATTTGATAGTTTAATTAATAATCAAGTAGTTGGTATTTCTAATAATCTAACTGCGACAGGTACACCAACTGAAGGCTTATATTGGGAAGGATTTAAAACTAATAATAATGGTTGGGAAATTGCTACTTCTAAATATGTTACAAGTTGGGATATTAATAGAATGTGGGCACCTTCTGATTTAGCTAATAAAAGAAAAAATTCACCTGAATTAGATTTGAAAAATAAAGCTACAAAAATGGCTGTGGCTAGAATTGGAGATACTTTCTATTATTTCTATAATGATAAATTGTTCTCAGTTAATGAATATCCTGAACTTAAAGGAATATCTACATATCCTGGAATTATTACATGGGCTGGAGATCAAGATAAAGTTATTCCTACTTCATTTTCTAAATTTAATTTTATTAAAAATAGTGAAGATGTTAAAAATAAAGTTGAAGGTCTAGTTGAAACATATTTTGATTATTATGGTTGTTGGGATGATTCTAGAGGAAATGATTTAGCCACATTTAATAAAGATGGATTTACTTGGAAAGAAAATGCTACTACAAATAATAATCAAAATGGATCAATGGTTTCTCCATTAATTAATTTATGGAATAATTTTGAAGTTAATTTTGATTTATCTGTTAATAAACTTGGTGATAATGATGGTTGGGGTAAATTTGTTATGGATATTCGTACTTATCAAGATAGAAAAACTGTAGCCGCAATTAATTCTACCATTGGTGGAGATAGAAATTTCTATGAAGGAGAAATGTTTGCAACTGAAGTAGGTTCACAAACTTCAACAAAGTTTATTGATGACTGGAAAAGTGCTTTTGGGGGAAGTGTAAGTAGAGATACTATTTTACATTTCAATGTTAAGTTAACAAAAATTACTGATAATACTGAAACATATCAATTTACAATTGCTGATAAAAATGACGCGACAAAAACATATACATTTACTGAAACTGTTACATATAATAATGATTATAAATATTTAGTTGGTGGGCCAAAATTCCTTATTTTCAAATCACAAAAATTGGCTGGAACTGTTTCTAATTTCCAATATAAATAATAATATTTGATTTTATAAAAGGGGAGATTCACATCTCCTCTTTTTCTTGTCTTTTATTAAAATTAATTGTTTTGTAAATTTAATTTTTATTTTATAATTTTTATAGAGGACAATAATATGTTACTAAATGAAAATTTAAAGATAAAAGAATTAGGATTTATGGTTGATTGCTCGCGAGGAGCGGTATTAAAAGTATCCATTATTAAATCTTTAGTGGATTATTTAGCGAAGTTTGATTATACATACTTAATGCTTTATACAGAAGATACTTATGAAATAGATAATGAACCATATTTTGGACAAATGAGAGGAAGATATACTAAAAAAGAAATTCAAGAAATTGATCAATATTGTCAAAGTAAAAATATTGAATTAATTCCATGTATAGAAACTCTTGCTCATTTAGGTAGATTATTAAGACATAGAACATATAATAATTTATTTGATATAGATGATATTTTACTTGTTAAAGATGAACAAGTTTATGTTTTAATTGATAAAATGTTAAAACAAATTAGTGAATCTTTTTCTTCTAAAAAAATTCATATTGGTATGGATGAAGCTTGGAAATTAGGAAGAGGCAAATATCTAGAGAAAAATGGCTATCAAAAAGTTAAAGAAATTATGGAATATCATTTAGATAGAGTTTCTAAAATTGCTGAAAAATATGGTTTTGAATGTACTATTTGGGCTGATATGGTTAGACAAGCTTATAATGAACAAAAAGAAAATTTTGTTTTATCTTTACCAGATAATATTACACCAATGCAATGGAGATATTATCCAATGGGAAAAGAAAAAACAGATGAAGAAATTAGATTGTTTAATTATTTGTGTCATAATAAACTTTCTTATGCTGGGGGAATTACAAAATGGATAGGTTTTGTTCCATGTAATAGATATTCTTTTCTTAGTTTAGAAGAACAAATTGAAACTTGTATTAAATATCATATCAATAATTTTTTAGTAACTGCTTGGGGTGATGGAGCTGCGGATAGTAGTGTTTTTTCTATTTTACCTGGAATTTATTTTGCTTCTATTAAAGCTCATGGATTGACTTTAAATGAAAAAACTAAAAAATATTTTGAAGAAGTGATTAAAATTTCTTTTGATAAATTTTTAGATATTGATTTACCTAATCAAATGTCTAATGAAAAAGATAAATGTAGTAATATTTCTTTCATGCATTTATATAATGATGTTCTACAATCAAATTTTTATGAAATTGAAGATGAAAACTGCAAAAAACATTATCTTAAAACTAGTAAAAAATTAGCTTCAATTAAAGGTAAATTTTCTTATATTTTTAAATCAGTATCTTTATTATGTGAAATTGATTATGATAAATGCAATTTAGGTAAAAGAATATATGAATCTTATCAAAATAGAAATGATATTGAATTAAGATTATGTATAGAAACAATTAATAAAATTATTATAAATTTAAAAAGGTTTATGAAAGTTTACGAAAAACAATGGTTAAAAGAAAATAAAACTTTTGGCTATGAAAAACAAATTATTAGATTAGGTGGATTACTTGAAAGAATGAAATACACTAAAAGAATAATAGTATTATATTTAAATAAAAAAATTAGTGTAATTGATGAATTAGAAGAAAAGCATCTTCCTTCAGATGAATATGATGGACCAGTTGATTTTATTAATAGTTCAATGAATTCTTATGTTGATTTAGTTTCTGGTGGCTCAATGAGAGATTTCTAAAAAAGTATTAAATTTAATAATAGTTTTTACGCCTTTTTCTATAATAAAATTTAATTATAAAGTTATACTTGAAAGGATCTATTATATGAAGCATACAAAATCTTATCATCAAGGCCATTTTAATCCATTGATGTATCGTGAAAATTATTTATCATTAAATGGAAATTGGAAATTTATGTTTGATGATGATGATATTGGACTAAATTATGAATACCATAAATTTTTACCTAGTCCAATAAATATTAATGTTCCTTATGCATATCAAGCAAAATTAAGTGGAATTAATTTACCTAATAAGCAATGTGATGTTATTTGGTATGAAAAAGATTTTGAAATTAATGATTTATCAAAAACATATATTTTACATTTTTTAGGTGTAGATTACAAAACACAAGTCTATATTAATGGAGTAAAAGTATTTACTCATGAAGGCGGATATGATGCTTTTGATGTAATATTAGATGGATTTATTCATTTAGGAAATAATAAAGTTATTTTAAGAGTAACTGATAAAGCTCATTTGGATCAATTAAGAGGAAAACAAAGTTGGAGAAATAAAAATTTTGCTTGTTTTTACACTCCAACAAGTGGAATTCATAAATCAGTATATTTAGAAACAGTTAATAAAAGTTATATTAGTTATTTATCTTTCTTTGGTGATTATGAAAATAAAAAATTAACCTTTCATGTTGAAAGTAAAAATGCAACTAATTATATAGTAAAATTAATTTTTTTAAATCAAGAATATGCTTTTAAAATTTCTTCTGAGGTAGAAGAATTTATTATTGATTTTGATGAAGTTGTACCATGGAATGCTTTAAATCCATATTTATATGATGCAAAAGTAATTTTAGTTTATGATGGAAATGTTTTTGATGAAATTGAAACATATTTTGGCTTTAAATCAATCAAATGTCAAAATGGACATGTTTTTATTAATAATAAAGATACATATTTAAAATTAGTGTTAAATCAAGGATATTATAAAGATGGTTTAACAACTTCTTCTGAAAAAGAAATTATTGAAGATTTATCTTTAATTAAAGAATGTGGATTTAATGGATTTAGAATGCATCAAGTAGTGCCAGAACCAATGCTATTTTATTATGCTGATATTATGGGTTTATTATGTTGGCAAGAAGTTCCTTCCGCGGCAAATTATTCTTCTAAGACTTATCAAAGAGCGTTTATTGAAATTCCTTTACAAATTAAAGAGCATTTTTCTCATCCATGTATTATGACTTATACTTTGTTTAATGAATCATGGGGAATTAATGATATTAAAAGTTCTTTAGAAATGCAAAAATTTACTGTTGATATAGTTAATTTTGTTCGACCTTTAGTTAAAGATAGATTATTAATTTCTAATGATGGTTGGGAACATACTACAAGTGATTTATTAACTTTACATAATTATTCAAGAACTAGTGAAGAGATGAATAAACATTTTGATGAAAAATTTGTTGATTTATTATTAAAAGGAGAAAATCATTTTGTTTATCCTAATATTTGTGATGTATATGCAGGTAAGTATCGTTATAATGGTGAACCAATTATTTTATCGGAATTCTTTGGTGTTGGGTTTAAAAAAGATAAGCATGGTGAAAATTGGGGATATGGCGATTTAGTAGAAGATGACAAAGAATATCTTAATATTTTAAAAGATCAATTATCATATCTAAAAGCACATTCCTATTTTAGAGGATTTTGCTTTACTCAATTAACAGATGTTGAACAAGAAATTAATGGTATTTTTACAATTGACAGAATTAGTAAATGTGATATACATTTAATTCATAGTATGTTTAAGGAAATTGAATAGTTATGGAAAAATCAACAACATTAAAAGAAATTGCTTATGAATTAGATTTATCAATTAATACTGTTTCTAGAGCATTAAGAGATTGTGATAATGTTAATAAAGAAACAAAGAAAAAAGTTATTGATATGGCTATTAAACTTGGTTATATGCCAATGACTCAAACACAATTTGTCAAAAGAGAAAATAAAAGGAATATTACTTTTATTATTGGTGATATTAAAAATATATTTTATTTAATTAATTGTAAATATTTAGCTAATATTGTATCTTCTCATGGTGATGACTATACTTTAATGTTTTTTGATGGTGATTGTGTTGGTGCGAATGATATTAAGCAAATAATTGCTCAAAGGGGGGATGGAATTATTTCTTTACTTCCTTTTGATGAAGAAAGTTTATCTATTTGTAAATTACAAAAGATTCCACTTGTTTTTTTATCAGTAGCAAAAATGATTGGAATAGGTGATGTAATTCATTATGATGTACAAAATGCGACAGATTTAGTGGTAAATTATTTATTAAATTATCATAAAAATAAAACTTTAGTTTATATTGGCTATTTAGAAAATTATGAATCTATTAATCGTTTAAGATGTTTAAAAAATAGTTTAAACAAAATGAATGAAACATATAATTTAATTTGTTTAGATGCTTTAAAACAATGTAATGATGTATATGAATTAATTAAAAAGAAAAATGGTTATTTATCTTTAATTTGTTTTTCTGATTCTGTTTGTTATGAACTTTTAGAATATTTAAATCAAGTTTTACCAAATATTAGATTAATATATCCT
>OJJO01000121.1_pt1 | contig 22864 bp, 14 predicted proteins | sample 1596351 | NCBI WGS metagenome assembly OJJO01 (sample SAMEA4350117, study PRJEB24818) | metagenome | biome: human; feature: gut; material: faeces | place: Denmark | collected 2013-09
TTAAATTCTTTAACAAAAATAAACTCACTATTTTTATCTAATTCAACATAATATTCTTCATTATTTAAGGTAATTTTTATTTTACAATAATTATCTTGTAAAGCAAAAATCATTAATGTTTTAACCTTTTCTAAAGAAAATTCCAGATATCCATTTCCTGATAAGTAATGATTAAATAAAGAAAACTTATCATTTTTTAACGTCCAATTATTATAATAATCAAATTGATCGCATGAATAAGTATTTCCTTCAATGTTATAAAATACATTTACTCTTGATAAGCAAACATACTTATTCGGATTTGATGAACTAGTATTGGTAACATGAATTTTAAAATATTGGAATTTCGTGGACTTAAATTTAATTGTTAAATTAATTCCTTGTGGTGTTAAGTTTTCATAACTATTAATTTCAATTAAATTATCTTCAGTTTCACCAGCATATAGAGTAAATGTTATAGGTAAATGATTAATACCTGTTTTTCTTCCAATAAAAGTAATCGTGTTCCAATAACGATTTTCACCTAAATCCATCACCATTTCAAAAGGATGATCTTCAGTTAATTTATCATTTTGACTTGAATGATAAAAAGTATTTTCATTTCCATCTAAAATATTTTCTTTTTTAGTGGTTTCATCCCAACTATCTTGATTAATAGAAACTATTTTTTGTTTATTTATATCATTTTGATATGAATAATTTAGAAGATTATTTCTTTGATATACTTCATCATAAGTAAATGAATTAATTTTATAAGTAGAATTAACTCCATATAAATAATTACTAGAAATAGCTTTTACATTATTATCATTAATTGACCAACCAAGTTCAGTAAAAGCATCGGGATGATTATTAGAAATAGTAATTTGTTTATAATAAAGAAAATCACCTTTTTTTAGTTTTATATTAAATGTATGATCATTACCAACTTCAAAACCACCTTTATCACCAGAGAATTCTATTTGCTTAGTATAGTTAACTCCATCTAATGAAGTATATAAAGCATGGTTACCTCTACCCGCTCTTAAACATATAGTGTACTCACCATCGTTTTCAATATAAATTTTTCCATTTAAATAACCAATTTTATTATTTGAAATTTGATTCATAAAAGTCGTTTTTGTATAAGTAGTTAATTTTTCGATATAATTGGAAAAATTATTTTTTAAAGCTTCATCAGGTAAAGAATAAACTCTTGAAGAATAAGTATACATAGTTTTTTCTGGCAAAGGATCTTTAACTTTTAAGTCAATTAATAATTTAACATCATCAATAGTAATTTCATTATTAGTTAAAGATAAACTGATATAAAAATCTCCACTTTCATTATTTTCATCAAAATAATATTGATATTTTAAATCATTTATTTTTTCTAATGTTCCATTTTTAGGTGAAGAAACATTATTAATTTTATAAGTAAATCCATTAGGAACCACAATATTTTTTTCAAAATCCAAAATACAATCTAAATTCTTATCAAATTGATATGGTTTTACAGTATTAGAAAATACTTCTTGATTATCACTAATATAACTTCTACCACTTTGATATAAACTTGCAACTGGAATAAATAAAGGCAAATTACTATATTTATTTTTCATTTCTTCAGATACTTCTTGAAATAACATTTTCTCAAAATAATATGACATATCATAATTTGTTGCTTTGCAAACTGCGTCAAACCAAGTATCAACAGTATAAATTTTATTACCCAAATTTGCCATTTCAATAAATTTACTAACCCCAAAAGAATGAATTAAATCAGCATAAGTATTTAATCCATTTTGCTTACTAGTTTTTGAAATAGTTTCTTTTAAACTTCTTGAAGAATCTAAATATCTATTCCAACCACTTAATGTTGAATCATCTTCACTCCTAGAAGAAGAAATATCAGTATATAAAATATACGATAATAAACTACTAGCATTATTAGTTATTTCATTAACTGAACTACCTTCCATTCCATAACATTGAAAATGATGGTTGTATTCATGGATGGTTCCCCACATTCCATTTTTAGTTATATTTTCATAATTTAAAGCTGAACTTTCCCAATAAAGAGGTGCATTTACCGCCATTCTTCCACCAACTAAAGCCACCGCTTCACCTGCAGCAACAAAACTATCATACATATAACTAATTCCAATATCTTTAGAATAATAGGCTGGTAATTGATTAGAAGTTAAACAAATATTTTCCCAAAGATTACCAACTTTAACTAAATTTTCATAATCAAAATTACCTCTTGATTTAACTCCTGAATGTCTAACCCCTTTATACCAAACCTCAAAATCATAATAAGGTGTAGAAAAATTTTTCATTCTAATAATATCTTCTTCAGTCGTGTAACCATGAATATAACAAGGATATTCAACAGCACCTGAAATTGTTACTTCAAACTTTTCTTTCTTTTCAGGATAGATAAAAATAGGACCACCAAAAGGATTACCTAAATAAGTAATCGAAGAAGTCACTTTTAAAGTATTAACAATTACTGGCATCCTAGAAAAATCATTTCTTGCTTTCCAAATATTATTAATAGTATTTCTATGTCCAACTTGGCCAACATAAACAGTCAAACTTTCAATAGAAGTTAAATCCTCATTAGAAATTTCAAGTTTTGCAATTTCTCCCGCGGGAATATATAAACCAGTTAAATAATTTCTATCAATTAAAGGATTAATACTAATTTTTCTAATGATAGCTTTTTCTTCATCACTAACATTACCTTCATACATACCCACACTTGCGACATGTTTATATAATTTTCTTCCTGTTAATTCTCCGTTTAAAAGATAATTACCTTTTTCATCAAGAGAATCATAGCTTCCATTATTAGCTAATAAAACATTACACTCATTAATTAATGCATCTTTTTCTTCATCAGTAATATTTGCTAAACTCGTTCCATAAGTTGGATACCTTGATAATCCTTCACTATTAACTGAAGAAGGAATATTTCTATCTACATATCCTAAATCATCAAATCTTTGTCCAACAATAAATCTTGATTTGTTATCAATTTTAAATTTCTCATTAGTATTAAAAGAAGTATTACTTGAAGAACTAGAAAAAGAGTTTGAAGAGCCATTATTTGCAAAATAATTTACATAAATACATGTAAATACTATTCCAATACAATAAACAAATATTAATAATCCTTTTAAAAAAAATTTTACTTTAACTCTCATAAATAAATTATAAATTAAAAAAAATCATATTCATAATAAAACAATCGCATATATATTATTTTTCTTATATAATTGATATGTATAAATAAATGGAGATTAATATGATTGTAACAATAGTTTGTGATGTTTTAGGCGAAGAAAATAATGGCACCACAATTGCCGCGATGAATCTTATTAGATATCTAAAAAGACAAGGTCATATAGTTAGAATTCTTTGTGCTGATCAAAATAAAAAAGGTCAAGAAAATTGTTGGGTAGTACCAAATATGAATTTTGGTAAAACTTTAAATAAATACATTGAAAAAGTGGGAGTAACTTTAGCGAAACCAGTTGAAGATATCATTAGAGATTGTATAAAAGGAAGCGATGTTGTTCATATTTTAATTCCTTTATACTTATCAATGAATGCAATTAAAATTGCTAAAGAATATGATATTCCAATGACTGCAAGTTTTCATATGCAAGCGGAAAATTTAACTAGCTATTTCAAATTAAATAATGTTAAATTTATTAATACTGCAGTCTATAAAATTATTTATAAATATGTTTATCAATATGTCGACAAGATTCATTTTCCAACTAAATTTATTGAAGAAATATTTGAAAAAAATATTAAAAAAACTACACCAGGATGTGTTATTTCTAATGGTGTTAATGATTATGTCAAAAAAGAAAACATTGAAAAACCTCTTGAATATCAAAATAAAATAGTTATTTTAACTACTGGAAGATATGCTAGAGAAAAATCACAAGATACATTAATAAAAGCAATTTATCATTCAAAATATAAAGAAAAAATTCAATTAATTTTAGGTGGACAAGGAATCAAAGAAAAAGAATATCGAAAACTTGCTAAAAATTTACCAATTCAACCTTTATTTAAGTTCTATTCAAGAACAGAAATTATTGATGTTTTAAATTATGCTGATATTTATGTTCATCCTGCCGAAATTGAACTTGAAGGTATTTCATGTATAGAAGCCATTGCATGTGGAAAATTAACAATTGTATCTAATTCAAAATTATCTGCTACTAAAGAATTTGCCGTTGATGAAAGATGTATCTTTAAATGTAGAAAGCCAAAAGATTTAGCTAGAGTCATTGATTACTGGATTGATCACCCTGAAGAAAAGAAAATCATTGAAGATAAATACTTACATTCTGCTTTAGCATTTAACCAAGAAAAATGTATGGAAAAGATGGAACAAATGCTTTTTGATGCAATTAAAGTTCATAAAAATCAAGAAAATTAATTCTTGATTTTTTTAAAATTATGAGGTAATTACAATGAATTTTTTCTCTTTTAATCAAATTAAACCTAAAGGTTGGATGAAAACTATTTTACAAACACAAAAAAATGGTTTAAGTGGAAATTTATATAAAATTTGGCCTGATATTAAAGATAGTAAATGGTTAGGTGGTAATAAAGAAGGATGGGAAAGATTACCATATTATTTAGATGGTTTTATTCCTTTAGTTTACTTATTAAATGATGAAGAAGATAAATTAGTTATCAAAAAATATATTGATACAATTTTATCACACCAACAAGAAGATGGTTGGCTATGTCCATGTAAAAAAGAAGAAAGAGAAAGTTATGATTTATGGGGATTATTTCTTATTTTAAAAGTTTTAATTGTCTATTATGAATGTTCAAATGATGAAAGAATTGAAGAATGCATATATAAAGCCTTAAAAAACTTATCAATCCATCTCAAAACACATACTTTATTTAATTGGGCTAGTGCTAGATGGTTTGAATGTTATATACCAATAATTTGGATTTATAATAAAAGAAAAGAAGATTGGCTTTTAGATCTTGCTAGTAGATTAAAAGCCCAAGGATTAGACTATTTATCTAGTTCATCCATTTGGAAAAAAACTGAAAACGTTTGGAGTTATGAAACACACGTTGTTAACATTTCTATGGCATTAAAAGCTGAAGCATTATATTCAACTTTATTTAATAAAAAAACGAATAATGAAGCCAAAAAATTATTAAAAATTATAGATAAATATCATTCAAATGTATATGGACATTTTAATGGTGATGAATGTTTAGGTGGTACTTCACCTACTAGAGGCAGCGAATTATGTGGAATAGTTGAAGCGATGTATAGCTATGAATTATTATTTTTATTAACTAAAGACTCCACATATTTAGATCGATTAGATTTATTAACATTCAATGGCTTACCTGCCACTATTTCTTCAGACATGTGGACACATCAATATGATCAAATGGTTAATCAAATTGCTTGCGTAAAATTTAAAAAAACACCATTTGGTACAAATTCAAATGAATCAAATTTATTTGGATTAGAACCAAACTTTGGCTGTTGCACTGCTAATTTCTCTCAAGGATGGCCAAAATATCTTAGAAGCGTGATTCTACAAGATAATAACGATTTAATCATCACATCTTGTGTTCCTTTTGCTTTAAAAAATAATGATTATGATTTAATCGTAAATAGTGAATTTCCATTTAGAAAAAGAATTAATATTGAGCTAAAGACAAATAAAAAATGCACTCTAAAAATAAGAATACCTCAAAATTATGAAGTTAATACTTCTTATAAAGTTGAAAACAATTATTTAACAATTAATGTTAATAAACATATTAATTTTTCTTTTGAATTAATACCTTTACTAAAGTTAGAAAAAAGACCTTCTTCATTATATTCTTTAAAATATGGATCATTAATTTTTGCGTTACCAATCAAAGAAAAAAAAGTTATGCATGAATATATAAAAGATGGGGTCGAAAGAAAATTTCCATATTGTGATTTTGAAATTTTTCCTCTTTCTAATTGGAAATATGGTTTTACATCATTTACCAATTTTGAAATTATTGAAAAAGAATATACTAACCCTTTTTCTAGAAATAACCCACCTTTACAAATAAAAACAAGTCTTGCCCCTATTATTTGGGATGAGCAAGACTTAATATGCAGTGATAAACCTACAAAAATTAGAACTAATGAAAATGAAGTAAAATATCTTCAACCATATGGTTCAACTACTTTAAGAGTAACTGAATTGCCATTTATTAATAAATAATTTTTTCAGTTAAAACATCAAATAAATGATACTTCTTCAAATTAATAACAACATTTATAGAATCTTTAAAAGAAATGTTTTTATAAGCAGGAAGATTAATAATAATTTCTTCATCCGCAAAATTAGTATGAATATAATATGAATTACCAAGTAACTCACAAACATTAGCAATCAAAGTGAAAGGTTTACTAGGATTAATTCTAGGAGTAATTTCACTTTCTTCTATTATATCATCAGGTCTAATTCCGAATGTTACTTCAAACGACTCACTATCAACAATTTGTTGATGATTATTAATAATATTTATTAACTCAGTTCTTTTAACATTGGCTTTATCAATAATTAAAATTTTTTCATCAATTTCTTTTTTCTTTTCTTCATATTCTTCATTTTTTATTAAAGAATCTCTTTGTTTAAGTAATTCAATTTTTTCAAGATTATTTTTTTCTAAATTATCTAATTCAGATTTTGCGTTTTCTAATGAAGAAACATAAAAATCTTTAATAATATTTTTTTGACTATCATCTAGTTTTATTTTGTATTTGTTATTAAAAACAATATAATTTTTGTCAATTTTAGCATTTATCATATTCATTGATGGCGAGCCAACAAAAGTAGCAACAAATTTATTACTTGGATGATTATAAATTTCTTGTGGAGTACCAATTTGTTGAATATAACCTTTATTCATAACCACAATTCTTGTAGCCATTGTCATTGCTTCAGTTTGATCATGAGTAACATAAATTGTTGTTGCTTTTAAATTTTCATGCAATTTAATAATTTCACTACGCATAGATACTCTTAATTTAGCATCTAGATTAGACAAAGGTTCATCCATTAAAAATAATTTTGAGTTTCTAACAATTGCTCTTCCCAAAGCCACTCTTTGACATTGTCCACCACTTAAAGCAGATGGTTTTCTATTTAAATAATCACTAATTTGTAAAGTATCTGCAGTTTTTTTGATTCTAGCATAAATTTCTTCATTTGATAAATTTTGTATTTTTAAGCTAAAAGCCATATTTTCATAAACAGTCAAATGAGGATACAAAGCATAATTTTGGAAAACCATAGCGATATTTCGATTTTTTGGAAGAATATAATTAGAATAAACTTTATCAATATATAAATCACCAGAAGTAATATCTTCAAGACCAGCAATCATTCTTAAAGTTGTTGACTTCCCACATCCAGAAGGTCCAACAAATACAATAAATTCATGTTCTTTAACTTCTAAATTAAAATTATAGACAGCTTGCACATGATTTGGATAAATTTTATTAATATTTTGTAAAGAAATAAATGAATCACTATGACAAATTCTTTCTTCATTTGCTCTTAATTTTTCATTTTCGAGCATTTTTTTATGAACTTTTATTCTTTCTTTTTCTTGTTGCTTTAAAATTTTATTTTGAATATCTTTTTCTTTTCTTTTTTCTTGTTGTTTTTTTATTAATTCTTTAATCTTCATAATCATTATCCTTTAATACCTGAACTTGTTAAGCCTGAAATAAAATATTTTTGTAAAACAAAATATAATAATAAAATTGGTATAATAGAAATCACCGCGCCAGCCATAATTGTTGGTAAACTTTCATTTGCGCCACTTGAAAACATTTGTAAAGCAATCTGCAAAGTATAATCATTTTCATCTAATAAATATGTTAAAGGCAAAAGATAATCATTATAAACTGCAACAATACCTAGTAAAGTTTGTGCCACAATCGCAGGTTTTGCAAGGGGCAAAATAACTTTAAAATAAGTAGCAAAATAACTTAACCCATCCATTTTAGCACTATCTAATAAATCATTAGGAATTGATTCATAATATCCTTTTAAAAAGAATACACATGTTGCACTACCAAACATAGGTGGTAAAATCAATGGTAAAAATGGCATTGATTCAGTTATTCCTAGATTATCATAAATAAAATAAGATGGAATTAAACAAACAATTCCTGGTAACATCATAGAAAACATTAAAATTCCAAACATTATTTTTTTACCTTTGAATTTTAATTTTGCAAATGCATAACTTGCAAGCGTACTAGAAAACATACCACCAATAATTACAGGAATCATAATAATAATTGTATTTTTTAAACCAACTAGAATTAAACTCTCTCCTGTAGTAAAGCTCGTATATGCAGTAAAAATATTCTTATATGCCACAAAACCAATTTGATTATGAATAGGAAACCAAATAAATGGATTTTGAGTAGCAATTTGATTATCCGCTTTGATTGAAGTAATGAAAACTACATAAAAAGGTATTAAATAAATCAAAGTAAAAACACCTAAAATAATATAACTTATAATTTTTTTTATTAATTTATCTTTTTTCACTTGAATACACCCACCTTTTACTAACAAAAAAGTTAATTGCAGTTAAAATCATTGTAACAATTGCAAGCACCCAACCAATTGCTGCTGCTTCACCTAAAGCACCACTTTCACTAAAAGCCTTATTATATAAATAGAATACAATAGTTAATCCCGTATCATTAGGACCAGTTGGTGAAATAATATTACTATTTACAGCATTAATTGCTTGAAAACGAGTAAATTCTTGTAAAGAAGAAATTATCCCAACAATCAATAAATAAAAAGTTGTTGGTGAAAGTAATGGTAAAGTAATTTTAAAGAATTTTCTTTTAGATGTGGCTCCATCCATATCAGCAGCTTCATAAATAGAAGGATTAATTGAAGTAAGCGCAGCACTATATAAAATTAAGCTAAATCCCGTATTACACCATACAATCATTATAATCATACCTAACATAAAATAATTAGGATCTGTTAACCAAGCAATCGGTTCAATTCCAAACACAGATAAAAATTGATTAATAATACCATAATTTTTATTTAACATAGTTCTCCACATTAAAGTTAAGGCAACAATACTACAAACATATGGAATAAAAAATATCGTTCTAAAAATTCTTTTTCCTTTAATATTTTGATTTAAGATAACCGCTAGAATAAGCCCTAAAATCATTGATATTGGCAAACTAATCATAGCAAGTAAAGTATTTTTAATTGCTAAAGCAAATTTTTCATCACTAAAGATTGCTTTATAATTATTAAATAAAGAATCAAAACTATATAGTTCCATATCTTTTAAATTAAAACTAGGGACATTACTAAACGACATTATCAAAGAAAATATTAATGGCAACAAACCAAAAATTATAAAACCAATTAGAGGAATGCTTGCAAAAAGCATTCCTACAATCTGTTCTGTATTATTTTTCTTTATTACTTGTTGTTTCATTTTTTTGTATATTCTTTTAAGGCATCATTGACCTTATTTTTATATTTATTAAATAATTGAGTTGAAGTTTGAACGCCATTTAAAACATCACCATTTAGTGTTGGAGCCCAAATATTAATCCAAGCATCATCTTTTAAATAAGTCCAGTCTCCACCCTTTTGATATGAAGCAGCATCTAAGAAAACTTCATTATTATATGGTCTTAAATCACTATTTAAAAAGTTCTTTGTTTTATCATATGCAAGTGACATTTGACTTGGAACATTAAAACCAGTTTTAGCAAGAGCATTTTGTCCTTGTTTACCTGTTAAATGTTCAAACACTTTAAAAGCTTTATCTTTAACTTTACTATTTTTAGCAATAGACAAGCACATTGAACCACTATGGCCTGTAGAAACACCATCTTTATAATGAGGTAATGGAGCACAATCCCATGCAAATTTACAATTTTCTCTAAAACTTACTACATCATATCTTCCTGTTACAAAGAAGGCAACTTCTTCATTTGTAAATAATGATAATTCAGTGGAAATATCTTCTGGTCGTGGAGAAGTTCCATTATGAAAATTTCCAATCCAATATTCAAACATCTCATTAATCGAAGGTAACTCAACTAAAGTACCATTATCAATTAAACTTTGTTTATCTTGATATGTTTTCATAAATTCAAGATCATAATAATCAACAAATGAATTTACTTTATATTCATGATCATTAATTGTCACATCTTTTAAAACACGATAATTAGGTTTTGTATCATCTAAAGTAAATTCATAATATCCGCCATTATAACTTGGATCATCACTCTTTTTAAATTGAATACAATCTCCTCCAACAGACCAACCTGCAAAAAACCACCAACTAGAATAAAATGTCCATTTTGTTTGATGCTTACTACTTATAGAAGAAGAATGATTTAACAACTTAGAAATTTCTTCTAACTCCTCAAAAGTCATGCTAATTTTATTATTAAAAACTTTCTTTTCACTATCATAACCACATGCTTTATATTCAGTTCCTTCAAAAGTTACTTTACCATCATTATCGCTATCTTTGACACTGATAATTTTTATACCTTGAGCTTTTAAAGCATCTTCATTATAAAAAATAACTGTTGGTCCTATATCCTTTGGTAATCCCCAAATTGGATCACTACTAGAATGAGAATAAGTTGTCGGATTAAATTGAAATCTTTCCATTAAAGAAGGCCAAATATCATTTAGATCTAACTCATCACTTTTTTGAATATAAGAAGATAAATCTTCAAGATAATTTTGACTTGCAAACCTTTTTACCATGTCATCTCCAACATAAAATAAATCAGGAGCTTGACGACCAGTCAAATTTGTTTCTAATGTTGAATAATATGAACCACTTGGTTTTTTTACAAGATTAACATAAATATTATCAGTGTTTTCTTTATTATATGTTTGTAGTAAATTAGTAAATACATTTATTTCTGCTTGGTCACCCCAACACCATAAAGTTACTGTCGTTTTACCTTCTTGAGAAACACCACCGCAAGCAGTTAATAAACCTGTACATGCTAAAATGCATGCAAATATTTTAGATTTTTTCATATAAACTCCTTAATATATTTTGATATTTGAAACAATACCATTAAAATGTTCACCAGAAAATTGAATAAAATCAACACCATTTGCGTTATCATGTTCTTCACTAGTATGATGAATAACTTCAATTTCATTGTCTATATAATATGTATAAGTTACTTTACCATTATTATCCATAGAACAAGTGATTTTATAATGATGTGTTCCTACACCATATTGATCATAACTACTTGCTTCTCTTCCACATCCTTTTGTATGATCATTAGGATCTGGCATAAATTCAGTAGTTGGATTTTGCCATACACTTCTCCATTGATAGGAAGTCCATCCTGTACCTAAAACATTACATTCATAACCCCATAAATCTGGATCACCATTTGCTTTTACATTACCACCAATAGCAAGATCTTCCCATCCAACACTAGTACCTTCTTGATTAATTGTATTTTTTGTAATGAAAAATTTACCTTGTGCAGTATATTTAATATCAGTTACATCATATTCAAATGTCCAATTATATTTACATTTAAATGACATTCCAAGTTTAACAGTTTGCTTATCATCTTTCGTATTATCTAAATAAATAATTGTTCCATCACCAACAATAAATTTATTACGATAAATTAAAGTTGATAAATCATAATAAGTAAATCCATAAACAGAAGTATTTTTATTAGATACATTTATTTCTTTATTCTTAGTTGTACCATCTTCTGCTTCAAAGACAATATTATAATTACCTTCAGTTGCTTTAAAATAATCATAAGATAAACTTCCATCTTTACTTGTATACTTAAAAATAGTTGTAGAAGTTACGTCTTTTTTATTTTCATCATAAGCTTTAATTGATTTAATCTTGATATCTTGATTATTCTTCTTTGCTGTAGCGTATAAAATTATTCCACTTTCATCCATGCTAACTGCTGAAGTTTTTGATACATCAATATTTGTTTCATTTTCATTAGCTTTTTTAATATCAATAAATGTTTCTTGGCTTGCTTCATTCATTGCCAAATCATTAACGCTAGCAACAATTTTATATTTACCCACTGCATCAGGAGTAAAAATACCATTTTTTACTTCACATTCATTATTTTTTTCATCATAAGCCTTAAATGATGGAACTAAAATGCTTGCATATGCAGAATCATCAGTAATCTTTGCGCCATTTTTTAAATTAATTGAATCTCCTACATAATAATCATTTGCATATTCTAAATTTAATGTAGGCGCTGCTTTATCTGATATTTCTTTATATTCTTTTACTTTAATAGAACCAGATGTATTATTTGATTCTACCCAAACATTTGTTAATAAATCACTGTATGCATTACCAACATTTAAATATGTAAAAGGAGAATTATCATATTTAATGCCAAAAATACAGCTATCTTTCTCATTATTTAAATATCTTTCAAAAGTTATTTCATGATTACCTGTAACTTGGCTACCACTAGAAACACTTCCAGGAGCATCATACCAACCGCCTTTACTCCAACCTTGATTTTTATTAACCGATAAATCAGCTAAATCACCATCTTTACCCCAAATCCAAGCCGCCATTGAACCATTCATTGTTGATAATTTAATAGAATCATCATTGTTTTCTTTCCAATCTTTAACCCAACCAAAATATAATGAACTATCCGGATAAGTTGGATCATTTTTAATATTACTTAATTCATATGTTATTGAATAACTCCCAGAAAATGTCACACCAGTTACTTTATATTGATTTGAAGTTTTTTTAGTTCCACTTGTTGAATAAGATTCACCAAAAGTAATTACTCCATCATTAGAAACACTAACATCATTTCCAGCACTATCACGTGGAGCAAAAGATTGAACTACCACATCAATATTAATAGTCTTTTCAAAAACTGTTCCTTCTGATGTTTGATAAATATCACCTTCATCATTTAAAACAACAAATTTTACACTATAACTACCAACTTGTGTAGGTGCAAATTTCTTTGTTTGTTTATTATACGTTTGTTCAGTAACATCATTATTATCTAAAGAAATTTTTACATCATATTGAGGAGTTACACTCTCACCTAAATCAGTAAACTTAGGATTTAAAACAATCGTTGTATTTACAAGCATTTCACTTCGAATATTACTCGTATCAATAACATAATAACTTTCAACAATTGACGAAGTTTCACCACAACTAGCAAGTGGGAATAAACAAGTAAGAGCTAAGCCAATAATTATTTTTTTATTCATATTAACCTCCTTAAAAATAATTAAACATTATCTAAATAATCTAAAACTAAACAATCAATATATATTGATGAATCAGCAGTAATTTTTATATTATTTTGTCCATTTTTTTTGATATATAAATCTGTAAAAAACCAAGACATTAAATAAGAATCATCATATTGAGTATTTGGAGTAAATACTTCATTATCAACATTATTAACATTCACATTAATATTTGTTTGTAAAGAATCACGATTAGAAAAGCGAATACCTAAAGCGTACTTACCATTCTTTTTCACCATTATTTCAAAAGAAATATTACCTTCATTAGATATCGAAACTGCTTTATTATTTGAAGCAAATCCTTCTTGTTCTATTACAAAACAATCATCTGTTAATGTGGCATTTTCCGCTTCAAACTTGTATCTTTTTACATTATCACCGCTTGGTAAAGGTACTTCATCACTTGCTTTATATATTTTTTCAACAAAAGGAGTATCATCTTTATAATCAAGCTTTTGTAAGCGAATTTGTCTATCCCATCCAGAACCCGATTTTTTTGCTGAATGATAACAAATCCAATCTTCTTTACCATCTGGGCTTTTAAATACACTATTATGTCCAGGAGCGATAATTTCACTGTATGCCATATCAGTCTTCATCAATGGTTCAACACATTTTTCCCATGATGATTGCTCTAATAAATTATTTCCTGTTAACTTTAAATAGCATATACAATAGTTATCACCACCACTATATGAGCCACTATAAAGTAAATAAGGAGTTCCACTAGGAGAAAATAGCATACAAGGTCCTTCATTTTGAGCAGTTCCACCATCAATTTCAAAAATTTTATTTGGTTCAGATATTAAATGTCTAGTTGTTTCGGATGGATCAACTTTTAAAGGATTTTCTAATAAATTAATATATAAATTTTGGCGATAATTTTGATTTTTACTACTTGGCCAACCAGCATATACAATATATTGTTTTCCTTGATAAGCAAAGAAAGTAGCATCAATAGAACGATAATCATCTGGTAAATCAATTTTAACAGCTATTTCCCATTCTCCAAATATATCATTTGTTTTTGATTTCATACCATAAGTTCTTCTACTAGTATCTTTTTCTAATGTTTCTTGTAAATCTTTAGCGGCTGTAAAATAACAATACCAATATCCATCAACAAAAAAGATTTCTGGAGCCCATATTTCTACAACATCGATTGATTTTTGACGAAAAATTATCTTTGTTCTTGTTTCATCATTATCATCTTCTTTTAAAAATGTTGGTGATTTAGTTTTACTTACTTTAATTCCACCACTACCTGAATGAGTATAGTAATAATAACCATCTGTATGTTTATATAGCCAAGGGTCGCCAATTCCTTTTTTTATATCAAGTGGATTATAAAATGTTGAATTCATTTCCACATTAGGTGAAGAAGAAATATTATCTCCTGAAGATAAATTACCACAACTTGTCAAAACAATTCCTCCTAGCATCAATGTCTTAAATATTTTTTTCATTTGACCTCCTTAATTTAAAAACTCTAAACGAGAAATTATATGATTTTGATAAACTAAATCAAGTTCATTAAAATATCCACTCCAGCCCCAAACTCTAACAATTAAATTTTTATGGTCTTCAGGATGAATTTGAGCATCCAACAATGTATCACGATTAATGGCATTCAATTGTAATTGATGACCTTTCAACATAATAAATGTTTTTACTAATTGAGCAACTTTTTCAATTCCTTCATCATTTCTAAATAATGTATCGTGGAATTCTAAAGTTAAAGGTCCACCATTACAAACATCTTCTAAATGTGGTTTAGTAAATGATTGAATAACGCTTAACACACCTTTAAAATTATGAGATAAAGATGGTGAGTAATTAGCGCTAAATGGTTGATGAGCATTTCTTCCATCAGCAGTTGCTCCTAATTTTTCACTGCACCAAATATAATACATTGCAGTCCCTGTTCCCGCTCGATATATCCCACCACGTGAATTATGATATTTATGACACTCTTTAGCAAATTTATCTAACATTTTTATTGCAAGAGAATCAACATAATCATTATTATCACCCATTTTTGGTGATGATTTTAAAGCATTTTGTATTTCACTATAACCTTTAAAATCATTATCTAATGCCTTTAATAAATCATCTTTAGAAATATCTTTATTATCAAAAATATGTTGCCTAATTGCACTTAGTGCATCACTCGCATTTGCAATACCTGCTCCATGTAAACCAAAATTATTATATTTACCACCACCAGCAATATCTTTTTTATTTTTAACACAATCTTTCATTAAAATCGATTGATAAGGAGATGGAATTATAAAAACATTTTTAGAATACTCAACTAATCTTTTTATTTCTTTTGTAATTTCGTTAAATACTAATTTTTCAAAAGACAAATAAGTTTTACATTCTTTAAATTTTTCATTATGTAATGCTTTATCTACACAAGTAGGAAAACTTAAGCAATCAATATTTGGAATATCCATTCCAACTTTAGGAATAATAAATTCCCAACATGCTGCAACAACATAATCTCTAGCATCTTCTAATTCATAACCTAATTTAACTAAACTAGGAATAACAACATCATCATTACTATATTGAGGAAATCCTAAGCCTTTTTTAGTTAACAAAGTTCCTAATTTGAACCACTTTAAATCTGTATTTTTATTAACTCTAAGATTAATTTTTGGATCAATTAAATCCATTTCTAAACTTGCTTTTAAACACAATTCAGTTAATTCATTAAAAGCATCACTCCCATCAGGTTTGATTCCACCTAAAACTAACGATTGACCATTATCTCCTTGTTGAACACCAGGATATAAATCTGCATCAAAATTTAATGAAATGAACAATTCTTGAATTAAGCTTAAAGCTTCTTGCTCACTAATTTTTTTATGATTAATATCATATTTATAAAAAGGATACATATATTGATCAAATCTTCCAACAGTATTATGTTTATTACCATTTAACCATAAGCAATAATTCATAATTCTAAAAAAGACTAATGCTTCGTGAAACGATGATGGTTTTTTTCTTGGTATATTTTTTAAGATATTTGCTAATACATAATTATGTTTTTTTTCGCATTCTTTTTGGTATTTATCACATAATTTATAAATACTTAAAATAGAATTTTTCATAGCTATTAATTCATCATTTTCTTTTGAAGAATTATCTTGTTTTAATAAATTTTCTATTTCTTCTAATCTTTTATCAAAACCGACATTTAAAGTTGTTTCATAATCACTTGAAATATTTGTAACAATTCCTCCATCAAACAATAAATATTTTTTGCTTAATTCCACTATTTCTTCATCAAGTAAAATTGGAGGAATATATTTAACTGTTCGATAAAATCCAATTCGATCATTTTCATAAACAATTGGTGTTTCTTCTTCAACCATTAAATCAAATCTTGTACTTACTCTTAAAGCAAAAGGCATTTCTTTTATCAAAAACTTTGATTTATCGATTTCTTTATCTGTTCTTATTTCATTTCGATATTCTCTTTTTAAAAATCTTTTATAAACTATTTCAACATTTTTATCCATATGTTACTCCTTTATAAAACTCTTACTTCAATATTTTCTTTTTTAAATAATTCTAGATGAGGATTAGAAGGTATACTTTCATCAAACATTGGTTCATATACCATATTTGCCATCTTATATTTGCTTCCTGCGAATTTGTTATATGGAAGCAATTCAACTCTTAAAAAATTTTTACATCCTTTAACATAAGAAATAATCTTTTTTAAATTATCTTCTTTATCAACAATTTGAGGAATTAAAGGAACTCTAACAATAAATGGGATCGTTGATTTTTTTAAAATTTCTAAATTTTCAAAAATTAAAGTATTATCAATTTTTTCATAAATTAAGGCTTTTTCTTTATCCATTATTTTCATATCAAATAAGACTAAATCAATTTTTGAAATTATTTTTTTAAATAATTCACTATCACCATATCCACTTGTTTGTAATGCAATATGTGTTTTTTTATCAATTTTATCAATAAATTTAATTAATAAAGAACCTTGCATTAATGGTTCACCACCACTTAAAGTAATTCCTCCATTATTTATATTTAAAATCTTAAAATTCTTTTCAACAATTTTATATAATTGATTAATTGTATAATCTTCACTTGCACTTCTAATTAAATTTCTTGGACAAACACTTACGCATTTTAAACAGCCAATACATTTTTTTTGTTTATAAGGGCATATTCCAACACATCTATTACAATGTAAACATCCATTAGGACTCTTTAAAGCAATATTTTGATATGACTGTCCTTCTGGAGAATGGCACCAAGAGCATCTTAATGGACAACCCTTAAAAAATATTGTCGTTCTAATCCCTGGTCCATCATATACACTAAATTCTTCAATAGAAAAAACACGTAATTTATTTTTCATTTTCAATAATTTTCCTTATTTCTTCTAATTCAAATTTAGCTTTTCTATTTTGATATAATAATCCATTTGTTTCTTGCTTTACATCTGTAAGTTGAGTATAACAAAAACCAACAAAAGGACATTTATAAACATTAGCTTGTAAAATTTTAAAATTTTCAATTAAAGCTTCTTTATTATTATTTACATGATAACCATAAAATTTATCATTAACATCATCTTTACAAGATAATCCACCATATTCAGTTAAAATAATTGGTTGATTTGAATATTTTTCATTATAACTTATAGCTTTTCTAAACATTGGTTGAAGAATATCAATGTTTTCAATATTATACTTTTCATAATTGTTAATGTATGGATCATAATCATGCAAAGCAATGATATCTGTTTGTTCAACTTGTTCCCAACCATCATTAGAATTAACAAGTCTTGTTTGATCAATTGATTTGACTAAATAATACATGCTTCTAACAAAATCTTTTGTTTTATTATCAGTTAATGCTTTTCTAATCCCCCATGATTCATTAAAAATAACCCATGTAATAATTGACGGATGATTATATAAATTTATTGTGTTTTTTTGCACTAAATTTGCTGTTGAATATATTTCTTCATTAGAAAAACGATATGCACTTGGAAGTTCACTCCAAACTAAAAATCCTAATTTATCAGCATAATAGTAATAATATGGATCCTCAATTTTTTGATGTTTTCTAGCACCATTAAATCCCATTTTTTTAGCTAAAATAATATCATTTTTTAAATCATTAATATCTAAGCAAGTTAAATCACCATCAATAAAATATCCTTGATCTAAAACTAATCTTTGGTATAAAAGTCGATTATTTAAATAAATATTTCCTTTTTCATCTTTATGAATTTTTCTAAAGCCAAAATAAGTTATTACATGATCAAAAATCATCTCATCACACAAAGTTATTTCTACATCATATAAAGAAGGATTTTCAACAGACCAATAATGCTCTTCATCAATATAATCATCTTCAATAATTTTTAAAGTAATATTAGTTTCATATTTATCTAATGAAACCAAGCATGATTTAACTAATTCATTTTTATATGAGATATTAATTTTAACATTTTTTGCAATTTGATATTTAGTTTTAATTAAAAAATTAACCATGTTTGTATCAATATCTGTTGTGATTAATACTTCATTTAAATAATCTTTATTAAAACTTTCAAGCCAAACAGAACCAATAATTCCCGAATCAGAATTATACCAACATCTTGATTCATTCCCATCATAATATTGTTTACCTCTTGGTTGAGTTGGATCATATTTATCAATCACTTTCACAATTAAAGAATTATCTTTTTCTTTAACTACATTTGTTACATCAAATTCAAATGGCAAGCCATATCCAATATGCTTACCTAAATATGTTCCATTTAAATAAACATCACATTCATAATCAACACTATTAAAACAAAGTAAAATACTTTTGTTATATAAATTTTTTTCTAAATCAAAATTTTTCTGATAAATTAAATTTTCATGTCTAGATAAATCTCCTATACCACTTGCTTTACATTGATAAGCAAAAGGTACTACAATTTCTTTGGATAGCTCTTTATCAATATTATTATTGACTATTGTATACCTATTATCATCGTTAAAGTCAAATTTCCATTTACCATTTAATGTTTGATAATTATCTCTTTTAAAACTTGGTCTTGGATATTCATTTCTAAGCATAAAACACCTCTTTTTTATTTCATTTACATTCTAAATGATTAAATTTTAATTTACTATTCTCGTACATAACTTTTATTTTTTATGGTTGATGTAGTACATAAATTGTGTAATACTTATTATAAAGAGGAATAAATTTATGCTTAATAATAACAATTTAACATTAGGAAAAGATAACAATAAATTATTAGATATTGCTCATGCTTTATCTAGTCCTCAAAGATTAGAAATCTTGCAACTTTTAAATACAAGAAGCATGAGTGTTAAAGAATTATCAATTATTACAAACACTCCATTATCATCAACATTACTAAATATTAATATCTTAGAAAATGCAGGTTTAATCAATGTTGAAGAGACTTTTACTAAAAAAGGTAAATCAAAATTATGTTCTAGAAATGTCGATAAAGTAGATATATCAATTTATAAACCAACCATAAATGTTAATAATAGTTTGACAATTGAAATTCCAATTGGAAATTATTCTTCATATGATATTCCTTACAACATCGGATGTGGAATAGCCACAAAAGAACATACAATAGGAATAGATAATAATACTGATGTTTTCTTTTCAGATGAAAGATTTAAAGCTGGATATATATGGTTTACTAAAGGATTTCTTGAATATCGTTTATCTAACAAAAATATTCCTTCTAAATTATCAAAAATATCAATAACATTTGAAGTATGTTCAGAAGCCCCTTTCTATCGAAATGATTGGAAAAGCGACATTTCTATGTTTTTAAATAACCATGAAATTGGTACTTGGACATCATTAGGTGATTATGGAGGTCGACGAGGAAAAAATAATCCCAAATGGTGGAGCGATGCCCTAACTCAATTTGGAGTGCTAACAACATGGGAAATTAGAAATGATGGAACTTATGTTAACGATCAAAAAATCAGTAATTTTAAAATCATTGATTTAAACATCAAAGAAAATGATTTTCTATCATTAAAATTTGGTGTTAAAGATGACGCTAAATATTGTGGAGGTGTTTCTTTATTCGGTAAAACATTTGGTGACTATAATCAAGACATTATTGTGTCATTTTATTGGAATTAATCTTATAGAAAAAATTTATCATTTCTTCTTTATTTAATAATTTAACATTTGTTTTATTAGCCATTTCATAGGCTTGTTTAGTAAAACTAGAAGTAGTAATAACCATTGCTTCATCTAAAGAATAATATTTCATTCCACTTAGTGCTTCTTGGACAGCTTTTATACCAACTGGTTTATTATACTTTTTTACTTGAATACCAATTCTTTTCTTTTTATAAATGGCTATTACATCAATACCAAAATCACCACTTTTTTTAGTAACTTTAGCATCATATCCATTTTTTATAAATTGAGAAGCAACCCAACTTTCAAATTCATAAGGATTCATTTTCATTGCATCATCAAAATTAATTTTAGCTAATTTTTTTAATTTAATTTTTCTTCTTAAATAATGATACAACTCAATTAATAAACAAATTAAAAATAAAAACACTCCTATAACAATAAAAAACGCAGCTATTGTTTTTTCAAATTTCAATAAAATTATTCCTATTAAAATAATAAAAAAGCACAAAATAGAAATAGCAAAACCATAACCGAATTTCTTTGCAATTTTAACAATTAATTTATTAATAAATTTTTTCATAAAAACATTATACTATAATTAATACATAGTTTAAAATAAATATATGAGGTCTATATATGAAACAATGCTTATTTTTTGATTTAGATGGAACATTATGGGATGCACTTGAACAAATAACAACTAGTTGGAATCAAGCCATGAAAAAATATAATTATCAATATGATTTAGATACAATTAAATCATTTATGGGACTAACTCCAAAAGAAACTTGCCCTCTTGCTTTTAAAAATCATTCTTTAGAAGAAGGTTTAAAATTATTTGATATCGTTTTAAAAGCTGAAATTGATTATTTAAGTAAAAATCCTGGCAAAATATATCCTAATGAAGACGAAGTTTTGTCTTTATTAAAAGAAAAATATGATCTATTTATCGTTTCTAATTGTGATAAAGGATATATTGAAAATTATTTAAATGCTTGCCAAAAAACACAATATTTTACTGATCATGTTTGTGTAGGAGATACTTCATTAGATAAATGGCAAAATATTTTATATTTAAAAAAGAAATACCAAATTGATGAGATAATTTATATTGGTGACACCTTAAAAGATAAAATCGAAGCAAATAAAGCAAATGTAAAATTTATTCACGCTAATTATGGATTTGGAAAAATTGATAATGAAGAAAATGAAATAAATTCTTTATATGAACTAATTCCTCTTGTAGAAAAATTATTTAATCATCAACCATTAACAAAAAAAGAAGTAATTGATAATATTAATCCTTTAATTTTAAAAGGAGTTTGCCATCGTGGTCTTCATAATTCATTATATATTGAAAATGGTTTAAAAGCCTTTGAATGTGCCTTAACGCGTCATATGGCTATTGAACTAGATGTACATTTAAGTAAAGATAAAAAAATAATTGTTTGTCATGATTCATTTTTAAAAAGAGTCACTAATAAAGATGGTGTTATTGAAGAATTAACATTAGAAGAAATAAAAAATAATTATATTTTATTAGATGGTGAAAAAATACCAACCTTAGATGAAGTATTATCTTTATTAAATGAGCAAATTCCTATTGTTTTAGAATTAAAAACATACAATGATAATTACATTGAATTAGCAAAATATGTTAAAGAAAAATTATCACTAATCAAAGATAAGAAAAATATTATGTTAATTTCTTTTGATCCACGTGCTTTACTTCAATTTAATAATGAAGGATTTATGAGATCATTATTATTAGGATCCACAAATGATGTTACTTTTAAATATTATAATTATTTTGAAAGTCTTGATATTTATCATGAAATGTTAAAAGAAGATATTATTAAGCAATATCAAAAAAATCATTTTGTTAATGTTTGGACAATAAATTCTAAAAATTTATATAATAAAGTTATTAATCAAGTGGATACAGTAACTTTTGAAAATTTTTTGATAGAAAAATAAATGGACATTACAGGGTTAAAATATTTAAATGAAAAAATGACTTCATATTATTTTTGCCTAGGAAACAAAATTAAGAAGTGAATATTTGTTTTTATCAAATTATCCAAACGATATTGTTAATCAAATAATAATTTCAATTATAATTGAAACAATAAAAGATAATAGGCAAAATCAATTTATTTATCAAGACAATATTATTAACCTATCAGATAATGATTTCTCTCAAATTGAGCAATTTTTTTAAATGATATCACTAATAAATTAAAAGAAAAAACAAATTGCCTATTTTTAAATTTAATAAAACAAAAAAGAATGAATAA
>OJJO01000123.1_pt1 | contig 22653 bp, 21 predicted proteins | sample 1596351 | NCBI WGS metagenome assembly OJJO01 (sample SAMEA4350117, study PRJEB24818) | metagenome | biome: human; feature: gut; material: faeces | place: Denmark | collected 2013-09
TGTTTAAATAGTATATATTAAAAAAACAACATTATAATTAAATAATCATTTATATAAATGCTTTATAAAAGCAAACTCAAAATTTTGATACAGAGAAAATAATGTATCAGTATTTTTAAATAATTAAAATATGTTTATTTAAAATATCTATAGATTATTTTTGTAGATAATATCTTAAGAATTTAACTTTTATTCCTAGACATTATTTATTTTTTGATAATTAACTAGAAAACAAACACTTTTTATTTGAAATGAAGGTGGTAACAAGAAAATTAAAAATGTAAATACGTATAAATCATAATGATTATATTGTTTAAAAATTGAAACTATTTTGATTCATTCTTAAGAAAAATAAAGTTTCTATATGGATAAAATGTAAGAAAAATGTTATGATTTCTACAAGATTATATAAATGTGGACGATGAGTATTTATGACTTATAAAGTGGCAGTTAAAAAATTAAGACTTAAAATGTTATTGACTCAAGAAAAAAATGTAAAACTCTCAGATGTTTCTTTTGCGACTATAAATAGATTGAAAACTGGTAAATATGTTCTAACTATTAAAGCTAGAAGAAAATTACGATCATATTTTGAAAAATATAATATTGAGGTGGATGAATAATGGCAATAAAAAAATTAGAATTAATATGGATTGGTAAGGATAAAATTGAATCTTTGGAACCAAGAATTATGATTGAAAATCAAAAAAAGAGTAATTCATTAAATGATTATGATGTGAAAAATATAATTATTCATGGTGATAATTTATTAGCTTTAAAATCACTATTGGCAGATTATTCTAGAAAAATTAAACGTATCTATATTGATCCACCATATAATACTGGTAAGGCATAGGTTATTGTAATGAAACAAGCAACTCTATTTTAATAAACGATGTCGAAGTTCTAGATATAATTAATAAAGATTTTGTAGAAATGCTGAATCAATATAATAAAAGGTCGATAGAAAACTTTGAAAGTTTTTATAGGAAATAGTTAGTGTTGCGGATTGGAGAAGATTCAATGGATAATAATTTGATAGAGAAATATAAGATACATTTTATAAACGGGAAAAGGTATTATGAATTCAATATGTCTGAAACATTGCCATCATTAGAGGACACTGTTCCTTATTATTTTAAATATAAAGATATAGAGATTAATTCTTCAGCATGGAATAGAATGACTTTAGAAATATTGACTGCTATCGATAGCATTAATCCAAAATCTGACGAAGAACTATTAAACATACATTATCATTGGACTAGAACTGATATTTTTTCATTAGACAAGAGAACTAATTATACTTCATTTAAAAATCTATATTTAAATACAAATCATACATCTACCCATGCTATGATGAATATTCAAGGATTGTTAAAAGCATATAATATTTCCTTAAATGAATGCTATTTCTTAATAAGAAGACATTTTTCAGTTGAACCAAAAGAAGTAAAATTGCATATAAGAGCTATGACTATTCATGCATTTTCAAAATCGTTACAATTAAATGGATATACTAGTGACAGAATAGGTGTGATAATATCTAACTTTGAGACAATTAATAAAATGTTATCTAAAGTAAGTCCTGGTTATAATGATTTTTTCTTGTTTGATGATTATTACTACTTCACAAATTATAAAGTTAAATTAATTGAATGGTTAGGAAAAAAACACTATTCAAAGCAAGATAAAACGTATAGAGCTGTTAAAAGATGCTTAGATTATTTAGATGATTTTTATAAAAATAGAAAATTTTATGAAATACTTTCAAATGAAAATGTTTCTGATAGCATAATTAAAATCATTGGCGATGAAATAGAAATATTATTTAAGTCATTAAATAGTGATGTCATAGTATCTAATAAGTTATATGCAAGAATGAGAATGATGCACATAAATGAACTTAACAGTTTAGGCCAACTAAATAATCCTAAAGATGTATATAGATTGGCTAAAACATATTATTCTAAAAAATATTATTTTAAAGAGCCGTTTATAAGTAAAGACAAGAATTCTAATTTATCAAATGATGAAATAATTTATTCATATGCATATACATTAGATGAAATATCAATCTTAAAACTTAACCAATTTGCTGATAAAATGCATTTAAAGAAACTGGATAATTATCTTCAATTCTTTGAAGAAATATCAGATGATTATATTCAAACTAATGAATCTAAATTGGTTAAAAAAGACAAATTAGATATTGATCCTGAAGTGTTAGATAAAATAAAGAATGAATTAACTTATTATCTTGAAAGTTATTGTATTATAGATAGTGAATCATATGCTGGTTACAATGTGTTTCCTTCTATAAATATTGTTTGGAATAAATATCTTTTACTGGGTTTATGTAGAACATATTTTAAAGAGATAATTTCAATACAATATAAAGGAAAACAATACAAAAATATAGCTTTTAAACTAACTATTCGCTAACTAAATAATTGCTAATTTACACAATAGTTAAAAAATATTATAAAAATATTACGAAACTATTGTGCTTTTTCTTTCTTATCGTCTATAATATAAGTGAAATCAATGAGAGGTGTAGAATATGGAAAATAAAAAAGAAAATTTTAAACGTATATCTGAAAATAGAGTATCAAAGATTTTGACTTTACTTTCTCAGCTAACAAATTTAAGTAATTCATCTTTTTATGAATATACCGATGAAGATATTGAGAAAATTTTTAATGCTATTGAAGAGGAAGCTAAAAAATCAAAAGAATTATTATTAAAGTCAAATGATAAAAAGAGAAAGAATAAAAGGTTCGAGTTATAGGAGGTAACGAATATGTTAGATAAAAAATGGAGATTCCCTGCAAGTAATCATGGTGAGAAAAAAGGTATTAGTAGTGGTGATACAGAGACTTTTAAGAAGTTTCCGTTTCAAGCATTTGCTAGAGAAATATTGCAAAATTCAATTGATGCTAGATCTAGTGATGAAGAACCAACGAGAGTAGATTTTTCGTTATTCAAAATAAAAACTAAAGATATTCCTGGTAAACCAGAATTGTATGATGCAATTAGAAGATGTAAAGAATTTTGGTCATACAAAAAAGAGTATGTATCTGAATATGATTCTATGCTTAAAACTCTTGATTGTGAAGAGATTGTATGTCTTAGAGTTAGTGATTTTAATACTACTGGATTAATTGGTGTTGAGACCACAAAACAAGAAAATAACAAATTCTTAGCTCTTGCTAAAGGAACAGGAGTTTCAGAAAAGAGTGGTGCAATGGCTGGTGGTTCTAAAGGCGTTGGAAAAAATGCGGCAATCTCAATGTCGTTACTTAGAACAGTTTTTTATTCAACTAGATGTAATAAAAACATCAATGACGAAGAAGGTGTATTCAAAGGTTCTATTGGTGTATCCGCATTAGTTTCTGGTTATGTTGATGATAATGAATGTGATAATAGGGATTATACGCAAGGGACAGGATATTTTTGTAAAGATGATCTTAATAGTGCATTAGATGATATTTCTCAACTTGATCCATCTTTTACATCTAGAAATAATGAATTTGGAACTGATATTTTTATTCTTGGGTTTAATAATGAACATGACTGGGAAAAAGAAGTTATTAACAGTTTACTTGATTCATTCATGGCTACCATTGTTAGAGGTGAACTTGAAGTAAATATAAATGATAATGAAATTAGTAAGGCAACAATAGAAGAAATTGTATATGATAATTCCATCATTTTTAAAGGAAACAGAAGCAATGTAATTTCTCAATACAGGCTTTTAACCAATAAGGATGGAAAGGTCAAAACATATGATATTGATACTGAATATGGAAATTGTGACTTGCTTATCCTTCCATTAGATAAAACTGAGGATGATTTAGCTACGCACAAATGTGCGATGATTAGACATCCTTTAATGAAAATTAAAGATGAATCACTTGGCTCAAGTTTTAGAGTTTCTGCAATGTGCATTATTAATGAGGGACAACTTGGAATGAAACTTAGAGACATAGAAAATGCTCAACATAAAGATTGGGAAGTAAATAGAATAAAAGATACAGATGAAAGAAAGGAAATACAGAGTGTTATTAATAGTATTAAGCAACAAATAAAGGATAAAGTTATTGAATGCTTAAAACTAGGCGACAATGAACCGCTAGATCCAAACGGTGCAGGTGATTATTTGCCAGATGTTGATACAGGTGGAGATTCAAGTTCTGGAGCTAATGGACAGCAAAAACCAATCGAGAATGTTACAATTTCTGAACCAAAACCAAATAAGGTTATTGAAAGAAATACTAATCAAGAAAATGATAATGGTAACGGATTAGAACCAGATATTGGCGAAGTAGATGATGGCGTTGATGGAGAGGTTCAACATCCAAGTGGTACAAATGACATGTCTGGAGAAGGAAGACACCCTGGAAATGAATCAAGTGGTGAACAAGAAGGTGAAAATATTATATTCAAACGTGCAAAGTTATCTGGTGTGAAATATAAAGTGATTTCAACCAATAAAGATGAAGGCAGATTGAGAATAATATTTACAGCACCAATTGCTTATGAAAATTGTTATTTAAATATTGCTTTATTAGATGATGCTAATAATTCTGTTGCAGTTGATATTGAAGAATTAAATTGTAATGGAATCGATATCCAAAGTGAAGATAAAAAAGAATATGGTCCTTTTAAAATTAATTTAAATGAAAAAATTGTATTAAATGTTAAGACCAATTCTAAGGGTTATTTTGCTAGTGAGGTGAAAGTCATATGCAAGTAAAGAATAAAATATTTCCATATCCTGTTTTAAATAATAATAAATTATATTCAAATTTTCCTGATGCTTTTTTTGAAATAAACTTTGAAAAAGAAGAAGATGAATTTGCATTTATTTTAAAAGACATCCAGTTTTCTACTAATAGTAAAGAAATTAATAATTTATTTGAAAATAATAAGATAATTATAAAATTAGTGGTTGAGTGTTCTGACACTGTTTATAGAAAAGCATTTAATGTTGGTAAAGAACCCAAAAATATTCGATTATTGAAAAATGATTTTACAGAAAAAGTAGATATATCTATGTTTGCAGTAGCAAATGAAAATTTTAAAATTTCATCAAATGAGTTTGAAGAAGACTATCGTGATATAGAATTTGAAATTGAAAAATACGATATACTATGCGCAAATGATGGATTCAATGTAAGATTTAAACATGATGAATCAGAAAATAATTTAGTTAAATCTATTTTCTCAATTATACCTAGTGATAATAATAATGATGGTACATTTGAAGTTGATTGTGAAATTGGAAAAAAGATTACCATTTCTATGTCAGTTGCTGATTTTGGAAACATGAATATTGTTAATACTGTACCTACTTATAGAGAAGTAGTATTCAATATGCTTTTAGTTCCTGCATTGATTGAAGGTTTGACTCTTTGTATGAATACTGTCCAAGAAGGAACTGAAGATTTGGAAGATGTTGGTAATAAATATGTTTGGTTTAGAAGTATTTTAATGTCATATAAACGCTTATATGGAAAAGATATGACAATTGACGAATTTAGAAATACTTCACCAGTTTTATTAGCACAACAACTACTAGGAAAACCATTAGGCGAAGCCTTAAATAAATTAGTAGTTGAAACATATAAAGGACCTGATGGAGGCGATAACAATGAGTAGTTTAAATATCAAAATGTTGACTGAAGATGCTTTAGCATATTTAAAAGAAAATGCTGATAGCTTCTCTAAAAAGATTGCAGAAAACGAAGATAATTCGTGGATTAAAAATATGATTCCACAGACTATACCTTTATTTGTTGAGAAAAAATTACAAATTGAAGATTTTGAGTTGATGGATAATCCTGATTCAGTTGATAAAAACATAGATTTTCAAAATTCTATTCATATTTATGAATCATTAAAATCACTTCCAAGATATATTCTTTGTGACCAGAGATTTTGGCTTTGGCTACATCTCGATAAGTATTACAAAATAGTAAGAAGCATGATGAAGATTAGAGGTAAATCAACATTTACCGACCATTGGCTTCAATCAGGTGGAACTAGAAGAGGCTTAATGTTTGGTGTATTATCTAGATGCTATTTTAGAGTTGCATTAACTGTTGATGAAAGTAAGCCGGATAAATATGAATTAACAAAATGGGTTATTGAGAATCCTGAGAGATATAGAAACCTTACATGGCGTTCTTTTTCATCAGAGGAACACTTAGTTAGAGGTGTTTTAAAAGGTGAAAAGAGAGCAATTGATGAAAATCCAGAAAAAGAATTAAATAGTCTTTATCCAGAAATGGCTAAATATGTTTCAATCATAGGTAGCGTTAGATTACTTGATTGTATATCAGAAGAAGATATTGAAAATATGATTTATGAAAAGATGATAGAATATATTAATAGCAATAATGGAGATGATAAATAGATGAAACCTTTTGTAAAGTGGGCTGGTGGGAAACGACAAATATTAAAAAGAATAAATGAATTTATAGATGATTCTGTAGAGCCAGGCTCAAGTTTTACCTATTTAGAACCATTCATTGGTGGTGGAGCAGTATTTTTTGATAAGAAACCAAAGAAAGCAATTATTAATGACTTAAACGAAGATTTAATAAATGCCTATAGAATTATTCAGTCTAATCAATATGAGGATTTGATTAGACTTTTGGATATACACGCAGAAAGATATAAAGAAGATCCTGATGACTATTATTATGAGGTTAGAGCATGGGATAGAAATCCTTTAAAATGGCCTAATGATTATACAGATGTTGAAAGAGCAGCTCGTATGATATTTCTTAATAGAACATGTTATAACGGATTATATAGGGTAAATAGTAAAGGTGAATTCAACACACCTATTGGTCGTTATAAAAATCCTTTAATTTGTGATAGAGAAAATATAAAAGAAATTCATGAATACTTATCATCTGAAGAAAATGATATAACCATAATGAATGGCTCATATGAACACTGCATAAGATTAGCCAAAGATGGGGATGTTATTTATTTAGATCCACCATATGATTATGAAGATGATGATGGATTCACAAAATATCAAATGTCTGGCTTTACTTTTGATAACTTTATAGATTTAAAAAATGAATGTGATAAAGCGTTGAGTAAGGGTGCATTTGTAATTATTAGTAACAACGCAACTACAAATGTATTAAATTTATTCGAACAAGATCCAAAATATAAAATTTTTTATGATGTCAATAAGTTTCCAACTTTAAGATCTATAAATTGTAATGGTGCTGAAAGAAGAACTGGAAAAGAAGTTATATTTTGGGGAATGGATAATAATATCCCTTTCCCTCAAGCAAATGATATGACTAAAATTATAAAACTTGTTAGGGTTGATGAGTCTATAATTAATGATAAGGCAAAAGCAATGGAATTAATTAATGTAAGTACTACTAGACAAGTTGCGTATTATTTTTCTGCACTTCAATTTTTTAAGTATCTAAAACATGATAAGACATTTACTGATAGAGCGAATAATTTGATGAAAAATGAGGGTAAGATAATTCTTGATATTTATAAGCAATTATTAAGCAATGAAATGTTCGGTAATGTTTATAAACAGTTCAAAGAAACTAAACAAGTTGATATTGAATTGATTAAAAGCAAAATTAAAAAGAATAAGCCCAATTTGGCAGAATCAACTGTAAATAGAAGAGTATCTACAATTAAAGCATGGGTAGAATGGATGTACAAAATAGATGACTGTATGTGGACAATTCAGCCATAAGTTGAGTGGGACAATATTATGAAAGATAATAAGAATCTAGAATATGTTATCCAAGTTGATGATAATATTTCAGCTGATAATCAAGATATAAGAATTGCTTTTTATTCAAATATTGGTTTCTTTATAGAAGTTGCGCAAATGCTTGAATACAATTTAAGAAAACTATTATGCTATCATAAATCGGTAACGGAAATAGAAGAAGGGGACCTTACCAAAGAAAGAGTTGAAACTATTTGTAAAAAGTATGATGATTACTATTCAAAAACTTATGAGAACAAATATACTCTTGGAAAATTGAAAAACGAGTTGAAATGTATAAAGCAACTTGATGAAAAGGTATTGGATGTTTTCACTGAGATAAATGATTACAGAATTTTAGTTGTTCATAAATTGTTTCAAATTAATGTTGTGACTGACAGTCTAAGAGAATCTAAAAATTTAAACGATTATATGAATGAACGTTTAATTCCAATGACAAATAAAACTAAGTGTGTTAATGATTTGGTGATTAAAATTATAAATGCTTATGAAGCAGATTTACATGCTTATAAAGACCAAGTAGGAATTGAGTACGAAAAATAAAAAAGGTGAAGAAATGTGTTATTGTCACTTTTGTTCTTGACTTTTGAAGTCTTGCTATTGCAGCTGATCAATGCAGGCCCACATAACAAGTAATCATAAAAATGAATAACTAAATGCAGAAAGCCGTGGGAGTGGACTGCACATAGAACGAAATGGAGTGTTTTTTAACACCTTTCTTTTAGTGCGTCATAATTGAGCTTATAGGTAATTAACCTCCGTTTCGTAATGAAATTTACATTCGGAGGATTTTTATTTTGAAATTAAGGAAAACACCAAGTAACAAAAGACAGACTTAAAGTTTAGATGCGTCGATTGTCATATGATTGTTCCTGAAGAAATTGAAAAATTAAAAGATTTGCAATATGTTAAATCTATTTTGGAGAATAATTATGCAAATTATTATGAAATGGTTTATAAACTTTTAAAAAGCAACAAAAAAGAATTATATAAATTTTTTATTGATAATGATTTACTTGCTCTAACAGATCTATTAATGAGTGATACTGAAAAAAACTGCTATATGAAAGCTAGGAATATTGCAATTCTAGATATAGTGATGAATTATCCAACAACAATCATAAAAATCGAATTAAAAGATGGACTTGTTGATGATTTTGATGTGCAAATAATCTTAAAAAATGCTGATGAAGCCTCATGGAATAAACAATATTCAAAAGAAGTGAAAGAAAAAAGATTAGAAAATTTAGAATTAGTATTAAATAGTGAAGGAGTTTTACATACTGTAATATTTAAACCATGTTGTGAAGAGTATGCTTATACAATAGTAAAATGGTATGCTATATCAAGAATTACTCATGTAGTTGGAGTACCAGGTATAGGTGGATTAGTTCATTATAGTTCACCTAAGACAATGTCGAATACTTTTATTGAAGAATGCAAAATATCTGATAAGTTTTATTGTAATAATGAATGTGCTTTTAATGTTGCAGTTGAAGTAAGTCAATATGATAAAAATGGAAAAAAATTAATTTCACTATCAGAAGGTTTTAAAGATTAATTTAAAATTCTACTGATAATAAATATAAAAGAATTATTGTTAATTCTTAAAATTTTGATTATAAAGTTTATTTGTTTAAATTATTTCAATTAATTAGTAAATTGCATAAAATTGAGATTTTCGGCATTTTTAATGTTTTAAAAATTGAGATTTTCGGCAAAGCTATGCTATAATTAGATAAAAATTAGGAGGCATAAAATGTCTGAAAGAATTTTTGAACGTAAAATATATCAAAAAATGTTAGATTGGAAAAATGAATCTAATGGGAAAACAGCACTTCTTATTAAAGGAGCAAGACGTGTTGGAAAGTCAACTATTGCAGAAGAATTTGCTCAAAAAGAATATTCAAGTTATATCTTGATTGATTTTTCTATTGCACCAAAAGAAGTTCATAATTTATTTAAAGATTTATCAGATTTAAATTACTTATTTTTACGTCTTCAACTAATTTATCATGTAAATTTAGAAAATAGAAAATCAGTTATTATTTTTGATGAAGTTCAAAAAGAACCACTTGCAAGACAAGCAATAAAACATTTAGTTAAAGATGGTAGATATGATTATATTGAAACTGGTTCATTGTTATCTATAAAAAAGAATGTTGAAAATATTATTATTCCAAGCGAAGAAACACGTATTGAAATGGTTCCTATGGATTATGAAGAATTTCGTTGGGCTTTAGGAGATAAAGTGACAATTCCTATGTTAAGAACTGCTTTTGAAAATAAAATTTCTTTAGGTGATGATGTTAATCGTAGAATGATGCGTGATTTTAGATTATATATGTTAGTTGGCGGAATGCCTCAAGCTGTAAATGAATATATTGATACAAATAATTTAAGCAAAGTAGATCATGTTAAAAGATCTATTTTGGAGCTTTACCAAGATGATTTTAGAAAAATAGATTCAACAGGTAGGGCTTCACTTATGTTTTCAGCAATTCCATCAGAATTAGCTAAAAATACGTCTAGATATCAAGTATCAAGTGTAATACCAAATGAAAAGCAAGATCGTGTACTTGGAATTGTTGCTGATATGAAAGATTCCTTAACGATTAATTTAACATATCACGCAAATGATCCAAGTATAGGAATGTCTTTGCATGAAGATATTTCTAAATATAAAATGTTTTTAGGTGATACAGGCTTATTTACTACGCTTGCTTTTATGGATAAAGATTTTACTGAAAATTTTATTTATGAAAAACTTTTGAATGATAAACTTGATACTGATTTAGGTTATTTATATGAAAATGTAGTGGCTCAAATGCTTTACGCATCAGGAAATAAGTTGTTTTATTATACATTTCCTAAAGAAGGTACAAATCATAAATTTGAGATTGATTTTTTAATTGCAAAGAAAAATAAAATATGTCCTATTGAGGTTAAATCATCAGGATATAAAACTCATGCATCACTTGATGCTTTTGCAACTAAGTTTTCTAGTAAAATAGGACAACAATATTTAGTATATACAAAGGATTTACGAAAAGATGGTGATTTAATTTGTATACCTGTTTATATGACAATGTTTTTGTAAAAATTTAGACTCATAAGTCAAAAATGTAATTTTATATAAAGTTTTTGACTTACATTCCCAAAACTTTTGACAAATCACTTTTTTGTATATCATTAAGTTAGGAAAAAAGGAGATAAATTATGTCTGAACTTATAAATCGTCCTGAGTATTTAAAGCAACTAATACAAAGCAAAGATGTTGATTTAGTTAAAATAATTACGGGTATTCGTAGATGTGGTAAATCTTCATTATTAGATTTGTTTCATCAATATCTTTTACAAGGTTGTGTATCAGATGAGCATATTATTCATATGGATTTAGAATCATTACGTTTTCGTAATTTATCAAATTATCTTAATTTTTATGATTATGTTAGCGAGCGTATACCTAAAAATGGTAAAACTTATTTGATATTCGATGAGTTACAAGTAATTAATCATTGGGAGAAAGCAATTGAGTCTTTTCGTCTTGACTTTGATGTTGATATTTATATTACTGGTTCAAATGCATATTTATTATCTACAGAATTTTCGACATTACTTTCTGGAAGATATGTTGAAATTCGTATGCTTCCATTATCTTTTAAAGAATTTTTGAATTTTTATAAGTTTGATGAAAATATTACAATAGAAGAAAAATTTCAAAAATATTTACAATTTGGAGGAATGCCAATTTTAAGAGAATATCAATTTAATGAATTAAGAAGTAATCAAGCATTAGAAGGAATATATTCTACAGTTGTACTAAAAGACATTTTGCAACGTAATAACAAGCTAGATTATGCAATGTTAAATAAAATTACATTATTCCTTTGTTCTAATATTGGTAATATTACTTCACCAAATAATATTGGGAATGTTTTATCACATGAAGGTGAGATAAATAATAAAAATATTGCTAGTAAAACCGTTAATAAATATATTGATATGTTACGTAGTGCATTTATCTTTTATTCGGTTGGAAGATATGATATAAAAGGTAAACAATTATTAAAAACATTAGAAAAAAATTACATAATTGATATGGGTTTTAGAAATATGTTACTTGGTTATCGTGATGCTGATAGAGGACATATCTTAGAAAATATTGTATTCTTAGAATTAATTAGAAGAGAATATCGTGTATATATTGGTAAAGTAGGTGAAACTGAAGTTGATTTTGTTTGTGAAAAACCAAATGAAAAAATATATATTCAAGTAACTGAAACTATTGGATCACAAGAGACACGTGAGCGTGAATTAAGACCACTTCGTATGATTTCAGATAATTATGAAAAAATAATTTTATCAATGGATAGAAATTATATAAATTCTTATGATGGCATCAAATCTTTAAATTTAATTGATTGGTTATTATCATAAAAAATTGAGATTTTCGGCATATTTGGCATTTTAAAAATTGAGATTTTCGGCATTTTATAGCTTTGTAAAAGAAAATAGTAATATTTTTAAAAATATAAGATTTAATTTTTAAATAATTCTTTAGCTTTCATTGAAAGTAATTTACTAACTTCTAAATCAATATCATTAAGTGAGAAATCAAGTTTTTCATTAAACCAATTTTGATGCATATTAATTATTCCACTAGAAAAATAACTTATTCTTAGATTTACTAAAAATTAATCCATTAAAAATTACTAGTAATTTAAAACAAATTATAGATGGAATTAATTCAATAATTGATGTTCCAGTGTATTATTCAGAAATTAAAGAAAATAAATAATTTAATTAATCCATAATAAAAATATGTGGATTTTTGCTAATTATGAAATTATATTTTTTGTGATATTTATTTATTAAAAATAAATTTTATTATATTTAAAATTTAATAATAAATGAAAAACTTTATAAATAAAAAATGTTTTTTTATGGTTATGAATATATAAAAATTAGTTGCATAAAATAGTAATATAAGATAAAATAAATATACAAAAAGAATATTTTTTAGGAGGAAATATGAATACAGTGCTATTAAGATTTTCTGTCAAAGGTGTTAAAAATCTTTCTAATAATACATCAATTGATTTTTATAAAAAAACAATTAGAAAGAATTCTGTAATTGATTTAAAAAATAGAAGAATTAAAGCTGTTTTTGGCATTAATGGTGCAGGTAAAACTGCTTATATTTCTGGTGTTCGTATTTATAAAGAATTAAATATAAGAAAAGATTATTTAGTTCAAGATGAAGTTAAAAGAATTTTACAAAATCTTATTAATAAAAAAACTAAAACTATTAAATTAGAAGTAATTTTTGCTTTTTCTGAAAAAAATAATATTGTAAAAGAAATATTAAAACATAAAGTAATTATTAAAGAAGAAAAAGATGTTTTTGGACAATTATTTTATAGTGTAGAGGAAATATTATCAAAACAAATTGGTTCAAATATTGATGGTGAATATAGTGATATTTATCATGTCTTAAATGGAAATATTGAAGTATTTGATCAAAAATTAGATGATATTGATTTAATTTGTAAAAGTTTTATTAATAAATTAAATCAATCAACAATTATTTCTTATGGCGCGGATTTATATAATCAATATTTTAAAAATAGTTTTAATAAAAATACTATTTTAAATTATATTTATTATACATTAATTTTTGTTTTATCTTTGCATGCTTATTTAGATAAAGAAGATGAACATAAAGAATATTGTGCTCTTGATTTTTATCTTCAAAAAGATAAAACAATAGATAAAATAAAAAATGTAACTTTTACGATTCATTTAAATGAAGATTTAGTAAGTAAAAATCTTCTGGATAAATATAAAAAAGATATTAATCATTTAAAATCTTTTATTCAAGTTTTAAAACCTGATTTGTTAGATATTAAATTAGACCAATCATTTGATGGAACTTTTTATCATATGAAAAAAATATTTGTTTATGAATATGGTGAAATTGATGAATTATATGAATCAACTGGTATTAAAAGAATTATTAAATTATATTCTTTTTTGAAGAAAGCAACTCGTGGGGATATTGTTTTTATTGATGAACTAGATGCTAATATTTCGGGTGTTTTTTTGGATAGATTATTAGAATTTTTTAATGATAATGGAAATGGACAATTATGTTTTACAACGCATGATATTTTATCAATGAATACATTAAAGCAATATAAAAATGCGATTATTACAATTGGTGAAAGTGGAAAGATTGTACCAATTGTTAAAGATGGTCATTATAGTCCTGTTAATCAGTTTTATGAGGGGATGATTGAAGATTCACCTTTTAATATCAATTCTTTCGATTTTTTAACTGCCTTTGGTGAATTGAAATAGGAGAAAATGTATGCAATTTATTTTTCTTGTTGAAAGTGATTCAAAAAGTAAATCAGATTATCAATACATTTATGCATCTATAAATTATTTTTACTCTTACATAAAAGGAGAACATAAATTTTCTCCAATTTATATGAGTGGAAAAGGAAATTATAATAAATTTTATAATAAAGTTAATATTTTAATGAATAAATATAAAAAAACTGGTCAAAGTGTTGTTTTTATTTGTACAGATATCGATGATTCAACTAATCCTAGTTATGAAATAAATCAAGATATTCAATCATATTGCAAAGAAAAAGGATATCAATATATTTGGTTTAATAAAGATATTGAAGAAGTATATTTAGGATATTCAGTTTCTAATAGTGATAAAACTGATGTTGCTAAAAAGTTTACTACTAGTCAAAGAATAAAAAATGTTGATTGTAGAATGTTATCTAAAAATAGCATAACTTCTAAAAAAACAAGTAATATTTTGTATGTGTTAGATAAGTTTCTTGCTAGAAAAAAATAGTAAACTGTTAGAAAGTTATGAGGTAAAAATGAAAAAGGGAATAATTGAAATAATACTTAGTTTAATAGTTTTTGTAGGTGATTTTATAATATAACCATTAACTTCAAAAAGTAATTTTTGGGATATAGCATTTTTTATTTTATTAATAATTGTTTTTCCTACTTTATTTTTTCTAGGGTTTATTAATATTGTTGTTGATTATAATAATAACTATAGATATGGTAGATTATTAAAAAAATATCAAAAAAAATATGTTTCTAATAAAAGTCTTATTATTAATGTAAGTGAATTAATATATTATTTAAACATTAAATATCTTGGTGGAGATATTTTAGTTTTTAAATATGAAGATGAATTTCATATTATTGAAAGACAAATTTTAATAGTTCCAAATAGTAAACAAAAGTTTTCTATGTATAAATTAGATAATATGATGTGTGGTAATGATTTTAATAAAGTTTTAACTAAACAATTGGCTAATGGTAAAACATTAAATGAATTAAATGATATTGAAATTGCTTTTGTAAATAACAAGTTTCCTAAAGTTTTAAAAGAAAAACGCATTTATGATAATGTAAAAACTAATAATAGATGGGGTGTTTTATTAATTTGGTTTGGATTGATATTTATAAGTTTAGCTTTAATAAACAATAATTATTATTTTTTTATAATAAGTGGAGTTTTAATTGTTATTGGAATTATTTTACTTGTTATTTCAATTAAAAAAATAAAAAATGAATCAAAAATTAAATAATAGATTTATTTATAAATTTTAAAAATAATAATTAATAAAGAAAATTATATATTTTTCTAATAGTTTTAATTTATAATTTTCATGAATGGAGATTTAAAATGAAAAGGAATTTATTGTTAGTTTTCACTTTAATGTTTACAACAAATATGGTTAAAGACACTAAATTAAGTAGTAATAGTTTTGTTCAACAAATTGAAAGAAATGCTGTACAAGAAGATATTATTACTATGCAAGATATTGCTTCTTTTTTAGAAACAAAAAAAGAGCATTATCCATTATCTGATGAGTTTATTGAAAGATATCAACAATCTGGTGGAGGATATCTTGATTATGCTAGACAACTTGGGCTTTTAGTTAATAAAGAACAACATGAACCAAATCAAAAATGGCATTTTTTTGATTCTTGGTTATATCGAAGTATTGATGATGGATCGTTAACTTGGTCAGATAATGCTCAAATAAGAGTTTATAAGAATTTATTGTGTCCAGAATTATTGCTTTGGATTTATGAAGCTTGTGAAGTTAGTCCTAGTAAAGTAAAAGAAGCAAAAGTTGTAGCGGAAAGTGGTAAAGCAAGTAAAACTAATGTTACAACAATTGCTAAAAATATGCGTAATATTGTTAGTTGGGATGATGTAAAAAAAGCTATTGTTGAATTTAAAAATAGTAATATTAAATCATATAAAGTTTCTTATAATAATAGTGAAGATTTTACAATTACTAATTTAAAAAATGAATATAAAGTTGGTAGTGAAGTTAGTTTTAATGTTAAGGTTAATAATAATTTAAAAGTAATTGATAAAGTTACTTATAATGATGAATTAATAACACCAAATAATGGTTCAAATTATAAATTTACTATGCCTGAAAAAGATGTAGTTATTAATGTAACTTTAAAAGATAAAGAAATAATTACTGCTTCTTCAGTTAAATATGATATTGTTTATGATTTAGGAAGTAGAAAAACTGCAAAAAGTATTACTTCAAATGAAGAATTATTAAATACTTTTAATACTTCTGATGATAGTATTATTAATTCTATTGGTGATTTTGAATATATTTATGGTGGTGGAAATGGTGGAAGAGGAGCCACTAATTGGTATTGTGGAAATATGTTAAAATTTGGTACCACAAGTGTTAATGGTGGTTTAGTCTTTAACTTAAGTCAAAATGTTAATAAAGTAAAAATTACAGGTTATGTTGGTACATCTTCATTGAAAATTCGTGTTGGTGATTCTTCTTCTAAAGATTGGAATGGTAATGGTGATAATAAAACCACTTTATTTACTTGTTCAACAATGGTAGAAGCAAGTAAAGTCGATATTGAAAATAAAAATACTTCAACAATTGAAATAGAATTTGAAAGTACAAATTCATTAAAAATAATGACAGAAAATAAAAAAGTTTTATATATCACTAATATAGAATTTTTTCTTGAGAAGTAGAGGTAATTTATGAAAAAAATTATTTTATTAACTTTATTATCATTAGTATTTGTTTCTTGTGGAGAAGTAAATAGTATAGTTAATGAATATAAAATAACTTGGAAAAATGATAATGGAGAAATTTTAAAAGTTGATGATCATGTTAAAGAAGGGACTATTCCAAGTTTTGGTAATGATTTGCCTACTAAAGCAAGTACAGAACAATATACTTATACATTTAGTAATTGGGTTCCAGAAGTTGGACCAATTTATCAAGATACGACATTTGTGGCCAATTATACTTCTAGTATCAATGAATATATGATTACTTGGAAAAATTATGATGGAACAATCTTAAAAGAAGATAGTCTTAGTTATGGTAGTCTTCCTAGTTATGATGGAATTACTCCAATAAAAGAAGATGATGATGAGTATAGTTATGTTTTTAAAGGTTGGTCACCAAATATTGAAATAGTAAGTAAAGATACTACATATACCGCGACATTTTTTGAAATAAAAAAAGGTTCAATTAATACTAATCCAATTATTTCTAGTGATAATAAATTTGTTGAATATGGTTTCTATCCTCAAACTTATTTTAATAATGAAGCGATAATTAGTAAACTTAGTAAATTAACTCCTTTAGAGAATAACTGGTATTTTTATAATAATGAATATTACACTAAAGTTATTGCAAAAGTTTATAATAATGAAAAATATACTTTTGATGATGAGCAAAATATTGTTAATGGTAATGAATATTGGTTTAAATGTGAAAGAATTAAATGGAATATTATAAATGAAAATAATGGAGTTTATACTTTGTTATCTACTCAATTATTAGATGCTCATAATTATTACGATAATTATCAAGAGCGAATTATTGATGGAAAAACAATATATTCTAATAATTATGAATATAGTTCAATTCGTAACTGGCTTAATAATGAATTTTATCAAGTAGCATTTGCTTTAAATAATGCTTATATTCAAAAAAGTGAAAATGATAATGTTAGTTTATTTTCTTATGATAATTATTTAAATCTTACTGAACGAACATGTAAAACAACTGATTATAGTAGAGTTAGAGGAGCTTGGTATAATACTTCTTCTACTTTAAAATATAATGGTTCATATTGGACTAAATCAAGTTCCGATGAATTTAATTATTGTGCCTGGAATGTTAATTCAAGTGGTTATTTAAGTACTTATGCAGTTGATGGTGATAGTCATTGTGTTAGACCATCTATAAAAATTAAATTGTGAGGTGTCATTTATGAATAAAAAAATTTTAATATGTTTATTTTCATGCTTATTATTTTCTTGTGGTGAAGAAGAAATTATTACTGGTAGTCAAAATACGCATGATGAAAAAGCTTGGTTTACTAGTGAAGAACTTGAAAAAGTTCATTTAGAAAATTTACCTGCTCCAGTTAATTGTCAAGGAGAGATAAATTCATCAACTTCTTGGTTTAATGATGGATATTCTTTTTCTCAACCATGTTCAAGTGAAGAAATAATGATTGAAAACGCTACAAATTATTTTGATTATTTTAAAAATAATTATGATGGTAAATTTGGAACAAAAGCTTTTCATGCATCAAGTTCAGATACTTATTATTATTATATTGTTCAAAAAGATAATTTAGATAATTATCATGATGATAATCCTTCTTCTTTATATGATTTTTACTATGTAATTGATACAGAAGTTGGCGAAGATGGCTATTTAAAAGATGGAGCGGTCTATTCATTTGATATTAGATATGAATTTTCTACTTCTAGTAATGAATACTTATTAAAAATATTTATTGAAAAAGAAAATAAAAGTCATAATGGAGCAATCAATTATAAATTTAAACTTCAATAATATTATAAAATGAAAAAGGGAATAATAATTGCAATTATTGGATTTCTTGGTGTTGTAGGAACTTTTTTACTATGGGGATTAACTCCAGAAGATCAATATATTTTAAATGGAGGATTTTACGTTTTACTATTAATTGGTTTTCTTTTTTTAACACTTTATGGATTGGGTAAAATGCTTTGTAACTATTATACTAAAGATAGATATGATCGATTAAGAAAAAAATACCAAGAAAAATACGATGCTAATAAAAGTATTATTGTTAATATTGATGAATTAATTTATTATGTTAATATTAAATATCTAGGTGGAGATGATTTAGTTTTTAAATATAAAGATGAATTTCATATTATTGAAAGACAAGTTTTTAGTGATCAAGAAAATAAAAAATTTTCTTCTATATATAGTTTAGATGAAAAAATATGTGGTAGTAATTTTGATGATGTTTTAACAAAAAAAATAATCAATAATAAAGCATTGATTGAACTTGATAATATCGAAGTTGCTTTTGTAAATGGTAAATTTCCTCAAGTGTTAAAAGAAAAAAGAATATATGATAATGTCAAGCCACATAGCATATTAATGATTTCATCGATAGTGTTAATTATATTTGGAATTATGTTTTTATTTATAAGTACTGCGACAAGTGATTGGTATAATGCTCTAATATTTGGTGGAATTTTTTTATTAGTGGGAATTATTCTTTTGATTGTATTAATTAAAGATATTAATGATGAATCAAAAATTAAATAATAAAAGTTCTTTGTAAAAAAGTGCCAATTTAGTGCCAAAATTAATTATTAACATTGTAATAAAAAAAATAACAAATCATAATAATTTAGAAAATATAGGGAGGATTATTATGAATTATATAAATTCAATGCTAAAAAGATGCTTAAATAATTTTTTAAATTCATTTTCATTTATAATAAAAATTATATTAGTTATCGCTTCAATTGTATTATTTTGTGTTGGTAATGCTAAAGTTGGTACTGACCAAACAGGATTAGTTGGGATGATTCCTCTAGCAATCTTAGCAATTTATTTAACATTAAGATATTCAGTAAATGAAAGAAATTCTGTTATTAAGGAGTTTCCTAATCGAGTAAAATCAATGACATATGCTGCATTATTTTTAATTTTTGCTTTTTTATTAATGACAATGGCGTATGGAATGAATAGACTTATTGATGAGTATAATACTGGAACAATTGATTTTAATCAATATATTTTACATGATGCTGCCGCTATTTCTTTATTTTTTTATATCGAAGATTTAATTTTTTCTAAAACATTTTATATTGTTACTTATCGTGGGGTTAGTAATTGTTCGTGCATTGATAAAAATGGAAAATATACTTGGAAATATCTTCTTTTTTATATGTTAAGAACTTTCGATATTGTTATTTTCTTTTTCTTCTTTTATTTATTATTTTTTATTTTTAAAAATGGTATTTATCATACTGTGCAAGGTGGAGGAATAGTTTTTATTTTTGTAATTATTTTTTCGATTATTCCTTTTGTTTTAGATTTTCTTTTTACTAGACATTTTGTTGATAGATTCAAGGAAATTACTGCTTTAGAAGATGAAATTGCTGAAAAGCAAAGAAAAGAAAATGATGAGAAAAATAAAAAAAGATTGCATGAATTATTTGTCAAAGAAAAAATAAGACATGATAATACTAAATTAATTTCTGGTTGTCGATATACTTATTATGATTTTATAAGAGGATTTGTCGAAGATGTTGATCAATTATATGAGATGAAATATTTTAAATCAGAGTTTCCAGATTTTGTTGATTTAAATTTAGGTGGAGTAATTAATAATGCTTCATTTAATTCTTTATATGGTTATGCTGGTGATATTAAAACATATAAATGGACCATCAAATATAAATTAGAAACATTAAAAAATAATGAGTATCAACTTAATATCCACTTATATTTAAAAAATGAAAAAGATTATATTATGAATTTTACTAAAATGGGAACATATAATTCTAACGCTAATGCTATCAAACTTGAAGCAATGAAAGCAGCAAAAAAAGACTATAGAAAGGCACCTTCATCTTTAAAAAAAGATCAAGTTTATGAAGATGGTTCTTTCTTTGGTGAAAAAGTTGAAGCGGCTGTTTCTTATTCTGATTTTGAAGAAGCAGAATTAGCTTTAAGAAAAAAAGAAATTGATAATGAAAAAAGAAAAGAAGAACATTCTAAGTATTTGCAAATACTCGATGCTGAAAAAAATTATTTTGCTCATCTTTGTGATTTTGTTAGTAGTGAATTTAATCGTGTGCAAGTGTTTAAAATGGATGTTGATAACAATACTGCTCATGAAGTGAAAAAATTAAAATTATCATTTGGTGAAGTTAATTATTTATATAATCAAGCAATTAAAAATGAAAAAATATTTATAAAATAAATATTTAAATAAATTAACATCAATAATTTTTAAAACTAAAAAATATATAAAAACTTAAATTTAATTATAATTTAAATAAAAAAAATATTTAAATATCCGCATGTAGTTGACACTAAATGTATTACATGTTAAATTTAACTAGAAAATTTTGTGTGGATTTTTCATTTATTCTTTTCGCCACCATGGAGGAACGATGGAACAAACAGAAATGAAAAATAAACCATTATTAAACTTAATAGTTAAAATGTCTTTACCAATCATTATATCGATGATTATTAATGCTTTATATAATATTGTCGATAGTTATTTTGTGGCAAAAGTTAGTGAAGACGCTATGACTGCTATTAGTCTTATTTTTCCTTTACAATATTTAGCAAATGCCTGTGGAATTGGTTTTGGAGTAGCAATTGCTTCATTAACTGCTTATTACTATGGAGCTAATAAAAAAGATGATGCTACTTATAGTGCCACTAAAGGAGTTATTTTAAGTATTATTCATGGTGTTATTATTACAATATTCTCTTTAATTGTGGCCAAACCTTTTTTACAAATGTTTACAGATAATGAACAAATTATTCAATATGGATTAGATTATTTTTATATTGTAGCATTTTTTGCTCCTCTTATAACTGTTTCAATGGCACTTGAAAAGATTTTACAAGCTCAGGGTAAGATGAAAATTACTATGTTTGCTATGGCAATTGGAGCGGTAGTAAACATTATTTTAGATCCCATTTTTATTATTAATTTAAATATGGGTGTGCAAGGAGCAGCTATTGCTACTGGAATTGGTTTATTTGTTGGTTTATTAACTTATATTTTTATTTTTATTAAGTGCAAATTAGATATTAATCTTTCTTTTAAAGTTAAAAGTAATATGAATATTATTTCTAGATTATATTCAATTGGTATTCCTTCTTCACTTAATTTAGCTTTACCTTCTTTTATGATTATTGCTTTGAATTCTATTTTAACAACTTATGATGATTCATATGTTTTGATTTTAGGTGTTTATTATAAACTACAAACATTTTTATATTTTATTGTCAGTGGTTTAGTGCAAGGAATTAGACCAATTATTAGTTATAATGAAGGTGCAAAACAGTATAAGCGAGTTAATAGTACATTTTATATTTCTTTATTAATTAGTGTTGTTGTTATGATTATAGGAACAATTTTATTTTTAACAATTCCAGATAAATTAATTGGCTTATTTACAAATAATAGTCAAACCATTACAGATGGTGCGCATGCTTTAAGAATTATTTCTTTTGGATTTATTGTTTCTTCTTTTTCAGTAGTTATCAGTGGAGTGTTTGAAGGACTTGGAAACGGATTTCCATCTTTAATTATTTCTTTAACAAGATATTTATTAATTATATTAGTGGCATTTATTTTAACTAGGTTTATGGAAGTGGATGGTGTTTGGCATGCTTTTTATATAACTGAAATAATTGCCTTTTTGATTTCTATTATTTTATATATAGCTTTCTTTTTAAATAGAAACAAAAGTATAC
>OJJO01000126.1_pt1 | contig 21672 bp, 19 predicted proteins | sample 1596351 | NCBI WGS metagenome assembly OJJO01 (sample SAMEA4350117, study PRJEB24818) | metagenome | biome: human; feature: gut; material: faeces | place: Denmark | collected 2013-09
AATTATTTTCTTTTAAATCTTCAATAATATTTTTACTTTTTAGTAAAGAAAAGATTTTATTATTTTCTTCAATTAATAAGATAGAATTTTTTGCATGTAATTTTGTTATTTTATCGCAAAGAGAAATTAATTTTGAAAAATTATTTTTAGAGGATAAATAAATAATGTTTTTTCCTGAATTAGACATTAAATCTAAAGTGTAAATTATTTGACCAAGATTAGATTTTTCGTTATTTATAATAAAAATATTGTTTTCTTTAATAGTTGTTTCATCAAGCTTAACTGAGATATCAGTAAAAATAATTGGATCCATAAAGAAGACCTCCTTTTGATATTTTTATTTTACTATTAATTATTAATAATAATTCTCTATTTCGTTTTTTTGCATTCTACACATTTCTTTTAATTAGTAGAGTTTTAAAAATATTTATCTACTACTAGTAGAATTGTTGAAAATAAGGAAATATTTTGATATTTTATTACTATGGATGAGACAAAATTAAAAAATAACATTTCAAGAAATATTACAACATATCGTAAAAGGTGCAATTTAACTCAAGCTCAATTAGCTGATAAAATTTCTTATTCAGATAAAGCAGTATCTAAATGGGAAAGAGGAGATGGATTGCCAGATATTATGGTATTAATGAATTTTTGTGAAATATTTAATGTTACATTAAATGATTTAGTTGCCGATAAACCAAAAAAACAAGCTCCATTCTTTTTAAGAAATAGAGTTATTATTACTATTTTATCTTGCTTAATTGCTTGGTTAGTTGGTGTTTTTTGCTATGCAATATGTAATATGGTTTTACCAAAAACAAATACATGGATGGTATTTATTTATACATTAAGTGTTACATTTATTATTTTAGTAGTTTTTAGTTGTATTTGGGGAAAAAAGATCATTAAATTTATTGCCATCACTGGGCTAATTTGGACTACTTTATTAAGTTTTTATTTATCGTTTGAAATATTTGCTGATATTTACAATGCTTGGATGATTTTTTTAATTGGAATACCTATTCAGTTAGCGTTTATATTTTTCTTTTTAATAAAAAAGAAAGACATTTAGGAGAAAAATATGTTACAAGAAAAACTTATAAATTTTATTAATGAAAGCCCAACCGCTTTTAATGCTACAAGTAATTTAAAAGAAAAATTTTTAAAACATGGTTTTATAGAATTAAAAGAAGAAAAGAAGTTTACTTTAGAAAAAGGTAAAAAATATTTTTTAACTAGAAATGATTCTTCTTTAATTGCTTTTACTATTGGAAAAAAAATTCAAGATAATTATAAGTATAACATTGTTGCTTCTCATCTTGATTCCCCATCTTTTAAAATTAAGCCTCAAGCTAATCATAAAGTTGATATTTATAATAAAATCAATGTTGAAGGTTATGGTGGAATGATAATGTCTACTTGGTTAGATAGACCTCTTTCTTTTGCTGGAAGAGTAATTATCAATCAAGACAATAATTTAATTAGTAAAGTTATTAATATTAAAGAACCTGTATTTATTATTCCTAATGTTTGTATTCATTTTAATCGTCAAATTAATAATGGATATGCTTATAATATCGCTAATGATATGCAACCATTAGTTTCTCAAGATAAACAGTTTGATTATATTAATGATAAAATATCACATGCTTTAAATATTGAAAAAAAAGATATTATTAATTATGATTTGTTCCTTTATAATTTTGAAAAAGGATATTTATGGGGGGAAAATAATGAATTTATTTCTTCACCTAGATTAGATGATCTTGAATGTGCTTTTATTGAAAGTGAAAGTCTTATTGATATAGATAATGACAAAAATATAAATGTTGGAGTGTTTTTCGATAATGAAGAAGTTGGTTCTTCATCTTTACAAGGCGCTAATTCTGATTTTTTAGTTAATACTTTAAAAAGAATTAATAATGCTTTAAATTTTTCTGAAGAAGATTTTTTATGTGCTATTAGTAAGTCTTTTATGATTTCTAGCGATAATGCACATGCAGTTCATCCAAGTAATTCTTCTTTAACTGATCCTGATAATAAAGTATATATGAACAAAGGAATTGTAATTAAGTTTAATGCTTCACAAAGTTATACAAGTGATGGTTTGACAAGTGCATATATGCAAAAGTTATGTATAGATAGTAACATTCCATATCAATTTTTTACTAATAGAGCGGATATTAGAGGTGGATCAACTTTAGGAAATATTTCTTTGGGACAATTATCTTTACGTTCAGTTGATATTGGTTTAGGGCAACTTGCAATGCATTCAAGTTTTGAAACTGCCGGAAGTGAAGATATTGTATATTTATATGAAGTTTTAAAGACTTTTTATACAAAGTAGATATTTTGTGTTACCTATCTTTCTTTATTTTTAAATCATATTTGATTAGAATATTAATATATATTTTGGAGGGTTATGAAAAAGTATAGAATCCTTATAACATATGTCGAAGCAGGTATGGGGCATATTGTTAGTGCAGAAGCTCTAGCAAATGCACTTGAGAAATATTATCCAGATGAAGTAGAAATTATTCGTTCTAGAATTTTTACGGAAACTAATGATCCTGTTTTAATTAAACATGAAAAATTTTTAATAAATTCAGTAAAAAGAAGTAATAGAAATCCAATTTCCATGTATTTTATTTTTTTACTTTCTGCTTTATTTAGTCCTAATTTTTCTTTAACTTTAGCACATAACACAGTCTTTAGACGTGAAAAGAAAAAATTAATAGAAATTATGAATTCTTATAATCCTGATATGGTTATTTCTACTCATTTTACTCCTTTACATGCATCAATTGAAGCTAAAAGAAAAGGAGCAAAATTTAAAACTGTTTGCTATGATCCGGATCCTAATGTTCATAGATGGTGGGATACAAGAGCGGATTTGTTTTTAGTTAATAATGAAGCAGCATATCAAGAAGCCTTAAAAAAAGATAAATTCAATAAAGATAATTTGTTTTTAGGTCGCTTTATTTTAAGAAAAGATGTTTTAGAAACAAAAGTTGATAAAATTGAAATGCGTAAAAAATATGGCTTGCCTTTAGATAATTTTACTATTATTATGGCCGATGGAGCGTACGCTAAAGCAAATTTAAAATCATTTGCTGAAGAGTTTTTAAAAATTGATCGTAAATTTACTTTACTTATTATTGCTGGTAAAAATGAAAAATTATTAAAGTATTTTAATGAAATTAGCAATAATTATCCAAATATTACTATTAAAGTTTATGGCTTTATGAAAGATATTTATGAATTATATTGTGCAAGTAATATTTTTGTTACTAAAGCAGGGCCTAATGCTATTTTAGATAGTGTTTATATGGAAACTCCAATTATGGTTTCTTATTATGCTTCACCAATTGAAGAAATTACAAAAAATCTTTATGTTAAAACTTATGGTGTAGGTGTTTATGAAGATTCACATAAAAAAGCTGGTAAATTAATTACTCAATATATTGATAATCCAGAATTATTAAATCCTTATATTGAAAATTGTAAAAAATTTAAAAAAGAAGGTACTGGTGAAAAAATTATGGCGGATAGAATTATGGATGAATTGCACAATTCTACTCAACAGTAACTGATTTTGCTAAGTTTCTTGGTTTATCAACATCATATCCTTTATGTAAGGCTGTATAAAAGGCGATTAATTGGACAATAATTAATTCTCCATAACATGATAAATATTTATTTAAGTTATTAAAAATGAATGTATCGTTTTTAGATAAATTCTTTTTAGCAATAGTAAAAATTTTTCCTCCTCGAACTTCGGCTTCTTGTAAGTTAGTTCTTACAATAGATGATAAATTTTTTTGACTAATTAAACCAATAACTGCACTATTAGAATCTATAAGAGCTAAAGTGCCATGTTTTAATTCTCCTGAAGAAAAGGCTTCGGCATGAATATAAGAAATCTCTTTTAATTTTAAACTTGCTTCTAAAGCAATATAATAATCAATATTTCTTCCTAAATAGAAAACATCTTTATAATCTTTTAAAGTTAAAGAAAATGATTCAATTTCTTTTTTGTTTAATAAAATTCTTTTGATTTCTTTTTTTAATGCTAAGAAATCTTTTTTTAAATTTTTATTATAATTACATAAAATATAAAATAATAAACTTTGTCCTAGAAATGCTTTTGTTGAGGCTACTGCTTTTTCGCTTCCTGCATAAATATATAGAATATTTTTACATAAATGAGTAATTGAAGAATTAAATGAATTAGTAATACCAATAATAGGAATATGTTTATTTTTACATAGTTTAATAACATTTAAAACATCTAAAGTTTCTCCTGATTGGGAAACAAACATAAATAAATTATTATTTTTTATTAAAGGAAAATGATAGATTGCTTCACTAGCTAAAACAACCTCTACTTCTTTTTTGAGGATATCTTCAAAATAGTATTTACCTAATAAACTAGAATAATATGATGATCCACATGCTACAAGATATATTTTACTAGAGTTATCAATAAGTGTTTTTATTTTTTGAGAAAATTTTATTTTATCATTTTCAAAATAGTTATTTATTAATTGATCAATTAAAGTTATTTGTTCATAGATTTCTTTTTCCATATAAAAAGAAAAATTGTTTTTAAAATTAGATTTTAAATAATTAATTTTTTTGAATTTTATTTCTTTTTTTTGATAAATATAAGCGTTATTTTGCTCAATATAACCTAAATCATTATCTTGCAAGAAGTAAACTTGATTGATGTTTTCAAAGGCTAAAGCATCGGAAGCTAAAGCATATTCATTATTATTTTTACCGATTACTAAAGGAGTTTTATTTTTCATAAAATAGATTCTTTTTTCTTTTAAATACAATAAATTAAAAGCATATGAACCTTTTATAATTTTTTTTACTTTTAAAAGAGTGTCTATAACATTTCCATTAAACAATACTTCAATAAGATTGCAGACAATTTCTGTATCGGTGGAAGATTTTAAATTAATTTTTTTTAAGTATTTATTCTTTATTTCTTGGTAATTTTCAATAATTCCATTGTGAACTAAAGCAAATAAACCATTATTTGATAGATGAGGATGAGCATTTTCTTTACTAGGGATGCCTGTTGTAGCCCATCTAGTATGACCTATACCAATTGTAGAAAATATATTATTAGGAATTAATTTTTTTAAATTTTCTATTTTGCCTTGGTCTTTATAAACTTCAAGAGAGTTATTTAATAAAGCAATACCACTTGAATCGTAACCACGATATTCTAAATTTTCTAATCCATTAATTAATTTTTTTACAATATTTTCATTACTTACATAACCAATTATTCCACACATATTACTCCTCCTGAAAATATGGGTATTTTTTTGCTTCTCCATTTTTATTTATTTGTTTAGCACGAGCAATGGCAAAACAATTTTCTTTTAAAGAAGTAGTTAGAGTTGAACCCGCGGCAATAAAACAATTATTTTCTATTTTAATAGGGGCGATTAAATTAGTATTACAGCCAATAAAAACTTTATTACCTATTTCGGTAAGATATTTATGTTTTCCATCATAATTACAAATCACAGTTCCACAACCAAAATTAACATTTTTACCACATTTGCAATCGCCAATATAGGTAAGATGAGCGATTTTTGTTTCATCATTAATTTCTGATTTTTTGATTTCCACAAAATTTCCAATTCTAATATTGTTATGAATTTTAGTATTATTTCTAATTCTTGAATAAGGGCCAATTATGTTATTATTTCCAATAGAAGAATCTTCTATAGAAGAGTTATTAATAATGTTATTATCTCCAATAAAAGAATTATGAATAATTGTATTACCAATTAAACAAATGTTTTTTCCAAAAGTAGAGTTTTGATCGATTTCAACTTCTAAAGAGTTAAATTCAATTTCATTATCAATTAGTTTTAGATAGGTAATTATTTTTTTCTTACAATAAGATAAAATGTTTTTTTGTTGATGACATAAATAAATTCTTATTTTATTTTCTGTACCTGATTTTCTAATATTGATATAAATATTAAATTTATTTTTTAATTCAATAATTAGATTATTAATTAATGAATTATTAATTGTTTCTTGATGATTTAATGATAAAGAAATTAATTCTTCTTGATAAGGAATATATCCTTCTAGTAGGGTAGATAAAGAATATGTATTTAATAATTGAATTAGCATTAAAGCATTTAATACTGCATCACCAGTTGGTAATAAGTTATAATCAATTAAATGGCCAGAACTTTCACCACCTAAAGTTAAATGATGTTTTTTTAGATATAGTAAAATGTTTTGATCTCCAACATCTACTTCTTTTGTTTTAATATTAATTTTTTTTAAACTTTCTATTAAACCTCGATTAGTAATTTTAGTGATTACAACTTTTTTTACTTTTTGATATTTAGCAAATATATATAATAATTCGTCACCAGAATAAATTTTTTCTTTGCTTACTAAGATTAATCTATCAGCATCTCCATCAAAACAAAATCCATATTGAATGTCTTCTTTTTTTAAAATGTTTTGTAAAGAAGTAGGTGAAATAGCGCCACATCCATTATTAATATTTTTTCCATCAGGAGAAGAGAAATATATTTTATTGTTTACATTTATTAACTTACTTAATTCTTCAAAATAAGAACTAGTCGCTCCATTAGCTAAATCAAAAGCATAAGAAAAATTGCTTTTAACAAGATATTTTTTTAAAAATAGAATATATTCGTTAAAGATATTTCTATTTAAAGAAAGTTGTTTAACTTTAAATTCTTTAAAGGGAATTTGCTCGATTAATGAAGATAGTTTGATTTGTTTTTTATTTTTTAATTTATAACCTTTTTCAAATATTTTAATACCATTATAAATATAAGGATTATGGGAAGCAGTAATCATTATGCCAATAGATTTATGTTTTTTTGATAAATAACATATTCCTGGTGTGGAAATATTTCCTACATAAATTACATTTTCTAATTGAGAAGTCAAAATTAATAAAATATCTCGACTAGAAAATCTAGTGTCATGTCCAATAATAATTTTTTTGTCTTTGTAAAAAAGAGATAATGATTTTGATAGTTTATAAATTAATTCTTGTGTTTTTTCTTGGTAGATAAATCTAATACCATCGGTTCCAAAATAGTTATTCATATTTTTATATATTCAAATGCTTTAAAAAAAATTACTCAATAAATGATTGATTCGCCTTTTTCCGACAAATAAAAATAGATTTGTTTTGTAAAATTTTAATGAGAGGAAAATATATGAAGAAAAAAATATTATTAGCACTATTTTGCTTATTAATTATGCCGTCAAGTTCTAATGTTAATTATAATGTTCACTATTTAAAAACAAGTACTGTTAATTTTGAAAATAACAATTGTTTTATTATTAATTCTTTTGAGGAATTTAATGAATATTATCTTGTCAATGCGAAATATTATAATAATTCTTTAGATAAACTAATTAGTAGATATAATGATGACTTTTTCAATAATAATTCATTAGTAGTAATAAAAAAAATAGCTACCAGTGGTAGCTATGAATATCATGTAAAATATTTTAAAATAAATGAAGATAAAGTAATTGTGAAAATTAATCAATCATCATCTAAATATGTTAGTTATGATTTAGCGATGTGGAATTTTATCATTGAAACAAATAAAATTAATTCTTTTTCAGAGGTAATTATTTACCCATAAGAGATTTAATAAATTCAATTTCAATATTTGTATCTAAGCGAGGAAATAATGGCGTGGATTTTTCAACAACTTTTTCTCCGCCTAGAATATCAAAAGCGTTAACACTAAGATATGTTTGCTTTTCTTTTTCAATATTTAATTGAGTAAATAATTTATTAGGTGAATCTAATAAGACTGGACTTAATAAAATTGCACATTGTCTTAAGACATTTGCTAAGTGATTCATTACACTTTGTAAAATGTCTTTTTTTGTTTCATCTTTTGCTAAAACCCAAGGTTGGTTTTCTTCAATATATTTATTTGCTTTGGAAATGTAATCAAAGACATTACTAATAGCTTCTGTAACATGCAAAGTTTCAAAATTGTTTTGATAATTTTTGATAGTTTGTTTTCCAAAAGCCTCTAAAGCTTCATCAAGAGGAGTTAATGCGCCTTGATAAGAAGGGATAATACCACCAAAATATTTATTCATCATACCAATAGTTCTATTTAAAAGGTTACCAAAATCATTTGCTAAATCAATATTTATTCGTTCAACAAATTGTTCAGGTGTAAAAGTTCCATCTTGACCAAAGATTGTTTCTCTAACTAAATAGTATCTGACAGCATCTAATCCATATCTTTCAATAAGTGGATATGGGTCCACGACATTACCTTTTGATTTAGACATTTTTCCATCTTTCATCATTAATAAACCATGAACGAAGACCTTATCAGGAACTCTTAAGCCAAGTGACATTAAGAAGATTGGCCAATAGATAACATGGAAACGAGTAATATCATTACCAACTAGATGTAAAATATATGCATCATCACTCCAAAATTTTTTAAATAAGGAATCATCATTTGATAAATAACCTAAAGCAGAGATATAGTTAAATAAAGCATCTAACCAAACGTATACGACATGTTTAGGATTTTCTTTAACAGGAATTCCCCAAGTAAAAGAAGTTCTAGAAACACATAAATCTTCTAAGCCTGGTTTTATGAATGAGTTGATCATTTCATTTTTTCTTGATTCTGGAGTAATAAAATCAGGATGTGAAGCATAAAAATCCATTAATTTATCAGCGTACTTACTCATTTTAAAGAAATATGCTTCTTCTTTAGCTGTATGACAAGGGCGTCCACAATCAGGGCAAAGATGTTCTTCACCTTGAACTTGTGAGTTAGTCCAGAATGATTCACAAGGTGTACAATACCAACCTTCATAATTTCCTAAATAGATATCACCATTTTCTAACATTTTAGAAAATACTTTTTGGACAACTTCTTCATGACGTAATTGGGTGGTTCTAATATAGTCATCATTACTAATACGCAAGGTTTTCCATAGTTTTTGGATTCCTTCTACTATTTCATCAACAAATTCTTGTGGTGCCATATTTTTTGCTTCTGCATTTTTTTGGATTTTTTCTCCGTGTTCATCAGTGCCAGTTAAAAAATATGTTTCGTCACCAATTATTCTATGGTAACGAGCAATGGAATCGGCTAAAGTGGTGCAATAAGCATGACCTATATGTAATTTAGCGCTTGGGTAATAAATTGGGGTGGTAATATAAAATTTTCTAGCCATAATTTTCTCCTATAAAAAAACTGCCCAAATGGACAGTTTTGATTTTCTTACTTAATTCCGTATTTTTTATTGAAACGATCAATACGTCCATCAGTTTGAGTAAATCTTTGTTTACCTGTATAGAATGGATGACAATTTGCACATGTATCAACACGAATTTCTTTTAATACTGAACCAGTTGTAAAAGTATTTCCGCATGTAACACAAGTAACTGTGCATTGAGTATAATTTGGATGTATTCCTTTTTTCATTGAGCTTCTCCTTCCGCCTTAAACCTCAATTGTGTTTAAAGAAAGCGTTAATATCTTATCAAATAAATTAAGTTCTAGCAATAGTTTTTATGTTAATTTTCAAGTTCTTGATGAACTTTTTTAAAATATTGATTAAATTTTGGATTAGTTCTTCTTTGTAAAGGTGTTAATGTTTTATCAAAATCTAAATAAATGATATTTTTTATTGAACATGGTCTATTTGATAAAATAATAATTTTATCGCTTAAGGCAATTGCTTCTGATATATCATGGGTGACAATTAAAGCAGCTTTTTTTTCTTGTTTAATAATAGAAAAAACATCATTTTGAACATATAATTTTGTTTGATAATCAAGAGCGGAAAAAGGTTCATCTAATAATAATAAATCTGGTTTTAAGGCTAATGTTCTTATTAAGGAAACTCTTTGTCTCATTCCTCCAGATAATTCATGAGGATGGTAATTTTTAAATTCTTCTAATTGGTATTTTTTTAATAAACTATCAACGTATTCAAGATTTTGTTTGCTTTTTAAATGTTTTATTTCTAAACCGATTAAGATGTTATTATAAATATTTCGCCATTCCATTAAATTATCTTTTTGAAACATGTATCCTTTTTTGCATTTAGAAATAATTTCTCCAGAAGTAGGTTCTTCTAATTTTGATAAAAGATTTAATATTGTGGATTTTCCGCATCCTGAAGGACCTAAAATAGCAATTATTTCATTATCATAAATTGCAAAAGAGATATTATTTAATACTTTTACTTCGCCATTTTGTGAAAAAAATGTTTTGTTAACATTTTTCATTTCCATTAGTAAAGCCATAATTATTCACCTATTAATAATGTATTTATTTTTTTTGTTTATGTGATTAAAGAAAAGTAAGATATTTTGCTAATTAAATATTATGGAAGGTGTTTTTATGAAAAAATTAAGTTTTTATTTTGGAAAAGATTTTATTAATATTTATTTGGAAAATAATACATTGTATTTTGAAAAGAAATTTATTTGTTTATATTTAGATATATTAATTTATGAAAAAGAATTAATTTCTTTAGAAGAGATTTTATTGTTATTACATATTGAAGGTGATTTGAATTTATTTTTAACTTATTTATTAAAAGCTTTTTTTATTGAAGGAATAGTTATTAATGAAAATATTTTGTTAGATAATGAAGATAAACTAATGATAGCAAATAAGGTTCTAACCAATATAAATAATAAGCATATATATCAAAGTAATGGAGTGTTTAAAAAATCTTCGTAATTTGCTATAATCTTCTCATATAGGAGACTTTTTATATGCAAATGACAGATATTATTCTCAAAAAAAGAGATGGTTTTGAATTAAGTAAAGAAGAAATTGCTTTTTTTATTAAAAATTATGTAAATAATATTATTCCTGATTATCAAGCTTCTGCTTTGGCTATGGCAATTTATTTTCAAGGAATGAATAAAAAAGAGATTAGTTTTTTAACTGATAGTATGCTTCATTCTGGTGAAATTATTGATTTAAGCTCAATTAATGGAGTTAAAATTGATAAGCATTCTACTGGTGGGGTTGGTGATAAAACATCACTTGTTCTTGGGCCGTTAGTAGCTAGTTGTGGAGCAAAAGTAGCAAAAATGTCAGGTAGAGGGTTAGGTCATACTGGAGGAACATTAGATAAACTTGAATCAATAAAAGGGGTATCTGTTAATGTTTCAAAAGAAAATTTTATTAAACAAGTAAATGATATTGGTATTGCTATTATTGGGCAAACTGGTGATTTAGTTCCTGCTGATAAAAAACTTTATGCTTTAAGAGATGTTACTGCAACAGTTGATTCAATTCCTTTAATTGCATCTTCTATTATGTCAAAAAAGTTAGCTTCTGGGGCTGATACTATTTTACTTGATGTTAAATTTGGCTCAGGTGCTTTTATGAAAGATATTAAATCCGCTGAAGAATTAGCGTCTACAATGGTTGAGATTGGTAAGCATTTAAATAGAGATACAAAAGCAGTTTTAACTGATATGGATCAACCTTTAGGAATGGCAATTGGTAATTCTTTAGAAGTTATTGAAGCATGTGAAACTTTAAAAGGACGTGGACCAAAAGATTTAGTGGAGTTATGTTTAAATTTAGGAGCGATTATTTTAAAACAAGCTCATATTGAAGAAGATATAGAAAAAGGAAAAGTTTTATTACAAAGTAAAATTGATAATTTAGAGGCTTTTAAAAAATTAGAAGAATTAATTAAATATCAAGGTGGAGATATTTCTTATTTAGAAGATTATTCTAAATTTGAAAAGAGCAAATATCAAAAAGAAATTTATTCTTCTAAAGAAGGATATGTTGAAAAAATATCTGCTTTAGAAATTGGTGAATGTGCAATGCATTTAGGCGCGGGTAGAGCCACGAAAGATGATGTTATTGATATGTCAAGTGGAATTGTTTTAAATAAAAAAGTTGGTGATTTTGTAAAAAAGGGCGAATTACTTTTAACTTGTTATACAAATAAAGAAAATGTTGAAGAAATTTATAAAGATTTAGAAAATAGTTATATTATTGTTCAAAATAAAGTTCCTAATCATAAAATTATTCATGAAATTATTGGTTAAGATAAATTTAAGTTGTGTAATTGATTTTTTGTTTTAAAATAAATACTTGGGTGAAAATATGATTAAGAAAAATTCTAATATAACATTTATTGGTGAATGTTATGATCTTTCAAATGAAGGTAAAGGTGTTGTTAAATATAACAATATTGTTGGTTTTGTTGATGACCTTCTTCCTTTTGAAAAAGCAGAAATTATGATTACTTATTTAAAAAAAGATATTTTTTATGGGAAAGTAAAATCATATATAGAAAAAAGTAAAGATCGTGTTAATCCTAAATGTCGTAATTTTACTAGTTGTGGTGGATGCTCTTTGATGCATTTATCTTATTCAAAACAATTAGAATATAAACAAAAAAAAGTACAAGAATGTCTTAAAAGAATTGGAAATATTAATGCTAAAGTTGATTCCACTATTGGTATGGAAATTCCTTATTGGTATCGAAATAAAATTCAAATGCCTGTTAAAAGTTATAAAGGCAAAGTTGTAACAGGTTTTTATAAAGAAAAAACACATGATATTGTTCCTATTGAAACATGTGAGATTGAAAATAAAAAAGCGGATAAAATTTTATCATCAATTAGATTATTAATGAAAAGATATAAAATTCTTCCTTATGATGAAGATTCTAGAAGAGGTGTCATAAGACATATTTTAATTAGAACTTCTTATCATTATGAAGAAATTATGGTTGTTTTAGTTACTAATATTGATTCTTTCCCAGGAAGAAATGAATTCTTAAAAGCTTTAAAAAAAGATAATCCAGAAATAACAACTGTAATTCAAAATATTAATTCTCGAGATACTAATGTTATTTTAGGAGAGAAACAAAGAATTTTATTTGGTAAAGGTTTTATTAAAGATAAACTTTGTGATATTGAATTTAAAATTTCACCTAAATCATTTTATCAAGTTAACCCTTTACAAACTGAAAAACTCTATTCTTTAGCTATTAGTAAAGCTCATTTAACTAAAGATGATAATGTTCTTGATGCTTATTGTGGTATTGGCACGATTGGATTAATTGCTTCAAAAAGTTGTAAAACTGTTACTGGTGTAGAGATTGTAAAAGAAGCGGTCGTTGATGCGATTAATAATGCAAAAAATAATAACATTAATAATGCATATTTTTATCAAGGTGATGCAGGGGACTTTATTGTTGAACAATATAAAAATGGATTTAAATATGATGTTGTTATTATGGATCCACCTAGAAAAGGATCTAGTGAAGAATTTTTAAATGTCATTTTAAAAACTTTACCTTCAAGAGTGGTATATGTTTCTTGTGATCCGGCTACTTTGAGTAGGGATTTAAAAATTTTGTCTAGTAAGTATGATATTTCTAGTGTTACTCCTGTTGATATGTTTCCTCATACTTTCCATGTGGAGACGGTGGTGTTGCTAAGTCGTAAAAATGGCTGAAAAAGGCCAAAAATCGATAAAAATTGATGGATTTCCTTCTTTCTAAAAATGAGGGAAATCCTCTTTTTTGTTGCAAAAACGCCCTAAGTGGTGGTAAACCGGTAAAAAACAGGGCTTTACTCGTATGGGGAAATAGGTCGACTTCAAAAATGAACACCCAACCTACCTAGTATCGAAATGGGGATAGGTGGCCGATATGTTTACACGATGGTAGGAATAGGTGAAAAAGCTCGTATTTATCGGCTTTTTCGAAAAATCACGATTTTGATGTGTACCCAAAAGGCTTCTATCATTTCCTTCAGGAGTCGAAGAGGCCTTTTTTCCTTGCAACGACGCACTCAAGGTGGTATTTTATGGCACACATGATATCTTTCGCGGCAAAAAAAGGCTTGACTCTTATCACAAGTCCGTTGAAATCAGTAATCATCGCCCTCATGGTGGTTTTATCTAATTCACAGTAGCCCAATGCTTCCTCGAATCCATCCTGGCATAAGAGTGACGGATTGAGAGCCAAAGCATCTACGTAGGAGATATCATTCTTGCCGTTCGGGTTCATAAGCTTTCTTGCATATTCTCCCTTGCGTATTGCTTCCATAACCCCGGCTTTGTCCTCATCGAAATACCTCAGAAACCACGACCATATCGTCTCGTAGACGATGGAAGCCATGGCTTTTTCTTTGCCCTGGAGCACCCTCCGTATCGCACTGAAGAGATATCTTTCCAGCACTAGGAAAATCTTCCCAATCGTCAAATCGCTCTCAGCCATAAAACAGGTCATCACTCTTTGCAAAAGCAGGACAAACGCGGTCCCGTTCGGTCCCGCCTAGGAAAGGCCTCTGTTCTAACATGGCAGTACACTTCATCCACGAAAACCGTAAAGGATAATTGCTAACTCAGCTTGGCCATTAATGAGGCATTGATAGAGAAAGCATATTTGGAACCCCTGAACAGGCTTGTCGGCAAAGACAATACCGTCCAATTCAAGTTCAAGGATTTCCTCGAGGCTGTCGAAATGGCAATCATGTCTGAATCGCCAACGAAGAAGATCAATGAGCTGAAGTCCATGATTGAAGACCTTGAGAAGAAGAAAGACAGCATCTTGGAGCTTAGAATCAGCGGAGTCGTATTCAAAGAGGGCTGCGAGAAGAAATATACTGCCCTATCCCAGAAACTAGAAATTAAGAAAGGCGAGTTCGATAAGTTCAAAGATCAAAGACGGGAGCCGACTGAGTGCAAGAACAGACTGAAGAAATTCAAGGATACCATCCTTCAGCACGAGACCATAGATGTCTTTTCCAGGGAGGTGTTTGAGACCACAATCGAGAAGGTGATTGTCGGGGGATATGACAACAATGGCAACGCCAATCCGCATATGCTTAACTTCGTATTCAAAAGCGGAGTGAGCAACAAGGATTATATCGGCAAGATAGACCAATCAAAGATCGTGGCTAGCCGAATTCAGCTGTGATTATCAGCATTACGTGTTTGAGAAGACGGAAAAAGGAGGGAGAAGGAAGCTCCTTGTCCCTCAGATCAAGGTTATCGTCAGCCTGAATATGGCAACCGGGAAAAAACTGATGAACGAATACAAAACAATAGATCTCTTTCTCACGCCCCTATCATCTGATGTTTCTCAGATGATGATTTCCAATCAAATCAATGAGCTGGAAGAACAGGGTTGGACATATAAGGACATCAAAATTATTGACGACTGCAATGTCATGCTGATGTTCTCAAGAGACAAAAGATAGCATCATCAAGAAATAAGCAAAACGAAAATTCCGGACGATATAATCCGGTATTCGCTATTTGAAATCCAATGGCATAGGCTGGAGACCACGGGTTTTGCCGTCTGACCCTCAAATATCCTCCTCAATGACATCCTATTGTAAGTTGGCACTGATTAGCAAAGCAAAAATGTCCAATTTAATAGAAAAAAACTAATTTTTCCAATTTTAAAATTTTCGCACCAAGAATTGTCGAAAAATTGAATTCATCAAGAGATACAATTTTGTATTCATCGATTTCTCTATCTACTCTTTCGCAATCCATAATATCCCCTTCATCTACTGAACCAGGATGTTCTGATTGTCTTTTTTCTTCACAAAGATCCATATATTTTTTGAATGACTTTTCATTTAAGTAAACATGATATTTAGAGGCTTCAAAAAGAACACAAATGCTTTTGTCTTGAAGACGATCTTGAAGACCCTTTTCTATGCGCTTCATTTGAGAATTATGGTCAATTTCATATTTTTTATTTTGAAACATGATTTTATCATCTACAGCTGTGTCTTCTTGAAATTCTTTTAGGCGCACATTCCATATTATTTCAAAATCGGATTGCTCTATTTGCTTTATGTTCCGAAACAAGAAATAGAGCTCACTGATGCAAAACAGTTTTTCGTGATTAAAATCAGCGGAAATCGCAGAAATCGTATCTAGTACTTCTTGGCAGTGATAGGAGCGAAGAGAAGAGAACTTCTTAAAGATTTCAAATTTTATTATTTCTTCGCTAGCATTCAAATTATTAATAATCGCTCTAAATGCTTCGAATGATTTTTTATCAGGTTTCCTTTGGACATAATCCTCCCCTTCATCAACATTCGCTTCGTATTCGTATTTTTTGTTAACGATATCCTGAATTTTCAAAAGATAAGCTGTGTCTAAGACAAAAGGTGACACTAAATAAAGAATATTAGAATGATAATTACAATTGATGTATTCACCTTTTTCTCTATCAAATTCTATTACCTTCTCAATTGTAAGAATGTCTTTAGCTGCTATATTTAATACGTTGTCATTCGGAATTTCGCCATGGTTACACAAAAAAGAATCATGGATGTATTGAATTTCCTCTAAGTTATTTCGGTAAGTTTCCTTCATTTTAAGGACGGCAACTATTGGATTTGCTAGTCTAAGCTGAGGATTCATTCCCAACAAGCAATCATTAATTTTGTCAAACTCGCATAATTCCGGATAAATGTCGCCTATTTTTGTGTAGTTATTACCTCTAGGTATTGCGCCAGTAAACGTTTCGTTAACTATCAAGCCAAAAGAATAAATATCGGTGTTTTTTGTAATCTCATAGTTTTTCTTTTGAGTCATCAGCTGCTCAGGAGACGCGTAATTAAAGTTGGCAAGCTTTTCTCCTTCTTTGGTCAAGTCTGATTCTTTAAAATGCGAAATGCCAAAATCACCGATATATAGCTTATCGTTTGACTTACAATAAAAAATGTTCTCAGGTTTGATATCTCGATGCACAACATCTGCATTATGCAATTCTTCGATTCCAATGGCAATTTGATAAAGCCAATCGATCCTCTTTTCTACGCTGTAGTTATCTTTGCTGTTTAGCAAATCACGATAACTTCCATCGAATTTTTGCATAACATAAAAATAAAAAACGTTATTCGAAATTTCATGAATTCCATACCCCAAAGCTTCAACAACATGTGTTGATTTATTGCTAGCCAAAAATTTGGCTTCATTTTTAAATCGGTCAACATCTTTTGACTTTTTGCCGGACTTTAAAGCACATAAAGCTTTTGCAATATATTCTTGTCCGTCTTTTATTACTTTAAAAAGACAGGCGTTTGTTGTGTAGCGAAAAATCGAATTAACAAAGAATGTTAAACCATTAGTGCATTTAATTGTCTCGTTATTTAAAAGTTTGTACTTTCCCTTTGTATCGTTTTTCATAAAATTACCTCCGTTATTTTTAATATTCTTTAAACACTGATGACAAAATACACATTGTTCTACAAGCGTGGGTTCTAAGCATCTTCAAAGAGAAGCGATTTAAGTTATAACAGTGGCGTTATAATTGCTAATGCTCATTTGATGTTTTTTGACTCTTGATCTTCTCAGCGATTTCCAAATAAAGTTCCTGTCCTTTTTGACAATAAATTGAAGAGGTTTTGAGTGTTGGCAGCGATGTTTTCGCCTGCCTTTGCCAAGACATTTGATGTCTCTTTATCGATTTCCCTTTTTGATTCTTTATAGGAATCTTTGAAAAGCCTGCTCATACATATGCACAGGGTGTACATGATTTGGTTGAACAAATAGAAGAGCCCGTTCACGTCTGACCACGCTCCGGTGTTTGCGTACCAAAGGTATCCGTTTGCGTGGGAGACCATCTGAGATTCAGCATAATGGAGCTTTATCGAATGGCCGTTAGATATGCCTTTGCCATCTTCCTTAAATAAATCAGCCAACTGACTGACGAGCTTCGTCAAGGATTTCATCTTCCCATCGGCATCCAATGTGTATCCCGTGGTTTTCTCGAAAGCGATGTCAAAACTATCTTTGCTCAAACCGTTTGGGTATTTGGATTTATAGAACCCATATGCCTCCGAAAGGATTTCATCGATGTCTTCTTTCGAATCGTAGAGACGAGCAATCGACATGTTATCATGACATTGCATCAGCTTATAGGAATCGTTGACATCCTCCGAGTTCAAATAAACTTCGTAGAAGACGCTCAAAAGCTCTATGAGGACTTTCCATTTGGATTTGACTTGCTCAGTGAAGCCGAACACGGTATCGAATGCCATCTCCTGTATGGTCATAGATATGTTGTGAAAAGTGTTTGAGACGTAGTTGTCCCCGAAGCTTTTGCTGAAAATGTCGATCACGCTTTCTAAATCCGTGCATTCTGATTTGATTGAGTCTATGAATCCCTCGGCATCCTTGTTTGAGAGAATCAAAAAGCTGTACTGCTTCAAATTCATCCCTTTAGGAAGGGTTGAATACTCCTCCTTTAGGATTTCAAGCGTGTCCAATAATAGGTAAAGATGCCCCTGAGAGGTTAAACTCTCATTTGATGTAGGATGTATCATGGCGCTAAGAATTGAGTATCGCTTTTTCCATTCATCTCCCAGATTGTCTTTTACCATCTTTTGGAATGACAGTTTTGGATTGCAGGCAAAGGGGAGTGGGGAACTGGCTATCTTCTTCAAATCGGCTTTGCTTATGTCCGAGAATGCGGCTTGGAAAAAGTCTAAAGCCTCGTTGAATTTGTCTTTGATATCGTCCGGTATGATGCTTGAATCATGGCATTCTTGGAATTTCCTATATTGCTTGTACTCGATGATGGGAACCTGGTTCTTTATGAGGTCGAGGCTGATGTTCTCAAAATATCCGTTTTTGCAGGCCGTTTTCATTGCCAGCCCTTCGATGATGCATCTCGCATTCAGGAAGATGCCGGGAGATTCGATGTACTCGTAATAGAAATTCTTGAGGAAGCTCATCGCATGGGACGTGATGTAGAAATCGAAAATCTCATCATATGATGGCGAATATCCCTTCTTGTTGCATTTCTCAAGAAGAACGCTGTTGTATGGGAAGACTTTTCCGAAAAGGGCGTTCACATCCGATAGGACTTTCTCAAGAATGTCCTGGCTTTTGTTTTCGTCATCGTTTTTTCTCAGTACGAAGTAGCTATCAGCAAGATTTTGTTCCAACCACTTTCTCGTCATGTAGACTTTTGAGTATTTTGCAATGTCGCACAAAACGCTTATCAAATTGATATCAGGGCAGTCATGAAGGTAATCGTAAAGATTCTTGCTGTATGCATAAGCGGCTTGCTGGCCTAAGCCGTCGTAACTGATGCCATAGCTCATGTCAACCTCTTTGCCTGTTCTGGAATCTATCGAACCGTAAACTGGTCCTTTAGCCATCTCTTCAATGAATGGCATCGAAATCGCCAAGTCGTATATTTTGTCGTCAATCACCAGCCAGGAGTGATCGAATGGCTGGAAGCCTTTTTGCTTGCATTCGCCAATGCATGGCGTTGCGTCGATTTCGATTTTCTTTGCGAAGGCATACATCATCGCAGTAGTGGCATGGCAGGCTCCGTACCAGTTGTTTTTCCTCATGAATGATAGAAGGTTGTCGCAGAATCGGATGAATAGGTCTTTTTGCTCATCGTTCATCTTTTCATTCCCTCGCCTTTCATTCCGTCGAGATAGGCATTGAGCTCTTTGAGTTGACTTTTGCTTAATCCGTTGATTTTCTCTTCGATGGATTCCTTCCTTGTTTTGGTTTCCGGTGGAGTGGTCTTTGTTAAAAGTATCTTGTCCCTGTTGATTTCTACGCTGACATACTCACCTATATGGAATCCTGCTTCCTCGAGCCATTTTTCTTTAAGAAGAATTGTCGGAACGGAAGTGTAGTTTCCTCCTCCCATCGATTGGCCATATATCTTTAGCTTTCTCATATGTCGCCGCCTCCTTCGTTTTTATTATAACTTATCGTTAATAAAGTCTTAACGATTATGAAGTAAAAAGTGGAAATAAATAAAAGTTTTTTAAATTTACATTGAAGAAAAAGAATCGATGCCATCTAGAAAATTTCACAAATCTATATCTATGTGGTAAAATCTTGGTAGTCGAAACGAGAAAGAGAAAATGGCCAAGAAAAGACTGATCAATAGAATGAAGTCCAAATTCCTCGGGGGGGGGTACTATTTCTAAGTAACATCTCTCTTATTTCAGTCAGTTTCTCTGCTTGGTCAATTGGGACGGTTGGAACTGCCGAAGCTGAAATTCACGTAGAAGCCGTCAACTTAACATACGCCATTAATTTCAAATTTCTTGATTCTGGATATAGCTTTTGCAAATACGGATTTGTGAATTCCGACGGGAAAATATTTGATTCGACGACTTACGCTTTCTGCTTTTCCGTGAATCAAACGGCACTGAAGTCTTTAGGCTACCTCGACGATAACAGCTTGATTTTTAATTTGGAAATAGTTAATGATTTACCGTCATCTAAGTTCATTTATCTTTTTCAAAAAGGGTATTTCAGCGCAAAGGCATCATTGAAATACAATTCAATCACAGGGAGTGACTATGCATTAAGTTTGGCTTCCTCTAAGTTGATTGGAGAGATTCCGTTGGCTGATATAATGGCAAACAATCAGGAGGATTTATTCGTTAATCTCTCGTTTGCGGTAAATTCGAACTCCTTGGCTTCGATTTCCACCTATTTCGATTCTTTCACATCATCCCCGAATTTGATTTTAGCCTTTCTTTTTGGGTTGAACTAACATGAAGAGGGTATTGGCGTTTATCTTATCCATTGTCTGCACGCTGATGCTGGTTTCACTTGGGCTTTCAAATTGGATTTTGAACACCCCGGCGGTATCGAAAGCCACCCCTTCTTTTGTGAATGCTGGAGGAAAGATTGAGAACTACACATTTGATGGAACAAACGAATCGTCTATAAATGTCAATATAAATCGGCTCTTTCCAATAGTTATTGGCGAAGTGACTGTAATCTAAGGGTTTTATTTTTGATTAGATTAAATGAAAATCTTCCGTACATTATTCTTTTAGATAATTTTGTAGTATTTACTTTTGATTCAACAATTCCATTTGATTCTTTAAACAATAATGCATTTATAACTGCATCATAATCTTTTTGTAAACCTTTGATAAGCGAATTCAAATATTGTGAATTAACATTGTTGGCTTTTATTATCCATTTTTCTAAATATTTTTTATTTTTAATTTTTAATAATATTGATTTAAATTCCTAAAAAATGGTAATTACTTTTTTGATTGTAGGATATTTATTAAATGCAATATTTAAATATTCTTTTGGAAATAATTCATTATTTCTTTTGTAAAATAATAAATTCAGTATATCTCTTTTTTCTACAAAAATATCAACTGTTAATTTTCCTTTTTTCTTTATTTTTCTAATATACATTCTTAAATTTGAATACGTTCCATCATAACCAGCATCTTTAAGCTTAAGAAAAATATTTTTTTGTGATTCACTATTATTTAATCCTTCTAGAATGACATTTTCATAATCTAACAATTTACTTTTTGCTCATTTAGTTTTGTCATCTGAAAACAAATTTGATACATAATCATCATTAAGATATTTTTTAATCGTCCTACAATCAATGTCAAATATTTTTGAGACTTTAGATATTGATTTACCTGATGAATAACTATCTCTAACTTGTTTAATTAAATCTTTTTTTATTTTTTGATTTGCTTCTATTTTTATATCTAGTTTATCTTTTTTTGCAAAGTACTGATTTCTATCATTATCAGTCAATTTATCTATTTTTTAAAAAGATTTATATATATTTTATTATTTATACAAGCATTTGATA